>ERZ761609.3206-NODE-3206-length-11065-cov-8.331426_pt1 | contig 11065 bp, 9 predicted proteins | sample MGYA00511163_ERZ761609 | MGnify/ENA primary metagenome ERZ761609 (study PRJEB28899, sample SAMN02445070) | bioreactor sludge metagenome | biome: EBPR sludge | place: Australia: Brisbane, Thorneside Wastewater Treatment Plant | collected 2011-12-16 ... | reverse complement strand
ATCCAGATGTTTTGTTATTAGACGAACCCGATAATCATCTTGATTTGCCTGGAAAATTATTTCTCGAAAAATTGATTCAAGATTATGAAGGCACAGTCGTCATCATTTCACATGATAGATATTTATTGGATGCCGTTGTGACTCACATCGCCGAACTCGAAGACGGAAAGTTAACTATGTTCGAAGGCGATTATTCTTCGTTTATTGCCGATAAAGATTTGCGATTGGCTCGTCAGGAAGAATTATTTCGTGCCCAGCAACATGAAATCAAGCGCATGGAAATTGCCATCAAGCGTTTTGCGATTTGGGGCAAAGTGTATGATAACGAAAAATTTGCTGCCAAAGCAAAGACGATGCAAAAGCGTTTGGATAAAATGGATAAGATAGAAAAGCCTGTTACAGAACGAAAGCGCATGGGATTGCAACTCAGTGGTTGGCGTGGTTCTAATAAAGTTTTAGAACTTGATAATGTTTCTAAATCTTTTGGGAGTAAAAAAGTTTTTTCAAATCTCAATCAAATCATTTGGCATGGGGAACGCGTTGGTTTAATCGGTGCCAATGGAGCAGGAAAATCTGTTTTGTTGAGAATGATTCTTGGCAAAGAGATTCCTGACTCTGGCGAAATCAAAATTGGACCAAGTATTTCGGTTGGACATTATTCGCAAGAACATGAGACATTAGATTTCAATCAAAAAGTTGTAGATGCTGTCAGATATGCAGGTGAAATGAGTGAAGGCAAAGCAACTGCTTTTCTTTTGCATTATCTTTTCACTTACAAACAAGTGACTCAAAAAATCAGTGAACTCTCTGGCGGTGAACGAAGTAGATTGCAACTGGCTTTGTTGGTTTTGTCGGGCGCAAATTTCTTGTTGCTTGATGAAACTACAAATAATTTAGACATCGCCTCTGCCGAAGTATTAGAACAAGCTCTTGAAGATTTTGTTGGCACAGTTTTAGTTATTTCACACGACAGATATTTTCTGGATAGAACAGTTGAAAGATTGCTTGTCATCGAAAATAATCAACTTGTGGAATATCAAGGTGGTTATAGTGATTATTTGGAGAAAAAGGGAAAAATCTAAACCCACAATCACGACCTCAAACGACAAACTTAAAGATAAAATATAAAAAACTTTTATGGAGGCTGTATGATGAATCGACGTGACTTTTTGAAAACCGCAGGGATGGGAGTTGCCGCATCTGCACTTGCGGCGTGTGCAAGCCCTGAACCAACAGAGACTTCTGCATCCAGTGATTTGCCTACATTGGATTGGCAAATGGCAACCAGTTGGACTCCTGCATTGGATGTGTTATTTGGTACTGCACAAAAATTTGCAGACAGAGTTTCGGCATTGACAGGTGGCAAATTTAAAATCACGCCTCGTGCTGGGGGTGAACTTGCCACGGCTACTGAAGTATTAGATGTTGTTTCATCGGGAGCAGTACCCATAGGACATACCGCTTCTTATTATTACATTGGCAAAAGTTGGGTGATGGCATTTGGAACTAGTTTGCCATTTGGATTAACTGCTTCACAACAAAATGCATGGTTGTTTGCAGGTGGCGGACTTGAATTGCTTCAAGAATTTTATGCTAGCAAATTCAATGTGATTCAATTCCCAGCAGGCAATACCAGTGCTCAAATGGGTGGTTGGTTCCGCAAAGAAATTAATTCAGTTGCGGATTTACAAGGTTTGAAAATGCGTATTCCAGGTTTAGGTGGGCAAGTGATGTCTGCTTTGGGTGTACAAGTGCAGACGATTCCTGGCGGCGAAATTTTCCAATCCCTTGAAACAGGTGCAATTGATGCGGCTGAATGGGTGGGTCCGTATGATGATGAAAAACTTGGATTAAACAAAGCCGCGGGCTTTTATTATTACCCAGGTTGGTGGGAGCCAGGTCCAACTGTTGAGATTCAAATCAATTTGGATGAATGGAATAAATTACCTGCTGAGTATCAAAACGCGATTCAAGCCGCGGCAGGAGAAGTCAATGTGACCATGGCGGCGCAATATGATTCAGTTAATGGTGAAGCGTTGGAGAGATTAGTCAACAGCGGAACAGTTTTATCTGCTTACAGTGATGAAATTATGCAAGCCGCACGAGTAAAAGCATTTGAATTGTATGAAGCCAAAGCAAGTGAAGACGCAGAGTTCAAGGCAATTTACGACCAGTGGATGATATTCCGTGCAAGAGTGCAAAAATGGAATTTCACGAATGAATTTAGTTTGTTGGAGTTTATGGAAGCGAATCAGTAGAGAAGTAATCAGTGATCAGTATGCAAGTAAACAGGTATATAGTAAATTAATTTTCACTTGTATACCTGTTTCTTTAATTCTGCGCGTAGGCAATAGAGTCTTTTTGATTTGTGCTATCGTTTACAAATTCTAGTGCTTTTTACTTTACTCCCCATATATGAATCGTGCCGTCGCCGTCAAGTACTGTAAGCAATCGTTCATCTGGACTGAAAACAATGTGATTTCCAAGTTCGCTTCTGTGAACTTGGACAGGCAATTCAGAAAGTAAATTTCCTGTTGAAATATTCCAGAAAATGAAAGCATCAGGATTACTTCCAAAGGCAAATAACAACTGATTATTTGAGATAAATTCCAAATTGTTTATTGAACGGTCTGAATTTGGGAAGGCTTGCGTTAGTGTTTTTGCCAGCGAAAATTCTGGCATATTCCAAATGTACACATACTTATAATATCCATCTGTGCCAAATGTTGCTAATTGGGTGAAATCTGAAGAAAAGGAAATATTGATATAGCCTTCAGTAGGAACCATACCTTGCCATTCTATTAATTCATTTCCTGTAGCAAGTTCCCAGAATCGAAATTCACTAACTCCTAAATTACCACTAACAGTTGCGGCAAAATTCCCATTTCGGCTGAAGTAAAGATTGCTATTATCAAAAGCCATCAATGTATCAATTTCAGAATTGTTACCAATATTAACAATTTGGAAACCATTGGTTGAAGTATCAATAATTCCAAGAAATTTACCATCAGGGCTAACCAAAACATCAGTCATGTAATCGAAATTACCTTTCACTACTGGAGATAAATATTCACCTGTTTCAACATCATAAGCATTGATAGCTTTTTCTTCAACTACAAGAACTTGATTTTCGCTTGCACTAAATTTCGCATCGAAGCCTGAAAGCGAAAAACGCAATTTCCCAGTTTGAACATCGAAAACATGAAATGTATAACCAGCTCTACTACCTGTAAGAAGACTACGACCATTGGATGAAAAACTTATCTCCCGAGCAACTTCTGGAAATATAAGAACAGGTTTTGATATAGTGCATTGTTCGAGATCCCATATGTGTACATCACCTGCTCGATCTCCATAGTAATTCCAACTTATTGCAATACTTCCGTCTAAAGAAAACATATCAGGAGTAAATACATTATCCGATTCGCTACTAATAGATTTTGAACAGATAACCTTACCTTCCAAAGTACGAATAGTAAGTTTTTGTTTCTCGCGGATAATCATCCTATCAGATTGAGGAATTAACTTCACATTTGCTTTTAGTACTTCAATATCTTCGAAAGAAGTTAAATCAATAACATGTGCTTCTGAATATCCGTCTCCGCTATCTCCGATGGGTATCCATTTATTAGTAACTGCCGCCTTACTGTTCATACTAAATATCGCTGACGATTGTTTTTCAATTAATATTTCCCCAGTTTGTGAATTAACTTTTAGAAGGAAATACCCATTTTGCGCCTCGTAATATGCAATATAGGCAATACCATTTCTTTCAGTAAAGATCGGGCTTAGAGCCTCTTCATTCCGATTGAAATCATGTCTCAAAACCAACTCTCCATTGTCAGTCGTGTAAATCACCAGACTTCCCCAGCCAAGGTAACATGGGTATTTAGAAGCATTTTTCTGAACCCCAAAAACACTTTTACCATCTTGGCTAAATTGAATCTCTGTAATTATTGAATCAGTATCTTCGATTTTGTTCTTAATCACTGTTTGAACGGTGTTAGTTTTTAAGTCCCATAATCTAATATCAGTACTAGCGATTGCAAGTATCGAACCATCAGGGCTGAATGCTAGATTCCCAGAGGCTGGACATGCTTGTGTTTCTACATCGTCATTTTCTCCGACGCGAATATCAATATAACCGATCTGTTTCACTGTTTTTCGGTCATATAAATAAATTCCAGTAGTAGTTGATACTGCAATTAAATTTCCATCTGGTGAAAGAGCGACGCCATTCACACTTCCTTGTCCCCATTGGTCTATTTTTTCGAGACGGGCAACATTACGAGACGTAATAATTTCTAGTTCAGGGTGTGTAATAACTGCTTCTACCGTTGGAATAACAATAGGTGTAGATGTAGGTAGTATATTGATTGATGTTGGCTCTGGAATATTTGTCGCTGTTTGACAGGCAACCAAATAATTAACAGCAATTAAAAATATAATAGCTACTGAAGTACGAAATCTCATCATAAAAATACCTATCCTCCTTTACCATCTATGGTGTAGTTTGTGCTGATAATTCTACCAACCAAGTGACAGCTTCAGGAAATAACAAAACGATAATCAAAGCAATTAACTGCAAAATCATAAAAGGAATTGCGCCTTTGTGAATATCGGATGTAGCGACTTCTTTTGGGGCGGTCGTTTGTAAATAGAATAATGAAAAGCCAACAGGTGGGGAGATAAAAGCAGTTTGTAAGTTGATCGCAAATAAAACGGACAGACAAACCATGTCTATGTCTAAGGCAGTTGCGGCAGGGACAATTAATGGCAAGGCAATAAAACAAATTTCTACAAACTCTAAAAAGATACCAAGCAAAAAGATGACGATGTTTGCCACGATGATAAACGTCCAGTAGCCGCCTGGAAGATTGAGTAACCATTCGGTGATGAGTCTTTGTCCGCCGAGTCCGTCGAAGACTAGACTGAAGAATGATGAACAAAATAAAATCGTGATAACCAATGCTGTCAGTTGTGCAGTTGATTTTGCTGATTCTTGAATCAATTTGTAATTAAATTTTTTATTCATCCATGCTAGAAAACATGCGCCGACTGCACCGATGCTACCTGCTTCTGTCGGTGATGCAAGCCCAAAGAAAATACTTCCTAATACAAAAAAAATTAATATCGTAGGCGGAATGATGACGCGAATCAATTCTCTTCGAGTGACGGATAATGTATCAGGTGGCAGAGCAGGTGCGAGGTCAGGTTTGAGGCGCGTAATCACAAATACATACGTCAAATATAAACTCGATAAAATCAATCCAGGAATCACAGAGCCAACAAATAAATCTCCAACCGGTACACCGATTTGCGAACTCAACACAACCAATACCAAACTTGGCGGCAACATTTGTGCAAGCGTGCCCGATGATGTGATAACTCCTGTTGCAAGTTTTTTGTCGTAACAATGTTTGAGCATTGTTGGAAGTGCTAACATGCCCATCATGATGATGGTTGCGGCGACGACACCTGTGGTGGCGGCGAGGATGGTGCCAACGAGAATGACCGCTAATGCAAGCCCGCCTCTGATTCGACCGAGAAACCTGCCTACTGTTTCAAGAAGCTCTTCTGCCAGCCCAGACCTTTCAAAGACCGAACCCATGAAAATAAAAAATGGAATCGCGAGCAATGTGAAATCGGACATAGTCCCAAACCATCGGCTTGGCATCAGTTTTAATAGGTTGAGATTGAACGCGCCAAGTACATAGCCAATGCCGCCAAATAAGATTGCTGTGGCGGCAAACGAATAACCAACGGGGTATCCGCTCATGATGAAAACGAAGAACCCGATGAACATTAGGATGGCGAGGAATTCAAAGTTGGACATAATTAGTTTATATCGGTGGTCGAGTAGTTCTGAGCGTTTGTTGCGAAGAACGTATCGAGACCACAAGTTTAATAAGAGTATTCTATTAACATGTTGGTCTCGATACGGCGGAAGATCATCGCCTACTCGACCAACGGATTACCTTTAATAATAGAAATATTTTTTATAATTTCAGAAAATGTTTGCAACAATAACATTGTGAACCCAACCCATAACATAGATTTGATTGGAGCACGGGGAAGACCATCAGGGTCTGGTGACATTTCCCATGTGCCAAAGGTTCCATTGGGAAGTAAACCCCATGATTGCAAAACAGGTTGTGTGGTGACATATAAACCAATAATACAAAATATAATTAGAAATATTGAATGACCAATTAAATCTACCCATGCTTTTCTTTTCTCAGACCAATTGGCATACAAAAAATCCACGCGGACATTGAGTCCGTGTTTGAGGATGTAAGCGAAGCCGAGTAGAAATGTTAGCGAGAAGAGATACCACTGTAATTCGATGAATAGATTGCTGGTCAGTTTCACACCGATAAATCGTCCGAGATAACGAGCGATGACGTTGTAAAAGCCAACACATACAGTAAGCAGAACGCAGAAAGCAGATGCTTGACCTAAACGTTCTGTAAAACTATCTATAACTTTGGAAAATTTGAGTAATACATTCATTGACGTGAATCTTATCACGTCAAATCCAAAAAATGTCTATAATCAATACAAATTTCAATGGAGAAGTAATTATGACTGTCGTAATCACAAAAGAGAGACCTGATACACCCGATGCAATCCAATTGATTGAAGGCTTAGAAAGTGACCTTGCACCGTTTTATCCAAGCGAAAGTAGGCATGGGTATAGTGTTGAAAAATTGATTAAACAAAATGTCACATTTTTTATCACTCGTAAAGATGGTGTGCCAGCAGGTTGCGGGGGAGTTCAATTCTTTGGGACAGAATATGGCGAAGTAAAACGCATGTACGTCCGTCCAGAATTTCGCGGATTTGGCTTGGCAAAGTTGATGCTTGAGGAATTGTCAAAATATACGAAAGAAAATGGAATTTATAAATTGAGACTAGAAACTGGCATTCACCAAAAAGATGCGATTGCTTTGTATCGCGGCTGGGGGTTTAAGGAAATTGCTCATTTTGGAGAATATAAAGCAGATCCGCTGAGTTTGTTTTTTGAGAAAATTATTCAGTAGGCAGAAAGCGGAATGCAGAAAGCGGAGAGCAGAATGCAGAAAGCAGATGAGTTATTCGCGGACTTGGTTTCGTGGCGCAAATTTTTCTGGCATAGACATCATCGTTCCAAGCATTTTGCCAACTTCTTCATATCCTTTGATAAGTTCTGCATGTTTTTCAGGTAAGAGATAGTCACAGTCTTTTGCAAAATCTAACCACACTTGAGTCTCTGTTGCTTCGCCATCAGAGTCTGCAAGTTTGCTGACAAACATCTTTGGATATTGTCTCTTGCGAAAACCTTCAGCGATATTTGCGGCGACACTACGAGATGAACGGCGAATCTGGTCAGTTAAAGAATACTTCTCTTCTTTTGGAAAAGATTTCGACTCATTAAAAATTTCCATCGCCAATTTATAAGCCAATTGATAAACCTTCAAATCACGATGTCCCTTTAACTCTTGATAAGCCATGTCAATTCTCCTTCAACCTCTGCATTCTGCCTTTTGCCAACTGCCTTCTGTATTACTCATACCGAAACCTCATCACGCCGATTCCGAAAAACAAAACAGCAAAACCAATCAATGCACCTGCTTCGGGAAGAATGTCTACAATGCCTGCACCACGTAAAGATAAGTCAATTAATCCTTGCATTGCCCAAGTGGTGGGGAAGATGCGTGCCAGGCTTTGCATAAACGGCGGAAACAATTCGATTGGATACATACATCCGCCTAGCATAGCCATCATCATGCCAGCCATGATGCTTAATCCAGTTGCCTGACCTTCTGATTTGATAAATGTTCCCATCGTTGTTCCAATGGCGGCGGCGGCGAGACATGCACACGTGAGAATGATATAAAGACCAATTGGGTTGCCCCAATTTAATTTGAATGTAAAAACTGCAAACAAAACTAACAACGTCATTTGAATCAACGCCATTACTACCTGACCAGAAATTGTGCCAAGTAAAAATGTTGCTTTGCTGGTTGGGGTTGTGAGAACACGTCTCAATGTTCCTTGTTGTCTTTCATACGCAAACAAGGCTGAGATTCCAAACAGCGGAATAAACACCCATGTAATCAATTGACCTGCCGAAGTATTGGCTTGCGGGTCATAATCAAAATCATCAGGCGTGTTACCTTGAATTGTTTTGATTCGTTCAGGTGAATCCGCTTGCAAAGTTTTTGCTGTTTCTAAAGCGGCATTGAAATAGGCTTGCTCATCTTCCGATGATTCAAAAGTTCCGCGTGCTTTAGCTTCTTCTAATGCCATGTTTGTGGCACTAAACACACTGCCTACTTTTTGTATCGCAGTTTCAACGGCACGTTGCGCAATACTTGAATCAATATCATTTGGTTGACCACGAAAATCTAATTCAGCCGTTCCATTTTGAATGGATTCGATATCAAAACTTGCAGGGATGATTAACATCGCCGCCGCACCACGTGACTCAAATTCTGCTTCCGCTTCTTCCATTGACATGACATCTGGTCTGACGCTTGTTGAATTTTCTAACTCCGAAACCAATTCTTGCGAAATGGTCGTGTCCGCCTGGTCAACGACTAATAAACGTCTGCGATTATCTTCATCACCAGTAGGTATGCCACCTGAGATAAGGAATATAAAAATAATCGGTAAGACGATGAAGAACAATAATTCTGATGAACTTGCGAAACGTATGATTGCATCTTTCCATGCAATTGCAAATATTTTTTTCATTTTTTACTCCAAAACCTTTTGCCACAGAGAGCACAGAGTCCACAGAGAAAAATTAATCAGAGACTCAGTGATCTCCGTGTGCTCTGTGGCTAGGCTCTTGTGTTTTGAGGTTAAATCATTTTTGTACCAAATTCTTTCGTCCAAATAAAAACGCAGAAACCAAAAACAAGAGGATGCCCATCGTCAGCAGAGCAAGTAGAGGCGTAGTCAAAGAAGCGATGTTTCCTCCAAATGCAAGTGATGCGAATCCATCTAATGCCCAAGCGTTGGGAGTAATCTTGCTTAACGTTTGCACAAAAGCAGGCATGGTATCAACTTCAAGAAAACTGCCGCCCATGATTGCAAAAATCAACATCACAGCCGAACCCACACTACCAACTTGATTCGGTGTGCGCGCAAAAGCAGTGATTAACAAACCCCAACCTGTTGCACCAAACACTGCCGCAAAAACAATTAACACAACGCCAAGCATATCGCCCCATTGCAATTGAAAAAGCAAAGTGGTTGCACCAATCAGAATAAACATTTGTGCCGCGCCTGTTAAGAAAATGCCAAACACTTTGCCGCCTAAAATTTGCATCGAGTTTGTTGGCGTAACGAGCAAACGAGTTAATGTGCCGCCTGATTTTTCTGCGAGAATAGAACGACCACCATAACTAACGGTGTACATCAAAAACATGAGTGCCATGCCTGGCGCAATATATGCCAGCATATCTACTTCGTTTGTTTGAGTTTGATTGGTTGAAGTATTTAATGTAATCAATGTTTCATCAGAATCAGTTGGCGTGTTTTCAAAACGCGCACCTATTTCTTCACCAACTGCATTCGCTTCTTCAGGTGAAATTCTTCCGCTGATAATTAATTGTGCAACAGAAGTAATTCCGCCAACACGCATTTCATCCACACGCGCCATGAAACCATCTAAAATTGTTTTGACTATGCCTGCACTCGTTGGGCGTGATGGATTTGCATAAAATTCAATTTGATATTCTTCGCTTTGACTCGCGTTTGCAGAAAAAATATTTTGTGTGAATCCTGCGGGGATGATGATGGCGACTGTGATTTCATCTTCATCCACTAACAAACGCGCCGCTTCTGCATCTTGACTTGTAGTTGTTTCTAGCAAGTCAGCCAATTCTTCCGATGAGAATACTTCTACTAAAGTATCTCCCAATGCATCATTATCCAAGTTGACAATCACAATCGGAATGTTTAACGCGCCGCTGTTATCGTTGCTTGAAAATCTTCCAGTGACGAGTCCCATGCCGATGGTTAATAAAAATGGCGTGAGTAACATAAATATAATTGCGGCACGGTCACGAAATGCGATTTTTAAATCTTTGAGTCCGATGAGGAAAGTTTTTAACATAAATACTCCGTATTTGACGATGGACAATGGACGATAGACCGTTTTTATGGTCTACGGTCAATGATCTATCGTCTAATCACGCAATGCGCGTCCAGTAAGATGCAAAAATACCGCTTCAAGATTCGGCTCGCGAATATCAATCGAATGAATCTTGATTCCGCGTTCGTTGGCTTTGGTCACAACAGATGCCAATACATCTTTTGCAGAAGGCGTGACAACAGAAATTTCATTACCAATTACATTTGCATCCAAAACATTTTTGATTTCTTTTAATGATGGAATCAAAGCGGATGGGTCTTCATTTTCACCGACATGCAGAATCAATGTTTCAGTTTCACCGACTTGCCTGGTCAATTCTTTTTGTGTGCCAATGGCGATTAACTCACCATGGTCAATGATGCCAACACGATTCGAAAGTTCTTCGGCTTCTTCCATGTAATGGGTTGTGTATAAAACTGTCATGCCTTGTTTGTTCAAATCTTTGACCGTATCTAAAATCGCGCGGCGAGATTGCGGGTCAATGCCTACAGTGGGTTCATCCATAAATAAAAGTTGAGGTTTGTGTAACAAGCCAACCCCAATATTGACGCGTCTTTTCATCCCACCTGAAAATGTTTTGACTTTATTTTTGGCTTTATCAGTCAAACCGATTTGTTCTAACACTTCATCTACACGTGAGTTTAAAGACTTGCCACTTAAGTTATACATTTGACCCCAAAAGATTAAATTTTCTTTTGCACTCAAATCTTCATACAATGCTAAATCTTGTGGAACAACTCCGATGGCATTGCGAACGCCCATTGGATTCTTTTTGACAGAATGACCTGCAATGGTTGCATCTCCAGAAGTTGGTTCATATAAAGTAGAAAGCATGGAAATTGTTGTTGTCTTTCCCGCTCCGTTTGGACCGAGTAAACTGAAGATTTCACCTTCTTGAATATTAAATGAAACGCCTTT
>ERZ761609.3205-NODE-3205-length-11066-cov-8.274907_pt1 | contig 11066 bp, 11 predicted proteins | sample MGYA00511163_ERZ761609 | MGnify/ENA primary metagenome ERZ761609 (study PRJEB28899, sample SAMN02445070) | bioreactor sludge metagenome | biome: EBPR sludge | place: Australia: Brisbane, Thorneside Wastewater Treatment Plant | collected 2011-12-16 ... | reverse complement strand
ATGACGGTGGATGAACTGGCCGAATGCCTGAAGCCGCAAAACGCCAAATACCACCCGTTCCGTCACGCGCCGAAGGATGGTCAACCTATCCTGATGACACTGGACATGTCCGACCGTGTCATTCCGCCGAATTTTGACGACAAGGTTGCCGAACAGCGCGCGGATATGATTAAGGCCGATGCCGGTTTCGCCGCCCGCATTGCCGAAGCCGCTGCGAAGGTGCGCGATGCGGCTGTCAAACCTGTCGCGCCGCATCTGCCCGAAACGCTGATGGACGTCGAGATGTCGGCCCCCGTGCGTATCAAGGTCAATCAGTGGCTCAAAGAATTCAACAACACCCAGACCTGGGCAGATGCCGCGAAGCTGGTCATCGACTTCCCCCAGCGTTTCGAGGAGGAGCTTAAAACCGAACCGCATATCCGCCGTTTTGCCAAATTTGCAGGGCGCATCGTGTTCGAAGGCGACGAAACCGCCCTCAGCGCCGACAAGCAGGATTTGATGCGTCGCCATGTCGCTTCGCGCGTGCTGAACCCCGACCTGAACGCGCCTTATATGACGCTTGCCAAGGCGCGCAAGGAGCTGGAGCAGATTGAACAGGAACGCGGTTCCGGCAAGGCGAAGTGGAAAGATGTGACGGATACGCAAATCCGCTCGCTCAAACTTTACTACACCGCCATCGAAAAAGAATACGCGCCTTATCACAATGTGCCGAAGGCCGCGCCGCCGCAGCAGGGCGGCGACAAACCGCCGGCAAACGACGATGGTTATATGCCCAGCCAGAGCGGCAGGTCGCCGCGGCGTGGCGCGGCCAACGACCGTTTCCGTCCTTGATTGCCGCCGTCATGTCCCCGCGCGAGAAACAGCCGTTTATTTCGAAGGGGGATGACGTCACCATCCGCAAAAGCGGTGCTATTTCCGGCGTCTGGCGCGTGGCCGCTGCGCGCTATGCGAATGACAACCCTGACGATAGCCGTATAAATCTGGTGCTGTCGCGCGGTAGCAGCTCCATGATGTTCAAAACGCCCTATGACCCGCAAACCATGACGGTCAAAAATAACACGCCGCCGCATATTCTTTCGCGCGATATGCGGGTCGGAAAATCTGTTGGCGATGTGCGCCGCAAGGGCGGGGGCAGGCGGCCATGAAGCCCGAAGAAATTCCTTCTTTCATATACCGCGGTGCGGTTATCGAGGTGGACGGCGAAGAGCAGACCATCCGCGATTTCTGCCTTGCGCGCAAAGACCGCCATCCGCTGGCCGAAGAAATTCTGGTCATCCAGACCAAATCCGGCGATATCGTCGAATATACGCCTGAGCGTGTGCGCGAAGTGCATGGCCGTGCGCCCGATTTTATTCGCGTGGGTGCGGAAATTTTCTGGCGCGAAAACCGCGAAGATATGAAGAAATATAACGGCGTCTGGAAAATCGAGGCTTACGAGGTCGGCAAAGACCCGCTGAAGGGCGAACCGCATACCAAAGTCGAATTATCGCTGGCGCGGCGTGATGGGCAGACATCCACATATCTGCGCCGCGCGTTCAACGCCGAAACGATGCATCCGGTCAAAAGCGATGCGAAACCAGGACGGCTTGCGCATATTTTGCAGCGGGATATATCTGTGCTGCGCCCAGCGACCATCCGCCGCCCGCACCGCAAACCCTGATAGGAAAAAAGTTTTAAAGCGAGAAGCCGCCGCCATTTTTAGGTGGCTGGGCTGCGCCGTCCTGTACCCGTTTGTTGATAGTCGGGGATTGCAGCAGGTGAATTTCCTGCGGTTGCGGCTGTGGCTTGGCGATGATGGTTTGCGTCGGTGCCGGTTCTGCCGCAGCGGGTGCGGGCAGGGCGGGTTGTGCAGCTTTTTTGCGGAACGGGTTGGCATCTGCCAACTGCTGTTTCAGGCGGCGCGATGCGCGGCGGAATTTATTGCCAAGGTTGGCGTTATAAGGATGCTCTTTCGCCAGCAGATAACCGCGGTCGCTGGGGCTGTTCGTCAGGCTGAAAAAGATAGTCGCCTTTTTGCCGTTGTTGCACGCCTGCGTGCGGTCGTGCGCTGTGCGCGCGTATTCAAGCGCAAAGGCCACGGCCAGCGTGTCTGAATCGATCTTCAGGAAGTTTTTGATGTTTTCAAGTCTGTCGGCGGTGGTGCGAAAAAGCGGCAGCGCGGTTTCGCTCACTTCAACGTCTTTACGGCGGGTATTAATTTTATGCGCGATGGCGGAGGGGGAGAAGCTGCTGGTCGTGTAACGCGCGTATGAATCTGCGTAAAGTGCAGAAACGGTATATCCGCGGCGCATGTAATCAACGGCTTTGTCGCAGAATGCCATTGCGTGATGAAAAGCCTCCGCTTTGCTCATGCGCTCTGCCTGCGCCAGATGGTTCAGGTTATCGACGTCATAGGTCGTCAGCTGCAGCAAAGTCTTTGCGGTGGTCATGGCGTGGAATTCAATTTTGCTTTCAAAGCATAAAGCGCATCCAGCGCGTCGCGCGGGCTCATGCTATCGGGGTCGAGGGTTTTGAGCGCGTCTTCGACCGCCGAAGTTTTCGCCTTTGCAGGCTCTTTGGGCGCGGCGCTGAACAGCGGCAGGTCGCTCATGGTTTTGCCAGCGTCCAGAGGGTTCTTGGTGTTTTCAAGAATGCCCAGCACTTGTTCGGCGCGCGCAATCACTGCGGGCGGCAAACCGGCCAGCTTGGCGACATGTACGCCATAAGAGCGGTCGGCCGTGCCCGGCGCGACTTCGTGCAGGAACACAATATTATCCTGCCATTCGCGCACGCGCATGGTGTGGCAGGAAAGATTTTTCAGGCGCTCGGTCAGGGACGTCAATTCGTGGTAATGCGTCGCGAACAGCGCGCGGCAGGTATTGACGTCATGCAAATGTTCAAGGCACGCCCATGCAATCGACAAACCGTCGTATGTCGCCGTGCCGCGCCCGATTTCATCCAGAATGACCAGCGAGCGTACGGTGGATTGGTGCAAAATAGTGGCCGTTTCGACCATTTCGACCATAAAGGTCGAGCGCCCGCGCGCAAGGTCATCCGCCGCGCCGACGCGGCTGAACAGCCTGTCCACCGTGCCGATATGCGCAGAGGTTGCGGGGACGTAAGACCCCATCTGCGCCATCAGCGCAATCAGCGCGTTTTGGCGCAGGAAGGTCGATTTACCCGCCATGTTGGGGCCGGTCAAAAGCCAGAGCCGCGCGTCGTCCGCCAAGCGGCAGTCATTGGCGATGAATTCCTGATTGTGCTGTTTTTTCAGCGCCTGTTCGACCACGGGGTGGCGGCCGCCCTGAATATCAAATGCCAGCGTGCCGTCAATGCGCGGGCGGCAATAATGGTTGCGCACGGCAAGTTCGGCAAGGGCGCTTGCCACGTCAATTGCGGCGATGGCTTCGGCCGTTGCGGCAATGGTTTCACCAAGGGCGAGGACTTCGTCCGCGAGCTGCTTGAAAATCTCCAGCTCCAGCGCCAGCGATTTTGCGGCGGCTTCGGATATTTTGCTTTCCAGCTCCGACAGCTCCACCGTCGTGAAGCGTGCGGCACTGGCCATGGTCTGGCGGTGGATAAACGTTTCGGTCATGCCGAAGAGTTTATCGGCGTTGTTCGATGTGACTTCGATGTAATAACCGATAACGTTATTGTGCTTAATTTTAAGGGTGTTCACGCCTGTTTTCTGCACATAGTCGCCTTGCAGTTTGGCGATATGCTGGCGGCTGTTATCGCGCAGCATTTTAAGCTCGTCCAATTTGGGCGAATAGCCGCTGGCGATAAACCCGCCATCACGCGTGAGCATCGGCAGGTCGGCGCTGAGCGCACGCTCCAGCTGGTTGACCAGCGGATGGTGCGAACCCCATTTGGCCAGTGCTGCCAGTGCATGCGTCAGCAGCGCGGGCAGTTTGTGCATCTCGTCAACCGACGCCGAGATTAAACGGTGCAGCTTGACTGTGGCGGCCAGCGTGCCTGCGATGGCGGCAAGGTCGCGGGGGCCACCGCGCTCGAGGCTCAAACGGGCGAGGGCGCGTTCGATATCCGCGCAGCCGCGCAAAAATTCACGCGTTTCGCTGCGCAGGCTGCCGTTATCGGCAAAACTGGCGACGGCGTCCAGGCGCTCTTCAATCTGCTGCGGGTTTGTAAGCGGCATGGCGATGTGGCGGGCAAGCAAGCGCGCGCCTGCGCCCGTGACGGTCATATCCATGACGGAAAGCAGGCTGCCGGTACGCTCCCCCGACATGGTATAGGTCAGCTCCAGATTGCGGCGGGTGGCCGCGTCGATTTCCATGACGGAGCCGAGCGCCAATTGGCGCGGGGCGGACAGGCGCGGCACTTTGCCTTTTTGCGTCAGCTCGACGTAATCCATCAGCGCGCCCGCGGCGGCGATTTCCGCGCGCGAAAAGCCGCCGAAGCTTTCCAGCGTCGCAACACCGAAATGGGATTCAAGGCGTTTGCGCGCGTTTTCGCTGTCAAAACGGCTGTTGGGCTGCACGGTCAAAATGCGTTTGAAATCGCCCAGCGATTCAAACAGCTGCGTATTCTGCAACATCTTTTCTGGCAGCAGGATTTCACCTGGCGCCACGCGGCCGAGCGTCGCGCCGAGGTCTTTCGCCGCAACAGGTTGCAGCGTGAAATCGCCCGTGGACAAATCCAGCCATGCAAAGCCAATCGCGCCCGCAACATCGGCAAGGGCGGAGAGGTAATTGTTGCTGCCGCTTTCCAACAGCGTGTCTTCGGTCAGGGTGCCTTGCGTCACCACGCGCGTGACATCGCGGCGCACCAATGCCTTGTACCCGCCGCGCTGTTTGGCTTCTTCGGGGGTTTCGACCTGTTCGCAAATCGCGACTTTGAACCCCATGCGGATAAGACGGGCGAGGTAGGCCTCGTGGCTGTGCCATGGCACGCCGCACATGGGAATGTCTTCGCCCTTGCTGCCGCGTTTGGTCAGGGTGATATCCAGCGCTGCGCTGGCCTTCACCGCATCGTCCATAAACAATTCGTAAAAATCGCCCATGCGGTAAAACACAAGGCAGTCCGGATACCGCTGTTTGACGTCCATGTACTGCGACATCATGGGCGTCAGCTGCGCGCTAGACAGGCTCGCGCTCTGGCTGTCCTCGTCGGACGCGTCGGTCATGGGGGCGGTTTGTGGTTTCATAATGCTTTTTTAGGGCTTTTTTATGGGGGAAACAACGGTTTTATCTTCCTTGACATGACATAATGCGCGGGTAAAATGGCCGCCTGTCTCAAAACAATCCATTAAGCCATTTTGATTAAACAACAACGTCAAAGAGGGGAATAACCATGTCCAACGAACCCAAAATCAATAAAACCACCGCCTATCTGGCCGCGACGGGCGCCTTCGCCACGGGCGCTTTCCTGCTGACTGCTGCACCCTTCGTTTCGGTGCCGTTGGTGGCCGCCGCCGCCATTACGGTTGCCGTGCGCAAAGACCGCGCCGAGTTTCTGGACCGCGTGAAAAATGACGTCAAAGAATTCTGGGCAGACCTGTCCACCCACGCGACCAAGGACATGAACAGCCTGCGCAGCTGGTGGAATAGCCGCAGCCAGAAAGCCACCGCCGAAGCGCCGCGCGCGCCGCAGCAAGCCGAAGCGCCGTCTTCGTTCGACCCTGCTGCAACATCCAAAAACGATTTCGCGCAAAGCGTGAAGCCTGGTGTCCAGGCGGAAGCTGCGCCCAAGGCAGCGCCCGCTGCCGCACCCACCGCACAGCCGAAACCGCCGGGTCAATAATCACCGGATGAAAAATACAAAAAAGGCCGCAATCAAATGCGGCCTTTTTTATTTCAGCGCGGCGGTGGTTACTTACATGCGTAGCTGAATTCATAGCCTGTCGGCGACAGGGTTTTGTCGGCTGTAATCGAACAGTTTCTGCGCGCCTGTTTGAAAAACCCTGCGGCCGCGCTGCGGAAATCTGCCTTGCCCGGCCAGTTGCCGCCGTAGTTTTTGCCAAGCGCGATGGTTTTATCCATGCTGAGGCTTACGCCCATCTTGCCAAGGTCGGGTCTGTCGAAAATGCGCCACGCGTCTTTATCGTCTTTGTATTCCTGATAAATAGTTTTGCCGTAGGTCGCATCGACATAGCGTAGATTATTTTCCTGTTCCGCCGACATGCAACCGGCGAGAAGGAAAAGGCAAAACAAGGCAGAGAATGGCGTTTTTTTCATCAAGCGCTCCGTTGCGGGGTTTTATCCTTCAAGGTCTTTGAAGGGCGGGAGGGAAAGGTAACGCTCCGCCATGCTCGGCACGATGGTGACAATCATTTTGCCCGCCATATCATCGCGCGCGGCAAGTTTCAGGGCGGCGTGAATGGCCGCGCCGGAAGAAACGCCGACGGGAATACCTTCAGTTTTTGCCACCTTGCGCATCATGGCATAGGCGTCATCGTTGCTGACGGTCATGATTTCATCAATCAGTGTGGTATCAAGAACGGCTGGGACAAAACCTGCGCCGATGCCCTGAATTTTATGAGCCCCCGGCTGACCGCCCGACAAAACGGGGCTGTCGGCGGGTTCGATGGCGATGGCTTTGAATCCCGGCTTGCGCGCCTTGAGTGCCTGCGCAACGCCTGTCAGGGTGCCGCCCGTGCCGACGCCAGCGACAAGCACATCGGCTTTGCCGTCGGTGTCGCTCCAGATTTCCTCCGCCGTTGTGCGGCGGTGGATGTCGGCGTTGGCGGGGTTGTCGAATTGCTGGGGCATAAAAGCATCGGGGTTTGTCGACACGATTTCCTGCGCTTTGGCGACGGCGCCTTTCATGCCTTGGTCGGCGGGGGTGAGCACAAGCTCCGCGCCCATCAAACGCAGCATCTTGCGGCGTTCATACGACATGCTTTCGGGCATGACCAGTTGCAGGCGATAGCCTTTGGCCGCGCAGATGAAGGCAAGGCCGATGCCCGTGTTGCCGGATGTCGGCTCCACAATCAGTGTGTCTTTGCCGATTTTGCCGTCATGCTCGGCCGCTTCAATCAGGGCGAGGGCGAGGCGGTCTTTGACGCTGGAAAGCGGGTTGAAAAATTCCAGCTTCAGGACGATATCCGCCTTCGCGCCATACTCGGCGGACAGACGCGGGATGCGCACCAGCGGCGTACCGCCGACGGTTTGCCAGATGTGGTCGTGAATGCGCATGGTGATTAAACGGCTTTCTTGACGGCTTTTTCCACACCGGTAGAACCAAAGCCGCCTGCGCCGCGCGCCGTTTCGTCGAGCGTATCGACAACGCCCCACGATACTTGCGTGAAGGGGGCAATAACCATCTGCGCAATGCGCATGCCGCGTTCAATCACAAAATCCTGCTGGCCGTGGTTGATGAGCAGCACTTTGACTTCGCCGCGGTAGTCGGCATCAATCGTGCCGGGGCTGTTGAGAACCGTCACGCCGTTTTTAAAAGCAAGGCCGGAGCGGGGGCGGATTTGCGCTTCGAAGCCCGCAGGCAGTGCCATCGCAAGCCCCGTGGGTACCAGCGCGCGCTCGCCCGGCTTCAGCGTCATGGGCGCGTCAACGGCGGCTTCAAGGTCAACGCCGGCGGAAAGTGCGGTTGCGTATTGCGGCAGGTTCAGGCCCTTTGCATGGGGCAGCAGTTGAAGCGAGACAAGGGTGGCCTGAGACATGGATGCAATCTCCGCATAAAAAGGGTGAATAACAGAATCATCCTTTTATAGCAGATTCATGCCAGCGGGGAAACGCGGGAAAACGTGCAAAAATGCAGGAAAACAGGTGTTTTTACTGGCCAGGCGGCTTGGGCGGCGCAAGGCGGCGCGACGGCGGCAGCGGCGCATCTTTTTTGAAATCGCCGATGTTTTCGAGAAGGTCGATGGAGTTCACAAATTTCACGCCGCGCTTTTTCATCTTGGCGATTTGGTCGGCTGTTTTGCTGCGGTCGTTGTCGTTGTCATTGCCGGTGAGGTCTTGCAGCAGGATGACCTCGAACCCGTTGTCGCGCGCATCCATCACCGTTTTGAAAACGCAGGCGTTGAGATTGAACCCGCAGGCAAGCAGCGTCTTGCGCTTGTCGCCTTTGAGGATTTGTTTGATGTTGCTGCCTTTGAACGCGCTGTCTTCGTCCTTGGCAATCAGCTTGTCCTGCGGCATCGGACGGAACATGTAAAAATCGATGTCCTGCGGATTTTTTTCGTAGTCGGAAAAATAAACCACATAGGCGGGCATGCCAGCCGCGCGGAAAGCGGGGATAAGGCTGTTAATCCGTTTGGTGACGTTTCTGGTTTCGGTATTGCCGCGCCCCTGCGCAGGGTCGGCGAATTCTTTTTGCACATCGATAATCAAAAGCGCGGCATTGCCCGCGGCAAGGTCGAGCTTGACGCGCGTTTCGGCCTGAACTTCCGGTTTGAAGAAGTCCAATACCTGATGCAGTTTTGCTTTGAAAACGTCGAAATCCATAGACCGTAAAAACCCCTGTAGTCCTGCCATTGTTATAATATTATTATTGCCATAAGTCAATATAACTCTGGCGGCGCAGCATGGTTGTTAAATCGCTGATTTTATTTAAATTTTATTACCGATATGGATGGCTGCAATGCCGCCTGTGAGGGCGATGGCCTTTACCTGCTCGAATCCCGCAGCCTCAAGTCGGCGTTTCAGCTGCACGCGGGTCGGGAACTGGCGGATGCTTTCGGCAAGGTACTGATAGCTTTCGCGGTCCTTGGCCACAATTTCCCCCATGGCGGGGATGAGGCTGAAGGAATAGCGGTCGTAAATCTTGCGCAAAAGCGGGTCGCTGACCTGACTGAATTCAAGGCAGAAAAACTGCCCGCCCGGACGCAGTACGCGAAACGCTTCTGAAAGGGCGTCGTCGATGTGCGTTACGTTACGCAGGCCGAATGAAATCGAATAAAGGTCAAAACTGTTGTCGTCAAAGGGCAGGGATTCCGCATTGGCCTCAACCCACGAAAATCCGTTCACATAGCCGCGGTCAATCGCACGTTTTTGCCCCACGCGCAGCATTTCTGCGTTCAAATCGCTGACCGTGATTTCGGCATCTTTGCCCGCCTTTTCACGGTAGCGGAAAGCGATATCGCCCGTGCCGCCCGCAACGTCGAGAAGCGCCTTATGCGCCGCCGGGCGCATCATGCGGACAAAACGGTTTTTCCAAAGTCGGTGGATGCCCGCCGACATGATATCGTTCATCAGGTCATATCGGTCGGCGACGGAGTCAAAAACACCAATCACGCGGCGCGTTTTTTCGGCGGGGTCAACTTCGTTATAGCCGAACCAGCGGGATTCCTTATTTTTACCAGCGGAGGTTTTTTCTGAGGAGTTTTTTGCCATGGTCACGCCCTTTTTTGCCCACTATATGCCCCGCGGTGGCGGATAGGCAAGGGTTGATTATTTATAGAAAATGCAGAAGCGGAGAAGGTGACAATTCCCGCGGTTAGGTTTAGTGTAAGCCCAAGTAATATAAACCCCGACAGGCAAAAAGGGGCGCCGCGTGTCTTTTTTCAAATCTGTAGCAACCGTTGGCGGGTTGACGCTGTGCAGCCGTCTGCTGGGCTTTGCGCGCGATATTCTGACGGCGGCCATGCTGGGCGCGGGGCCTGTCGCGGATGCGTTTTTTGTGGCATTGAAGCTGCCCAATTTCTTCCGCCGCATCACGGCGGAGGGGGCGTTTAGCGTTTCGTTTGTGCCGATGTTCGCAGGCATGCTGGCGGAGGGGGAAGACGGCCGCCGCGAAGCCGTGAAATTTGCCGAAGAGGCGCAGGCCGTGATGCTGGCCGTGCTGGTGCCGTTCACTATCCTGATGCTGGTTTGCATGCCGTGGGTGCTTTACATCGTTGCGCCGGGTTTCGGCAGCACGCCGGAGCGATATGACCTCGCGCTCGAAATGTCGCGCGTCACGTTCCCCTATATTCTTCTTATGTCGCTGACGGCGCTTTTGGGCGGCGTGATGAATTCATTCGACCGCTTCGGCCCCTTTGCCGCCGCGCCGATACTGTTCAATCTGGCGCTGATTTTTGCCATGTTCTGTTTTACGCCGTTTACGGGCACTGTCGGGCATGCCCTGTCATGGGGCGTGCTGCTGGCGGGGGTTTTACAGCTGCTGTGGCTGTTCTGGGCGACGCGCAGGCTTGGTGTGATTTTGAAATGGCGCCGTCCGCGCCTGACGCCGCATATTCGCCAGCTGTTCCGCAAGATGGGGCCTGGGGTTTTTGGCGCGGGCATTGCGCAAATCAATTTGTTCGTGGATATGGTTCTGGCATCGCTGCTGCCGGTCGGGGCGATTTCGTATCTGTACTATGCGGACAGGCTGTACCAGTTGCCGCTGGGTGTTATTGGTATTGCTATTGGCACGGCATTGCTGCCGATGCTGTCGCGGGCGCTGAAATCGGAAGAGCACGAAAACGCGGCGCGTCTTTTCAACAAGGGTATCGAAATCAGCATGATGCTCGCCTTGCCCGCGACGATGGCTTACCTGACGGTCGGGGATACGATTATCGATGTGCTGTTCGTACGCGGCGCCTTTGCCGAGAAAGACGGCGTGCAGGCGGGGTATGTTTTGATTGCCTATACGCTCGGCCTGCCTGCCTTTATTATCAGCCGTGTGTTCAGCACCGTCTTTTTCGCGCATGGGGATACCACGACGCCCGTGAAATACGCCGTGGTCTGCGCCATCATGAACACGATGCTGGCCATTGCGCTTTTGCAATATTTCCAGCACGTCGGCATCGCGCTGGCGACGGGGCTGACCGCCTGGGTCAATCTGTGGCTGCTACTGCGCGGATTGCGGAAAAAGGGAATGGCGCCCTTTGCCAAACGTTCTGTAAAGAGAAGCCTGATTATTCTGGGCGCATCGCTGGCGATGGGGCTGGGTATATGGGCGCAGGAATATTGGCTGATTCCGTGGTTTATGGATAGGGGCGAAGCATGGCGCCTGACGGGTATTGCCCTGTTGGTCGTCAGTGGGGTCGGGGTTTATGGTGCCATTCTGTATGTGGCAGGTATTTTAACGCCGCAAATGGTGAAAGACCTATTCCCAAAACGCAAAAAACAGGACACAATCGGAGACGTCCAGCAGTTTGGACAGTAGAGGAGTTTTAGAATGCGTCA
>ERZ761609.3204-NODE-3204-length-11066-cov-26.373354_pt1 | contig 11066 bp, 10 predicted proteins | sample MGYA00511163_ERZ761609 | MGnify/ENA primary metagenome ERZ761609 (study PRJEB28899, sample SAMN02445070) | bioreactor sludge metagenome | biome: EBPR sludge | place: Australia: Brisbane, Thorneside Wastewater Treatment Plant | collected 2011-12-16 ... | reverse complement strand
GAGATTGGTCAGTGACTGGAGTTCAGACGTGTGCTCTTCCGATCTCTGACCTTCGCGGGGCTGCATGAGACGTGGCGGCACCCGCCGCCGCAGGGCATGGGCGCGGCGGACGCGGCGGACTTCCAGACCTGCCGCGTGACGCCGCGCATGAACAGCCAGCGCTTCGAGGCCCCGGCGGCCATCGAGCCGCTGAATGAGCCGGACCTCTTCACGGGTTGAGGCGCCGGCGGGGAAATGGCGCGTTTTTTGAAGCACTGCCAGAGCAGAAACGCCAGGCATCCTTTTTCGGTCATCTCCGACTCGAATCATCTGTGGTTTCTCCGATTGCTTTGGCCAGCATATTGTTGGAAGCCAGCATCGCTCCGAATAGCAAGAGTGGAAGAATTACGGGCCACGGAAACTTGGTGGATGCCAGACCAAAGTGCAGGACTACCGGCAACACCATCGCGGTCAGCCAGAGAATCGTGTTGTGCTTCAGAAGCCTGCTTTTTTCGGATTTTGTCATGGTGTGCTGGTTGGGTTGTGTTCTTTGTGGACGCGCTCGAAGCCGCTTAACGCTTCGGATCAGGCGACGGCGAGCGCAATCCGTTGCTGACACAACGGATAGCCTTCGAGCCGTTGCATGCATCCGTTTTGTTCGCCAGGTTGTTCATGGCTTCAGTTTCAGTTGCTTGGTTGGCGCACCATCTCCGGGATCGAATGTCCAAATGTCAACTCCACCAACTTCTTCAAACCACAGCGCCGGATCCCAACCGAGCTTCCGGTAGAGCCTGAACTGGCCAGAGCCCTCTGGGACATAGGTCCAACCGAGGGTCATCTCATCTTGAAGGTCGGTTGTGTGGGGTAAATCAGCACGAATGACATCGAGATTCGGGGGAAGTGTGTTGGAGTGGGTCTCGCGATAATGTCGAATAGCCTTGATGAGCGGAAGGGCGTGTCTGGCCTCCTGAGTGAGTCTGGAGTCGAAGTCCGTAGCAGGATATGACGATCTCAACCCTCCTCCGAAGTCATGGGAAAGTAGCCAAGATACTCCCCAGGTTATGCGATGGTCGCCGGGAGTATCACACGAACGACTCTCACGAACTTGGAAGGCTCACGTCGCTCTGCTTGGTCTATGATCTGTGCGAGCATGAAGCAATGGCGATGAACTCGGCTTTTTAGGCGAACTTGTTGATGAGACACAAATTTGGCAATTACGTCATCCCCATTATAGCCGGCAAATGGGTGGGTTTTTCACGGTTTTCGGGGATGTGCATGACCGGTTTTAATTTGAGCGCGGGTCATGGGCAATAAAAAAGCGGGTTATGGCGCAAATGCGTGCATCAAACCGGTGAAATGATCACCGGGATGAAACTGGAAGACTCGTTGCGGGAGGTCCTCCGCAGAAGCAAGACTCGCGCAAGACCGGGGAGAATGATGCGGGCTGGTACCGCCGCCATGTGCTCTGGCACAAGGAGCGGGCGGGACGCGCGGTTTATCCGGCGGAGATGGGCGCGACCGAGGAGGAGGCGTTTTTGACCCATCTGGCGGTAAATCGCGGCGTCGGCGCGGTGACGCAGTATCAGGCCGTCAATGCCGTGCTGTTTTTGCATCGCGAGGTGTTGAATCTGGAACTGGAGGAGAATGCCGGACATGAATGGCACTCATTTAAGACAGGGGGCGGTGCCGTAGGCCGGGTGTGTCCGGCGAAGAATCGCGCCCAAGAACTCAGGAAGACATCACCGCCGGACCGCCCGGCTTTTGGCGCGTGAATCCCATGCCGGAGGTGCGGGCACAGCCGGGCGGGCTAAAGCCACACCCGGCCTGCGAATCGTCATTCCGCCACGATTCAGCGCCTTAACTGAGCCGTCACGATGCAGTTGAACCACGAATGGACACGAATCCATGCGGAGAGGAGGGGGATAGGGGCATCACCCAGGGGTGATCTCCCGGCGCTTCAGCTCACCGGACATGATGCCTCCAAAATTCGTGCTCATTCGTGTCCATTCGTGGTTTTCCATCGCATGAACACGGCTTAGGGCTCAGTGGCCAGCGGCCAATAGAGGCGCTAAGTGCGGTCCAGGGATTTTCTCGGGGAGGCATGGCGCGCAATTGTGGGCGGTTGCCGGGCGGGCTTTACCAGATGGCGGTGCCCCCTGTGAGCGGCGCACGGAATGACTCCAGCACATGCCGGAATGAATCCAGCACATGCTGGAATGAATCTGGCAAGCCTCCTCGCGGCCTGATGACGCGCCGGGTGCGTCTATTTAACCCGTTGAAAATCAAATTTTTGCCATGCCGACCTGGTCCAGCGGAGTGACATGGTCCTCCGGCGCCCTTTGGGGGCCGGCCACGGGGCCGGACCCGTTTAGAAACCGCAGTCGAAACCATAAACACCGTAAAAACATGAGCCGTAAACATTACTTCCCTTATCGCGTCTCCGAGCGCCCGGCGTGGTTCCACAACCTGGCCACGCAACTGCTGGTGGTGAACCCTGTCCTGGGCGTGGACACGGTCAAACTCAATGCCCGCGTGGCGGACGCCTGCGGTGGTGGACACGGTGGACACGCTGCCGGCGGGGGAGGTGAGCGCGCAGGATCTGGCGGACGGGCTGGAGCGCGCGGTGCGCGCGCGATGCCATGCCTCGCGTGATCATGATTTGTGATTTTCCGCAAATTCAAGGAGGCCGGCAGACTTCTGTGTTTCATCCTGTGTCTGCGGGCCTCCCTGAATCTTGCGGGAGGAAACCCAATTCACCAAAGGTGATGACGTTCCGCATGTTTCCGCAACGCCGCGAGCCCGGCAAAAACCAGCGGAGAGATCAATGACTTTTTTGATTCGTGCCGGGTTCACACAAGTGTCTTTTCTTCAAGGCAGGGAGGGTTTGCCACCCGGCAATGACCCCGCCGGGCAAAGACGCGCAACTCACGACAGCAGCGGAGCCGCCGCGCGCAGAGCCTGGAGCGTCCAGACCACGGGATAGAGCCGCTCGTGGTACCACAAGCGCGCGAAGTAGAGGCCGATGGGGCTGGGGGGGAAATGCGCGCCGCCTTGCGTGGCGGAAACGAGCCATGAAACACCGCGCTGCACGGCATCGCGATGATGCCCGCCCTGTGAAGCCAGCGCGTTCACCGCCACCGCTGTCTCCTCAATGCTGGCGGGCGCGTCCCCTGCCCCGCCCCAGCCGCCATCCTCCCGCTGCGCTTTCAGGAGAAAAGCCGCGCCGCCTTTGATCAAGACACGCGCCTGCTCCGCCAGCGCCGGCTGCGCGCTGAGGCAACCCACCACCATCGCCGTGCCATAGACGGGGTTCTCCTCCTCATGAACATGCTCGTTGCCGAACCAGAGCGGCGCCCACGAGCCGTCCGCGCGCCGCGTTTTTGCCAGGTAATCCAGCGCCCGCGCCGTGGCGTCCCGCACACGCGGGCGCAGTTCCTCCACATCCCAAAGCCACCACGCCAGCAAGGCATGGGCGGTGATCTCCGGAGTGCTGCGGTCAAACGGCAGCGCGCCCCAGCCGCGGCAGAAAGTGGGGATGCCGCCATCGCGGTTTTGCAGGTTGAGAAGCCAGGCGATTGCGGATTGCGGATTGCGGATTGCGGAACGGGGACATGGCTCTTTGGGCCTCGAATTTCGAACTTCGAACTTCGAGTTTCCCTCCCCCGCGAGTTTCAAAGCGATGAGCGCCCCCGAGGTGTCATCCGCGTCGGGCACACCGCCCGGAAGGTCCGTCCAGGCCCAGCCGCCGGGCGCGGCGTTGGTGAAAGGATGCACCTCCAGGTATTGCTGGCTCAGCAGCCAGTCCGCCGTGGCCGGCTCGATTTCGCCCAGCGCCTTCACGGCGAGCGTGGTTCCCCAAGTGGCGAGGTTGGTGTCTATGGGCCAGCTTCCATCCGCGCGCATGGAGCGGGTGAGAAAAGCCACCGCTTCCGGCACACACGGGTGGTTTTTCTCCCCCGCCGCCGCCAGTGCCATCGTCACAAAGCTGGTCAGCGGTGTGGCCTCCAGGTAGCCGCCAGTGGAGGGTTGCAGCGCCTTGAGCATGGGCCGGACGCGCGGCCACAACATTGCGCGCAGCCAGCGCAGAGGGTTCCACCACGCCGGTGGAGCGTTCCTCCAGCGCGCGTGGCCGATGGCGATGAGCGCCGGCAGCGCGTAACTGACCACCGGCAGGCCGATGGCGCCGAACCAGCTCCGCGGCAGCGCCGCCAGCTCGAACGGCAGCGGCAGCACATGCAGCCAGGGCCGCGCGCCAAGCGTGCCGCAGATGGCGCACAGCATGAGGATGGGCACGGAGAAGGTCTTGTCCTTCCCGTAACGGGCGATGACCGCGCGCGCGATGGCCTCCGGCGCGAGACTGCCCGTGCGGGTGGTGATCCAGGCCCCGGCGCGCAGGCGGGATTCCCGGTCCCCATGCCCGCGCCCGCCGTTGTCATCCTCATCATCCAGATGCAGCGCGCTCCAGCAGAGCAGCGTGGTGGAGAGGTTGCTCTTGCTGAGGGTCGTGTCACCCCAGCCGCCGTCGTCATTTTGACTGGCGACGAGCCAGCGCGCGCCCGCCGCGATGAGCGGGGCGTGTTTTTGCGCGTCCACCCCGTGCAGAGCCACGATGGCTGTGGCCGTGCTCAGCGCGCTGCTGGAAAGCTCCCCCTTCCAGCAGCCCTCCGCGCTGCGCAGGGACAAAAGATGCGCGCGGGTGTTCGCGAGGGCGGTTTCGAGGGACTCAATCATCAAGCGCGTGATTGTTCGCCGCGCCGGAGCGCGTTCAAGCCATTCTCATGAGAATGTTCCTCCCCTTCCTCGCCGCCGCCGCGCTCCAAGCCGAAGACTTGCGCTGGTTCAAAGGCAACACGCACACGCACTCGCTGTGGAGCGACGGCAACGACTTCCCCGAGACCATCGCCGCATGGTACAAGGACCAGGGCTACGACTTCCTCGCGCTCTCCGACCACAACACCCTGCAAAAAGGCGAAAAATGGATGACCGAGGAGGCCATCGAAAAACGCCGCGTCACGCTCGGTAGAAAAGTCATCGAGAAATGCCGCGACCGCTTCGGCCCCGGCTGGGTGGAGACCCGCATGAACGCCGAGGGCAAGCTCGAAGTCCGGCTCAAAACGCTGGAGGACTTCCGCTCCAAGCTCGAAGCGCCCGGCAAGTTCATCCTCGTACAGGCCGAGGAGGTCACCGCCTCCTTCAACAAGGCTCCGATTCACATCAACGCCATCAACCTCGAAAATGTCATCGAGCCGCTCAAGGATGTGGTCTCCATCCGCGAAACGATGCGCAAAAACCTCCAGGCCATCGCCGCGGAGGCCGCGCGCAGCGGACGGCCCATGATCGCCCACATCAACCATCCGAACTTCCGCTGGGCGCTCACCGCGGAGGACCTGGCGCATGTCATCGAGGACAAATACTTCGAGGTCTATAACGGCCACCCCTCCTGCTACAACGAGGGGGAGGAAGGCCGCGCGGACACGCATCTCGGCCGCGTGTGGGACATCGCCAACACCATCCGGCTGGCCGAGTTAAAGCACCCGCCACTTTACGGCATGGCCACCGACGATTCACACCACTACCACGGCGGAGCCAACACGCCGGGGCGCGGCTGGGTGATGGTGCGTGCCGCGAAGCTCGACGCCAGCGTGCTCACCGAGGCCATGCAGCGCGGGGATTTTTACGCCACCACCGGCATCCTGCTCGATGACGTTTCTTTTGATAAAGTCACCCGCCGCCTCAGCTTGAAAATCCAGGGCAAACCCGGAGTCACTTACACCACGGAGTTTCGCGGCACTTTGAAAAACTATGACCGCGCGGTGAAAGAGGTGCCCACCCCCGAGGGCGACAACCATCCCGTGCGCCTGCAACATGGCGCGGACGTGGGCAAACTGCTCGCCTCCAGCACCAGCCTCGAACCCTCCCACCAGCTCACTGGAGACGAGCTTTACGTCCGCGCTGTCATCCGCTCCGACGAGGAAATGAAAAATCCGATCACGCCGGGGGAGAAGCAGCAGGCATGGACTCAGCCTGTGGGCTGGATGGCCGAGTGATTTGAACCGCGCTCCTATCTCAACCCGCATTGCCGTCAATTTCGACGCGCAATGCGTGAGCGCCGCAGAGGGTGCCGGGCATGAGCACATCCACGCGCTTTTCCTCCGCGGCGAGCGCCGCTGCCAGGACGAGTTGAAAAGCACCGGCGGCGCCCATGCTTTCTCCGATGACAGCGCGCGGATGCAAGCGCCGCGCTGGCTGCAAACCCGGGGATCGCAAAGCGGCCTCCTCCGGAGAATCGAGCACGGAGATGCCGCTGCTGCCGTCCACGAGCAGGCCCGGCGGCGCGGGGGCGGCAAGGGCAAGGGCTAGCCCCTCGAGCACTGCGGCGCGCTCGTTTTCTCCGAGAAAAGCGGCTGTCCCCAGGACTCGCAGGCTGGGAGCATGGGGCGCGGGCGTCCCGTCCGCGCGCGCTTCATGAGCGGCTCCAAGCAGCAAGGCGCCTGCGCCCTCACTGGCCGGCAGTTGCGGGTGATAATAACTGGCAGCCTCCGCGCCGAGCCAGTCGGCCTCCTCCGCTCCGATGACCAGGCAGTGATCCACGAGTCCCTGCTCCAGCCACAGCCGGGCGAGTGTGACGGCATCCGCGATGGCGGAGGACTCGCCGACGAGCGTGGACACCGGCCCGTCCGCGCTGAGAGCGGCGGCGATATGCGAGGCGGGCGCGTTATAGACAGTCTCCGGGAAAATAAGCGGGCTGGCCAGCGCGGGGGTCTCGATGACCTCATGATAAAAGCGGCCGGAGAACTGCACGCATCCGTTGAACACGGCCATGACGATGCCGAGCCGCCCCGCACCCGCGCCCTGGGGAAAACCCGCCTGTTCCAGCGCCTCAAGCGCGGCGGCCATGGCGAATTTGGTAATCGGACTGGCACGGCGCAAACGGGGCGACTTTGGAATGCGGTCCGGCGGCATGGCGGGCACGCGGCGCGCGGGACACTCCCAGTCGCGCGTGCCAATGCTGCGCGGGCAGTCACTCAAAGGCGGCGCGGCATTTTCCAGAACGGCTTTTTTGAGATCGGCGGCCGTCCAGCCAGCGGACGAGACCGCGCCGCCCCCCAAAATCCTCAAGTCGACGGGCAGCGCTGGCGCGGCACCCGATGAGGGGGACTCGGCGGAAAAAACGAGAGTGGCATTGGTGCCGCCGAAACCGAAGGAGTTGGTCATTGCAGCGCGCACCCGCGCCTGGCGGAATGCGCGCACGAGATCAAAACCCGCGCATTCATCCACTTCGCGCACATTCAGACTGCCGGGCAGCCAGCCGCCGCGCATGGCCATGAGGCAGACCACGGCCTCCACCGCGCCCGCGCCGCCTAGCAAATGGCCCATGGCGGACTTTGTGGAGCTGACAGCGAGGCCTGCCGCCGCGCCCCCGGCCCAGGAGCGGATAGCGCTGGCCTCGGCCACATCATTGTAGGGTGTGCCGGTGCCGTGGGAGTTGAGGTAGTGGATTTCATCCGGCCTGAGTCCGGCCATGACACAGGCGCCGGTCATGGTGCGGATGGCGGCCCTGCCTTCGGGATCGGGCTGGGTGAGATGGTGGAGGTCGGTGGCTGTGGCGTAACCCGCCGCCACGGCCAGCGCGTCCGCCCCGCGCTCCGCCGCCGCGTCCGCGCTCTCCAGAAGCATGACGGCGGCGCCTTCGCCGAGGGCGAGTCCGTCGCGCGCGGCATCGAAGGGCCGGGGAATGCCGGAGGGCGCCAGGGCGCGCAGAGTGTCGAAGCCTGCGAAAACCAGCTCCGCCAGGGCATCGTAGCCTCCGGCCAGAACACGGCGCGCGCGCCCGCAGCGAATGAGAGCCATGGCCTCGCCGATGGCGTTGGCGCCGCTGGCGCAGGCATTGGAAATGAGGATGACCGGCCCGCGCCAGTCGTACTCGGCGGCGATGAGGGAGATCTGTCTTTGCGGCTGGTAGTGCTCCAGCCGCGAGAGCTGCCCCGGCTGACGGGACGGACTGGCGCGCGCCGCGCGGAAGTATTCCTGCCCCACGCTCATGGCCCCCGCCGAAGTGCCGAGCACGATGGCATCCACCCCGGCCAACCCCGCCATGCCGGCCATGCCCAAGGCCTCGCGAACGGCCAGCATCAGCATTTTTGTGCCGCGGTCCACCAGATGCGCGCGGCGGCGCGGCACTCTCTGAAAAAGCCGGTCTTCCGGCAAATCCACGCTGGCCGCTGTTTTCGCGATGCGCTCGGAGACATCGAAAAGCGTCACCGGCCTAAAAGCGGCGCGGTCCGCCATCAAAGACGCCTCGTTTTCCCGCCAGTCCAGCCCCAGGGGCGAGACGATGCCTGCGCCAGTGATGAGAATTCGAGGATCGGAGGGTCGGGACACAATGAGAAAACGAAGTTTTCAGCCGGATGGATTCCCAGGCTTGAACTCAGGACGGACACGCGCACACTGGCACGCCCGCGCTCCACGTTTTGCTGTTCGCGGCGGAGAGTGTCAAATGTTTGGTGAACGCTGGCAAAAAATCCTGGACGCGCAGGGCGATGACATCGCCCTCCGGCATCCTGGCGGCGTGTGGAGCTTTCACGAGTTGGAAAAGCAGGCCCGCACCCTGGAGCCAGACCATTGTCCGGTGCTTGGACCTTATTACCTGGCGCAGGGTAACGGGCCGGAGATCGCCCGCGCGCTGCTGGCGGGCTTCCTTTCCGGCCTGCCGGTGCAGGTGGTGGAGAAAGACCGCTCCCGCCGCGTGCCATCCTGCCCCGCTCCCGCCGGCACCGCCTTGATCAAGCAGGCCGTCGGCGCCTCTGGATCGCGCAGATGCCAGTTCTTCACCCTCGCGCAGGCTGCTGCGGACGCGGACCGCCTTCATGCCGCGCTGGGACTCGGCGGCATCGGCACGGCGCTGGCTCCCCTGAGCGTGGCGCACTCTTTCGGCCTGACCACCACGCTTCTGCCCATGCTGCTGCATGGCCTGCGCGTCCACTGGCTGCCCACGCCTTTCCCCGCCGGCATCGCTGAGGCGCTGGCCCTGCATGAGCGCGTGTTCCTGCCCGGAGTGCCCGCGATGTGGAAGGCATGGCTGCTTTCCGGCCTGGACCTGGAGCGCGTGGCGCTGGCGGTCAGCGCGGGTTCCCCCCTCACGCTGGAGCTTGAGAGCAAAGTGCGGCGGCAGTTCGGCCTCAAGCTGCACAATCTCTACGGCACAAGCGAGACGGGTGCCATCAGCTATGATGCCGGCCAGTCTCCGCGCACCGATGCGCGCGATCTCGGCCGCCTGCTGCCGGGAGTCCGTGCCTTGTGCGACGAGCAGGGCTTTCTCATCGTGGAAAGCGACGCCGCCGGTCTCGGCTACGATGCACCGCTGCCAGGCGAGCTTTTTTCCGCAAGTCGTCACCGCACCTGGGACAAGGCGCGCCTGGAGGGTGACGCCCTGTTTTTCGAATCCTGCGCCGGCCCGGGCATCAATGTTGCCAGTCGCAAGCTCAGCCCGGACGAGATCGCCGCAAAAATCCGCCGCGCCACCGGCATCGCGGACATCGCGGTGCATGGCGCCGCCAGCCGCGACCCCGAACGCGTGCAGGATGTCGTCGCCGTCGCCGGCCTGCCCGCGGGGCAGATCACCCAGGCTTTCAAATCCGCCGCCTGCGCCGGACTCGCCGCCTGGGAGGTGCCGCGCCACTGGCGCGGCAAACCCGGCTGAGCCGCGCGCATCAGCGCCCCACTGGAGCCGCGCGCTGAATCTCGTTGGGAAGCTGGTTCTGCGAGGATGGGCCTCCGCCGGCCTGGCCGTTGGCGGCTGGCACCGAGTACCAGTTAAGCTGGGGCACGGCGGCGAGCTGCACCCACTGCGTGGCGCCCAGCTTCACCCACTCCAACTCCACCACCGCCCACACTTGCGCGCCCCAGGGGATGCGCTCGCGAAGGTCGCGCGCCAGGGGCGAGTCCTTGTCGAGAAAGACGGTCGTTTTCCAGGGATTCGGCGGCGCGGGGCTGACGAGAAAAGCGTCTTTCGAACCCGAGTTCGGCACTTTGTCGTCAAAGTAATGCGTGCGCGTGATGCCCACATGGAAGCGCGCCGGCCCTTCCTGGTAGTTTTCAAAGAAGCGCTCCAGCAGCCTGTCCTTGAACTCCACAAACGACAGCCAGTCCACGCGGAAGCCGTCCTTGCCTTCCTCCAGCATCACCGGGATGGGAAACTCCCACTCGCGGCTTTCCAGGCCGAACACGGCATGAGCGCCGCCGCCAATCTGCGGCTTCGGGTCAAAGCGCACCAGGCCCACGGCATCCACCTTCACCGGGCCTTCCGGCGCGCCCTTGTAATAGCGCTCCATCAGCGGGCGCATGAAATCCGGCGCCAGGCTGTGGCGGAGACGATCCTCCAACGTGCGCGCGGTGAGGAATTTCATCAGCGCCTCGGCGGCGGGCTTGGCTTCCTCGGGCACCTCGATCTCAATGTCCGCCCTGGCCACGCCGCTCTTTGTGTCCGGCGCCGGCTGAGGAACCTCCTGCAATCCCGAACCCGGCGTCGCGTCGGGCACTGCCGGCGCAGGGGGCTGAGAATTGCTCATCCCTGGCCCGGCAGTCAAAGCAGTGCGCTCGTCATCAGTGAGCGGCACAGCCTTCGGCGGCGCGGGTTCATCTGGATCGAATCCGGTGATTGCCGGCTTCTCTGGCGGCGGCTCCGCCGCCACTTTTGGCGCTGGCGCATTCACGGTCTCCGGCTCAGGGCCTGGACCGGGTGTGGAAACCACGGGTTTTGGCGAAGGCACGGGGACCTCCACCGGCGTCTCATTCCCCGCCGGCATGTACTTGTGGACGATCTCCATCAAAGGCTCGCGGAACATCCACCCAGCCGCGGCCAGCGTGCCGAGCAGGAAAATGACCGCGAGACTGAACATGAAAATGTTCGAGGCGCGCTTGGGCCTTCGCAGCGGACGGGAGCCGCGCGGCATGGGCTGGTGCAGCGGCTGCGAGGCCGGCATGGCCGGGGCCGGCTGCATCACAGGCATGCCCTGCGGCACGCCGCGACCGAGCAGGGAACCGGCTTCCCTGCCTTCATGCCCGCCGCCCAGCGTGGGCAGCGCGGG
>ERZ761609.3203-NODE-3203-length-11068-cov-8.858712_pt1 | contig 11068 bp, 11 predicted proteins | sample MGYA00511163_ERZ761609 | MGnify/ENA primary metagenome ERZ761609 (study PRJEB28899, sample SAMN02445070) | bioreactor sludge metagenome | biome: EBPR sludge | place: Australia: Brisbane, Thorneside Wastewater Treatment Plant | collected 2011-12-16 ... | reverse complement strand
AGATCTACGCTCTTTCCCTACACGACGCTCTTCCGATCTCCTGTTTACCTAATATAGGCACCCCTGACAATCATAATTTTGACGCTGCGCATTTTTGTATAAAAAACAGTCACTTGATTTTAAAAATCCGCCGTCTTTGCACCATGCGGCCGCTTGACGGCGGGGCGGGGCGTTCTATCTTGCCAGCTGTTCACCGATTCCACCACATCTTAAGGACCGCATCACATGGAATACAGAAATCTCGGCAAATCGGGGTTGAAAGTCCCCGTTCTCAGCCTCGGCACCGCCACTTTCGGCGGCAGCAACGAATTTTTCAAACGCTGGGGCGATACCGACGCCAAGGAAGCCGCGCGCATGGTGGATATCTGCCTTGAAGCCGGCCTGAATTTCTTCGACACCGCCGACGTCTATTCGCAGGGCGCGTCCGAAGAAGTTCTCGGCGCGGCTATCAAGGGGCGCCGCGACAAGGTGCTGATTTCGACCAAATCGACCTTTGCCATGGGCGACGGGCCGAACGAAAAGGGCTCTTCGCGCCATCATCTTATCCGCGCGGCGGAGGCCAGCCTGAAGCGCCTCGGCACCGACCACATCGACGTTTATTTCATGCACGGTTTCGATGCACAAACGCCGGTGGATGAAACCCTCTCCGCGCTTGACCATCTGGTCACAAGCGGCAAGGTCGGGTACATCGGCTGCTCCAACTTCTCCGGCTGGCATTTGATGAAATCGCTGGCGACGTCGGAAAAATACGGCCTGGCGCGTTATGTGGTGTATCAGGGCTATTATTCCCTCATCGGCCGCGATTACGAAGAAGAGCTGATGCCGCTTGGCATCGACCAGGGCGTCGGCTGCATGGTTTGGAGCCCGCTCGGCTGGGGCCGTCTGACCGGCAAAATCCGCCGCGGCCAGCCGCTGCCCGAAGGCCGCATCAAACAGGGCGGCGCCGAAGGCGGCCCGCCGGTAGATGACGCATATCTCTATACCGTCGTCGATGCGCTGGACGAGATTGCCAAGGAAACGGGCAAGACCGTGCCGCAAATCGCGCTCAACTGGCTTTTGCAGCGCCCCACCGTTTGCAACATCGTTATCGGTGCGCGCAACGAGGAACAGCTGAAACAAAACCTCGGCGCGACGGGCTGGAGCCTGACGGCAGAGCAGATTAAAAAACTCGACGCCGCCAGCGAAAAAACGCCGTCCTATCCGTACTGGCACCAGCGCGGCTTTGCGGAGCGCAACCCGCGCCCCGTTTAAGCAAACGCAATAAACAAAAAAACCGGCGCTGTCACAAGCGCCGGTTTTTTGTTTATGCAGGCGTGCGCACCAATACGTTTTTGAATTGCCACGGGTCGTCGCGGTCGAGCATCTCCGGCGCAAGACTGCCGCGCCCCTTGAGCGGGTGCCAGTCGGTGTAATACCCCGCGACCTTGCCCAGATAGGGTTTTTGCACATCAAGGCAGCGGGCGAAATCCATGTCGTCGGCTTCAACCACGCCCGCGTCCGGATTTTCGAGCGCCCAGACGATACCCGCCAGCATGCCCGATGTGACCTGAAGCCCCGTCGCGTTCTGATGCGGGGCAAGGCTACGCGCCTGTTCGATGCTCAGCTGCGAGCCGTACCAATAGGCGTTTTTCGCATGACCGTACAAAAGAACGCCCAGCTCGTCCGCACCGTCGAGGATTTCTTCTTCCGCCAACACCTGTTGTTTTTTAGGCAGCTTGCCGCCGCGGTCGAACATTTCATCCAGCGACAACAGCGCAACGTTCGACGGGCGGTAGGCGTAATGCACCGTCGGGCGATATTCCGGCCTATCAGGCGCACCCACGGTGTAATAATCCGCAATGGCCACAGATTCATGATGCGGCACCAGAAATGCCCGCTGCGGCCCCGGCGTCGGGCACCAGCTGCGCACGCGGGTATCGCCGCCGCTTTGCAGCATATAAATTGCGGCCATGCAGCCCGTTTTATGCCGCCGCGCCTGCGGGGGCAGCCAGCGTTCATGCGTGCCCCAGCCCATTTCGGCGGCGGCAAGACCTTCGGCGACCATGCCCTCGACCGACCATGTATTCACAAAAACATTCATCGGCTTGGGCCGCAGGCTGCGCTGCATGTCACGCTCGGCGATATGCACACCCTTGACGCCCGCCTGCTGCATCAACTGCGCCCAGCCGCGGCGGGTTTGCGGCGCGGGCGTATCGATACCCCGCAGACCAAGGTCACGCGCAAGGTTCAGCAGCGCCTCTTTCAAAAGCCACGACACCATGCCCGGGTTCGCGCCGCAGCTGGATATTGCCGTCGCACCGCCGCGGTTGCGGGTGCGGCCTTCGGCCAGCATCGCCTCGCGCATCGCGTAATTCGTGCGCGCGGCGATGTCGATGTTTTTATCATGGAAATATCCGGCCCAGGGCTCGACAGAACTATCGATATAAAGCGCATCCAAATCATAGCAAAGCCGCATCACGTCCACCGACGACACATCGACCGAAACGTTGATGCAAAACCCGCGCCCGTCTTCGCTTTGCAGCAAAGGCTCCAGCACCGCGCGGAAGTTTTCTTTTGTCAAAGCCTGTTGCAAAAAGCGGACGCCGAAGCTTTCGGCCAGTGCGCGCCCGCTGCCATCGGGGTCGATAACCACAAATTTCGCAGGGTCAAACCCCACATGCCGCGCCAGCAGCGGCAAAAGCCCGCGGCCGATGGAGCCAAAGCCAATCATGACAACCGCGCCCTGAATATGCGCATGCACGCCTTGCGGCGGCGTGGAAGATATATTCGCTGTTTCAGTCATGGCCGGCGCCTCCTTGGCTTTTCAGGGCTGGGGCAAAAAATGAATGCCGCGTATGCAAACGGCGAAATGCCGCCGAACATCAATAAAATCGATAATATTTATTATATTTTTTGTTTAACCCGCATGGCCACAAAAAACAACCCCGCGACGCGCGCGGGGTTATGGAAGCCATTGAAAAGCGCTTAAAAACAGCACCTTCGTGCGCGGCACACTCAAAAAAATTTCACATCAGCGATTGAGCGCGGCGAAATTTTTATCTGCCGTCGTGCCGCTTGCGGGGGCTTTGCGGCCTGCTTTGCGGTTATAGGCGCGCTGTTTTCTTTTCCAGTCGCGTTCCATCTTTCCGGCCATGCGCTGCGCTTCCATCTTTTTTTGGCGCGCGAGGCGGCCCAAATCCAGCTCGAAGCTTTTCTGCGTGCCCGTGGTCGGCCCCGATTGCACGCGCAGTTTCTGGCCTTCGGATTGCTGCGCGGCGGCGGGTGCGGCCTGCGCCATGAAAAGAACGAAAGCTGCCGCGCACAAAAGCGCCGTTTTCGTTTGCTGTTTTTTCATCGCGCGATTTCCTTTTCTTCGGGTGGTTTGGGGCCACAGAGAATAACGATTTCGATGCCGTCCATAACCGGCGTCACGCTTTCAAGTTTATGTCCGCCATCGCGGCAGAAATCTTCGAAATCGCGCGGCGCTTTGTCGTCCGTCACGGTGATGCAGAGCATAGCACCTTCGGGCATGTGCTGCAAAACCTTGCGCGCGCGCAAAACCGGCAGCGGGCAGACAAGACCGGTCGCGTCCAGAAAATGACGGTGCCGCGCGGTCATGCCGCCCCCTCCGCCCCTGCGGGCACGGCGGTGCGCAAGGGCAGCGCCTTCATGACGTCATCGACGGATATATCCGCAATGTCTTCGGATTGAATGACCGTCACCGCTGCCCCCGTGGGCGCGCTGAGCGCAGGGTCGGTCACACCCGAAAACAGCGCGACGATGGGGCAGCCCGCAAGCGCAATCAGATGCGACGGCCCCGTGTCGTTGCCAACAGCCCCAGCGGCGCCGAAAGCCAGCGACGCGATGTCGTAAAGCGAGGTGCGCCCCGAAAGGTCGATGCATTCGGGCGCAGCGGATTTGATTTTGGCAATCGCTTCATGCTCCGCCGCCGTGCCCAGAAGCGCGACGTGATAGCCCTGCCGCTGCAATTTCATGGCCAGCGCCGCGTATTTGACGGCAGGCCAGCGTTTATACGGATGCTGCGGCGCGCAGCCCGGCACCAGCAGCACATAAGGCGATGCCGGCGCGAGCAGCGACACATCCGTTTTCATCCAGCCGATATCGGGAATCGCGACATCAAGCCCCAGCGCCGCCAGCATGGTTTTGTGGCGCGCAAAGGCGTGCATCTGCCGCCATGCCGGATTTTCGGCGGCGTAGTTGTGCGAGGCGCCCGGCGCAATGCCCGACCACTGCGGCTTTTTCATCAGCAGGCGGAAATAATTATTACTGCGACCGTTCAGCTGCAAATCATACACACGGTCAAACCCGCCCCTGTTCAAAAACCGCGCCGTGCGCAGCCATGCGCCGATTTCATAGAACTTCGCGCGCGTCACCACTTCGACCGCATCGGCATAGCCGCTGCGGCTGGCCATATCGGCGAAGGGGCGCGTGGTCATGATGGTGATATGCGCATCCGGATGCGCGCGGCGGATAGAAGCCATGGGGCCGAGCGCGACGAGAAAATCGCCGAGTGCGCTCAGTTTAATCACCAGAATTTTTTCGCGGATTTTTGGCTGCATGCCCGCCCGTACCAATCGCCTGCCCCGATGCCTTTAGCCCGCGGCGCGGTCTGCTTCGGAAATGCTGAAACTGTCGTTGGACGGCAAGGCTTTCACGCCTGCGCCCGTGCCCAGCAATTCGGCATAAACGTCCAGCGTGCTTTCGCACATCTGCTCGTTCGTGAAATGATGCGCCACATGCGCCATACCGCGCGTGGCCAGCATTGCGCGGCCTCGGAGATCAAGGCTGATGGCTTCGTGCAGCGCGCGTGTCAGCGCATCCACATCGCCCGGCGCGACCAGCCAGCCCGTTTCATCGCGCAGGATGGTTTCGCGCGTGCCCCCGTGGTCGGTGGCGATGACGGGCCGGCCCATGGCCTGCGCCTCGACAGGTACGCGGCCGAAACCTTCGGGCTGCAGCGTCGGGCAGACAACGACCGTCGAAATCATATAGGCCGCGGGCATGTCATCGCAGTTCGTGATGATGCGCGACGCGCTGCCGAGGCCTTTGGCGGCGATGTAATCCTCCAGCTCCTTGCGGTAATGCTCGTTACCGATGTCGGAGCCGAGAAACAGGCAGAACAAATCTTTTTTACCCAGTGCCGCAATCGCATCGAGCAGGAACATGTGCCCCTTGGTGCGGCTGATGCGCGCGGGCAGCATGACCACGGCGGCGCCGTCAGGGATGCGCATCATTTGCGACGCGCGGATAAGACGGTCCGGCGTCACGGAATTGGGGTGGAATTTTTCAAGCGCAACGCCACGGTGGATGACGCGCAGGACGTTCGGGTCGACCTTGTAGTTTTGCTCAAGGTAATCCGCGATGAAATGCGATACCGCAATCACCCGCTCCCCTTTGGCAATCGACGCGTTATAGGCGCGTTTGAACATGCCGCCGATTTTATGCGTGGCATGGCAGCTGGTGACGTAATGCGCCTGCGTCCCCGCAACGGCGCGGCCTGCGCTCCAGGCCGGAGCACGGCTGCAGGCATGCACGATATCGACGTTCATGTCGCGTATCAGTTTGCGCAGGCGGCCGACGTTGGCGGCCATGACCAGCGGATTTTTGCTATGCACCGGCATTTCGATATGCGTACCGCCCGCCTTGGTGATTTCATGCGCGCGCAGACCGCCCGACGATACCACGATGGATTTTCCGCCCGCGCGCACGATGGCCGCGTTGATGTCGATGACGCCCTGTTCCACACCGCCGGAATTGAGCGCGGGCAGAGCCTGCAAAATCACCGGCGCGTGGTTTTGTTCGACGAAGCGGCGAAACGTCAGGCTCGCGCTATCCCAGGTTTTAATCATTTTCGACATTCCCGTTGCAATATTCAGACCCGTTATTGAAACCATCGCCAAAATCCCCCGTTGGCTGTGTTTTCTGCCGGTTTGCGCCATGTGGCGCGCGCTTTTGCGCGGTATCCTTGCTTTTACTCTTAAAAATGGCGGATTTCCAGCGAAATCGCGGGGAAACAGCTTGACAGCCGCGCAGCACGGGCGGACATTATAACCTTGTTTTTTAACCCCTTAACAACGGATTCTTGAGATGAAAACGGCACCGCAGGACGCACAGCAGAAGGATATACAGCTTACCCTCCCCGACGGGAAGACGCTGACCTTCACCGCGCCTGTCACGGGCGCCGAAGTCGCCGCGTCCATCGGCGCAGGCCTTGCCAAGGCCGCGCTGGCGGTCAAGCTGGACGGCGTTACCTATGACCTTGGCCGCCCGCTCAACAAAAGCGGTAAAATCGAAATCGTTACCCGCAAATCGGACGACGCGCTGGAGCTTATCCGCCACGACGCCTCCCATGTGATGGCCGAGGCGGTGCAGGAGCTGTTCCCGGGCACGCAGGTCACCATCGGCCCTGCCATCGACAACGGTTTTTACTATGACTTCGCCCGTGCGGAGCCGTTCACGACCGATGACTTCCCCAAAATCGAAGCCAAGATGCGCGAGATTGTGGCGCGCAACGAAAACTTCACCCGCGAAGTCTGGGCGCGCGACGAGGCGATGAAGCATTTCGAAGGCATCGGCGAGAAGTACAAAGCCGAGCTTATCCGCGACCTGCCGGAGAGCGAGGAGATTAGCATCTACCGTCAGGGCAAATGGTATGACCTCTGCCGAGGGCCGCACCTGCCTTCGACCGGTCATGTCGGCACGGCGTTCAAGCTGATGAAAGTCGCAGGCGCCTATTGGCGCGGCGATGCGAAAAACGCGCAGCTGCAGCGCATTTACGGCACGGCGTGGCGCGATCAGAAAGAGCTGGACGCCCACCTGCACATGCTGGAAGAAGCCGAAAAACGCGACCACCGCAAAATCGGCCGCGAAATGGATTTGTTCCACATGCAGGAAGAATCCGTCGGCAGTGTTTTTTGGCATGACAAAGGCTATACCATCTGGCGCGCGCTTGAAAACTTCATCCGCGCACGCATTCAGGGCGCGGGCTATCAGGAAGTCAAAACGCCGCAGATGTTCGACAGCAGCCTGTTCAAGGCATCGGGTCACTGGGACATGTACGGCGACAACATGTTCAAGGTGCGCGACACCCATGGCGACGGCGAGAAGATGATGGGCATCAAACCCATGAACTGCCCCGCGCATGTGCAGATTTTCAATCAGGGTTTGAAATCGTACCGCGACCTGCCCATCCGCATGGCGGAATTCGGCTGCTGCCACCGCAACGAGCCTTCGGGCGCGATGCACGGCATCATGCGCGTGCGCCAGTTCACGCAGGACGATGCGCATATTTTCTGCCGCGAAGACCAGGTGGAACAAGAAGCGCTCGATTACTTCAAACTGCAGCTCGGCGTTTACCGCGACCTCGGCTTTGACAAAATTTCCGTCAAGCTGGCGCTGCGCCCCGGCGCGAACGAGCGCCTTGGCAGCGATGAAATCTGGGACCGCGCCGAAAACGCGCTGCGCGCTGCCCTCACGGGTGCGGGCCTTGCGTTTGAGGAGCTACCGGGCGAAGGCGCTTTCTATGGCCCCAAAGTCGAGTTTCACCTGACCGACGCCATCGGCCGGACATGGCAATGCGGCACGCTGCAGCTGGATTTCAACCTGCCGGAGCGTCTGGATGCCAGCTATATCGGCGAAGACAGCCAGCGCCACCGCCCCGTGATGCTTCACCGCGCCATTCTGGGCTCGCTCGAGCGTTTTATCGGTATTCTTATCGAACACCATGCCGGCAAGTTCCCGCTGTGGCTGGCGCCCGTGCAGGCCGTGGTGGCGACCATCACCTCGGATGCAGATGATTATGCCAAACAGGTTGTGGAGACGCTCAAAAAAGCCGGTATCCGCGCCCATCTGGACACCCGCAACGAGAAAATTAACTATAAAATCCGCGAACATAGCCTGCAAAAAGCGCCGCAAATCTGGGTTGTCGGCAAACGGGAGGCAGAGGAAGGCAAAGTCGCCATCCGCCGCCTTGGCAGCGACGCCCAAGAAGTGCTTGCACTTGACGAAGCTATTCGTAAAATCGCGGAAGACGCCCAGCCGCCCGCCTGACGCGATTCAGCCGTTAAAACCGGATGCGCGGCAAAAGCCTGCACCGGATTTAACAGCAGGCCGGCGACGAACTGCTTTTTGATTTTTTGACAACTTATGGAGAGATACCATCGCTACCTTTCATAAACCGACGCCGCACCAAGACGGCCCCCGCATCAACAACCAGATCCGCGCCGATAAAGTCCGCGTGATTGACGAAGAAGGCGAAATGGTCGGCGTGATGACCGTGCGCGAAGCCGTGACGGCCGCCGAAGAGGCCGGTCTCGACCTCATCGAAATCTCCCCCAATGCGGAACCGCCCGTTTGCAAAATCGGCGACATCGGCAAATTCCGCTATGAGCAGCAGAAAAAAGATGCCGCCGCGCGCAAAAACCAGAAAATCGTTACGACCAAAGAATTGAAACTGCGCCCGAACATCGAAGAGCACGACATTCAGGTCAAGATGCGCTCCGCCCGCCGGTTTTTCGAAGACGGCGACAAAGTGCGCTTCACCCTGCAATTCCGCGGCCGCGAGGCGGAGCATAAAGAAATCGGCTACGCCATCATCCGCCGCATCAAGGAAGAGCTTTCCGATGTGGGCAAGGTTGAAATGGACGTCCGCGCCGAAGGAAACAGCGTTATCATGATTTTGGCGCCCGCCAAGTCCGGCTAATCGCCGCCGCACAAAACGAAAAAAAGCCCCGCAATACGCGGGGCTTTTTTGTTGGGCGGTTTCATCATCCCTTGCGGATTTTTTGGCGCACTTCATCGACCCATGTGAACAATTCGTCTTCGTCCATGCCGCCGCGCTTGAAGGCGACAACCTCGCCCTTATGCACGATAAATATTGTCGGCAGGGAGCGCACGCCGAATTCAACGCCCAGCTCTTTTGATTTATCAATGTCGATTTGGTACATGTGCAGTTCGGACTGCAAATTCTTTTCACGCAGCTTTTGCAAATGCGGCTGCAGCGCGCGGCAATAGCCGCACCACTTGGCATCGAACTGCAATAAAACCGGCGCATCGGTGGAGCCCACCGCGCGCGCAACATCGTCCATGGTTTCAAGATGCGGCAATACGGCCTCCGCGCCCACCGTGCGCGTCTGCGGCGCAAAGACCGTCATCATCATCACCAGCGCCGCCACCACTGACAAAATCGCGAAGCCCTTTATGGGCGATGGCTTGCCCTGTGCGGGTTTCATTTCTGTTTTATTGTCCACGCGCTGCACTGTCCTTTGTTTCCGGTTCTTCTTTAATGATGACAGCCGCGCAGGCCAAGCGTCAAACAAAAACGCCGCCCCCGCCGCGCGTACAGGGGCAAGCCCATGAAAAAAGCCCCCTTTTCCAAGGGGGCTTTTTATCAAGGCCGCGGCGGCGATTAAAGCGCGCCGTCCACCCATTTCACGAGGTCGGATTTCGCCATGGAACCCACCGTCTGCGCCACGACCTGCCCGTCTTTGAACAGCAAAAGCGTGGGGATAGAGCGTACGCCGTATTTCGTCGGGGCGTTCGGATTATCGTCGATGTTGACTTTAACAACCTTCAGCGCGCCGCCTTTTTCCGCGGCCAGCGCATCCACGCTGGGGCCGAGAGCGCGGCACGGACCGCACCATTCCGCCCAGAAATCCACCAGTACGGGGCCGCTCGCCTTGAGGACTTCCTGTTCGAATTCTGCATCGGTTACTTGCTGTGCGCCCATGTCGCTATCCTTTCCTTATGTTTGTTTTATCTCACGTTTATAGTCGCTTGGCTGTTTGCAGCCCGCTTTCAAAGCCTCGGCGGTTTCGGCCGGTTGAAGGGGTCTTGTGTCTGTCTGTTTTTAATATCGTCTGCATTCTGGGTTTGTAAAGACTGCTTGCACATATTTTCCAGCGTCGTATCGGGGACGGCACCCATGGCTTTGAAAACGGCTTCCCCATCTTTCATCGTCACCAGCATGGGGATGGAGCGTACCCCGAAGGCAGCCGCAAGCTGCGGGTTTTCGTCCACGTTGATTTTCACAACCTTCACATCGGCCTGATGCGCTTCGGCGAATTTTTCCAGACGCGGGGCCAGCGATTTGCAGGGGCCGCACCAGTCGGCGTAAAAATCGATAAGCACCAGCTTGTCGGATTTGAGGACTTCTTTCTCAAAATTCGCGCCGTTGACGGGAACAACAAAACCGCTCATGGAAAATTCCTTTTGGGGTGGTTACGAAGTATTTTTATCAAGCTGGCGCGCGCCCTGCGCACGATTTCGCCTTTACTTGCGGCATTATCTTAATCAGCGGTATGTTCGGCGTGGGTTTACCCTAACTTATGGCGCATGCGGGTCAAGCAGATTATCCGAAAGCGGCATCAAATAAGGCCCGTCCGTCCACAGAAGGGCTGTGCGCACTGTCTTGTCCGGATAAATTTTCCGTAAAATATCGCGGTAAGCCGCCATCTGCTTGAGATAGACCGCAGGCACTTTTGATTCGTCCGCAGGCGGCGGGCGGTTGGTTTTAAAATCCACCACCAGCACATCCGTATCGCCCACGCAAAGCCTGTCGATTTGACCCGACAATACTTTCTGCGGCACCGAAGCCGATACCTGCCCCGCAAGCCCCACGACGGGCACTTCGGCGCGCGCGCCCTGCGCAAAAATCTCCGCGAAATCCGGATGCGTCAAAACGGCCATGACTTCGGCCGCAAATGCTGCACGCTCCGCCTCCGCCATGCCCAAAGACGGACGGGCAAGCCAGCGCAGCAGCGCCGTTTCACGCCGCGCCGCGGGCAACTGCGGCAAAATCTCCAAAAGCTGGTGCACAATCACGCCGCGCCGGAAACGCCAGCTGTCGTCGGTGCCGAGCGGGCTTTTGGCCGCAGGCTCGTCCTCGCCCGGTTTTGAGGGCGCAAGGGGCACGGGCGGCACGGGCTCTGCCTGCGGTGCGGTGCGTGCCCAATCCGGCAGCGGCTGGCGCACGGCGTCGGCCGCCGCGTCTGCCTGCGTTTCCTGCGCTTTTTGCGGCGGCACGGTTTGCGCATGCGCAAGGCGGCGGGCATAAAGAATATTCCCCTCC
>ERZ761609.3198-NODE-3198-length-11079-cov-7.923349_pt1 | contig 11079 bp, 11 predicted proteins | sample MGYA00511163_ERZ761609 | MGnify/ENA primary metagenome ERZ761609 (study PRJEB28899, sample SAMN02445070) | bioreactor sludge metagenome | biome: EBPR sludge | place: Australia: Brisbane, Thorneside Wastewater Treatment Plant | collected 2011-12-16 ... | reverse complement strand
GAGTATTTCGAGGATACCTTCGCCGGGGACGTGAAACGCAGCCGAACATCCCCAGTCGCGCATCAAACGCGCCAGTGCCGCCGCCCCGTCCAGTATCGTCATCGTCCCCGCCGACATCGTTTCCCTTCCGTTGTCTCCGGGTTCATGGCCCGGAAATCAGTCCTTGCCGGGCCATCCTTGCAACCAGACCGGTAACCCCGAAAGCGCCATTCCGGGGGAACGTCCGATAGGAAAAAAAATCCGACCGGAATGTGAAACCCCGGGTATGGCACGGTGAGAGGGGGCCGATAATACTGAGGACACATACCGAACGGGCCCGTTCGCAAGCAAGACAGAAGGCCCGCGTTGTGCCCCCGGAAACCTTGACAGGGATGAGTCATGATGGCCGCCACCACGAACCTCCGCCTCTCGCGCCGCGCTTTCCTGATGTCGGCCACCGCCGGCATCGCGCTGTGTTCCGTTCCCCTTTCGTCGGCACGCGCCCAGACGTCGGGCACGCTGGCAATGTCGGTCAGCCCTGAGCCAAACACGCTGATCGGCGCTTTCAACACTGCATCGCCCGTGACGGTCGTGTCGGGCAAGATGGTCGAGGGGCTCATCACCTATGATTTCGACCTGAACTTCCAGCCCGCGCTGGCGACCGGCTGGACGATGTCGGAAGACGGGTTGACGATCCGCTTCGATCTGCGTCAGGGCGTGACCTGGCATGATGGCCAGCCCTTCACCTCGGCCGATGTCGCCTATTCGATCATGGATATCCTGAAGGTCCACCACCCGCGCGGCCGCAACACGCTGTCGGCGGTCGAGGCCGTGGAAACCCCCGATGCGCATACCGCTATCCTGCGCCTGTCGCGGCCGGCTCCGGCCCTGATGTATGCGCTGGCCGGTTGGGAAGCGCCCATGATCCCCAAGCATGTGTACGAAGGCACCGATGTGCTGAACAATCCGGCCAACAATGCGCCGATCGGCACTGGTCCGTTCAAGTTTGTTTCGTGGGAACGTGGCAGCCATGTGATCCTCGAGGCCAATCCCGCCTATTGGGCCGAAGGCGAGCCCATGCTTCAGCGTCTGGTGATCCGGTTCATCGCCGATCCTTCGGCGCGGTCGGCCGCGTTCGAGGCCGGCGAGCTGCATCTGGGCGGCGACGGTCCGATCCCGGTGAGCGAGGTCGAACGGTTCCGCAACAACCCCAACTTCCAGGTGGAATTGCGCGGCACCGAGATGAACAACAGCCTCGACATGCTGCATTGCAACATGCGTGGCGACGCGCTGGCCAGGGTCGAGGTGCGCCGTGCCCTGATGCACGCGATAGATCGCGACCTGATGAGCCAGATCGCCTATTACGGGCTGGACGAGGTGTTGTCCGGCCCGATCCCGCAGACGCTACCGCATCTCTATACCGCCGATGTTCCGTCCTATGCCTTTGACCCCGCGCGGGCGCGGGCACTCTTGGACGAGGCAGGGTTTGCCCCCGACGCCAACGGCATCCGGTTCTCGCTCAAGCTGGTTGGCCCGTCGCTTGGCGACACTTATGACCGGCTTGGCCAGTTCCTGAAACAGCAGTTCCTCGATGTCGGCATCGACCTGCAACTGAACTTCCTTGATGTCGCCAGCTTCATCCGCATGGTCTTCGCCGAGTACGACTTTGACCTGACCCTCTATCCGGGTTCGGTCACCGCGGATCCGACCATCGGCCTGCAGCGCTTCTGGTGGTCGCGGTCGGCAAATCAGGGCACGCCCTTCGTCAATGTGACCGGCTATGCCAGCGCCGAGATGGATCGCATTCTGGAGTCGGCGGCGGTCGAGCCCAATCCTGCGGCGCGGCGCGATCTGTTCCTCGCGTTCCAGCGCCTCGCGATGGAGGATCTGCCGATCCTGCCGCTCGCCCGGCCGATCTATGTGACGATCGCCGCCGCGAATGTGCGCAACTTCGTCACGACTCCCGAAGGCATCCGGGCGCCCTACGGGTCGTTGCACTTCGCCTGATGACGCATCGCGCTGGCCTTTTGCCGCGGGTCGGCGTGATCCTTCTGGATACGGCCTTCGTGCGCCCCCCCGGGGATATCGGCAATGCCGAAACCTTCGGGGGAAGGGCCCTGTTCGAACGGGTTCCAACCGCGACCGTCGGGCGGGTCCTGGCAGGGGCGGCAGAAGACGACGACCTGCTCGCCGGTTTTCGTGTGGCGAGGAACCGGCTGGTCGCGCGCGGAGCTGGGATGGTGACGACTTCGTGCGGACTTCTGGTGTTTCACCAGCGCCCCCTGCAGCAGGATTGTCCCGTACCGTTCACCGCTTCGGCGCTGATGCAGATCGAATTACGTCGGCGCCAGCACGGGCCGGTGGGAGTGATCGCCCTGGCGCAGGGATCAATAACCCCGTCGCATCTGGTAGCGGCTGGTGCCGATCCGGCAACGCCGATCGGGGCACTGGCGGAGGAATGTCATCTGATTTCGGTCCTCAGGGCCAACCGGCCGGACCTGCCCATCGACGCCGCGCGCGCGACCGCAGACCTTGTCGAAGCCGGGCGCGACCTTCTGGCTCGGTATCCTGGTTTGCGGGCGCTTGTGCTGGAATGCACCAACCTGCCCCCCTATCAGGACGGGCTGAAGGTCGCGTCGGGCTTGCCAGTCTACGGCTTTTTCGATTGGCTGACCGCCATCCACGCCGGACTCGCCGAAACCGACGGAACCTTGACATGACGACCCGCCCCCTTCGCCCGCCGCTGTATCGTCGCGTTCCCCTGGGATTTCTGCTGCGCAGACTGGTGTACGGCGCGCTGGCGGTGCTGATGATCGCGGTGATCAATTTCTTCTTGCTGCAACTTGCCCCTGGCGACGCGGCCGAGGCGCTGGCTGGTCAGGCGGGCACCGCGGACCCCGAATACCTCGCTCGACTGCGTGCGCAGTTCGGCCTGGACCAACCGCTTTGGCGGCAGTTCCTGGCTTTCCTGATGCGGCTTCTCACGCTTGATCTGGGGTTTTCCTATCGGCTCAATGAGTCGGTGGCCGTGCTGATCTTTGCCCGCCTGCCAGCCACCTTGTTGCTGATGGTGACCAGTGTCGGTGTGGCGCTGGTGTTCGGTATCGTCCTCGGCGTGACCGCAGCGCGCTTTGCCAATCGCATGCCGGACCGCCTGATCTCGATCTTTGCGCTGCTTCTCTATGCCACGCCACCGTTCTGGATCGGATTGATGATGATTCTGGTGTTCTCGGTGTGGCTGGGATGGACCCCTACCTCGGGGATGGAGAACGTGCTTGCCTTCAACACCGGCTGGGACCGCGTGGTGGACATCGCGCATCACCTGATCCTGCCCGCCACAGCGCAGGCGGGGTTCTATCTGGCGATTTATGTTCGTCTGGTGCGGGCGGGGATGCTGGAGACGTTGTCCCTGGATTTCATCCGGGTGGCGCGGGCCAAGGGGATCTCGGAGACCCGTATCGCCTATCGTCACGCGCTGCGTAACGCGGTGCTGCCCCTGGTGACGGTGGTGGGCACCAACATCGGTGGCTTCCTGGGGGGCGCGGTACTGACCGAGACCGTGTTTTCCTGGCCCGGGGTCGGTCGGCTGATGTTTGATGCGATGTTCGCGCGCGACCTGAACCTGCTGCTCAGCATCCTGGTGCTCAGTTCTGTCTTTGTCGTGTTGACCAACATCGTCGTGGATATCGTCTATGTCATCATCAACCCGACGGTGGAGCTGAAGTGATGCGGTCCGTGGGTCTTGCCCTCCGCTGGGTGTTCGGCAACTGGACGGTTGCCTTGGGACTGTTGCTGATGGCCGGGGTGATCCTGATGGCGTTGAGCGCGCCGCTGGTCTTTCCGCGCAGCCCCACTGCGATGGTCGGCCCGCCCCTGCAATGGCCGGGTGCACGGCCCGGCCTGCCGTTGGGAACTGATGCAATCGGTCGTGATATCCTGGCCGGGATCTTTCACGGCGCCCGCATCTCGTTGATGGTCGGTTTCGCGTCGGTGTCGGTTGCGCTGGTGTTCGGCATCCTGGTGGGCGCGCTGGCCGGGTATTATGGCGGCCTCGTTGACAACATCCTGATGCGCACGACCGAGTTGTTCCAGACCATCCCGCAGTTCATGCTGGCCATCGTGGTGATTGCCGTACTTGGGCCGTCGATCAACAACATCATCGTTTCGTTGGCGGTGGTCAGTTGGCCACCCGTCGCGCGGCTGGTGCGCGGCGAATTCATGGTGCAGCGCCAGAAAGCCTATGTTCAGGGCTGTATCGTGCTGGGCATGCGCGACCCGCAGATCATCTTTCTGCAGATCTTGCCGAATGCCATGTCCGGGGTGGTGGTGATGTCCACCATCATGATCGCCACCGCCATCCTGATGGAAAGCGCATTGTCCTTTCTGGGCTTTGGCGATCCGAACGTGCTGACCTGGGGCACGATGATCGGGCTGGGGCGAAACACGATGCGCGATGCCTGGTACATCATGGCGATTCCCGGCTTTGCGCTGTTGCTGACCGCACTTGCGCTTAATCTGGTAGGGGATGGGCTGAACGACCTGCTCAATCCGCGCTTGCGCAGCCAAAGGGGAACGCGCTGATGAGCGCCGCGCCGATCCTTCGGGTCGAGGACCTGCATATCTGCGTGCGCGGCCGCCCGCAGGCTCAGATCCTGCGCGGGATCTCGTTCCATGTGAACGCGGGCGAGACACTGGGCATCGTGGGCGAATCCGGCTGTGGCAAGTCGATGACCTCGCTGGCGGTCATGGGACTGTTGCCCGAGGGGGTGGAAAAGACCTCGGGGCGGGTTGTGTTTCGCGGGCAGGATCTGGCAATCGACGACAACCGCGCGATTCGCAAGATCCGCGCCCGCCGCATTGGCATGGTGTTTCAGGAGCCGATGGCCGCGCTTGACCCGCTGTATCCGGTGGGCAAGCAGGTGCTCGAGGTTATCGACGAGCACTTGCGACTGCCTCGCGCCGAGGCCTGGGAGCGGGTCATCGACCTGCTTCGTCGGGTTGATCTGCCCTATCCGGAAAGACTGGCCTGGTCCTATCCGGGCAAGCTGTCGGGTGGTCAGTTGCAGCGGGTGGTGATCGCCATGGCACTGGCCTGCAACCCCGATGTGCTGATCGCCGACGAGCCGACAACGGCGCTCGACGTGACGGTTCAGGCACAGATCATCCGGCTGATCAAGGCGCTCCAACGCGAGACCGGGGTGGCGGTCGTGCTGATAACCCACAATCTGGGGCTGGTCGCGCATACTGCCGACCGTATCGCCGTCATGTATGCCGGGCACAAGGTCGAAGAAGCCCCGACGCGCGATCTGTTCCTGACGCCCCGTCACCCCTATACGGTGGGGCTGCTGCAGGCTTCGCCAAACCCCGACCGGAACCCGGGCAGTGATGGTCGGCTGCTTTATGAGATCGCGGGCACTGTGCCCTCGATCACCGATCCGATGCCGGGCTGCCGCTTTGCGCCGCGCTGTGTCTCGGCCTCGGCCGCCTGCCGCGCCGCGGTGCCGACGATGACAGGCGCGGGGGAGCATGCCGTTGCCTGTTTTCACCCCGCGCAAGGGGTCCTGGCATGACCGCGCTTCTGGACATCCGCGACCTGCATGTAACCTTTCGCCTGGGTCATGGCCTGATCCATCCGGTGCGCGGCGTCTCACTCAGCGTCGAGCGTGGCGAGACCCTTGCCCTGGTCGGCGAATCCGGCTGCGGCAAGACCACTCTGGCGCGTTCGGTGCTGGGGCTGCAATCCATCGCGGGCGGTCAGATCCTGTTCAATGGCGTCGACCTCGCCGGGCTGAGCCGGTTTCAGATGCGCCGCTTTCGCCCGCACATCCAATGCGTCTTTCAGGACCCGTTCTCGTCGCTCAACCCCCGCAAACGGGTCGAGGTGCTGCTGCGCGAACCGCTCGATGTGCACGGTGTGGGGGACCGACGCGAACGCCTGCGGCGGGTGCACGAGATGATGGAACTTGTCGGACTGCCCACCGAATGGGGCAAGCGGTTCCCGCATGAATTCTCTGGCGGCCAGCGTCAGCGCATCGGGATTGCCCGGGCGCTCATCCTGCGGCCGGATCTGCTTATCTGCGATGAACCGGTTTCGGCGCTGGATGTGTCGGTTCAGGCACAAATCATCAACCTGCTGCAAACGCTTAAGAAAGACCTAAACCTGAGCTATCTGTTCATCTCGCACGATCTGCTGTTGGTGGAGACCTTTGCTGACCGGGTGGCGATGATGTTCAAGGGCGAGATCGTCGAGACCGGCCCGGCGCGGCAGGTCTGGCAGAATCCCCAGCACGATTTCACCCGACGGATGATCGACGCGATCCCGGTCCCTGACGTTACCCGCCCGGCCCCTCCAGCCTTCCGCATCGACCGAGAGCCCCAATGAAAACCCTGCTCGACCACCTGCGCCGGACCGGCGATCTCGAAACCGTCTCGAAGCCGGTCGATCCGACCTTTCAACTGGCCGCGATCACCCGTCAGGTACAAAAGGCAGGTGACAAGGCAGTGCTGTTCAACCGGGTGGGCAACAGCACCTTTCCAGTGATTTCAAATCTTTACGGGTCGCACCGGCGGCTGTGCGACATCATCGGCGCAGGCGAGCAGACGTTTTGCCAGCGTTGGAATACCCTGACCGCAGAGGCCGCCTCCGCCAGCACCGCCGAATGTCTGGTGCCATTCGAGGGTGTGGACGATTTCGTGGCCGGTGCCCTTTCGGATTTGCCCCCCATCACCTATCACGCGCGCGACGGCGGCCCCTATTTCACGTCCGCCATCTATCTGGCCAATGATCCTGACACCGGCGTTCCGAACCTGTCGTTCCATCGCTCGCAGCAGATCAGTGACCGCGAATTGCGTGTTCGGCTGGGCTCCAGCCATGATCTTGCCAAATATCAGCGTCGCGCCGAGGAAAAGGGAGAGGCGCTGGAGGCGGCGCTGTTGCTGTCGTGCCCGGCTGAAATCTTCATGGCTGCCTGCGCCTCGCTGCCGATCGAGGCAAGCGAGTTGAACTTTGCCGCCCGCATCCTGGGCAAGCCCATCGGAATGCGGCGATGCAAGACCATCGACCTCGAGGTGCCGGCCTCGGTCGACATCGTGGTCGAAGGACGGTTCCTGCCCAATGTCAAACGCCCCGAGGGCCCCTTTGGCGAGTTCATGGGCAATTATGTCGAAGTGGGGGACAACCACGTTTTCGAGGTGACGCATGTCGAATACCGCCGTGGCGCGGTGTTTCACGCCCTCGTCTGCGGCACGCCCGAGGACCTGCGCCCGCTGGAAGCGGTGACTGCGGCGCGGGTCTACAAACATGTCTCGCAGCAGGTGCCGGGCGTTCTGGACGTCAGTTGCAAGCCCAACGTGATGATTTCGATCATCCGCATCCGCAAAGCCTACGAGGGACATGCCCGACATGTGTTTCTGGCCGCGCTGGGGTCCTACATGGACTACAACAAGGTGGTGATCGTCGTCGACGAGGACGTGGACATTCACAACCTCGATGACGTGATGTGGGCCTATATGGTGCGGGGCCGGGCCGACACGCGGGCGATGATCGTGCCCGATGTGCCCGGGTTCTACCGCGACCCGCACAAGGATCACTGGGGCCGCCTGTGCATCGACGCCACCATGCCCTGGGGCCGCGAAGCCGAATTCGCGCGCAAACATGTGCCGGGCGAATTCGATCTGGACCTGCGCGACTGGCTGGACTGAGCCCGATCAGTCCTCGGGCATTTCGTCGCGCAGGCCGGCCCAGCGATGGGCGGCCGCTGTGTCGATCCCGAACAGGTCCAGCGCGCGGGCGACGCTGTGATCCACCATTGCCTCCAGGCTTTGCGGACGGGCATAGAAGGCCGGCACCGGCGGCATGACGATGGCTCCCATCTGGGTCACCGCAGTCATCGTGGTCAGGTGGCCCAGGTGCAGCGGCGTCTCGCGCAGCATCAGGACCAGGCGGCGGCGTTCCTTCAGCACCACATCGGCGGCGCGACTCATCAGGCTCGACGTGACGCCGGTGGCGATTTCCGACATTGTGCGCACCGAACAGGGGGCCACCAGCATTCCTTCGGTGCGAAACGAGCCCGAGGCGATGGTCGCCCCCACGTCGCCGGGCGCGTGGATCACATCGGCCAGCGGTGGCAGGTCGGCCTTGCCCAGCCCCAGTTCCTGCGCCAGTGTCAAAAGGGCCGAGCGGCTGACCACCAGATGGGTTTCCAGCCCCGTCTCACGCGCCAGCGCCAGGGCCCGGATGCCATAAATGGCGCCCGATGCCCCGCTGATGCCGATGATGAGGCGCTTGCGTTCGGGCATTCCCCGGTCCTTTCCCGTTCCGCACCTCCGGGGTTGGAGTGTCGGAATTTCAAGGATAATCTGGCATTGCACAGACCCCGAGGCAAGGCCGATGACCGCTCCCGAACCGCTCGATCTGACAGGTCCGCTCTGGCGGTTTGCGCTGGCCGTCCATGCGCGGCCCGGCATCCCCGAGGCATGTCTGACCCTTCAGGCCGAGGCCGGTGTCGATGTACCCTTGATGCTGGCGGTGCTGCATGCCCGAGCTCGGTGCCGGACAATCACTTCCGAAGTCCTGGCCGAGGCCCGCGCCCTGGTCTCACCCTGGCAGTCCCGGGTGGTGGCAACCCTGCGGCAGGTACGGACGGAAATGAAGGGCGACGACTGGATGGCGCGCTTCGCCCCGGTTTCGCCGCTGCGCGAGCAGGTCAAAGCCTTGGAATTGCGGGCTGAACAGGTGCAGATCGCAGTTCTCGAGCGTCATCTGGATGGCTTGCCCGCCACCGCCGACGCGGCCACGCTCGAGGACTTTGTCACCGTGATCCGGCTTTGCGCGGGAGGCGACCATCCCGCGGCCGAAACGATCGCCCATGCCGCTGCCGCAGCGATTGCCTATCCCTGAGGCGACTCCTGGGGCGGTATGATCGGGCGTTGGACAGAGCTACGGTGGGCAGGCACCCAAATGCTGTGTCAGACAGGTCGATGGAGACACTGGCGCCCCCGGAACGCTTCCAATGTCCAACCGTCAGGTTTTTGGCATGATGCTTGATGGTTCCCAAAGGGTTCCGTCGGTGGCATGTCGTGTCCAAGACCTGAGGCGAAGGTCGAATGGACCCTTTCCGAGGTTTCGAAAGACGTGGTCGCCAGATGGCGAAGACCTGGATGGTCATGTGGCGCACGGGCGCCAGGCATTGATGCAACGGCATTCCTTGCCACATCAACCCGAGAAGCGCTGAGCATCGTGCGATGCGAGCGCAAGAAGTCGAAGCGACTACATCGTCGATGGCAGGAACAGCACCAGTCCGGGAAACAGCACCAGCAGGACAAGCCGGATCATATCCGTCCCGATGAAGGGCAGCACACCACGAAAAACCGTGGGCAGCGACACATCGCGCGCAATCGTGTTGATGACGAACACGTTGATCCCGACCGGCGGGGTGATCATCCCCAGTTCGGCAACCATCACGATGATGATCCCGAACCAGATCGGATCAAAGCCCAGGTGCATCACCACCGGAAACACGATGGGCACCAGAAGCAGGATCATCGCCATCGTATCCAGAATGCAACCGGCGATCACGAAGGCGATCAGGATCAGGGCCAGCGTGCCATGCGCTGACAGGTCCAGCGAGACCAGCCATTGCGTCAGCTTTTGCGGGCTGCGGGTGATTGCCAGGAAATAGCCGAACAGCACCGCGCCGATCAGAACGGTGAACACGCTGACCGATGTGCGCAGGGACTCGACCAGGCAATGGCGGATCATCCGGGCCGACAACTGCCCCCGCGCCACGCCGATCAGCAGCGTCGTCAGGGCCCCCAGCGCCGAGGCCTCGGTCGGTGTGGCGACGCCCAGGTAGATGGCGCCGATCACGGCGATGAACAAAAGTGCCACGGCCCACACGCCCGACAGCGCCGCCATCGCGTCGCGCAGCACGAAGGGCGCGCCAGGAGGTAGGCCCCGGCGGTGGGCGACCAGCACGGTCGCCATGTACATGAGCACCGCCAGCAACCCAGGCACGATCCCGGCGATGAACAACTTCGACACGTCGGTCTCGGTGATATAGGCATAGATCACCATCACCACCGACGGCGGGATCATGATGCCCAGTGTCCCGCCTGCGGCGATAACTCCGGTTGCGGTGTCGTCGCGGTAGCCCAGCCGCCGCATTTCCGGCAGCGCGATGCGCGTCATCGTGGCGGCGGTCGCTACCGAACTGCCGCAGATCGCGGCGAACCCGGCGCAGGCGGCGATGGTCGACATCGCCACGCCGCCCTTGAACGCACCCAACCAGGCATTCGCGGCGCGGAACATCTCGCGGCTCATGCCGGAGTTGGTGGCGAAGGAACCCATCAGGATGAAGAATACCACCAACGAAAGGTGGAAGTCCGTCAGCACCCGGATGGGCGACGTTGCCAGCAGGTTCAGCGCCGGGGTCCAGCCCCGGATCGCGGCAAAGCCGCCGATCCCCACCAGCCCCAGTGCCACGCCGATCGGCACGCGCAACAGCAGCATGGCGAACAGGGCGACAAAACCGCCGATGGCGACGAGATCAGCGTAGGCCACGTTTTGCTTCCTCCAATTCGATGCCATCCGCGGAAATGACTGAGTCGCGCCCGGTCGTGATGCCCAGAACCTTCACGCCAATGGTGACAAGGCTGACCGCGATACCCGCCCAGATCAGCCCCAGAAACGGCCAGATCGGCAGACGCAGGTCAAACGTGGTCTCGCCAGAGACCAGGGCGCTGCTCACCCGGCCGAACATCTTCCAGGTCAGCAAGGCCGCCATCAACCACAAAAGCCCCCAGGCGAACCCATCGATGGCGCGGCGCAGGCGCGGGCCGACGGCTTCGGCCACCAGATCCACCTGGATATGCCCTCCGCGCAGGCCGATCACGGCAAAGCCCCATGCCAGGCAGGCGCCAAGCAACAGGCGAGAAAGGTCGAAACTGTCGGGCACCGGCCAGGCCAGCAAATAGCGACCCAGCGTGGACACCACGACCAGCACCGTCACCGCACCGAGCAGGACACCGGCGATGGTTTCGACGCTGCGGCAAAACAAATCAAGCGCACGTTTCATGGGGCTATGTCCGGGCAAGGGCGAC
>ERZ761609.3196-NODE-3196-length-11084-cov-18.458246_pt1 | contig 11084 bp, 9 predicted proteins | sample MGYA00511163_ERZ761609 | MGnify/ENA primary metagenome ERZ761609 (study PRJEB28899, sample SAMN02445070) | bioreactor sludge metagenome | biome: EBPR sludge | place: Australia: Brisbane, Thorneside Wastewater Treatment Plant | collected 2011-12-16 ... | reverse complement strand
CGACAAGTAATAGCGTTTTACCCTTTCCTTTATGTTCTGCTATCAAATGACCAGACCTTCCCCATGATTTTCCATCTACCCAATTTGTTGTAAAACCCAACGCATCAAGCTTTAATTTAAAAATCATTCCCACTTTCTTCACACCTTCAAAATTCATAGAGCCACTGTTGATATTCACAACTTCCTCTAATAGCTTAAGTGCCTCTGAGTGGTGAGCATCAACAGCACTCACAATTCTTTTTTCAGTTTTAGAAACTTGTGCATACAGTGAAAAAGTCATCACAAAGAAAAGCACAGTAATCAATCTACCCATATACATAATTCTTGATTTATAAATTGAGGATTGAAATTAATGGATTGACAGAACAAAGCCTAGTAAATGCAAGGGGATGCCAATAATGACAGAAGTCTTTTATAAACCTACTTTAAAACTAAATTGCATCCCGGAAGGTGAAGGATTTACCTGCAAATCGATTTTATTCAGAAATCTTTTCCTATTAACGGAATGGAGGTGAGGTATGAGCCACCCGGTAAACGCGCCCACTGCATAGCCAGTTATCACATCTGTTGGAAAATGTTTTCCTGCCTTCACGCGCAAGTAACCAGTAATAGCAGGGATATAGGCTGACACCGACCACAGCACTATTTTAGTCCCCTTATTCATATTAGGGTGATAATCCGAAATTACTTTCGCCATAAAAAATGCGCCTGCTGCAGTATGACTGGTGTGACCTGAAAAGAATGATTTTCTTGAACCGCTGCTTGTTCTTTCTGACAGTGGAACTATCGGATTATAAACGCTGGGCCGGGTTCTGGCGACAAGATTCTTAACCCCGTTGGTAATACCAAAAGTAACGGACATAACCTCTGCTGCCATGACCAGTAAGGAGGTAATATCCTCTTTGGTGTGGTGTTCGGACAAAAGTAAGATCGGTAAAATAGTAATCCCAGTTCTAATATAGTCGCTGGTTTTGGCATCTACGGGAGAATAGTTGTTTACATATTTTCTATCGAAAGAATTAATATCGCTCACGTCCAAAGCATTCAATTCTTGGGTAGTGAAGGGAGTGGTATTGTTAAGACCATCTGCCAGCAGGCCAACACCTAGAATTACTCCAGAGGAAACGATAAACGGAACTTCCCTTTTGAAGTCAAGTCGATAGGGATGACCTACAGCATGCGTATTGTCCCGGCATATGGAACAATAACTATCTGTGGACTTCTGAGCCAAGCCAGAGTTAACCAAATATAAAACACCAATAAAGAGAAGAGTAATTCTGCGCATATAGTACAGGACGTAAGAATTTGAACAGTCGTTGGTTAGCTCCACCATAAAGCCAATTTAGATTTTCCTGGAATATACAAGGTAATAGCCATTTTACTCATAGCATCTTTTGTCGAGGCTCATCTACTGGTTTTAGGCCGTATGGTAAGTTTCGGCAATATTTTCCTTCATTTCACTTTAATTTGGGTAAAAAAAGGAATGTTCAATCGAGCTATAAATCTCCTGCGGGCTACATTCTTTGATCTTCAAATTTGATTAACTACTTTTCTATTTGATCTCCCGAAACCTTTATGACAATGCAAAAAACATCTCTACTTATAGTACTCACCCTCCTGGCTTTCACCGCCAGCAGCCAAAACGAATGGACCGCTGAAAAAATAATGCAGTACAAAAATATTACTGAAACGAACATCTCTGCAGATGGCAAGTACATTGCCTATGTGGTAAGAGTGCCGGTAATGGAAGGTGAAAAATCCGAGTACAACAATCAAATTTGGGTGGCTACAACCGATGGCGCTTTTAATTTACAATATACACGAGGTGAAAAATCCTCTGCATCTCCCCAATTTTCACCCGATGGAAAACAAATTGCATTTCTTTCCAACAGACAGGGTGATAAAAACCAAATCTTTCTCATGCGATTGATGGGAGGAGAACCCGAACAAATAACAGACACAAAAACTGGTGTTTCCTCATTCAAATGGGCGCCAGATGGATCGCGAATTGCCTATCTGATGAAAGACCCGGACAGCGAGGAAGAGGAGAAAAGTAAAAAAGAAAAGACAGATGTAATACTTGTAGACAAAAACTTTAAATACAATCATCTTTACACCACCACTATAGCCTCTGACAAAGAAGGCAACCGTAAAATCAAACAACTTACATCAGGCTCGTACCACGTTAATGGATTCGATTGGTCGCCAGATGGCTCAACCATTGCTTTTTCCTATGCACCAAATCCAACAATTAATGATGGAGGACTTGAATCCGATATTTCTATTGTCCCTTCAGATAGTGGCAGAATTACACCCATTGTTAAAAGACCAGGAGTAGATGTAAGTCCTCTATATTCACCCGATGGAAAGTGGATTGCTTTTCAATCCACCGGAGGGCAACCCGAGCGCGTGGGGTTAAGTGATGTTTATAAAGTAGCCGCCACCGGAGGTGATTTAATTGAATTACAAAAAACTCCCGATCGCAATGCAAGCATCGAGGCCTGGGCTCAGGATGGTTCTCATCTTTTTATTTCTGAAAATTATAAGACATCACCCACCTTGTTTGCACTACCCTCTGATAATAAAATAAAAACATTAAAAGGCGATTTTATAGCCTATTCAGAATCCAAATTACCTATTCTCACATCCCTTAAAGGATCAAGCGGCTCATTTTCGATCAGTAAAAATGGCAACAAAATGAGTTATACGTTTGAAGACGTAAATACACCTGAGGAAGTATTCGTAGCAGGAGTTAAAGGGGAGAATAGTAAAAAGATAAGTAGTGTTAATGCTGACTTTAACCCACCTGCACTGGGAAAAACAGAATTAATTTCCTGGAAGTCAACTGATGGATTGATGATAGAGGGACTCATTACCTACCCTGTTGGTTTCGAAAAGGGCAAGAAGTATCCTATTGTGCTACAAATTCACGGTGGCCCTGCAGGTGTATTTTCTCAGAGCTATACCGGAGCGCCTTCTATTTACATGACACAATATTTTGCGCAACAAGGTTTTATTGTATTGCGACCCAATCCACGGGGCAGTTCTGGTTATGGAAAAGAGTTTCGTTATGCCAATATACGGGACTGGGGTTTCGGTGATTATCAGGATTTGATGACGGGTGTTGATCATGTTTTGAATATGGGTATTGCCGATAAGGACAAACAATTTGTGATGGGTTGGAGCTATGGCGGCTACATGACCAGCTGGGTAGTAACTCAAACCGATCGATTCAAAGCAGCCAGTATGGGCGCAGGCTTACCCAATCTGGTCAGTATGGTTACCACTACCGATATTCCAGACTATATCGTAGCACATGCAGGAGGAAAAGAATTTTGGGAAGAGTATGAAGAGTATGAAAAACACTCTGCGATCTACCAAATCAAAAATGCGATAACCCCTACCCAGGTTATCCACGGAGCCAATGATTTACGTGTCCCCTTTACACAGGGACAGGAGTTTTACAATGCCCTCAAGCGCAAAGGTGTAGACACAGAAATGATTGTTTACCCTCGCACACCACACGGGCCACAAGAACCGAAACTTCTGATGGATGTTAGCCCTCGAATAATGAGCTGGTTTAGAAAATATATGAACTGATAAAGAACATCAAATAACTCTTCTTTGTTACTGAAGTTCATATTTTTCTGATCAGAAGTGCCTTGGTGCAAAGACCTATCGGATTTTATATTGTAAACTCGCCCATCCACCACCATTGTGAACTTCTTTAAAGCCACTTGCCAGAAGAATGCGCCTGGCAGATCCACTGCGCATTCCCGAGGCACAACAGGTAATGATGGCTTTGTCTTTCTTAAATCGCCCCAGGTGATTTTGCAGGTCTTGAACCGGAATATTGATAGACCCCTTGATGCAGCCACATTGGTATTCGCCCTTTGTGCGCACATCAACAATGATAGCCCCTCCTTTTACCAGTTCTTTGTAGTCAATTCTAGGACCAAAGCCCAATAAATTTTTTAGCTGTTGTAACATTATGTTATAATTAATATGCTGAATCAGTTGTGTTAATCTCCATCCAACACCCTCCATTCTCACACCGAATTCCAATACCATTTAAATATGCGGCAACCTGGCCACTGCGACTGCCCGAGGCACAACACAAAAGAATAGGTTGATCCATACATTTGAATTCATCCAGCCGCTGCACAACCTCTTGTAAAGGAATATTGATACTTCCGGGTACATGACCACCTGCAAACTCCTGTGGAGTTCTTACATCTATGATTACTTTCTTCCTATTATCCATAAAGCTCCTTTTGTATTTATAGATCGATTTACAAGCACAAAAGTCGGAGAATTTGAATAGAATGTATGTAACAAAAGTTACATACATTCAAAATTCGCATAATAGCATATCATTCCACAAAGAATGTTGTAATCAATTTGAACAAATCTCTCTATTTATTTACACGATCTCCTCTCCAGGTCTCGTTTTCCATCGTTCGTGCATCCATACCCACTGGGATGGATGTGCACGCACCTGCTCTTCAATAAATGTGGTATAATTCTGTGTATTCACCACCATATCGTGTTCTTCATCCCCGGTGAGTACCAATGGAATCTCTGGTAGGATGTGCATGTGTTGCATGTTATCATCTCCTAAGTAGATATAGGTGGGTACAATAGCCGCTCCTGTTTTCATTGCAAGAATGGTAGCTCCCACTGGTGTTGCTGCTTTCATACCAAAAAAATCTACAAATCTGCTTTTCACTCTGGTATCCTGATCAATCAAAATAGCAATTGATCCGGCCGTTTTTAGTGCTTTGATCAATCTTAAAGTTTCTTTGCCACGTTCCACCGCCACTGCGCCATAGGCATTGCGATAATTAAATAATAATTCATTTAGTCGTTCATCTTTTAGGGGGGTTCCGATGATATTGGGCTTCAGGCCACGCAATGCCATATTGGTAATTTGCAAATCAAAGGCTCCTAAGTGACAAGTGAGGAAAATTACTCCCTTGCCTTTGGCTGTAGCCGCCTCAAAGTTTTCAATGCCATGAGTGATCAAAAATTGATCCAGGTCTTTTATGGTTTTTACATTTCGAGCACGCAACACTTCCCCGGCATTCTTGCCTAACATCTTAAAGGTTTCCTTGCTAAGATCCAGAATTTCGCGCAGCGATTTCTCTTTGTTATAGGCCAGCCCCAAATGAAAGATAACCTGTTCACGTGTCTTGCTGGCAAAAGTATAGGCAATCCTTCCCAGCACCCCGCAAAACCACAGCCACAATCGCCTGGGTATTAGATTGGAAATAAATATCAGGAAACGAACGAAATAGTAAATGACAGAATACTTTGCTCGCTTTTTAAAGGGACGTCTTTCCATAATTCAGGTCAAAGATAACGCTCACATTCATTATATTCACGCAAAGAGGCACTTTGCTTTAGCCTCAATAACCAATTCTAATTTGAGGTAATGATGACACTCTATCTTGTTCGGCATGCTAAATCCAGTTGGGAGAACCCTGATCTCAGTGATTTTGAGAGGCCGCTTAACGAACGTGGCAGAAGAGATGCTCCCCGGATGGGTAAAAGATTAAAAGAAAGAGAAATTGTTCCCGATCTCATGTTGAGCAGTCCTGCGAAACGGGCTATCACCACTTGTAAAGAAATTGCCTCCATCCTCAGCTATGATGTATCTCGGATAAAAACTGACCGCAGGATCTATCACGCAAGTGAAGATGAATTGTTAGATATACTGAGTAAACTCAATGACACGCAGAAAAAAGTAATGATATTTGGTCACAACCCGGCATTCACCAACCTCGCCAATACCCTATTTAATGAACACATTATGAATATACCCACCTGTGGAATTGTGGGTGGCTCACTTAAAATCAAATCATGGAGTGAAATAAGTGCCGGCTGTGGAAAACTGGATTTTTTTGATTTTCCCAAGAAAAACAAAAAGAAAAATTAGGGCATTGGAATAAAATCCACTGCTTTCCTTTTTAAGAAACCCTCCTCTCTAAAACGAAACCCTGCCACTATACGCACCGTGGCAATTGCATTCTGGAATGTAGTTCTTTCATAGGTTACATTTCTTGATTGAGTTGTAAAGCTCAACCCACTAAAAAAGCGTTCACCATTGTATCCAATGCCTACTCTTCCTAAAGAATAAAAATCAATACGAATATCATTTTTTGCCTGACTTAATAGTTCCTTGTACCTTACCCAATAATGGGCGGGCCCCAGCGCCAGTGTGAGGTTCAGGAAAAACTTTTTAGCAACAAAAGTATGACTGTAACCAGGAGCAAAACCCAATGAAGTGAATCTGAGCTGGTTTACAGAAGCACCCTCTCCCCAATCCAACCAGCGAGAAGGGGGAATCAATGCAGAGTCAGCTTGCATGGTAAAAGAACTCAATACGTAGCTCACCAAAAAAGAACCTTTTGATACCTTTTGTCTTTCACTAAAAAGATAGGGAGCCTTTAATGAAAACTCCTCATGGTTGAAAATATAGGTAAATGACATTCCAGTGTTTCGTGTTGTCAAATCCGGTCGTTGAGGAAAGGGCTGCCCCTTTGGCACAATGAGCTCAGGGTACTGAACATAAAACCCACTGTACTTCTGATAATACACATCCGCAAACCACTGTTTTCCAATCGCTGTCAATTGTAAATCCCTCACTTCACTTTCTCCGTAGAGTTGCTCGCTCTCCAGGTTAAGGGGTAGACCAAACACAATTCCCAGGTTGACATCAAAAAAGTTAATATTAAAACCAGCACTTACGGAATGATTCGCCTTGAACGTATATGTCTTTTTGGTATCGTCCGCTGAGACAAGATCAAAGTCCAAATCATTTTTTTTAATTAATGGTCCTAAAAAAAAGTAATGTGAATAGGACTGAATGTAATCATTGCGCAAAGAGTCTGTATCGCCCGGCTCACCTACTGCAAATAAAGGCCATCCCAATATAATTGTTAACAGGAAAGCACGCACCATTATAAAATGTACTCGCTCAGGTCACGGTTTTTCACCAACCCTGTCAATTTCTCTTTTACCATATCTTCAGTAATCAAGATTTTGGAGTTAGCTCCTATTTTATCAGGCACATCAAACAAAAATTCATTGAGCAACCTGCTGACAACGGTTTGAAGTCGTCTTGCCCCTATGTTCTCTATTTCGGAATTAATAGTAAAAGCAGTTTCTGCAATAGCATCTATTGCCGATTCGCTAAACTCAATAACAACACCCTCTGCCTCAAACAATGCAGTATACTGTTTGGTCAAAGCATTTTTAGGCTCTTTTAATATTCTTACAAAATCTGCTTTAGTCAAATTGTCCAACTCCACTCTAATCGGAAAACGACCTTGTAGTTCAGGAATCAAATCTGAAGGCTTTGAAATGTGAAATGCTCCTGCAGCAACAAACAGTACATGATCCGTTTTTACTATTCCGTATTTTGTGTTTACCGTACTTCCCTCTACAATAGGCAATAAGTCACGCTGTACGCCTTCTCTGCTTACGTCAGGTCCTCCTTTTTTACTGGCACCAGAGGCTACCTTATCGATTTCATCGATAAATATGATCCCTGAATTTTCAGCAACATGAATAGCCTCTTCTTTCACCTCATCCATATCGATCAACTTGGAAGCTTCCTCTTCTAATAATAGTTTCCGTGCCTCCGCTACTGTGACTTTTCTCTTCTTCGCCTTCTTTGGCAACATTCCACTGATCATGTCCTGCAAGTTCATCATAGAGGCTTCATCCATCATGCCTGCGCCAACCATACCCACCCCAGGGTTGCTTTTCTGATTGATTTGAATCTCAATTTTCCTATCCTCCAATTCACCATTTTTTATTTTCTCTCTGAATAGATTTCTCGTGCGTTCGTTCAATTCCGCATCAGAGGCAGGCACAGTATCCGATTCTACATTGCTTACTGGCTGTCTAATACCAGTATTCTTCAAAGGAGGGATCAGTGCATTAAGAATAATCTCGTCTACAATCACCGCGGCCCGCTCCTTTACTTCTTCTTTCTTACGCGCTTTCACCATGTTAACAGCCTGTTCCACCAAATCGCGCACCATGCTTTCCACATCGCGCCCCACATATCCTACCTCAGTAAACTTAGAAGCCTCCACCTTTACAAAAGGGGCATCCGCCAGCTTCGCCAATCTCCGTGCAATCTCAGTTTTTCCAACACCTGTTGCGCCAATCATGAGTATGTTATTAGGAATAATTTCCGATTGGATTTCAGAATTTACACTCATCCTCCTCCACCTATTGCGCAATGCAATGGCCACATTTCGTTTGGCATCATCCTGCCCAATGATGTACTTATCCAGCTCTTCAACAATCTGGCGTGGCGTTAAATATTTTGAATCCATCATAAACTATCTCCTATTTACTATTTTACTTGTATTAATATTTAAAGAAAGCTGATATGCACCTCCTGTTACATATCCGGTACGGCTAAAAGCCAAACTCATCTGCTTTAACCGGGCGATTGCTCCTATTGAAACGCCAGAGCCTCCTCCGACTGTTTCCATTTTCAACTCTTTGTGTCTTAGGAAATTGTAACCAAAAAGAACATTTACATTTCTGTGAATCAAAAGCTCGGCACCAAAGGTAAGGTGGCTCAATGCCTTATCCAATGCATTCATTTCTTCATCTCCTTGAGCACCCTGATAAGGAACTTTATAATCAGTCAACCGATAAGCCGTTGCTGAAAATCGAACAGGCATATGCTCTGGTTTGTAAGTAACTCCAGCCTGCACATCAAAAGGCAATTGTGAAGTGCTTGTAGGGCTGTACTCGTCCAGGACAACGCCCAGATTTTTAATGGTTAATCCTATACTCAAATCCTTTTCAGGATGCACAAACACACCCCCTAAATCCATCAGTAAAACATTTGCCCTGTATCCTGCCAAATTAGAAAACAATCCTTTTACATTAACTCCAAAACGAAAGTGATTTACCTGATGCGATTTACCAACCGTAAGAATTGTTTCTGCAGAATTAAAAGAACCTGTTGAAACTCCTATGTTATCATAACCGTCAATGCTTCCTAAATTCAAATGATTGACAGCAAAACTCACTGCCCCGATATTTTTAAACCCATATTGATAAACAAAGCTGGACATTCCCGTTCCGGCAAAATAGAACAAATGGTTTGCTGACGCCCAATTATTTAATGTGTCAGATGAAAGAGCAGGGTTGTACTGAAAAAAATCGACACTATAATCCGCTTTTGAAACGTTTACACTTCCCAGGCCGGACAATACCGCATTGGAGGGCAACTCTAAAGAAGTAAAAGATTTTGAGTTGGATTGAGCCACTATTTCTTGCATCCAAAACATACATGTTATCACGACCAATGCATGCTTTGCATTCCTTTTCTTATAAGGAAAAATGGAGGCCCACTTCATTCACAAGCAAGTTAATAAAGTATGGGCATTGATTTTAATTGGCTTTACTTTCCGTAAACTCAAATTCCAACGGCTTCGCCACCTTTTCTTTCAGTAATGCGATCTTCAATACCTCGTCAACTCCATCAACAAAATGAAACTTTAACCCGCGGATATAGTTCTTTTCTATTTCGTCTATATCTCGCTTGTTCTTTTTACTTAAAATTATTTCTTTGATACCGCTTCTTTTTGCCGCCAGAATTTTTTCCTTGATTCCACCAACAGGCAATACCTTCCCACGCAAGGTGATTTCCCCAGTCATCGCCAACTTGGCTTTCACCTTACGCTGAGTAAAACTTGAAGCCAAAGAAGTCAACATAGTAATTCCGGCAGATGGTCCATCCTTCGGTATTGCGCCTGCAGGAACGTGAACATGCAAATCATATTGCTGGAAAGCACGATGATCAATTTTCAGATCAGCCGCCCTGGATTTCAAATAGGACAATGCCGCCACAGCAGACTCTTTCATCACATCACCCAACTGTCCGGAAAGTGTAAGTACACCTTTACCTCGACTCAAACTGGATTCCACAAACAGGATGTCTCCACCCACTTGTGTCCAGGCCAGACCGGTAACTACTCCTGCAGTTTCATTGTTCTGATACAATTCTTCATCAAAAATTTCAGCGCCCAGTACTTTTACCACAAATGAAGAGGTAACTACCTTAGGTATCTGTTCTTCCATAGCCACAGATTTGGCCAGATGGCGAACCACCGAACCGATTTTTCTTTCCAGGTTTCTTACACCTGATTCTCTGGTATAGGCTTCAATTATCTTTTTGATGGCATCACTCTCAAACTTTATTTTTTTAGATTTAAGGCCATGCTCATCCAATTGCTTGGGAACTAAATGTTTTTTAGCAATCTGCTCCTTCTCCTCCACTGTATAGCCTGTCAGGTCTATCACCTCCATGCGATCGCGCAAAGCGGGATGAACGGTATCCAGTGAATTGGCGGTGGCAATAAATAGCACTTTTGACAAATCGTACTCTATTTCCAGATAGTTATCTGCAAACGAATTATTTTGCTCAGGGTCAAGCACCTCAAGTAATGCTGAGGAGGGATCTCCCCTAAAATCTGAACGCACTTTATCAATCTCATCCAGTATAAAAACCGGATTGGATGACTTTGACTTCTTAATGTTCTGGATGATCTTGCCAGGCATAGCGCCCACGTAAGTTTTTCTGTGTCCTCGTATTTCTGCCTCATCGTGTACACCGCCTAGTGACATGCGTACATAATTCCTTTGCAACGCTTTGGCAATGGATTTACCCAATGATGTTTTACCCACTCCCGGAGGGCCGTGCAAACAAAGGATAGGCCCTTTCATATCTTGCTTGAGTTTAAGCACTGCCAGATATTCCAGTATTCTGTTTTTTACTTTGGTAAGGCCGTAATGATCTTTATCCAAAATTCTCTTGGCGCGCTTTAAATCAAAGTCATCTTCGGTGTAATCAGCCCACGGGAGATCCAGCATGAATTCAATGTAATTCATCGCTACAGGAAATTCTGCAGCCTGTGGGTTAATCCGTTGAAGCTTATCAAGTTCTTTATTGAAGTGCTCCTCTACTTCCTTCGACCACTTCTTTTCCTTTCCCCTCGCCCTCAGCTTTTCTACTTCCTTATCAGGACCATCAAATCCCAACTCATCCT
>ERZ761609.3195-NODE-3195-length-11088-cov-8.733345_pt1 | contig 11088 bp, 8 predicted proteins | sample MGYA00511163_ERZ761609 | MGnify/ENA primary metagenome ERZ761609 (study PRJEB28899, sample SAMN02445070) | bioreactor sludge metagenome | biome: EBPR sludge | place: Australia: Brisbane, Thorneside Wastewater Treatment Plant | collected 2011-12-16 ... | reverse complement strand
GCAGAGATGGTTTCGTGCGGGCGTGGCGCACCTGTTATGATTATAGCCATATGCGGGCGCGGCCCTTGTTCGCTGCGCCCATCCTATCCTAACAGGGAGTTATGACAAAGTCATGAAGCTGGCCACAATTTCCTATCAGAATGCACTGCGTTGTGCCGAATGGCGCGACGATCGTTTCTGGCTCTTCCCGGCGGGCGTGTCGTTCGCTGATTTGCTGGGCGAGGGCAAGCCTACGCTGAGCGGCGAGAGCATCTCAGAAGACCAAACGCTGCTGCGCGCGCCTTATCGCCCAGCGCGCATCTTTGCGGTGGGGCGCAACTACGCCGATCACGCCGCCGAGATGGGCAACGCGGTGCCGCAGCGCCCGCTGCATTGTAAGGGGCAGCGTCGGCATTCTGCGTTTCGAGCACTTCGGTTGGTGTTGCGCCACCTTTCAGAAACCCGGCCAGCTTCACGCGGCTCGTCTTCGCTTTCGGAGGAGCCGCTGCGACGACTTCCGGTTCGAGCAGTTGCCGCCGCCAGTCGGCTATCGATTGCGGGCGCTCGGAAATTTCGAGACGCAGAGCGCGATCAATGGCTGCAAGAAATGCCGGGCGATACGTTCCCAAGGCCGCCTGACGTGCCGGTATGTAGTCGTCGTTGACCATCCGCGACGGTGCGTCGGGCGGGCGCTTGCCGGTCACCGCCTGATAAAAGGTCGCGCCGAGAGCGTAGATGTCGGTCCAGGGTCCCTGCTGGCGTGTCGTGCTGGCGTACTGCTCATAGGGGCTGTAGCCGGGCTTCACGAGCGCGCTCACGGTGCGCGAATGCGAGACGATCTCACCCCGCGCCGATCCGAAGTCGATGAGGACGGGCGATTTGTCCTTCCGCACCATGATATTGTCGGGTGCGATGTCGCGATGCAGGAAATCGCGGTCGTGGATCTTCTCGAGAGCGTCGAGCAGCGGGCGCAGCAGATCGTCGAGTTCGTTCTGGCGGGGGGCGCGGCCCAGACCTTTCAGCCAGCCCTTGAAGCTTTTTCCCTCTTCGAACTGCAACACCATGTATCCGGTGTTGTTGGCTCGGAAGTAACGATACACGCGCACGATGTTCGGATGGTCGAACCGCGCCAGCGTCTGTGCTTCCTCGATAAAGCGCTCGAGCCCCCACTTGTAGTCGGCGGCACATTCACGCGAGCGGGCTTTTGCGTCCTTGCCCTTGTCGCGGGCCGCAAAGTCTGCGGGAAAGTATTCCTTGATCGTGACCTGGCGTGCGAGTGCGATCTCGTCCGCGAGATAGGTTATGCCGAACCCACCCGCGCCGAGTACTTTCTTGATCCTGAAATCGCCGACCAACTCGGTGCCGGCGGGCAATGCGAGCAGGTTCGTCATAGCCTCTCGCGCATCCCCTCTGCGGCCCCGGCCGGACCAGGTCCGAACCAGCCCCTCACATTGTCCCCTCGATCGCGCTTCTTCGGCGCAGTCAACGACGCAAACCAAATCAGAAGTCGAGAGACACCCGCAACATTGTGGCGGAACGATGGGAGCTTGCTCGAAGTTGCGCCCTGCCGCATCGAACAAGATCGGCAGAGTTTGCGATGCAAAGCCACGTTGTTGCCCCGAAACCGCGCGATGAAAGAGCCCAGCGGGGCAAAATCGATTCGTGCGGGCATGGCGACAGGCACTGTTGCAGACAACGCCAACATCACCGTACAGATCGGGCCCATGCCGCGCTGTCATCTCAAACGGGGAACAGGGGCATGAACATCTTCGGGGTCAATGTCACACCAGATCAACGCCAAGCCGCCAAGGGTGGCAAACAGGCCGAAGACGACGGAGACGGTCAGAAGGCCGGGCGTTTTCTCGGTTCGCTGCGGGACGCGCTCGCGGCGGCCAGTCGCAACGATGCCGGCATCGTGACCGCGCCGCCCATCGAGGCAGGGCCGCCACCACCAGCACCGCCCGCCGATCAAACGGCAGCAAATCCTGTCCCTGCCGCCCCCACGCCGCCTCCGTTGCGTGCAGCGTCCGGGCCAACCACCGTCTCCGACAACTCCGCCCTGCCGGCTGCCGAGGAAGTCACACAGCATCTCGACCGCGTCCGGGCGTCGCAGACGGCGCGCCCACAGCCTGCAAGGACCGAACTCGTACGTGGGCGAAATCCGGTACCGCGCGGAGATTTCCGTCAGGATCCCGTGGTGGGCTGGCTGGTCGTGGTCGGCGGCGCGGGGCTCGGCTCGTTCCGGCCCATCTTCGAAGGCAACAACTCCATCGGTCGCGCGCGGACACAGCGGATACCTGTGGACTTCGGCGACGAGGCGATCTCGAACGAAGAGCAGGCCTACATCCGATACGACGGAATCGATCGTACTTTCCTGTTCGTTCCGAACATGTCAAAAACCAACGTGGTATCGGTGAACAACAAGAAGCCGACCAGTGCCGTTTCTCTCAATCCGATGGACGTCATCACGATGGGGCGGACGCAGCTCGCCTTCGTTCCATTTTGCGGGCCGGAGTTCGATTGGTCGGAAATCTGACTGCAGAAGGCCTGAGGCTCACGTCGCGTGAAGTTTGAATTCGCCATTGCCGCCATCAAGGGTGCTCGCCGCTATCAGGAGGATACGGCGATGTACGCCCCGGAAATCGACGGACGCGCTATTTGCGTTCTGGCAGACGGCATGGGAGGGCACGCAGGTGGCGCGGACGCGAGCCGCATTGCCTGCGAGACGTTTCTCGCCTCCTGCAGGGCCAGCGTCGATGCTGGACCCGCAGATATTCTCATGCGTGCCCTCGACGATGCTAACAGGGCAATAGCGCGTGCGGCCGACAGGATGCCGGAAAATACAGGCATGGGCTGCACGCTTGTCGGGGCAGCGTTCGAGGCGCAGGGGCTAACCTGGGTCAGCGTGGGGGACAGCCTGCTGTATCTGTGGCGGCGGAACAGTCTGGCCGTCCTCAATGACGATCATTCCCTTGCCCCTGAGATCGACCGTCTGGCTGAGGCCGGTGTGATCAGCTGGGACGAAGCGATGGCGGACCCGCGCCGGCACTACCTGCGTTCGGCCGTTACGGGGGAGGAGCTGGAACTGGTAGACAGTCCTCGCGATCCGATACCGATCGGTCCAGGCGACGTGCTCGTGCTGGCGAGCGACGGCCTCGATGCACTCGACGAGTCGACGATCTCGGACGTGATTGCCGCTGGTGCCGCACAGTCGGCCAAATCCATAGCAGACGCCCTCGTCGCACGTGTCGAGAAGGCTCAGATCCCCGGGCAGGACAACACTACCGTGCTCGCGATTCGCGTCACGCGATAAGTGAAATCGGGCGAGGCACGGCATGGCGCCGTGTCATATCGGCACATCGATGAAGTATTGATTTTCCGATCGCTCCGGTTGTTTGCGATCGCCCGCTCTGACAACCCCAGATTTAGCTCATTGTTTATTGGTTGTCCGTCAACCTGAGTTTCTCATTCAGGTTGCGGGGACTTGAGCCATGAAGCGAATACATTCCACCGGAAGCGCATTCTGCTCGGACGATCGCGGCGCGATCGCGATCATCTTTGCGCTGTCCATCAGCGCGATCTTCGGCACTGTGGCTCTATCGGTCGATTACAGCCGTTACAGTTCGGTAAGGACCAAGGTGTGGCAGGCACTCGACCGCGCAGCGCTCGCCGGCGCCAAGCTTCTGGACGAGGACTACACCACGGACGCGCAGATTACCGATCGCACGACCGCTTACTTCAAGACGCAACTCGAACTCGCCGGCGTCAACGTCGCAACCGACGTCAACCTGACTGTCGGCATCGATCGAACGAACAATGCAGTTACAGCTGCGGCCAAGTTCGACCTGCCGACGTCGTTCGCAGGCGTCGTCGGTATCAAGGCCCTGACGGTCGATCAGACCGCGACCGCCAGCTACAAGCTCAAGAAAATCGAACTTGCGCTGGCACTTGATGTCACTGGATCGATGGCAGAGGTTCCGACGGGCGATACGGCGACCAAAATGGAGTCGCTCAAGATCGCGGCGAAAGACATCGTCGACACGATGTTCGACCTTGCCAACAACGATACGGCCATCCGCGTCGCGTTGGCTCCATACTCCAATGCCGTCAATGTCGGATCACTCGCATCGAGTGTAGCGACTTCGACAAGCTGGTCGAACACATGCGTCGTCGAGCGCGCCGGTTCCGACAATGCCACCGATGCTTTTCCGTCAGGCAGTTCGCGGTTTCCACCATTCGATGCACCGATGGTACCCGATCTTGTCTGGACACCCTGCCCGACCCCCACGATCATCCCGTTGGTCGGCCGCTCGCAGCGCACTTTCCTGAAAAGCGAAATCGACTCCTTCACACCGATGGGCGGCACTGCCGGTCATCTTGGAACGGCGTGGGGCTGGTATCTGCTGTCGAATTCCTGGTCGAGCCTGTTGCCGACGGCAAGCAGACCGAGCGCTCCAGGTCCGGACGTCGTCAAAAATCTCGTCATCATGTCAGACGGGATGTTCAACATGGCCTACATCACAGGCGCGCAAGCCTATGATGGGGGTGCGGTGTCAGATAGCTACAAGCAGTTCCGTGACCTCTGCGACAACGCCAAGGCGCACAAGGTCAATATTTATACGGTCGGCTTCGGGCTCGGCTCCGGAGGCAGCCACGCGGAAACCGAGCTGAAGAAGTGCGCCTCGTCCGATGCCAATTTCTTCGCGGCGGCAAACTCTGCGCAGCTCAAGGCCGCCTTCTCCGCCATTGCCAATCGCATATCGCAGCTCCGGATCTCGAAGTAAATGCGCCGGTCGACCTGAAACAGACGAAGGCGCGGGATTTATCCCGCGCCTTCGATTTTTCCGGTTCAGTGCCAGATCAGTGCTTGTTCTGGCGATTGTTCACGAGGTCCGTGACGACGGCCGGTTCGGCCAGTGTGGAAGTATCGCCGAGGTTCGAGAAATCATCCTCGGCGATCTTGCGCAGGATGCGGCGCATGATCTTGCCGGATCGCGTTTTCGGGAGACCCGGCGCGAACTGGATGAGATCGGGCGTCGCGGTCGGGCCGATCACCTTGCGGACGTGAGCGACGAGTTCCTTGCGCAAGGCATCGCTGCCTTCCTCACCGGCATTGAGTGTGACGTAACAGTAGATGCCCTGCCCCTTGATATCATGAGGATAGCCGACGACGGCAGCCTCCGACACCTTCGGATGCGAAACGAGAGCGCTTTCGACTTCGGCGGTTCCGAGACGATGGCCGGACACGTTGAGCACGTCGTCGACGCGACCGGTGATCCAATAGTAGCCGTCGGCATCGCGGCGGCAGCCGTCGCCGGTGAAGTACTTGCCGCGATACATGGCGAAGTAGGTATCGAAGAAGCGCTTGTGATCGCCATAAACGGTGCGCATCTGGCCGGGCCAGCTGTCGAGAATGACGAGGTTGCCGTTCGCGGCGCCCTCGATGATGTTACCATTCTCGTCGACGAGTGCGGGCTTGATGCCAAAGAACGGGCGCGTTGCGGAGCCCGGCTTCAGCTTCGTCGCGCCAGCAAGCGGCGTGATCAGGATGCCGCCGGTTTCGGTCTGCCACCAGGTATCCACGATCGGGCAGCGGCCGTCACCGACGACGCGATGATACCATTCCCAGGCTTCCGGATTGATCGGTTCGCCGACAGAGCCGAGCAGGCGAAGCGAAGAGCGGCTCGTGCGCTTGACCATATCGTCGCCGAGCCCCATCAGCGAGCGGATCGCCGTCGGCGCGGTGTAGAAGGTATTGACCTTCCATTTGTCGATGACATGCCAGAAGCGGGACGCGGTCGGATAGTTCGGAACGCCTTCGAACATCAGGGTCGTCGCGCCGTTGGCGAGCGGTCCGTAAACGATGTAGCTGTGGCCGGTGACCCAACCGACGTCGGCCGTGCACCAGTAGATGTCGCCGTCGTGATAATCGAACACATACTGGTGCGTCATCGACGCGTAGACGAGATAACCGCCGGACGTGTGGAGCGCGCCTTTGGGTTTGCCGGTCGAGCCGGACGTGTAGAGGATGAAGAGCGGGTCTTCCGCGTTCATCTCGACAGGGGCGCAGTCGGGCGCGGCCTTTACGAGTTCTTCGTGGAGCCAGAAATCTCGGCCGGCGGTCATCGGTACGTTGCCGCCAGTGTGGCGAACGACGAGTACCTTCTCGTCACCCTTGCACGCCTTCAAGGCGGCGTCCGCGTTGGTTTTCAGTGGAACGTGCTTGCCACCACGCAGGCCTTCGTCGGCTGTGATGAGCAGCTTGCTGTCGGCGTCGACGATACGCTGATGCAGGCTTTCCGGGGAAAAGCCGCCGAAGACGATGGAGTGCACGGCGCCGATGCGGGCGCAGGCGAGCATGGCGTATGCCGCCTCGGGGATCATCGGCAGATAGATCGTGACGCGGTCGCCTTTCTTGACGCCGAGGTTTTTCAGGACGTTCGCGAACTTGCAGACGCGCTCGTGCAGCTGCTTGTAGGTGATCGTCTCGTGTTTCGTCGGGTCGTCGCCTTCCCAGATGATGGCGATCTGGTCACCGCGCTTGGCGAGATGGCGGTCGATACAGTTGACGGAAACGTTGAGCGTGCCGTCTTCGTACCACTTGATGGAAACATCGTCCTGGCCGTACGTGGTGTTCTTGACCTTCGTGTAGGGCTTTATCCAGTCGATGCGCTTTCCGTGTTCGCCCCAGAAGCCGTCGGGATCCTCGACCGATTGCCGGTACATCGCCTTGTATTTGGCATCGTCTACCCAGGCACGGCTGGCCCATTCGGCGGGCACTGCGTACACTTTCTCGGACATTGGCGCTTCTCCGTTTACGAGCTTTACGCCAATCTAGGAGCTTTGCGAGCCGGGCTGCAACCGCGCCGTTGGTCGAACGCCGTTCGGGGTACGGATCGCAGTGCAAACATGCGTTCTGCTGCAGGTGGTTAACCTATCAGGCGCACCATCCAGAGGGCGAGCGGCGGGAAAGCGATGACAAGCCCGAGACGGACGACGTCGGCTAGAATATAGGGCAGAACGCCGCGATAGGTCGCGGTCAGCGGCACGCCCCGAGCGATCGACCCGATGACGAATACGTTCAGGCCGATCGGCGGGCAGGTCAGGCCAATTCCGACCACAATCAGGACGAGGACGCCGAACCAGATCGCGACTTCGTCGGGAAACAGCCCGAAATCGAGCGCCTGGACGATCGGGAAAAACACCGGCAGGGTCAGCAGCAGCATCGCCAGTTCGTCCATCACCGCGCCGAGCAGGATATAGAACGCCATCAGGCAGACGATGACGACATAAGGAGGGTAGCCCAGTCCTGCCACCCATTCTGCTGCGACCGTCGGCAGCTGTGACAGCGCCAGAAACGCGCCGAACACCTCTGCGCCGAGCAGGATGACGAAGATCATGCCCGCCGTTTCGGCCGTCTGGCGAAGGGCTGCCGTAATTTCGATTCGGCCGAGCCGGCGCTGGAGCACCCCGGTCAGGAGCATCGCGATGGTGCCTACCGCTGCGGCCTCGGTTGGTGTGAAGATGCCGCCATAAATGCCGCCAACGACGGTGATGGCGATGGCGACGGCGGGGAGCACCTCGCGCCAGGTTTCCGGATCCGACCAGTAGAGTGCGGCGAAGGACATTGCGAGAACTACGCCAGTCGCGATCATCGCGTTGCGGTCGCCGACAACGTCGTTGTGGGCAAGGAGAAAAATGCCGACGAGCAGTGCGACGACGGGCAGGACACGCCACCGCATTCCCTTGATCCGGCGCGGGAGAAGTGCGGGATCGATTGTCGGGGCGTAGTCGGGGCGAAAGCGCGTCACGACCGCGATCGTGACGATGTAGAAAGTCGCCGCGAGGAGGCCCGGAATGAGGGCCGCCGCGAAGAGCTTGGCGATGTTCTGTTCGGTCGCGATGGCATAGATGACCAGGATCACCGACGGGGGGATCAAAATGCCGAGCGTGCCACCGACGGCGATCGTACCGGTCGAGAAGCCGCCATCGTATTTGACCTTGTTCAGCTCCGGCAAGGCTGCTCGTCCGAAGGTCGCAGTCGTGGCGACGGAGGAGCCGCAGATGGCTCCGAACGCTGTGCACGCACCGATCACAGCCATGGCCATGCCGCCACGGAGATGTCCGACGAAGACGGAGGCGGCACGGAAAAGCGCGGTCGAAATGCCGGCACGCTCGGCCAGGGCACCCATCAGGATGAAGAGCGGTATGACGGACAAGGTGTAGTTGGCGAACTGGTGATACGGATTCGATTTCATGTAGGCGAGGAACGCCGTCAGACCGGACGGATGGACCGCGACATAGCCGACCGACCCCACCACCAGCATCGAAAGACCGATCGGCATGCGGACGGCGATGAGCGCCAGCATGGCTGCGAAACCGGCAAGCGCGATGGCGATATTGCTCATCGAGAGCCCCACATCCTGGAGGCCGTGGCAACTGACACGGCGGCAACCAGAATGCTCAACGATGCACAGATTGCGATCGCGGGCCAAAGTAGCACCGGGAGCTGCATCATCGTTTCACCGGACCTGATCGAGTCCATCGCGCCGCGCGCGAGCTGCACGCCAACAAGCGTCATGAAGGCCGCGTAAACAATGTCCCAGAACGCGTCTATGCTCCGCTGGACGCTCTGCGGCAGCCAACCCGTGAACGTGTCGACCATGATGTTGGAGCGGCGCCACTGTGCGTAGGGCAGGAACGAGAAGACCGCTACGGCGGTCGCCATCTTTACGACTTCGAAATCTCCCTCGATCGGACTGGAAAAAAGGTAGCGGCCAGTAACGCTGATCACGACAAGGGCGGCGAGCGCGATCGATAGCGCGCCGCCCAGAACAGCAAGACGGCCAGCGAGAGCGCCGAGAAAAGTCTCGCGATTTTCCCTGGCGCGGCTCTGACGGACGTCAGTCGACATGTCTCATTCCCGCCGTCCCAGTCCGTGATTGGATAAAAGGCAAGGGCCGCCCCGCAAAATGCGGCTCGCGGGACGAACCTTGCCGTGCAGGGTAGTGTCAGGACTTGTTGTACTTCTGGACCAGCGCCTTGGCCGCGTCGACCAGCTTCTGGCCATCGACGTTCTTGGACTTCATCTGCTCGATCCAGGCCGCCGTGACCGGCTCGCAGGCCTTCACCCACTTTGCCTTCTCGTCGGCCGCGATAGTGTTGATCGTGTTGCCGCGCCCCTTGACCATCGCCATGATCTTCGCGCCCTGCTCGTCCCACATGTTGCCGGCGAGCTTTGCGAACGTCTGGCCGCTTTCCTTGTCCATGATGGCCTTGAGTTCGGCCGGCATGCCGTCGAACTTGGCCTTGTTCATGGCGAGGAAGAAGCTCGCCGTATAGAGGGTCGGGGAACCCGGAATGGCGGTGTGGAACTTGGTCAGTTCATGCACCTTGATCGCGGGCACGACCTCCCACGGCACGACCGCGCCGTCGATGACCTTCTGAGCGAGGCTTTCGGGCACCTGCGGAACGGGCATGCCGACCGACACGGCGCCGAGTGCCTTGAGCGCTTCACCGGCAAGACGCGTGGGATTGCGGAGCTTCAGCCCCTTCAGATCGTCCATCGTCTTGATTTCTTTGTTGGTATGGATGAGGCCTGCGTCGTGGGCCCAATAGCTCAACAGCTTGACGTCCTTGACCTCGTCCTTGAGGTGAGCATCGGCAAATTCCTGAGCGGCCTGCGCGTTCACAATGCCCTTTTCAGCGCAGATGAAGGGAAGCTCGAATACTTCCGTGGTCGGGAAACGCCCCGGCGTCGAACCCGGCAGGGTCCATACGATGTCGGCAACACCATCACGGGCCTGATCATACAGCTGGGGTGGTGTGCCGCCGAGCTGCATGGAGGGGAAGATGTCGATCTTGATCTTGCCTTCCGATGCCTTGCCGACCGCCTCGGCCCAGGGTGCAAGCATGAACCGATGGCCGTTCGAAACCGGCGGAAGGAAATGGTGGAGCTTCAGATTGACCGTGGTCTGTGCTTTTGCCCAGCTGGTCAGAACGAACGGAGCGGCGACGGAGGCGCCTGTTGCTATGGCAAAACGGCGACGGGTAAGTGTCATCGGCAATGTCCTCCCAATTAAGTCCAGCGTTCTCAGCAGCCTCGAAGCGCCACCGGACCGGATTGTTATGTAGCAAAATATTTAGGCGGAAACTCGCCCCGGTACAATTGATTCCTAGTCTCCCGGTATAAGTTCACTTCGAGCGGACCGGGCGAGCCGGGCAGACGCCGGCTTTCGCCCGGCTCACGCACGCCAAGCAAACCCGGTACTATGCAAGAATGTCATGGGTCCACCCGGGCGCGGGGCAATTGTTAGGCCGTCCGGTACCATGCAATGATCCCGCTTATTCCAGACACCACAGCAAGCGACGCGAGGCACCATGCGGTATGAAGCGCCCGAGACACTCGACCGGGCCGCACAGCTCCTGGCGGAGACGACGGGGACGGCACGAATTCTGGCCGGTGGAACGGACCTTCTGGTTCAAATGAAAAGCGATGTGATCGAACCGGACCTGCTGATCGACATCAAGCGCATTCCGGAGACGCGCGCCATCGCCATGACGGATGGCGCTTTCCGGATCGGCGCTGCCGTAACGGGCGCGGAACTCAAGGAGCACGCCGCGCTCAAGGCTGCCTGGCCGGGCCTCGTCGAAGGGGCGAACCTGATCGGCTCGACGCAGGTGCAGGGGCGCGCCACGATGGGCGGCAATCTCTGCAACGGGTCGCCGGCGGCCGACAGTGTGCCCGGGCTCATCGCGGCGGGTGCCGTGGCGACGCTTATCGGGCCGAAGGGCCGGCGGGACGTACCGGTCGAGGACGTCATGATCGGTGTTCGCAAACTCTCACTCGGGAAGGGAGAGTTCGTCGTGTCGTTCACGCTGCCAGCGCGTACCCCGGGGTCGGCGGACGCGTATCTGCGTTTCATCCCGCGAACCGAAATGGACATCGCGGTCGTCGGTTGCGCGGTGAACCTGACGCGGGACACGTCGGGTACAATCACGGCGGCTCGCGTCGCGCTCGGGGCGGTCGCTGAGCGGCCGCTGCTGGTTCCGGACGCAGGCAAGGCGCTGATCGGCTCGAAGCTCGAGCCGGCCGCGCTCGAAAAACTC
>ERZ761609.3191-NODE-3191-length-11098-cov-25.217694_pt1 | contig 11098 bp, 11 predicted proteins | sample MGYA00511163_ERZ761609 | MGnify/ENA primary metagenome ERZ761609 (study PRJEB28899, sample SAMN02445070) | bioreactor sludge metagenome | biome: EBPR sludge | place: Australia: Brisbane, Thorneside Wastewater Treatment Plant | collected 2011-12-16 ... | reverse complement strand
CGCGGCTGCCGCGCGGCACCGCGACGATGGCGTCGACCACCTCCATGCCGCCGACCACCTGGCCGAACACCGCGTAGCCCCAGCCGGCGACGCTCTGGCCGCGATGGTTGAGAAGCGCGTTGTCCACCACGTTGATGAAGAATTGCGAGGTCGCTGAATGCGGGTCGCCGGTGCGCGCCATCGCCAGCGTGCCGCGCAGGTTCTTCAGGCCGTTGTCGGCTTCGTTGCGGATGGGTTCGCCGTTGGGTTTTTCCGCCATGTCCGGCGTCATGCCGCCGCCCTGGATCATGAAGCCGGGGATCACGCGATGAAACACCAGGCCGTCGTAAAACCCGCTTTTTGCGTAGCTGAGGAAATTCGCCGCCGACTGCGGCGCATTGTGGGGGAATAGTTCCAGCGTGATGTTGCCCTTGCCGGTTTCGATCAGCACGCGCGGATTGGCCGGCTGGCCGGCAGCGGGGGCGGTGGAAACGGTCTGGGCGCCGGGCTCGCTGGCGCTGCAGCCAGTGGCGCCGGACATCAGCGCGCCGAGAAACAGCGTGGCGTAAAACAGGGGAAAACGGGCCATCGGAAAAGCTCCAGTGTGAGGGTGGGAGGGATTTTACGGGCGAGCGGGGAACGGCGGAAATGCATCGAACAGCCGCGCCGCATTGTCATGCAGCAGCCGGTTTCTCAGCGGTTGCGGCAACGGCTCGATCCAGGTGCGAATTTGCGCCATGACGGCTGCGTAGTGCTGCCAGCGGTTCACGCTGAAGGTATCCACCGCCGTCACGAAGCGATCGGGATAGCGCTCGAACAGCGCACGCCATTCCGGCAGCAAGGCGCCGCTCGGCGCGATGCGCTCGTCGCGCACCGAGGTGTCGATCCAGAGCGTGGCGGGATAGCGATCCAGCATGGCGGCCAGCGGTCCGGGCTGCGGCCGGGTGCCGAGGTGCGCCCACAGCATCCGCACCTCGGGCGCGATGGCGAACGCGTGCTCGACCACTTCGGCGTCGCCGTGAAGCATCAGCACCAGCCTGCGTGCGGCCGCCAGCCGCACTAGTTGTTCGAACACCGGCTGCCGGGCGTCGCCGGCGAACAGATGCAATTCGCCGATGCCCGCCCAGCTGCCGTGTTCCAGCTGCGCGGCGACCCGCGCCGGCAGACCGGCGTCGTGCATCCAGCGGCCCTTGTCCAGATCCGACGCATAGACGCCGAGCAGCGGAATGATGCGGCCGGGCGCATGCCGGTACAGGCGCTGTGCCAGCTGCGGCGGCGAGCTCGTCACCGCCAGCCGGCGCACCCCGGCGGCATCGAGTCTGGCGATCACCTCGGCCGGCGTGAATGCCGCCGCAGCGGGGGCGGAGTAGTGCGCGTGGGCGTCGATCATCGGCGGCGGGGAAGCCGCGCTGGTGCACGCCGCCGCCACGGTCAGTCCGCCAAGCATTGCGAGCAGCCAGTCAGTTCGACGCATCGTGTGCGGCGAGGCAGGCATCGATCGCCGTGCGCACGCTTTCGATCACCGGAGAAAATCCCCGGCACCACGAACACATGGGGTTGGCGAAATACCAGAGAAAGGGAGGCTTCATGGGAGAGCCGGCTGCGAAATGAAAGGACGATTCACAGCATACGCGATCGGGCCTCAGGGCTTGGCCGGATCGTTCGGCTTGGGTGGGGTGTCGTCGTCCATGATGACGCTGTGCGCCGGCCCTTCGAGGTCGTCGAACTGGCCGTTTTTGGCCGCCCACAGCATGATCCAGGCGATGACGCCGACGATGACGAGGCTCAAGGGGATGAGCAGGAGCAGGATGTCCATGCTCAGAGGCTTGGCTCTTGCGCGGCGAGCCTTGAATCCTGTGCCTTGAGGCTGCCGTCATCGGCGGGCTGGCTGAAATTGGAGAGCCGGAGCGCATTCAGCACCACCAGCAGCGAGCTCGCCGACATGCCGATGCCGGCGATCCACGGCGTGACGTAGCCGAGCGCGGCGGCGGGAATGGCGATGAGGTTGTAGCCGAGCGCCCAGCCGAGGTTCTGGCGGATGATGTGCCGAGTCTTGCGAGCGAGCGCGACGCCTTCGGACAGCGTGGCCAGCCGGCTGCCCAGCATCACCATGTCGGCGGCGGCCTGCGCGACGTCGGCGCCTTCGCCCATGGCAATCGATACCTGCGCGCCGGCCAGCACCGGCGCATCGTTGATGCCGTCGCCCACCATGGCGACGATGCGGCCCTGCTGCTGCAGCGCATTGACGTAGGCGAGCTTGTCTTCCGGCAGGGCACCGGCGTGCCATTCCGCGATGCCGAGCTGCTGTGCGACCGCCTGTACCGCGCCTGCGGCGTCGCCCGACACCAGGTGCAGGCGCAGGCCCTGTTTTTGCAGCGCGGCGAGCGCGACCGGGGCATCAGCCCGCGGCGTATCGGCCAGGGCAAACCAGGCGATCAGTTCGCCATCTTCGGCCAGTGCGACCCAGCTGGCGCCACCGTCCGGTTCTGGCGGCGTCGGAGGGAGGCCGCGGGCGACGGCAAAGGCCGGCGCACCCAGCCGGTACACGCGGCCTTCGATCGCGCCTTCGACGCCGCGCCCCGGCGTATTGCGGATCTGTCTGGCGATCGCGGCGGGCGCGGCCACTTCGCGCAATGCCTTGGCGATGGGGTGTTCCGAGCCGGCTTCGAGCGCTGCGGCCAGCATGCCGGCTTCGCGCTCGCTGCGCCCGCCCAGCGGCACCACGCGGCGCACGGAGAGGCGGCCGTGGGTGAGCGTGCCGGTCTTGTCGAATACCAGGTCGGTGGCGCGCGCCAGCGTCTCCAGCGCATGGCCGCGCGTGGTCAAGAGGCCCAGCCGGGTGAGCCGGCCGGTCGCGGTGGTGAGCGCGGCGGGGGTGGCGAGTCCGAGTGCGCAGGGGCAGGTGACGACCAGGATCGATACCACGATCCACAGCACTTTCGACGGATCGATGGCGTACCAGACCAGTCCGACGACAACAGTGATCAGCAGCAGCAGGCCGACAAACCAGGCGGCGGCGCGGTCGGCCAACTGGCCGATGCGCGGTTTCTCGCTCTGCGCGCGGTCGAGCAGACGCACGATGGAGGCGAGCCGGGTGTCGGCACCGAGCTTGTCCACCCGCACCACCAGCGGACTGGCCTGGTTGAGGCTGCCGCCGACCACCTGCGAGTGCACGGTTTTCGACACCGGCAGCGATTCGCCGGTGAGCATCGCCTCGCTCACCGCGCTATCGCCCTCGATCACCACGCCGTCGGCGGGCAGGGTTTCGCCGGGACGCACCAGCACGTGGTCGCCGACTGCCAGCCGGGCCACCGGCACCTGCACTTCGTCGCGCGCCGGCCAGTCGGGCAGCCGCGTGGTGACGGCGGGGATCAGCTTCACCAGTTCCTCGACCGCGGCGCCGGCGCGGCGGCGTGCGTTCATTTCGAGAAAGCGCCCTGCCAGGAGCAGGAAGACGAACATGGCAACCGAGTCGTAATACACCTCGCCGTGGCCGGAAAAGGTGGCGTAGACGCTGGCGGCGAAGGCGGTGCCGATGCCCAGCGCCACCGGTACGTCCATGCCCAGGCTACGGCGCTTGAAGTCGCGCCAGGCGCCGATGAAGAACGGCCAGGCCGAATACACCACGACCGGAATGGTGAGGATCAGGCTCGCCCAGCGCATCAGCAGGCGGATGTCGTCGGTCATGTCGGTGGCGGTGTAGGCCGGCAGCGCGTACATCATCACCTGCATCATGCCGAGTCCGGCGATGGCAAGCCGCTTGATCGCGGTGTTGCGTTCGCGCTTGTGGATATCGTCGGAGCGGCCAGGGTCGAACGGGTGGGCGATGTAGCCGATGTCGGACACCGCCTTCAGGATCGCCGACAGCTGGATGCGGCCGTTGTCCCAGCGTACCCGCGCGCGGCGCGTGGCGTAGTTGATCTCCACCGACAGCACGCCCGGCAGTCCTGCGATGTGGCGCTCGTTCAGCCAGATACACGCGGCGCAGACGATGTTTTCGAGGATCAGCGCGGCTTCGCGGATGTTTTCCGCTTCCGTTCGCACGAAGCTTTCCTGGATCTCGGGCAGGTCGTAGAGCCCCAGCTGCGCCAGTTCGGCCTCGGCCTGTTGCGGAGTCGCCGGCAACGCGGTGCGATGGGCGTAGTAGGCGCCCTGGCCGCTGTCGATGATGGTCTGCGCCACCGCCTGGCAGCCACGGCAACACGCCGGGCGGGTTTCACCTTCGAACTTGATGGGATAGTGGGCGCCGTCCGGCACCGGCAGGCCGCAGTGGAAGCAGTCCGAAAAAGACAGGGCGGCCGTGAGCCCAGGAGAAGTACTCACGCATCGCCCCGCAGGAGAACGCTATGGCGCGGCAAACCCGGGAGAGAGATCGGGCCGGCCGCAGGCGTCAGGTGCAGCTTGTTATCAGAAACGGAACCCGTAGCCGATACCCCACACCCACGGATTGATATCCAGATGGGTGAGCTTGACGCCGTTGCTTTTGACGTCGGTATCGATCCATATTTTCTTGACGTCGAGGTTGATATAGCCATTCTTGGTTACCGCAATGTCCACGCCCGCCTGCAGGGCGCCGCCGAAGCTGTCTTTCTCGACACTCAGGCCGGGAGCAAGATCGACATTATAGAAGCGGGCGTAGTTCAATCCGACGCCGACATAGGGTTTGATCACCGGCGTGGGATTGAAGTGGTACTGCAGCGTCAGCGTGGGCGGCAGGTTGCTCAGCTTGCCGAGGCTGGCACCGTTCAGCGTTATTTCGCGGCGTGCGGTGGCGAGAATGAGTTCCACCCCGATATTGGGCGTGATGAAGTAGGTGAAGTCGATTTCCGGCACCCATTCGTCGGATACGTCGAGGCCCGGCAGGCTGGAGGACTTGACGTCGGGGGCGATCTGGATGGCGCGCGCGCGCATCATCCAGTTGTCAGCCAGGGCGGAGGCGGGCAGGGCGGCAATCAGTGCAAGGGCAAGCAGGGAATTCTTCATGTTCACGGCTCCTGTTGAAAAAAGATAAGAGTATAAATAAGACATTCATATCATAATAAGTAAACAATCAGGACGCAAGCCAAAATGAATCCGCTACCATGGCGGCATGCCCGAACGTCTCCAAAAAGCCACAGTTTTTCCTGCAGTCGAAACCGCGCTAACCGACCCCAACGGCCTGCTGGCGATGGGGGGCGACCTGTCGGTCGAGCGCCTGCTGGATGCCTATCGCCACGGCATCTTTCCCTGGTTCAATCCCGGCGAGCCCATCCTGTGGTGGAGTCCCGATCCGCGCATGGTGCTGGTGCCCGGCGAGGTGCGCGTCACCCGCTCGCTGGCCAAGCGTATCCGCAACGCCGGTTTCGAGGTACGGGTGGACACCGCGTTTGCCGACGTGATGCACGCCTGCGCCGCGCCGCGTGGCGGTGCATCCGGCACCTGGATTTCCCCCGTGATGGTGGCGGCCTACCGCCGCCTGTTCGATGCCGGCTACGCGCATTCGGTGGAAACCTGGCACGACGGCAGACTGGTCGGCGGCTTGTACGGCGTGGCGATCGGCCGCATGTTCTACGGCGAATCGATGTTCAGCCGCGAATCCGATGCCTCCAAGCTTGCGCTGGTGCGCCTGGCGCAGCAGCTGCGGCGCTGGGAATTCGGCCTCATCGACTGTCAGATGGAGACCCCCCATCTGGCCAGCCTGGGCGCGCGCACGCTGCCGCGCACGGTGTTTACAGCGCGGCTGGCGGAGTTGGTAAACTTGCCGCATCGGCCCGGCCCATGGAATTTCGATGTATCCGACTGAACCGCCGTTCCAGCGCATCCAGTTTTACCTGACCGCGCATTACGACTGCAGCTATCTGCCGGGCCGACGCTCGCGCTCGCAAGTCGCCACGCCCACCCACCTGATCGACGGCCATGCCTACAGCGCGCTGATCCGCGCCGGCTTTCGCCGTAGCGGGCAGTTCACCTATCGCCCGCATTGCGAGCACTGCCACGCCTGCGTGCCGGTGCGGGTCGACGTCGCCGGCTTTGTTCCCAACCGCACCCAGCGCCGCTGTCTCAAGCGCAACCGGAACCTGGCCGCCCGTTTCCTGCCGCTCGATTTCAGGGAAGACCATTACGCGCTGTACCGCAGCTATCTCGGCAGCCGCCATGCCGGCGGCGGCATGGACCGCGATGGCCCCGACCAGTACACCCAGTTCCTGCTGTCATCCAACGTCGACACCGTGATGGTCGAGTTCCGCGACGGCGACACGCTGGCGATGGTCTCGTTGATCGACCAGATCGAGGATGGCCTGTCGGCGGTCTACACCTTCTTCGATCCCGCGCGCACGCAGGACAGCCTCGGCGTCTACGGCGTGCTGTGGCAGGTCGAACTGGCGAAGCGGCTGGAACTGCCCTATCTCTACCTTGGCTACTGGATCGCCGAGAGCCGCAAGATGGCCTACAAGAAACAGTACCCGCCGCTGCAGGGGCTGATCGACGGCCGCTGGCAGGTGATGGAACCGGAATGCGACGCTGGGGCGTGATCGCGGCGCTGACGCTGTTGTCGGGCTGCGCGCTCACCGTGAGCGAGCCGCGCGCACTGCGCCCGATCGACAGCTTCGTCCCGCTGGCAGGCGATGCGCGCGTCTGGGTCGAGCCGGGCTATGACGCCTACGGCGCTCGCGTGGCGGAGGCGCTGCCGGCCGCCATCGCGCGGGTCGAGGCGGCGCATTACCGGCCGTTTGCCCGTCCGCCGCGCATCTATGTGTGCGGCAGCGACGACTGCTTCAGGCGCCATGTGATGACGCCGAAGCTTTCCGCCGCGGTGGTGCCGGACAACCGCCTGATCCTGTCGCCCAACCTCGACGGCCGCGAGAAGCACCGTCTGCCCGCGCTGCTCGCCCACGAACTGGCGCACTTGCATCTGGGGCAGCGCATCGGCCACTACCACAGCACCCTGCCGGTCTGGTTCCACGAAGGCTGGGCTTCGCTTGCCGCGGCAGGCGGCGGCGCCGAGTATGCGACCGACGCGCAGGCATACGCCGCGATTCGTGCCGGGAGGCGGGTCAACCTCGCCATGCGGGACGTGCCCGACAAGCGTCACCGTGCCGGCGCGTTCGGCCTGAATATTTTCGAGTTCTATCGCCAGTCCATGCTGCTGGTCGGCTGGCTGAAGGCGCAGGACGAAACGCGCTTCCGACGGCTGGCCCTGGCCGTGCAGGACAACGCCGATTTCGAGATCGCCTTCTGGGATATCTACGGTCAGGCGCCTGCCGCCCGGCTCGCGGGGTTTTACGACGGCGTTCGGGGCGAAACCGTATTCAACGATAATGAGCTGCTGATCCAGGCCGCACCCGCAAAACCTTAAACCCACTTCACGATGAAACCCTATCTCGAACTGATGCGCCACGTGCTCGAGCACGGCGCCCGCAAAGACGACCGCACCGGCACCGGCACGCTGTCGGTGTTCGGCTGGCAGATGCGCTACGACCTCGCCGCAGGCTTTCCGCTCGTCACCACCAAGAAATGCCACCTGCGCTCCATCATCCACGAACTCTTGTGGTTCCTGCAGGGCGACACCAACATCCGTTACCTGAAGGAAAACGGCGTCTCGATCTGGGACGAATGGGCCGATGCGCACGGCAACCTGGGCCCGGTCTACGGCCACCAGTGGCGATCCTGGCCTACGCCCGATGGCGGCACCATCGACCAGATCAGCGAGGTGGTGAAGACGCTCAAGCAAAACCCCGACTCGCGCCGCATCATCGTCTCGGCATGGAACGTCGCGGATCTGGACAAGATGGCGCTGGCGCCGTGCCACGCCTTCTTCCAGTTCTACGTCGCCGACGGCAGGCTCTCATGCCAGCTGTACCAGCGCAGCGCCGACATCTTCCTCGGCGTACCGTTCAACATCGCCTCCTACGCATTGCTGACGCTGATGATGGCGCAGGTGACGGGTCTCAAGCCCGGCGACTTCGTCCACACGCTCGGCGACGCCCACCTGTACCTGAACCACCTCGACCAGACGCGCGAGCAGTTGAGCCGCGCGCCGCGCCCGCTGCCGACGATGACGCTGAACCCCGCTGTGCGCGACATCTTCGCGTTCCGCTTCGAGGATTTCACCCTCGGCGGCTACGACCCGCATCCCGCGATCAGGGCGCCGGTGGCGGTATGAGCGCTGCGAAGAAGCCGCGCGTGAGCGTCATCGCCGCGCTCGCCCGGAACCGCGTCATCGGCGTCGAGAACCGTCTGCCCTGGCGGCTGCCGGAAGACCTCGCCCACTTCAAGGCGCTGACGCTCAACCATCCCATCCTGATGGGCCGCAAGACCTTCGAGTCGCTCGGCCGCCCGCTGCCGGGGCGCACCAACATCGTCATCACCCGCAATCCCGACTACTGCAAGGACGGCTGCCTGATCGCCGGCTCCATTCCCGCCGCGCTCGCACTGTGCCAGGATGCCGACGAGATCTTCATCATCGGCGGCGCCGAGCTTTACGCCCAGGCCATCCCGCTCGCCGACCGCCTGTACCTGACCGAAGTGGATATCGAAGCCGAGGGCGACGCCCGCTTTCCCGACTACGACCGAAGCGCGTTCAGGGAAGTTTCGCGCGAGTCGCACACGGGCGGGAAGGGGGATGCGCTGGGGTTTGATTTTGCGGTGTATGAACGAAACTAGTGGAAAAACCGTGTCCCGCTTGGCGTTTTTGAAATAGCCCGTTCAGGGTGCATGGCCGAACTGCGTCCGCACTCTGCGGAAATCGATAAAACGGGGCTGCAGCCCCGTTTTTTGTTGCCGTAACATCCCCTGGACCTTGGTGGGCCGGCAACCGAAACGGCTGTTCGACAGGCCTTTCAGTTTGACGGGGTCGCTCGCATCGACTAGAAAAAAATACAGTCTTGCAAAAGAAAGGCTGGGGGTAGCGAGGATCCCGCTATCCGGATGAACCATGTTGCGGAGGGCGCAAATCATGAAGACCCCGAAGACAATTGCAATTGCCGGTTTGCTGATTTTCACTGTGTTCGGCACGTCCTGCGGCACCGCCACCGGTGCCGCTGTCGGAGCTGGAGCGGGGGCCGCCATCGGTGCGGGCACGGGTTACGGCGCCGGCAAAGGCGCGCTGATCGGCACCGGCGTCGGCGCGGCGGCGGGAGCCATTTACGACATAACCAAGTGAAGGGGCCGCGATGAAGAACGGAATGCTTTTGAAGGTGGCAGCCGTAGCCGGCAGCCTCATGGTTTCGAGCGGGCTCGCCATCGCGCAGGACAAGCCGGCCGACTGCAGCAAGGCCGGCGCGCCGGCCATGGTTGAGGGCCAGGTCACCAAGGTGGACATGGGTCAGGGCAGGCTGACCTTGCGGGCGGCCGACGGGTCCGTCCATGAGTTTCAGGCTTCCCGGGAGACCCTGGCGGAATATAAGGTCGGCGACCCCATCAAGGCGAAGCTGAGAATGGCCCCGCGGTGTGACTAGCGGCGCCGGCGAGGGCCGCCGATCCTGCATCGACAGGACGCGGATCTTTTCGCCGGTCAGCGCTTTCCACCTTGCTGATGAGGATCTGCATGCGCGGGGCGTGGTCGACGGCTCCGCGGACGCCGGAAACGGCGTCGGATTCCTGTGCCGCATGGCCTTCCCCGGAGTCGCTACGCGGTCCATTTCGGCCCGCCCGGCTGCGCGCCTCGAAGTGAGGGCGCTCCGGTCCGATCCAGGCGCGCAGGGATTCGCGCATGGCGTGCCGGGTTATGCTGGCCGCTTAACTGGATGTCCGAGCCGGCGATTTTCATGGCGCTACCTGCAGGCGAAAGAAGGGGAAGGGCGATCCTTACAGGGTGAATCGGCCGCAACCCGAGAAGCTTGATCCTTGAACCCGTCACAACTTTTCTTGCGGTGAGCGCGGGTCAGTTCGGGCCATCTGGAATCGCCAAACAAGAACGGGGCTGCAGCCCCGTTCTTGTTTGCAACAGCCGCGTCCGTCAGCTCAGCACTTCGGCCCAGATGTTCTTCGACCAGGATTCGGCAAAGACGAAGTTGGGTTCGTCGCCCTTGGCGGTGGCGCCGCCTTCGGGGGCGCTGACGTAGCCCTTGCCGGCTTCGAAACGGTACACGTTGGCGACATAGCCTGCGGTGGTGTCGGAGGTGGCCGAGTAGCAGGTGTTGGCGACGACCGGGATGGGGTCGGGCTGACGGCCAGCCAGCAGTTCGACGATGGCGGCGGCACAGACCTTGGCATGGTTGGTCGCCATGTGGCCGGACTTCGGCAAGTTGGACAGCACCGAGTCGCCGATGACGTGGACGTTGGGAACGGTGGTCGACTCGAAGGTGGCGAGATTGACCATGCACCAGGCCTTGTTGCTGTCGTTGCGTGCACCGGCCAGATCGCAGACTTCGCCGGCGCGCTGCCGGGGCACGACGTTCAGCACGTCGCCCTTGACGTCGTCGAACTCGGTGGAGACGGTCATCTTGCCGCCATCCACCGCAAGCGGCGCGTTGTTGGGGCGATAGTCGATCATGCCCGGATACAAGCTGTTCCAGGCCCACGTGAACAGCGCTTTCTTGGACGCGATGTCGGCGTTGCCGTCGAGCAGAATGATCTTCGATCTGGGCTTGGCCTGCTTGAAATAGTGGGCCACCATGCAGGCCCGCTCGTAGGGTCCGGGCGGGCAGCGGTAGGGCGCGGCCGGAACCGACATGACGAAGGTGCCGCCATCGGGCATGGCTTCGAGCTGCCGCCGCAGCAGCGCGGTCTGGGCACCGGCCTTCCAGGCGTGGACGACCTTGCCGGCGGCTTCGGCCTCCTTGTAGCCTCTTACGGTGTCGCCCAGCACTTCGATGCCGGGGGCGAGCACCAGGCGGTCATAGCCGATGCTGGCACCGCCGCGGGTCGTGACCACGCGCCTGCCGGCGTCGATGGCGACGACGCTGTCCCTGACCATCTGGATGCCGTGCCTGGGCAGCCTGTCGTAGCCATGAGTGATGTCGTCCATGCTGCGCAGGCCGCCCAGCACCCAGTTGGAAATCGGGCAGGACACGAACTTGTCGTTTGGCTCGATCAGGGTGACCGCGATGTTGGGACCCCACTTGCGCAGGTATTTGGCGCAGGTGGCGCCGCCGAAGCCGGCGCCGACCACGACGACGTGGCCGCGGGCCGAGGTGCCGGG
>ERZ761609.3190-NODE-3190-length-11101-cov-38.278291_pt1 | contig 11101 bp, 8 predicted proteins | sample MGYA00511163_ERZ761609 | MGnify/ENA primary metagenome ERZ761609 (study PRJEB28899, sample SAMN02445070) | bioreactor sludge metagenome | biome: EBPR sludge | place: Australia: Brisbane, Thorneside Wastewater Treatment Plant | collected 2011-12-16 ... | reverse complement strand
CCCATCTTCCCTCACCATCCCCCACCATCCCCCGAGCGCCAGCTCGCGTCACCCTGTGTATCTTTGGTCCTCACACGGAGTCGTCATGAACGCAGAAGATCCGGGGATTCTTTTTGATGCCGGGAACCCCTATGAACGCCCGACGTTTACTCTTGGCATAGAAGAAGAATACATGGTGCTCGACCCTCAGACGCTTGAGCTGAAGAGTCATGTAAATCTTGAATTGCTGAGTAAGGGTCGTGTCCTACTCCACGAACACATTAAACCCGAAATGCACGGGTCGATGTTGGAGATAGGAACTGGTATTTGTAAAAACGTCAAGGAAGCGCGCTTTGAGGTCACGAAGATCCGAAGTATCGTGGCCCACCTTGCACGACAGAACGGCCTGCTAATTGGCGCAGCATCGTCACATCCGTTTTCACATTGGGAGGATCAGGAGATTTTTCCCGATGAGCGGTACAAGGTGCTCATTGAGGACATGCAGCTGCTCGCGCGATCGCTGCTGATCTTTGGTATGCACATTCACATCGGTATCGAAAACCGTGAAGTGCAGATCCAGCTCATGAATGAGATGCGGTACTTTATGCCGCATATATTGGCCATCAGTACAAACTCGCCGTTCTGGGAAGGTGTCAATACCGGACTGAAGTCATATCGCTCAAAAATTTTCGAGCGATTCCCACGAACGGCTCTGCCCGATTTGTTTTCGGGATGGAGTGAGTATCAGCATTATGTAGACCTGTTAGTAAAAACAGGTAGTATCGATAATGCGAAGAAGATCTGGTGGGATATCCGGCCCCATCCATTCTTCCCGACACTCGAAGTGCGCATTTGTGATTTACCAATGCGTATTGAGGAAACCATTGCCATTGCAGCACTATGTCAGGCATTGGCAGCCAAACTCTATTCGCTGTACGAGAAGAACCTTTCGTTCCGGCAGTATCGACGTTCGTTACTGATGGAGAATAAGTGGCGCGCCGTACGATACGGCCTGGATGGTAAACTTATTGATTGGGGGCGTCAGAAGGAGTTGCCGGCACGTGAGCTCATTCGAGAACTGCTTGACTTTGTTGACGACGTTGTGGACGATCTCGGATCGCGCCGCGAAATCGAATACATCTACCAGATTCTTGAAATGGGATCCGGTGCAGATCGCCAGATTCGTGTCTTTAACGAAACCGGTTCCATCGAGGAAGTGGCGCGATACATCCACCGCGAAACAAATGCCGGACTCATCGAAGATGTCACACCATTCCTGAGTGGTGTTCACGCACCATCCGTAGAAGCGATTAACGAAAAACTCACGTCCATCCGGAGTGAAAACGATCCAGGATAATCACGGTCTGCGGCTGTAACACAGACGTTGGCACTGTACCGGGCATTCATTCGTCATGGCGTAAATTGTCGGCCCCATTCACCCCTTAACCGACATCATCATGCCTGAATTGACGATTGAAAGCAATGGACGTCTGGAAAAGACGGCGATTTACTTCAATGGTGAACAGCTCGACAAGATTCGGGAGATCTTCCTGAATCTTGATGAATCGGGTACGTTCGATGCCGTCATTCAATACCTTGGTTCCGACGGAACGGTGTACACAAAGAACGTCTTTACAGACTATCTGGAAAACGTGCGAACAGAGCCGCCGGGATTTACCGAGGAAGAGGCACAGCATCTACAATCCGTCACGCTCGATTCAGATGGAGAGATCACCCGAACAATTGTCCTCCGAAATGGCAATGAAGAAGGTGGTATTGTCTCCCTCTTTGTTCACATCAAGGCCCCGACGGTTGAAGAGGGTGGCGGTATCGCGGCATTTTTTGGGGGTAAAAGAAACATTGAGGAACGACCTACGTTCAAGGCCGAAGTTGTCTACAGAGAGGACGACGGTTCGTTGACCACGGAGAGTTTGTTCTGATGGAAGGATTGAAGACATGAAACAGTTTTTTCAGCGTTCGGCCATTGTAGCAATCCTTGTTGCTGCATTGTTGGCTGTGTTGCCACTTGATGTCCTTGCTCAACGGAGTCGAGGTGGTGGTTCATTTGGAGGATCGCGTGGCAGCCGATCGTACTCAATGCCACGTTCGTCGCGTCCGTCGGGTGGAGGGTCCTTTGGAGGATCGCGGTCAACACGACCATCATCCACACCGAGATCATCACCGAACTACTCTACGTCACCGTCGCGCACAACCTCTACACCTCGGGCAACAACAAATTCCTTCGGTGGAAGCCGTATGACGTCGGCACGTGACTATACGTCACGGTACGGAATGCCACGCCAAACCACACGTCAGGCCGTACCTGGTTCGAATGGTCAGCCCTACGTTGTGAATCGTTACGGTGGAATGGGTGACGGATTTATGATGGGCTACCTGATGGGTAGTATTCCGTGGTACTGGAGTATGCCGTTTCATCCAGCGTACTATTACTCGCGTCCTGTAACCGTCGCAAATCCGGACGGAACAACGGCCGTCTACCCTGGTACCTTCCAGTGGGGGACGCTGTTCTTCACGTTGCTTGTGATTGGCGGACTTCTGTTTATCGCCTACGTCTGGATCAAGAACCGCCGCCGTCGGCAGCAGTTTGGTGGAGGTCAAAACCTCGGTCAATCGTCCTTCGGATAACAGGTTGAGTACTTGCTGAGTAGACGATACACAGCCGAACGCCCGAACACACATCGAGAATCCTCAAAACAAAGCGCCTCTGGAATGTTTTCCGGAGGCGCTTGTTGTATGTTCCAAATGATATCGATGGTAGCGGCTGAATCGAACCAGTCGGCTGATTTCGAAGGAACTGACGTTACACCAGAGTCCGCTCAGATAGGGTCCTGGGAAGGGGCCAATGGGGCTCTACTCCGTGACCCGTTAGCGTACCACAACAATTCGTGCCGAAGAGGTCGTCAAACCATCTCGTACAAGAATCGTGTAGTGTCCTGGTGAGAGATCGGACGTGCTGAGGCGGACGATTGCCGACTCTGACGATGTCAAGAGAAGCCGACGTCCCGTGCCATCAATAATGTGAATGTCACGACTGCGACTATCTGCGAAGGTGATCACAAGTACGTCCGTTACCGGATTCGGTGCAAGACGTGCCGTTTGTGTAAGGTCGATGACCGATGAAGGGTCGTCAACCTTTGCGACGAGCGGAATACGGAACTCACTCGGTGTACCGTCTACGATAACCACGGCCGTGGCCCGATATGTGCCCGGTGTTGACGGTGCCCGAAAGCGGACACCGAGCTGGTCCGAAGTGCCGACACCGATAATCGGCCCAAGTGTCGCACTCACTTCGAAGTGTGGTACAGGTTGGTTGTTTTCATCAAGAAAGGCAACACTTGTTACCGATACGTCAGATGTTCCGAGGTTTTCGAATCGGACAAATCGCTGTCTGTTCTGACCGATGTTCATCACACCAAAGTCGATCTCTTCTGTTGGGGCAGAAAGAATCCGCGTGCCGTTTGGACCAGAGTATCTGTAGGATAGTACGCCAAACTCCGTGCCTCCCAGGAGTACTGCAGATTCGCCTTCGGCAATAACGGCAAGAGCAGTACTCACCGTGCCTGCTGGTTTGGACAGAATTGGCTGCCAAGAGCTGCCATTGTCGTCACTGCCATATACCTCACCACGACTGCCAACAATGACGTGATGGCCACCGGGGCTGCTGACGGTAACAGGTGTGATACGCAGCGTTGAGACATCGAAGACATTGGCTTGCCACGATGCGCCGCTGTTGGAGGAAGATGCAATACGGTATGCTGTTGATGCCCCCGAGCCTGTTCGGTACAGGATGACGCCGTTCACAGAGTCACGGAAAGCCATCGAGAGTACAACAGAGCCCGATACGTTGAGGTTGGATACAGACCATGACTGCCCACGATTGGAACTCCGGCAAACACGTCCTGAAGCAGAGACTGCCCATATTCTATCACCGAGGAAGGCAACTCCTTTGTTGACGATTACATCAGACGTAGTAAGTGTTGGTGTTGAGGATACACTCTGCCATGTCTGACCACCATTGTTTGAGCGTCCACAGCCAAGTCGACCACCAACACCCGTTCCCACTACAACAATATTTGTGTTGTCGTATGAGTGAATTCCATCGACTGATGTCAGGAAGGATGAGACATCTGTATTTGCCCAGTTTGACTGGCCTGGTACGGTACGACTTGTTGTTGCGCGACCCTGTGTTATGCCGCCGACGATGGCTCGGTCCGAAGCCATTGCTTCAAGTGCGGTGATGTTGTATGGATAGATGATGAGTGACCCACCTCCGGACTGCGATCCGACGAGTCCTATTGGACCCTGATTCGATCGAGCTGCTGCCCACAGTACGTTACTGCTTGTAGAAAAATCTACATGTGTGAATGTTGCTAACCAATCTGCCGGTAACGATGAACCACTGTAAGAGTTCGTTGTCGTTCGCTGAGTTGGTACTTCAAAGTGGGCAATGTTGACAGATGTTCCGCTGAGGATTGTTAAGCGTACGAGAATCGAGGCTTGATACCAAGGATATGTAGGCAATAGTCGTATTCTCATCGGGAATGTCTTGGATGCCGCCTGTGTGACGTTCGACATTGAGACCGAACTCTCACTCATGAGCTCGACATTATTATCAAGAACCGCAATGTTCACCGTTGCTGTAGGCGCATCAGCCAAAGCATTCGCGATGGTGACGGTAAGATCAGCAGGTTCAAGTGTCGTGATCGTTTGCTGGCCGGAAACAATTGTATGAGACTGATAATACAGTCCCGGAACGCGGTCGCCGGAAGTAAACGATCTGTTAAACTTAACTGCTTTTTCTGCATTAACACGACCAAAGTATCTGCCACGCTCTGACGCAGAGACACCCTGTAAACCATCAACCGTCATGCGCATCTGCATCATGATCTGGAATGGCGTCCAGTCAGGGTGTAAGCTCTTTACAAGGGCCGCTACGCCTGAAGCAACCGGACTCGAAAAGGACGTGCCGGTTTGACCTCGATACTGATTGCCAGGATATGTGCTCAGAGGATTCTCACCCGGTGCATAGAGGACGTTTTGCCATCCATGATTGGTGAAGCTGCTGACGCGGTCGTTGTTACTCGACGAACCAACACTCATAACACCGCTTAACGTAGCTGGAGCCTGTGGGTAATTCTCAAATGGTTGGCCGTCGTTTCCAGCGGCCGCTATCACCATGCTGCCTTTTGACAATGCATAGTCGATAACACTTTGTGCTGCAGGGTCAGCGCCTGGACCTCCCCACGAGCAGTTGATAATGTCGGCTCCCATATCTGCTGCATAGATGATGCCCTCGTAACCTCTGTAGATACCAGAAACACCACCAACATCTGAACCACACTTCACTGCGAGAATCTTACAGTCATGCCCAACTCCCGCAATGCCTTTGCCGTTATTGGTGCGTGCTATTGCATTCCCGGCTACGGTCGTCCCATGTGCTCGAACACCATCAAGGTTTGTACCCGATACGCGTGGATCATTGTCAGGGCGGAAGGCCTGTTGCATGGCCTGTTGCTGCGTTACGTTGCCAACAAAGTCCCAACCCCGGATGTCATCAATGTATCCGTTGTTATCATCATCAATTCCATTATTGGGAACTTCCTTTGTATTGATCCAGATTGACTCAGCAAGGTCTTCGTGTTGCCAGTCCGTACCGGAGTCAATAATTGCTACAACGACGTCCGCTGAACCCTTTGTGATATCCCATGCCTGCGGAGCACGGATAACATTCAGGAATCCCTGGCTCGCAAACTGCGGGTCGTTCGGAGTGTAAAAAAGCTTGTGAATGTAGACCGGAACAGCAAAGTCTACATCTGGGTTGTTCATCAGCGTCCTGCAAAGCTCGAACTCGTCGTGACCCTCCTCAAAACGTACGGTATACGTTCTGTCAAGACCTGTTATTCGCGCATCAAGGGATCGTAACGTTGTGGCGGAGGCCGACGCCGTCATTGATATGTCGCGCACATTAACGGCAGCGAGATCGACGTTTGCGAGACTCGTTCCAAGTACACGGTCGCCCTTCAGGGTGCCATGTGACTGCTTTGTGCGTACAATAATTGCCCCCGGTACGATGGTACCTGGAGCCGGACGTTCCACAACAAATCGGCGTGGTGGTTGAATGAGACCGTTCGAAAGACGTCGCTCAGGCAAGTCAACAACATATGACGATGTCGTTCGAATTGTCTGGGTTGCTGATGGAATCGTTCCAGCAACAACCAGTAATGCGCAAAGGACAACGAGATAATGGTTCTTCATGGTGTGGCACTGTCGGTGAAATGTCTCCCTGTCGCGTCCTGCAATGGTTGTACCTGCAGTCACGTGTACGCAATGTTACTGAATCCGCCAACGACGACGTAGGACCGGGTATCGGCCATGCCGCGGTGGACCAGATAGCTGTCTCCCAAGAACGTCAAAATACACGTCAATCGTTTCCCCTGAACCTTGATCGCCCCTTGTGCCCCCTTCCAGGTCGTCGGCTGAAGGATATTCATTGAACTCAACAACAGACGTTACAGGAACAGTTGCCAGGAGTCCACGTCCAACGATGGGCGTATATGTTGTTGTGTCAAAGTTTCCGAGGATTGGACGAATGCGCACGAGACGCGTATTCGGGGGGAGTTCCGTTACAAGTGAAAGGGTGTCGCGCTGAGCACCTACTCCATGTGAGAGCAGGGGAATAAATGGTTCGTCAATTGTTCGGCCAACATCAATTGTATAGCCGAAGGCTTCGGGATGTGTTGGCCAACGCAGTCGCACACTGTTTCCTTCCGTGGAAACGGTAATCTCACCCGTCATGACGGGACCTGGCATTCGAAGGGTAGGATCTCCGAGGTGGTTCAGATGGATTCCACGATTTCCGTACCGATATGCCGACGGTGTAACTGAGTCGCGCCATATCGTAGCACCACGGTAGTTGGATGCATCGTTTTGCGAGACAACGGTCATTTCGCCAACTGTACTACGAGCGTTGAGGTAGTGAAACTGAAAGTGTGGTCGGCCCGACCATCCCACACCAACAACGTTGCCTTCCGTAGCAAGGAGCGAGCGTAAAAAGTTGTTCTCACTATCAACATCGGCATAGTAGCTGCCGAGTGTCCACATAAATCCGGCACGAACAGTGGCCGTGGAGAGCTCAAGTGATGTTGCAACACCTGAACAATGTTCGTATCCGCCACCACCACACGCATATGCGAGTAGTGCTGGTAACGTGTCGAGGGAAGGACGTGTGCCACCCGGAAGTACATCACCTTCTATTACATTCTGCGGTCCTACAATAGTAGAGTATCCTCGCCATGCAGAAGCTGCAAATGCTTCTATGGTACGTCCACCAGAGGCATCGTTCTCGAAAGGACCAAAGTTATCGTCGATAACAGCAACACGTTTGAGTTCGGTGGAGCGGATACGATAGGCATGGGTCTTGCGAAACACTCGTCGTAATAGCTCTATTTCAGCTGTCCGACTGTCTGGACGTGTGCCAAAGTTGGGAAGCTGACGCATGTCTATACGTCCAACGGCAAGCTCAAGGTCACTCGGAATGAGACTTTGATCAAACTTCCCATCTCCAGCAACATTTTTATTGTGTTGACGGAACGAAGTTGTGTCGTTTACCACATCATCCGTCCACGACTCTTCGGCAGAAATACCCGGAGAGACCTCTACATCACCGTAGTAGGCGTCAGATGACCATGCGCCTCCATGCTCCGGATGTCCGTCTGGTGGCGGTACAGCTCCCGTCGTGGAGAAGCCGCCAGTGTAAGCATACGGAATGTCTCCAACGAGGAGTACGTGTGTGAGATTGCCGCGACTTGTGTCAGCAAAGGCGTTGATGATAACATTCTTTACGGACCGAGGATTGTTGCGCTCAGAGGGGAGGAGAGACCGAACCTGCGGTATCCACCCTTCCATCAGAACGTCGTGTTTCCATTCCTCAAGTTCATCACGAAGTAACGATGCCGATTCATCGTCTATCAACAGAAGTACACGACCCGGTAACGTCCAACGTAACAAGTCGCCGGTGCCCCTCCCAAGCCAATAACCAACAGCACTTAAAGGTTTGCCGTTAGCGTCGATAGTGCGCTTTTCAATCTCAACTTCTGTATGATCAAAGCTTGGGAGAACGATGCCTAGGTAGGGTGACGTTTCTGTGAGAGTGTCATATTCACGCCAGGCCTGACCGGCCATACTTCGTACGCGAACAAAGTACGTCGTCGGAATAGAGTCTCGTAACCACGAGACGGCTACCTGAGCAAACGTTCTGTCAGTGCCAGCCATAACAGCATGGTCACGACTCCGTGGCTGTGTGTAAACAGGAGTTGAGGCAAGTGCTGACAGAATCAGCAGGCATATGCCAAAACTCAGGCGAAGTCTCAGGCGACGGGAAAGGGGCAAATGGGGCATCATGTACAACAAATGTCGGAACGGGCCAATTGGTTTCCGCATGATGGTCAGTAGTTCCGAGAAAGTTACATGCCCGAGGTGTCGGACGCGATGCCGGGGCAACGTCAGACGAACCTGTCTATGGGTGTTTGGGCTGACAGCCGCAGGATGGTAGGGCCGTGTATTTAGCTATTCGGGCGCAGAACGCGGCGCTGGAGGTCGGCTAATGTCCGAACACCGAGCTTACGATAAATATTTTTACGATGAGTCGCTACGGTATGTTCACTGATATTCAGTGCAGCCGCTATTTCCGTTGTTGAATGACCATCGATCATGCGAGAAATAATATCGATCTCGCGGTCTGTAAGCTGGCCAAAAATGTGCCGTAGATCCCGCTGTCCAGCTCGCCGGCCACCCAGCATAACTTCCGTTATGCGTTGGCTAGTGAACGTCGACCCCATACTGACGAGCCGCATTGCTTCCAGGAGTTCATCTGGAGAGGCATCCTTGGTGAGGAACCCTTCTGGATGCTCTTCCATGGCGGACTTCACAAGATCAGTTGTCGCTTGTCCGGTAATAAACACCACACGAAGAGTAGGGAACTCTTCCCGAAGTGCATGAGCACAAGCCATTCCCGTAGAATCCGGCAAGATGAGATCCAGCAAGACAACATCCGGAGACGTCGACCGCACAACATCTATCATGTCATGCACGGTTGCGGCCATACCAACGACGTTATAATCCTCGTCGCGCGACACTATCGATGCGAGCATTCGCGCCGTAAGGTCGTGGTCTTCGAGGATTGCAACTCGATATCTCGCATCGAGATACCCTCGTTGATTGTCGGCGCGATATGGTGAAGAGGGTACGGCCACTCCAAGTGGATGTAGTGCGGGATTTTGTGTAGCCACAATATTAGGGGGCAAAGGGGCGGCCTCCGATACACTGAACTACGTAGAGAAGGGCGGTATATCTGAGTTCCACACGTGTGAGTATGTCCCTACAACCACTCGTCAGAGCACGACATCTACGCCCTACTGTAACGAGTCCGCAGTACCGAGGATTCTTCAAACCAAATGGTGGTCACGAAACACAGAGCACCATTCACACCAAACGGGCACATGAATAACCACCACAATTTTGGGAGACCTGCCATGAAGACACGCAGGATGTTTACAGCTCTTGTTGCCGTGAGCGCAATGGTCATAGCAACATTCGGATTGACGGGTTGCGATCAAGGGAGTGCAACTGAGCCAACAACGTCGGACGAGTTGATGATGCTCGCCATGCCAGCACCGACGATGGATGCCTCAGACGTGGAAGAGGGAACCGTTGAGAATGATATGCGCTTGCGCCATCCAGAAGGTGATCGGGCACATCATCCGCTAGCGCGACTTTTCCGCGCCCTGCAACTGACAGACGAACAGAAGGCGACAGCTCGTGAGCTTGTAGCTGCACATGAAGACTGTGTGAGCACGATTCTCGAGCGCCTGCGAGCCTCTGAAGCAGAGATTCTTGCACCTTTCCGTGAAGAACGTGCAGCCATTGTCGCAAAGGTCAAAGCTGGCGAACTCACACGTGAGGAAGCACGGCCACTGTTACGTCAGCTTGCCATTGACGCACGTGAGGCACTGAAGGCCAATCCACTTCGTGAGGACGCCCGTGTCGCCCTTGAAGAGTGCCGCACGACGTTCTACAGGTCGTTGCGTGCAATCCTCACAGAGGAACAAGCAGCGATACTGGATCGGTGGATTAACCATGAGGGACCTGGTCGCGGACATGGCGGTCGAGGCAATGATGACGGTTCAGAAGGATCTGACGATCATCCGGGCCGCGGCCCACGTCGAGGTTAATCAGCCAGACACGTCGTCGGAAAGCCGTAGATTCGGCACGAGAAATTCCGACACATGATCTCAACATTTCTGGCCAAACTAGGCCGCCTGGTTTTAAACGCTCTTGCCGAGGTGGGGCAGGTATTCCTGCTCCTCCTCGGCATTCTTCGTTATGTCCCGAATATCTTTCGGGATCGTGGACTAGTTCTGGAACAGATGAAGATTGTTGGCTCTGATTCCTTACCACTGGTCATACTCATCGGCTCGTTCACCGGTGCTATCGCAGCCTTACAAGCCACGGACCTCTTCGAAAAATTTAATCTTATCTCGCTGGCACGTCCGTTTATTGGTGGATCGATTGCCACTGCGGTATTTACAGAACTTACTCCGGTACTAACAGCTCTCGTTATTGCGGGTCGTGTTGGAGGCGCTATCGCCGCTCAGCTCGGAACGATGAAGGTTTCCGAGCAGATTGACGCCCTCGAAATGATGGCTATTGATCCCAATCGATATCTCGGAATGCCACGTATGGCAGCAGCGATCACGATGATGCCGATACTTGCTGTGTTTAGTAACGTGGTGGCGCTGACTGGTGCATTTATTCTGGCCATGTATCAGTTTGACTTCAATTTTGCGACGTTTTTCGCAAGTGTTCAACAGTACTTCCGTGTCAGTGAAATTGTGAACGGTCTCTCGAAGTCCCTCATTTTTGGCGGCTGGACGGCTCTGATCGGTTGTCATGTTGGTTTTCACACAACGGGCGGCGCAGAGGGTGTCGGTAATTCAACTGTTCGCGCCTTTACGATTTCCGCGGCAGGGATTCTGATCATCGATGCCTTGTTCGGGATTGTAGTGTGAGAGGTGGGGAAGGTGGGGGAAGGTGGGGGAAGATG
>ERZ761609.3189-NODE-3189-length-11102-cov-12.280529_pt1 | contig 11102 bp, 11 predicted proteins | sample MGYA00511163_ERZ761609 | MGnify/ENA primary metagenome ERZ761609 (study PRJEB28899, sample SAMN02445070) | bioreactor sludge metagenome | biome: EBPR sludge | place: Australia: Brisbane, Thorneside Wastewater Treatment Plant | collected 2011-12-16 ... | reverse complement strand
AACCGGCCGACATCGCCGCGGTCACGCGGGGCATGCCGGATTTTTCGGACCTGCCCGAGCCCCTTCACCAGCGCGCCGCAGAGCTGGGGGAAGGGTCCGTGCGCCGCGCGTTGTCCGTGCTCGAACCCAAGCGCCTGGCCTTCAATGACCGGGTGGAGGCGACCCTCGCCGGCCTGCCGCACCTCGACGGCAACGAAATCGATGCGATCGCCGAGCAGACCGCCGGGCGAACCGGCGAGGAAGCGTTCGTCCGGTTCTGCGAGTTGTGCGAAAGCTGGCTGGCGCGCGAAATGGCGGAACGGCCCCGCGATGTCGCGGCGCTCGCACCGTTGTCCGAACTTTGGAATCGCCTGGGCGAGGGACGGCGCGACGTCGAGGCCTACAATCTCGACCGTCGCCCTTTCGTCATCGCGATGATCGCCGACCTGGCCGCCGCCGCGCGTCGACCGGTCAGAGCATGATCGCCCTGCCTTCCTTGATCGAGCGTTCCGCCGCCAGGCCTATCTTCACCGCCATCAGCCCATCCGCCATGGTCACATCGACGGCGCCCCCGTCCAGAACGGCGCGCCGGAAGCCAAGGTGCTGGTAATAGGTCGACCCATGATGGTCGCCGGCCTTCAGCACATGCGGATCGACATGGACCGTGCTCCGCCTCGGGCCTTTCGGATCGCGCGGGGAAATCTCGATCTCGCTCTCCCGCTCGCCGCCGCCCGGCCAGAAGCGCGCCGGCCCCGGCACGAAGCACTCGACCTTCGCCCTGTCGCCGACCGCCGTGATGATCTCCTGCCAGTACGAGCCTTCCGCGAACATGCAAAGCTCCAGCATGGCGCGGCGCCCGGAGCGGAAGTCGACGATACAGTAAGCGTTGTCGATGATGTCCGGCATGCGACCGCCGTATCGCTCGCCCCGGTGGTTTACGTCCATGGCGCCGGATGCATAAACGCGGACCGGCTCGTCAGCCATGATCAGGCGCATGAGGTCGAAGAAGTGGCAGCATTTCTCGACGAGCGTTCCCCCGGTGCGTTCGGAAAACCGGTTCCAGTCGCCGACCTTTTCGAGGAACGGAAAGCGGTGTTCGCGGATCGTCAGCATGTGCAAGGCGCCGACTTCGCCGGCTGAGACGCGCTGGCGCAACTCGGCGACCGGCGGCATGTAGCGGTATTCCATCGCCACCCAGACCGGCGCGCGATGCGCTGCGGCGGCGCGCTCCAGTGCGTCGCACTCCTCAAGGCGCGTGCAGACCGGCTTCTCCACCAGGACCGGCAGCGCACGCGACTGCGCGAAGATGTCGCCCAGGATGGCGGCATGGGTATCGTTGGGGCTGGCGATGATGAGTGCATCGCAGTCGCCTGCCGCAAGAAGGCTGTGGTGATCCGCGAAGAGCCTGGCCTGCGGCCCGGCGGATTCGCCGGACAGACGGCGGGACTCGGCGTCCGGATCGGCGATGGCGGCCACGACGGAGCCCGGGATCAGCGCGAGGTTGCGCATGTGCTCACGGGCCATCATGCCGGCGCCGATGATGCCGTATCGAATAACTTGGGTCATGGTCTGATGTTCCTGAAGGCTTCGGGCGGTTCGCAGGGACCGAAGCCCTGCTTCAGCCCTTCATGCCGCCCTGCGTCAAGCCGGAGACGATCTTGTCCTGATAGATGGCGATCAGCACGCAGACCGGGGTGATCGCCACCACCAGTGCCGCCGACATGATCGGCCAGGGAAAGGCGAATTCGCCCTGGTAGAGCGTGATACCCACCGGCAGCGTGCGGCTCATCACGCGCGGCGAGAGCGTCAGCGCCAGCAGGAATTCGTCCCAGGCGTTGACGAAGGCGAGGATCGCCGCGGTGAACACACCCGGAGCCGACAGTGGCACCACCACACGGAACAGCGCCCCCACGCGGGTGCAGCCGTCGATCATCGCCGCGTTCTCGAGGTCGGCCGGTATGTCCTGGAAGAAGGCGATCAGCACCATGGTGCACACCGGCATCGACAGCACGGCATAGGGAAAGATGAGCGCCCACCAGGTGTTCAGCAGTCCGGCGTCGCGCATCACCGCGAACAGCGGCACGAGGATTGAAATCAGCGGGAACATGGCGATGGCGAGGATCACCGAAAGGATCAGCCCGGGCGCCGGTAGTCGCAGACGTACGAGCGCGTAGGCCGCCAGCGCCGACACGAGCACGCAGATCACCGTGGAAATGATCGCTACCGCGACCGAGTTCGCGATGAAGACAAGGATGGGCTGGTCAACGAAGACACGGGTGAAGTTCTCCAGCGTCGGCTGGTTCGGGAAGATGGTGATGGGGATGCGGTTGAGCTCTCCCTCGGTCTTCAGCGAGGTGAACAGCACCCAGATCGCCGGGATGAAACCGTTCGCCGCCACGATCAGCGCGGCCAGCCAGGTGATGTTGCGCTTCTTCTGCGAACTGGTCATGGCGTCACCTGCCAGCCTTCGAGGGATCGCGCCGGGTGTAGCGCAGGTAGCCCGAGGTCGCGATCACCGACACGATGAACATCAGCACGGCGAGCGCCGACCCATAGCCGAAATCGAGGAAATCGATCGTCGTCTTGTGGATGTACATCGCAAGCGTCTCGGTGGAGTTGCCCGGCCCGCCATTGGTCATGGCGTAGGGAATGTCGAAGGTCTGGATGGCGGTGATGGTCCGGAAAATCAGAGCCACGAAGATCGCGGGGCGCAGCATGGGCAGCGTGATCTCGACGAACTGCTGCCACTTGTTGGCGCCGTCGATCTCGGCTGCCTCATACATGGACTTCGGAATCGTCTGGAGGCCGGCGAGCAGGACCAGCGCAACGAAACTCGACGATTTCCAGATGATCGCAATGCAGATCGCGATGAAGGCAAGGGTCGGGTCGGTCAGCCAGTTCAGCGGCTTCAATCCGAACCAGATCAGCGCGTTGTTGACGATGCCCTGCTTGAATTCAAAGAACCAGCGGAAGATCAGGCCGGCAAACACCAGAGGCAGCGCCCAGGGCAGCAACAGGCCGAGGCGCACGGGCCACTTGATGCGGAAGGGCTGGTTGGCGAGCAACGCCAGGCCAAGACCAACGATCACCGCGCCGGGCACGGTGACCAGAATGTACAGCGCGGTGTTGAGCGTCGATGACCAGAAATGCGGGTCCGTGAGGCCCTTCCAGTACTGCTCCAGGCCGACGAAGGGCGTGCCCATCCAGGGCTGGGCGAGATGCTGGAAACGGAACGAGGTCCAGATCAGCGTCGCGACCGGATAGATCACCGTGGCGGCCAGCAGGATAAAGGCCGGCGCCAGCATCACCAGGCCCAGCCGCCGCTCGGATCGCTCCAGCGGGGTGAGGCGGTGTTTGAGGACAGGCGTCGCGCTGGTCATGACCGGCCCCGGGTCGGATGTTGGGTCGAGAAGTGCCTGCGACCCTCCGCCGCCAAGCGCGGCGGAGGGCTTCTTGTTCTGGCATCAGCGATAGATGGCGCCGAGGCGGGTCGTCATGTCGCCAAGCGCCTGCTCGGCGGTCTTGGTCCCGGCGAGGTAGGCGTTCATGTTGGTGCGAACGATTTCCGATACCTCGGTGTAGCGCGCCGAGACCGGGCGGGAGCGGGCGGATTGGACGACCGGCAGCGCATCCTTGAACCAGGGGTTGGCCTTCAGGACGTCGGCATCGGCGTAGACCTCGGCAAAGACCGGCAGGTGCGAGGCGGCGATCGCCTGCATCTTCGAGACTTCCGGCGAGGACAGGAAGCGCAGCAACTTATAGGCCGCTTCCTTGTTCTTGGAGAACGCGGTGATGGCGAGCTGCCAGCCGCCGATGCAGGTCGACTGCCTGTCCGCCGTGAAGCCCGGCAGCGGAATCACACCGACCTTGTCCTTCACCTGCGAGTCGGCATCGTTCTGGAAACGGTTCCAGTTGAACGCCCAGTTCATGTTGTACACCGCACCGCCGGCCTGGAACATCTGGCGCGCGCGATCAGTCACAATCTCGGCGATGTTGGCCGGGAGCACACCAGCGGTCTTCATGTCTGCGTAGAGCTTGAACGGTGCCTTGGCGGCATCGGCGCCCAGAGCCAGCTTGCCGCCGGAATCGGTCAGGTCACCGCCCGAACCCCAGACCGGCACGAGATAGGTGCACACCGTGCCTTCGATGGGCGCGCCGGCCGTGAGGAAGCCCTGCAGATTGGCGTTGCCCTCGCCCTTCATCACGGCGCCGGCCGATGCCTGCAACTCGGCCCAGGTCTTCGGCGGCTGTTGCTTGTGCTTCTCCAGCAGGTCCTTGCGGTAGTAAAGGAATTGCGCATCGGCGAAGTAGGGCAGGGCGATAACCTTGCCGTTGACGATGTTCGCGGCGCGGTATGCCGGCAGGTATTTCGCCATCACCGCGTCCTTCTCGGCGCCGAGGAAGCCGTCCAGCGGTTCCGCCCAGTTGGCCGCCGCCCATTGCGCCGGGCGGATGACATCGATCAGCACCACGTCGAGCGACGCGTCACGCGAGGCCAGAACGGTGTTGAGATACTGCTGCTGCTGCTCGGATGTGGCGCCGCCGACCTCGATGTCGACCTTCATGCCGGGATTGCGCTCCTGGAACACGTCCAGGATCTTGCGCATCACATCGGGGCGCTGCTGGCCGCCGGTGAAAATACGCAGGTTCTGCGCCTCGGCCGGCGTTGTCGCCAGGCCCAGCGCCATAAGGGATGCCCCGACGACGCTGGCAACGATGCCTTTTCTCATGTCTTCCTCCTTCAGCGGCCTTCCTGCCGCGGTTCTTCGCTCATGACTTGCCGCCCGCCGCGCCCCAGAGCGCGGACAGGCCGGTTTCCTCATCGAACAGATGCGCCCGGGCCATCGCGAGCGACAGATCGACGGTCTGACCGACCTTCAGGCCGAGGTCCGGCTCGAAACGGCCGGTCAGTTCCGCGTTGCCGATCTTGACCCGAGCCAGCGTCTCGGAACCGAGCGGCTCGGTCAGCACGACATGACCCCGTACCTGGGCAAAGCCATCACCCGGTCGCGAACCGGCCTGGATGTGTTCCGGCCGTATTCCGAAGCTGACCTTGCGCCCGGACAACGAGCGGGCAGCGCTGCGCAGTTCTCCAGGCAGCGACAGCGTCACATCGCCAAGCGTCAGCGAGGCACCGTCGGCAGCGATCGCGCAATCGGCGAAATTCATGGGCGGGGAACCGGTGAACCCGGCGACAAACCGGGTGCGCGGGCGATTATAGATGTCGTCCGGCGTGCCTAGCTGCTCCAGATGACCGCTGCGCATCACCGCGATCCGGTCAGCGAGCGTCATCGCCTCCACCTGATCGTGCGTCACATAGATCATGGTGTTCTGAAGACGCTGGTGCAGTTTCTTGATCTCCACCCGCATTTCGCTGCGCAGCTGGGCGTCCAGGTTGGAGAGCGGCTCGTCGAACAGAAAGGCGCGCGGCTCGCGCACGATGGCGCGGCCCATTGCGACGCGCTGGCGCTGACCGCCCGAGAGCTGACCGGGTCGGCGGTCGAGCAGGTGCCCGATCTGGAGGATCTGCGCGGCTTCCGCCACCTTTGTCGCGACCGTCTCCGGCGCCGCGCCACGCATGCGCAGGCCGAAGCCGATGTTCTCGCGCACGGTCTTGTGGGGATAGAGGGCGTAGTCCTGGAACACCATCGCGATGTCGCGCGAACGCGGCGGCAAGTCATTCACGCGATCCCCGCCAATGCGGATGTCGCCGCCGGAAATCGACTCCAGCCCGGCAATCATCCGCAAGAGCGTCGACTTTCCGCAGCCGGAGGGGCCAACCAGAACGACGAATTCGCCGTCGCCGATGGCGATGTCGACCCCATGGATGACGGGCACGGGACCGTAACTCTTGCGGACACCGACGATGTCGACCGAAGCCAAGCGCGCCTCCCGGGCAGCAATGCTCTCTCTGCTATATTTTATATCTTATATAAGACTGGATCGCGCGATGGTCAATCCGTGTGAATCCGGTTGTCGGACCATCCGGCATGGGCGTGGCGGGGGTGGCGGGTCTGCCGGCTAAGGGCAGCCGGCCCGGCGCTTGAAATTGGCCATGTCGGAAGCCACCGCTTCCATCTCCCTGCCACGACCGTTCGCCGCGGCGGCGCAGGCCCGCGGACGGTCCCCGGTCTCAATGAGAGCCTGCGCGAGATTGCTGCGGGGCGCGGCCCATTCCGGTGTCTTCGTGAAGATGCGCAGCAACAGTGCGGACAAGGCCAGCATGTCGATGCCCAACTGTTTCCGCGAGTGGATCACGCGCTCTCAGCGAGCGGTAGTCGCGCTCGCGCGTTCCTCATCCTGCAAGGCCTTTTTCGACAGTTTGCCGACGGGCGTGCGCGGAAGGGCCTCGCGGATTTCGAGATGCGCGGGCATTTCATGCCGGCCAATCTTGTCGGCGAGGAAGGCCCGCAATGCATCCAGCGTGAGCGCAGGGGCACCCGGCTTTAGCGCCACGAAGACCTTTATGGCAGCGCCGCGATACGCGTCGGGAACGCCCAGAGCGATGCATTCGGCGACCGCCGGGTGCTCGTAGACCGCTTCCTCCACCACGCGGGGGTAAACGTTGAACCCGCCGGAGGTGATCATGTCCTTCTTGCGGTCGACGATGAAAAAGAATCCCTCAGCGTCCGTGTAGCCCATATCGCCGGTCAGCAGGTATCCGTCGGCGAAGGCGGCCGCATTCTCTTCCGGGCGGTTGTGATAGCCCTTGATGACATTCGGCCCCTTGACTCGGATTTCGCCGATTTCGCCGACGCCGAGCCGCCGATGCGGATCGTCCAGCGCGACGATGTCCATGTGCAGGCCGGGAACCGGCAAGCCGATGGTTCCTGCCGGGGCTGGCTTGTGGAGTGGAATGCGGGAGCCGGCCGGCGCGGTTTCGGTCATGCCCCAGCCGCCGCCGAGCCGCTTGCCCGTGAGCTTGCCGATGCGCGCCTCGATCTCCACAGGGCAGGACGCGCCGCCGGAACTGACGGTCCGCAGCGAGGACAGGTTCCGCGTCTCGATACCGGGGAAATTGGCGATGGCGATCCACATCGTCGGAACACCGGGGAACTGGGTGATGCCGCGCCGCTCGATGTCATCCACCACGGCCGCGACGTCGAAGCGCGGATGCAGCACCAGTTCCGCGCCGTTGCGCAGTCCGAACATCAGCACCGTGGTGAGGCCGTAGATGTGGAACAGCGGCAGCACCATCAGCGTCTTTTCCGCGCCGTAGCGCAGCAGATTCTGTGGTTCGGCCCAGGCGCGATACATCTCGCAGGCCGCGTAGAGATTGGCGTGGCTGAGCGCCGCGGCTTTCGGCATCCCGGTAGTGCCGCCGGTGAACTGGAGGACGGCGACCTCGGCCGGATCGACCGGCGCGAAGGCGCTTGCCGGCAGCGGAGCATGGTCCAGAAGCGCTGCGCCGGAGCGGATTGGACCGGCTTCCGCAGTGCGTTGGAGCCTATCCTCGCGCCAGACCGCATCTTCGCCGACGATGATCGTATCAATGATCCCTGTCGCGGCGAACCGATCCTGCAGAAGCCGCGCCGCGCCGGCCATCGGCCCGAGATCGGTGGTCGCGACGATGCGCGCGCCGGAATCCTTCAGCTTGTGGGCAAGCTCGCGTTCGGCGTCGAGCGGGGAGAGATGCACGACGATGCCGCCGAGCCGCATCACCGCGAAGAACAGCACGGGGTGCCAGGGCGTGTTCGGCAGATAGAGCGCCACCGGCGTGCCGCGACCAACCCCGAGAGTCATGAGCCCGGTCGCCGCCCGCGCCACGAGGTCGCCGAAGGCCGCATAGGTCCAGGTCCGCGCCCCGTAGCTCAGCGCAGGCCGGTCCGGATAGCCCGCGATGCCGTTGTCCAGCACCTTGCCGACCGGACCGGTCTCAAGCGGAAAATCCCAGCGCACGCCCGGCGGATAGGACTTTTCCCAAGGGTAGGGGCGGGGCGGGAAGCCGGGATTGGTCACCGCCCGTTGCCCCGGTTCGCTCAGCGCCCTTCGCGGCGCGACAGGAAGGCGAGCTTTTCAAACAGGCTGACGTCCTGCTCGTTCTTCAACAGCGCGCCATGCAGGATCGGCAGCAGCTTGCGCTGGTCGCGTTCCTTCAGCGCTTCGGGCGAAATATCCTCGGAGACGAGCAGCTTCAGCCAGTCCAGCAGCTCGGAGGTGGAGGGCTTCTTCTTCAGGCCCGGCGTGTCGCGCACCTGGAAGAACACGTTGAGCGCCGCCGCGACAAGCTGCCGCTTGATGCCGGGATAATGCACGTCGACGATCTTCTGCATCGTCTCGCCATCCGGGAACTTGATGTAGTGGAAGAAGCAGCGGCGCAGGAATGCGTCCGGCAGTTCCTTCTCGTTGTTCGAGGTGATGACGACTATGGGGCGCTGCGCGGCCTTCACCGTCTCGCCGGTCTCGTAGACATGGAATTCCATCCGGTCGAGTTCGAGCAGCAGGTCGTTCGGGAACTCGATATCCGCCTTGTCGATCTCGTCGATCAACAGCACCGGGCGCTGGTCCGAAGAGAATGCCTCCCAGAGCTTGCCCTTGCGGATGTAGTTGCGGATGTCCGAGACGCGCGGATCGCCGAGCTGGCTGTCGCGCAGGCGCGAGACCGCGTCGTACTCATAGAGGCCCTGCGCGGCCTTGGTGGTGGACTTGATGTGCCAGGTAATCAGGTGGGAGCCGGTCGCCCTGGCGATCTCCTCGGCCAGCACGGTCTTGCCGGTTCCGGGCTCGCCTTTGACCAGCAGGGGGCGCTGGAGCACGATAGCGGCGTTGACCGCCACCTTGAGGTCGTCGGTGGCGACATAGGAGTCAGTGCCGGCAAAACGCATTGTTCAGTTCCAAACCATCACGATACTGTTGTTTGGAACGCCCGATGCGAGCGGTCAATAGGCTGGCGGTCAATGCGTTGTGGCAGCGCCATGCCTGGCGTCGATCAGGACGATGGCCTCGCCGCACTCCATCTTCGCAAAACGGATCGCCGACTTCATGTCGACGAACACGCCGCCGAGACGGCCGAGGTTGTCGCTCAGCTCCCAGAGGCCGGACTGGTGCCCGCGCAGGGTCAGCACGCGTGCGGTGGACGCGGTGTCGGCCGCATACTGGGTCATCATCTTCATGGCGAACCTCCTCGGTTTGCCCCACGCTGGACTCTATAGGCGAAGCGCCGGGGCGGTGCAGTGCGGCGGCGCACAGGGCAGGGTGGCTTGACCTTCCGGCCCCGCCGGGGAAGAAAGCGTCATGCTGCTCCATTTCTTCACTTCGCTGCGCGAGGCCAAGGTTCCCGTCACGCTGCGCGAGTACCTGACGCTGATCGAGGCGCTCAAGGCCGATCTCGCCAATGCCACCGTCGAGGATTTCTACTATCTCTCTCGCGCGCTGCTGGTGAAGGACGAGCGCAACCTCGACAAGTTCGACCGGGTGTTCGGTACCGTCTTCAAGGGGTTGGAAGGCGCGGCTGCGGACGGCATCGCTCCGGTCGACATTCCCGAGGAGTGGCTGCGCAAGCTCGCCGAGAAATATCTGTCCGATGAGGAAAAGGCCAAGATCGAGGCACTGGGCTGGGACAAGCTCTGGGAGACGCTGAAGCAGCGACTGGAGGAGCAGAAGGGACGCCATCAGGGCGGCAACAAGTGGATTGGCACGGGCGGTACCTCTCCCTTCGGCGCCTATGGCTACAATCCGGAAGGCATCCGCATAGGTCAGGCCGGGAACCGCAACTTCCGCGCGGTGAAGGTCTGGGACAAGCGCGAGTTCAAGGATCTCGACGGCAAGGCAGAACTCGGAACCCGCAACATCAAGATCGCGCTCAGGCGCCTGCGCCGGTTCGCGCGCACCGGGGCGCTGGACGAGCTTGACCTCGACGGCACGATCAGGGGCACGGCCCACAAGGGCTACCTCGACGTGCACATGCGCGCGGAGCGCCGCAACGCCATCAAGGTGCTGCTGCTGCTCGACATCGGCGGGTCGATGGACTGGCACGTGGAGCAGGCGGACGAACTGTTCTCGGCCGCCAAGTCCGAGTTCAAGCACATGGAACACTTCTATTTCCACAACTGCCTCTACGAGCGGGTGTGGAAGGAGAACCGCAGGCGCGACCAGTCCTCGCTGTCGACGGCGGAACTCCTGCGCACCTATGGCGGCGAATATCGCGTCGTCTTCGTCGGCGATGCCTCGATGAGCCCTTACGAGATCATGCAGCCCGGCGGCTCGGTGGAGCACTTCAACGAGGAGGCCGGAGCGGTCTGGCTCCAGCGCATGCTGGATCATTTCCCCAAGTCGGTGTGGCTGAATCCGATCCCGGAGCAGCACTGGGGCTACACCCACTCCATCCGCATGATCCAGCAGCAGTTTTCGGGCCGCATGTTCCCGCTGACGCTGGAAGGCCTCGATGGTGCGATGCGGGCGCTGAGCCGATAGGACGCTGCGTGGAGCCGATCCTCGTCCTCATCGACGCCGATGCCTGCCCGGTGAAGGAGGAAACCTACAAGGTCGCCGCACGCCACGGCGTGAGAACCATCGTGGTTTCCAACACCTGGATGAATGTGCCGCGCGGCGATCCGCTGATCGAACAGGTGGTCGTGCCTGCGGGTCTCGATGTCGCGGATGACTGGATCGCGGAGCGGGCCCGACGCGGCGTCGTGGTGATCACGGCGGACATACCGCTGGCCGCACGCAGCCTCAGGGCGGGGGCGGATGCCATCGCGCCGAACGGCCGGCCCTTCACCGAGCAGTCTATCGGCAACGTGCTCGCGACACGCAACCTGATGGATGACCTGCGCTCCGCAGGGGCGATCACCGGCGGGCCGAAACCCTTCGCGCCGAAAGACCGTTCGGCGTTCCTGTCAGCGCTCGACCTGGCGATCGTACGGCTGAAGCGGGCCGGATTCGGCGGCGCGGCGCAAGTCGCGCCTTGAATCGCTGCGAAGCGCGACACCACCGCAATCGCAGCGCTCAGGACTTCTTCGCGGCCTTTCTCGCAGGCTTCTTTGCCGGAGCCTTCGCTTTGGTGCCTCCGCCGCTGGCTTCGCGGGCGCGCAGCAGATCGATTGCTTGTTCCAGCGTGATATCGTCCGCCGCCATCGCCTTCGGAATGTTGGCGTTGACCTTGCCCCAGTTGACGTACGGAC
>ERZ761609.3188-NODE-3188-length-11103-cov-9.634504_pt1 | contig 11103 bp, 10 predicted proteins | sample MGYA00511163_ERZ761609 | MGnify/ENA primary metagenome ERZ761609 (study PRJEB28899, sample SAMN02445070) | bioreactor sludge metagenome | biome: EBPR sludge | place: Australia: Brisbane, Thorneside Wastewater Treatment Plant | collected 2011-12-16 ... | reverse complement strand
AAGCTCGACCTCGCCCAGTTCCGCGAGATGGAAGCTTTCGCGCAGTTCGCCTCCGACCTCGATGCCTCGACCCAGAAACTTCTGGCGCGTGGCCAGCGTCTGACCGAGCTTCTGAAACAGCCGCAGTTCAGCCCGCTGCCCTTCGAAGAGCAGGTCGTGTCGATTTTCTCCGGCGTGAACGGTTACCTCGATGCGCTGCCGGTTGCTGACGTCAACAAATACGAAGCGCAAATGCTGAGCGCTATCCGTACGCAGGCGCCGGCTATCCTGAAATCCATCCGCGACGAGCAGAAAATCAGCGACGACACGAAAGCCGCGATTGAAAAATTCCTCGAGGAATTTTCCGGCTCCTTCGTCAGCTCCAAAAAGGCTGCCTGATAGAACGCTCCACTCGGATATAAGGTTGTAGATAGCAATGCCCAGTTTGAAGGACTTCAGAAACCGGATCGCGAGCGTGAAATCCACGCGCAAGATTACCTCGGCCATGAAAATGGTTGCGGCGTCCAAACTGCGCCGTGCCCAGCAGCAGGCCGAAGCCAGCCAGCCCTATGCCTCGCGCATGTCGGGTATGCTGGGGCGTCTTGTCGCGAACCTCGACATGGGCAGCGGCGCGCCGCTTTTGATGGCGGGAACGGGCAAGGACGATGTGCAACTGCTCGTCGTCATGACGTCCGACCGCGGACTTTGCGGCGGCTTCAACGGCTCCATCATCCGTCTTGCGCGCCTGAAAATCCGCGAGCTGGTGACGGCAGGTAAAACCGTGAAGCTGGTTTGCGTCGGCCGCAAGGGCGCAGCCGCGCTCAAGCGCGACCATGGCGATAAAATCGTCAAAACGTTTGAAAACCTCGGCCGCAAGCATCTGTCTTTTGCCGATGCCGCACTGGTATCCGATTATATCCTTGATGCGCTGGAACAGGGCGAGTTCGATGTTTGCACGCTGGTTTACAACCAGTTCAAATCCGTCATTGCACAAATCCCGAGCGCCTATCAGCTTATCCCCCTGTCGGTGGATGCAGGCGCAGGAAAGGCTGAAGAAAAAGCCCCCGCGGACGAAACCGCCAAAGCGCTTTACGAATTCGAACCGAGCGAAGAGGGCATCCTGGCCGAGCTTTTGCCGCGCAACCTGTCTGTGCAGGTTTTCCGTGCGCTGCTGGATAGCGCCGCGGGCGAACAGGCCGCGCGTATGACCGCGATGGACAACGCCACGCGCAACGCGGGCGACATGATTTCGAACCTGACGCTGAAATACAACCGCGCACGTCAGGCTTACATCACGAAAGAGCTCATCGAGATTATTTCGGGTGCCGAAGCCGTATAACCTGCGCAAGCTGCAACAAGATACAAAGATTTAGGAATAGAAGGAGACAAACCCCATGGTAAAACTGGCCGCACAAAATGCAGGCGCTCCCGGCAAAATCGTACAGATTACGGGTGCCGTTGTTGACGTGCAGTTCGAAGGCAAGCTGCCCCCCATTCTGAACGCGCTGACCGTTGACAACGACGGCAAGACGCTGGTTCTGGAAGTTGCGCAGCACCTTGGTGAAAACACCGTGCGCACCATCGCCATGGACGCGACCGAAGGTCTCGTGCGCGGCGCGGCTGTTGCCGATACGGGCAAGCCGATTTCGGTTCCCGTCGGTCCCGCAACGCTTGGCCGCATCCTGAACGTCGTGGGCGAGCCGATTGACGAGCGCGGCCCCATCAACGCCAAAGAACACTACCCCATCCACCGCAGCGCGCCGGAATTCACCGAGCAGTCCACGGAAACCCAAATCCTCGTCACCGGCATTAAAGTCGTTGACCTGCTGGCTCCTTACGCGAAGGGCGGTAAAATCGGCCTCTTCGGCGGTGCGGGCGTGGGCAAGACGGTTACGATTATGGAGCTCATCAACAACGTCGCCATGAAACACGGTGGTGTTTCGGTATTCGCAGGCGTGGGCGAGCGTACGCGCGAAGGCAACGACCTTTATCACGAGATGATTGACTCCGGTGTTATCAAGCTGGATGGCGAAGGCTCCAAAGTGTCCCTCGTTTACGGCCAGATGAACGAACCGCCGGGCGCGCGCGCGCGCGTGGCGCTGTCCGGTCTGACGCAGGCGGAATACTTCCGCGACCAGGAAGGTCAGGACGTTCTGTTCTTCGTTGATAACATCTTCCGCTTCACGCAGGCGGGTGCAGAGGTGTCGGCGCTTCTTGGCCGTATCCCCTCCGCGGTTGGTTACCAGCCGACGCTCGCAACCGAAATGGGCGCGATGCAGGAGCGCATTACCTCCACCACCAAGGGCTCGATTACCTCCGTTCAGGCCATCTACGTTCCTGCGGACGACTTGACCGACCCGGCCCCCGCAACGTCGTTTGCGCACTTGGATGCCCGTACCGTTCTGTCGCGCCAGATTGCCGAAATGGCCATCTTCCCCGCGGTTGACCCGCTCGACTCCACGTCGCGCATTCTCGACCCCCGCATCATCGGCGAAGAGCACTATCAAGTCGCCACGGCCGTTCAGAAAACGCTGCAGGGCTACAAGGCGCTGCAGGACATCATCGCCATTCTGGGTATGGATGAATTGTCTGAAGAAGACAAACTCACCGTTGCCCGCGCGCGTAAAATCCAGCGTTTCCTGTCGCAGCCTTTCCACGTTGCGGAAGTCTTCACGGGTACGCCCGGCGTGTTCGTCACGCTCGAAGACACCATCAAGGGTTTCAAAGGCATCGTGAACGGTGAATACGACCACCTGCCTGAAAAAGCCTTCTACATGGTCGGCACCATCGAGGAAGCAGTCGAAAAAGCCAAGAAACTGGCAAAAGAAGCTGCCTAACTTTACGCAACGAATAGGACACGGATATGGCCGAGAAGCTGACCGATAAAACCTTCCAGTTCGAACTGGTCTCGCCGGAGCGTATTCTTGCGTCCGAAGAAGCCAGCATGGTTATCGTGCCGGGCGGTGAAGGCGAATTCGGCGTTCTGGCCGACCACGCGCCGATGCTGTCGTCGCTGCGTCCGGGCGTTGTTTCTGTCACGTCACCGGCGGGCGAAGTGAAACGCATTTTCGTCTCCGGCGGTTTTGTCGATGTGACGGGCGCGCTTTGCTCTGTTCTTGCCGAAGAAGCGGTCAACCTCAACGACCTCGACCGCGCTTCGCTTGAAGAAAAACTTAAAGACCTCGAAGACGATATCGGCTTTGCCAAGGACGACCATGCCAAGGCATCGCATATCCAGAAAAATATCGACATCGTGCGCGCCAAACTGGCCGCACTGGCGCAGGCTGCGTAAAGCGCGCTTCGCCGATAACAAAAAAGCCGCCGGTTAAACGGCGGCTTTTTTGTTGCGTGCGTTGTGCTGGTTATTTCGGGCGCATGCGGAAAAATTCGACGCTGGGCACGGCATAGCCGTTGAACACATGCGGCTTTCTGATTTTGACGCGGCAGGCATCGACGCGCGCATCTTCGAAACAAACACCGACCAGCTCTTCCAGAAGCGTTTCCAAAAGGTCGGTATGCGCCCGCTTTGGCCATTTTTCGGTGACGTGGCTGATGACATGCACATAGTTGATGCAATCATCGATGTTTTTGGCATTCAGCGCGCCCACTGCGCGGTAAAGCGCGACATCGACCAGAATAGGCTGGGTTTTATCGGGGTGGCGTTCCCAATCGGCGATGCCGACTTTCATGTTATCGACGCGCAGGTCGTTGATTTCGACCTTGTACCATTCGGTGCCGGGCGGGAAGGCGGGCGTGGTCATGGATAATCTCCTTGGCTGACGGATGTTCAAACTATCCGAATTTCCCTGTGGCGACAAGTATTTGGGCGCGGCGGGCGCGGGGGTTGCCGGGCGGCACGAAACCCGCCATATTATTGTCATCTGTTATTCAAGGAGTGCCCGTCATGTCAAACGCCGTGCGTAAACCCGAAGCCGTCGCCGCCGCGCTGAAGCTGAAAGACCCCACGCTCTGGCGCGATATGGCCTATATCGACGGCCAATGGGTGCCCGCCGATAGCGGCAAGACGATTGAGGTCACGAACCCCGCAACCGGCGAAATTCTCGGCGCCGTGCCCAATATGGGCGCAGACGAAACCCGCCGCGCGATTGCGGCGGCGGATCAGGCGTTTGGCACATGGCGCAGCATGCTGGCGGCTGAGCGCGCAAAAATCCTGCGCCGCTGGGCGGATTTGCAAACGGAAAACCTCGACGACCTCTGCCGTATCCTGACGGCGGAGCAGGGCAAGCCCCTCGCGCAGGCGAAGGCCGAAATCCAAAGCGGCATCGGGTATGTCGAATGGATGGCCGAAGAATGCCGCCGCGTTTATGGCGATATTATCCCGACGCATAACGGCAACCACCGCCTGATGACGCTGAAACAGCCTGTGGGCGTATCGGCGATGGTAACGCCGTGGAATTTTCCCTCGTCGATGATTACCCGCAAATCAGGCCCCGCGCTGGCGGCGGGCTGCACGGTTGTGATTAAACCGTCGGAACTGACGCCGTTTTCCGCGCTGGCGCTGGCTGTACTGGCGGAGCGTGCGGGCATCCCTGCGGGCGTGTTTAATATCGTGCTGGGCGATGCGCCGCCGATTGGCAAGGAAATGACGGAAAATACCACCGTGCGCAAAATCGGCTTTACCGGTTCGACCGCTGTCGGCAAAATTCTGATGGCGCAGGCGGCGGGGACGGTTAAAAAAATCTCGCTGGAGCTGGGCGGCAACGCGCCATTCATCGTGTTTGACGATGCCGATGTGGATGCGGCGGTTACGGGTGCGATTGCGTCAAAATTCCGCAACAGCGGCCAGACCTGCGTTTGCGCAAACCGCATTTTTGTGCAGGAAGGTATTTACGATACCTTCGTCGAAAAATTCACCCAGGCGGTCGCCGCGATGAAAGTCGGCAGCGGTTTTGACGACGGTATCGAACTCGGCCCCATGATTAACCAAAAAGGCGTCGAGAAGGTCGAACAACACCTCAAAGACGCCGCGGCGAAAGGCGGCAAGGTCACGACGGGCGGCAAACGCCATACCCTCGGCCATAGCTTTTTCGAGCCGACGGTTGTATCCGGCGCAACGCCCGATATGGCGTGTTTCCGCGAAGAAACCTTCGGCCCGCTCGCCCCAGTGTTCAAATTCAAAACCGACGAAGACGTCGTGCGCATGGCGAATGACACCGAATACGGTCTTGCGGCCTATTTCTACACCGCCAACATCAGTCGCGCGTGGCGCGTGGCGGAAGCGCTGGAATACGGCATGGTCGGTGTGAACAGCGTGGCCATCGTCGCCCCGCAGGCACCGTTCGGCGGCTGGAAACAGTCGGGCATCGGGCATGAGGGCTCCAAATACGGTATCGAAGACTATCTGGAGCTGAAGCTGATTGCGCTCGGCGGCGTTTGATTTCCGTAAAATATAGGCTTTTTCGCTTTTTTCATGCATCGTTTACCTGAAGCCGCTAGACTGAAGGCGGGTTTCAGGGATACCGCATGCGCCTGCGCGATAAAATATTCAGAGTTTTCAGAGATTACACCGAGCCTGCGGGCGGCGGTGCCTTGCGCGCGCCCGACGAAGACCATTATGCGGTGACCACGCCCGGGGGTGATGGACGTATCATGCTTGGCGGCGAGGTTGAAATCTTTCCGCTCAAGCCTTTGAACGCCTATGCCAGTTTCGAGACCCGTGCGTTTGAAGCGCGCGATATCAAAACAGGCAAGCCGCTGCTGGCGCTGACGGCAGGACGCGGGCGCTGTCCGCGCATTTCTGCGGTGGGCAGTTATCAGAACGTCAAATCGGCGCATTTGCTGAAACTCGTTTCCGCCGGCATCGTCGAGTGGCCGGGGGAAAACAAGCAGGTCTATACCTTCGTTTTCGATTTGCCGCCCGCGCGCAAACTGCTGCCCGAGGGTACGATGCGCACCGTGCGTATCGGTGACGAGCGCATCATCGCCGCGCTGATACAGCCTGCCGTCGAGGTCTTGGCCGATTTGCAAGCCGCTGATTTGGTGCATGGCGCGCTGACGGGCGATAATATTTTTATCGCCGGCGCTGAAGGCGGCGAGGTCGCGATTATCGGGGAGTGCCTGTCAAGCGCGCCGTTTTTCCGCCATGGCGCGATATACGAAACCATCGAACGCGCGATGGCGCAGCCGGGCGGGCGCGGCTATGGCACAGCCAAGAACGACCTTTATACCCTCGGCGTTTGCGTGGCGATGGTTTTGCGCGGCGGCAACCCGCTGGCAGGCAAGCCGGATGACGAAGTTATCCGCGAGAAAATCGATAAAGGCAGCTATGCCGCGCTGATGGGCGGGGAGCGTTTGCCCGCCTATCTGACGGAATTTTTGCGCGGTGTTTTACATGACGACGAAGCGGCACGCTGGAACCTTGAAGACGCGCAGCGCTGGCTGGAAGGCCGCCGCCTGAGCGCCAAACAGCCGCATAATGTGATGAGAGCGCGGCGCCCTTTCGTGTTTCGCGACCGCAAATATTGGGAACTGCGCACGCTGGCAATGGACCTGGCCGCGCATCCATCCGATACGCTGGCTTTGATAGAAAAAGATGGTTTAGACCTCTGGCTCAAGCGCAACTTTGAAGACCGCGACCTTGAACTGCGCCTTGAAACCTTCTGGAAGAAAGAAGACGGTGCCCTGCGCGAGCGTGTGGTGGCGGAACTGGTGCAGGCGCTCGACCCTTATGCGCCGGTGCGCTACCGCGATTTGTCTTTGTTCCCGCAAGGTTTCGGCACGGCACTTGCCGATGCGATGGCGCGCGGCGAAGACGTGCAGCATTATGCCGAACTGATTTCGCTGCAGCTTTTCAACGGCTGGATAAACCAGCGGTATGAAGAAATTGCGGAATCCGCGGGCATGGTCACGCTGTTTGAAAAATGCCGCAACTTTCTTGCGCAAAAAATGCCGGGCTATGGCATTGAACGCCTTGTGTATCTGCTTAACAAGGAAATCGTGTGCCTAAGTCCGATGCTGCGCGATTTTTATGTGCTGGGGCCGGGGCATTTGCTGATGGCGCTTGAACGCCTTGCGCAGCGCGGGCAAAAGCTGGAACCTGTGCTGGACAGACACATGATTGCCTTTATTTCGGTGCGTGAGCCTAAAATGATAGACCCCTATCTGGGGCACGTCATTTCGCATGACCGCGGTTATCAGGTGATTGGCATTTTGCGCACGCTGGCGGCGATACAGCGGCGGTTCCGCATAGCGCCCGTGCCTGCGCTGACGCGGACGCTTTCGGCGCAAATGGGGCCGGCGGTGGAGCGGTTTTTCGACCGTGACCTGCGTCAGACCATCGCGCAAAGGCTTGCAGCGGCGGCGCAGGGCGGCAATCTTTCCGCGCTGCTGGAACTGGTGGATGCGCCCCCCGTGGTGCAGGACGATCAGATAAGATTCGCCCATGCACGCCGCGAATTCGCGTTTTTAACGCGCGAGCGTGCGGCGCTGGAACAGCAGCTGACGCGGCGTGCCACCTTCGGCCTTGCGTCGGGGCGGCAGGTCGCGCTTTTGATTGCGTCGGTGATGGGGGTGGCGTCGGTGATGCTGACAATTTTCCATTATTATTTCTGGAGATGATATGGCGCCCGTAAAAAAATCACAGCCAAAGAAAATGCCGTTCTCCGTCAGGATGTCGATTTTTTGCCTGATGGTGCTGGGGGTCATTTATTTTCCGACGACGGTTCTTTTTTGCGGCTGCATGCTGCCGGCCTTTGTCGCCGCGCTGGTTGATAACAAAGCGGATAAAACCGCGGGCATGACAGTGGGCGCGCTCAATCTGGCGGGCACGGTGCCCGCATGGCTGGAGCTGTGGCAGATGGGTGGGCAGATAGAACATGCCGTCGCGCTGCTTTTGCAGCCGCGCACGCTGCTTCTGGCCTATGCGGCGGCGGCTTTTGGCTGGGTGATTTATTTGCAGGTGCCGAACATGGTTTCGGGCGTTTTGGTCAAGCGCGGGCAAAAGCGGTTGCTGGAAATCGAAAAACGGCAGCAGGAACTGGCGCGCAAATGGGGGCCGCAAATTGCCGCCGACGTGCAGCAAGCCGCCCCCAGAAAAGAAACGTAAGGGCATCTATGGTATTGATGTTCAACGTGTTTATATCTGTTGTTAACCGCTCTTTAAACAGCGCGGCCGTAAAATGGAAAAAGGGACAGTCAGGGAAGCCCGCCCGTTTGCCTGCGCGGCAGACGGCATAACAAGGGGCGGGGCTGTTTCAGGGGCTTTGGGTATGTTCAGACATTTCCATTCTTGGCGACGCAAAGAAGACGGCGCGGCGGCGGTTGAATTCGCGCTGATTGCCATGCCGTTTTTCCTGATGCTGGTGGGGACGGTCGAGGTTTCCATGTTTTTCGCCTCCGGCTCCGTGCTCGAAGGCGGGGCGGCGGCGGCATCGCGGCTTTTGCGCACAGGGCAGGTGCAGCTGTCGGGCGACCCGGAAGATACTTTCCGCACCGCTCTTTGCGACCATGTGCGCACGATGATTCCCTGCGACCGTATCCAGTACGAGGTCATCCGTCTTGATGATAACACTTTCGCAGGGGCGGAAAATTACGAACCGGAATTTGACGAAGACGGCAATCTGATACCGTCGCCCTTCACGACAGGTAATTCCAACGACGTTATCATGGTGCGCGCGGTTTATAGATACGAGTTTTTGACCCCGTTCATCGGCAGCCTGATTACGCGCGATTTGGGGCGCAGCTGGTCGATGCATACCACGCTGTCGGTCATCAAGGCCGAGCCTTATAACTTCGGGGAGGATTAAGCATGATTACCCGCCCCCTTTTCGCGCGCAAAACGATAAAAGCCTATATCCGCGGCGATGGCGGGGTGGCCGCTATCGAAGCCGGTTTCCTGTTCCCTGTCATGATGGTCGCGCTGTGCGGCATGATAGACATCGGCGGCGCGCTGATGGCCAACCTGAAGGTGACAAATTCAAGCCAGATTGTCGCCGACCTTCTGGCGCGCGACCGTGCGACCAACGATGCGCAAATCGAAGACGCTATCGTCGCAGGCCGTCTTGCGCTCAACCCGCTGGATACCACCACTTACGGCATAGACGTTGCCGGTATTCAGTATGTGGGGACATCGCTGGAGCCGACGGTGCGTTGGCGCGAAACGCTGAATATGGATGAAAACGACGCCATCCTTGACCGCAGCGAGGGGCTGGGGCTTCAGAACGAAGGCGTGGTTGCCGTGACGGTGCGCTATACGTTCCGCCCGTTTTTCAGCGGATATATCACCGGTGACATTCAAATGGAAGAAGAGGCCTATGTGCGGGGGCGCAAGGGCTTGTTTGTGGAAAGGGAATAAACCATGACAAGCAATATGACGTGGATAAAAAAAAGACTGCGCGCCCTTGGCCATTTCGCCGTGGACAATACCGCCGCGACGGCAATCATTTTCGCAATGTCTATGCCGATGTTTATCGCGGCCGCGGGGGTCGCGGTTGACCTTGCGCAGGCCTATAACATCAAAACGCGCCTTGGCAACGCCGTTGACAAAGCGGCGCTGGCGGCGGGCAGCACCACCGGCTCGCTCAGTGATATCGAAGCGCAGGTGCACCGTTTCATCGACGCCAACTATCAGGACGACCGTCTTGGCGAAACGTATGATGTTGAGGTTAGTTTCGGCGACGGTACGGTGCGCGTGACGGCAAATGCGCGTGTGCCGACGACATTCATGCGTATTCTTGGCCACGATTATGTGGATGTGCATCAGGAAACCATCGTCAAGCGCGAACTGGCGGGCGTCGAGGTTGCGCTGGTGCTTGACGTGACAGGCTCGATGGCGGGCAACAACATCAGCGCGCTTAAAACCGCGTCCACAAACTTTTTGAATATCATGTTCAGCCGCATTTCCGACCCCGAATATCTGAAAGTCGCTATCGTGCCTTTCAGCATGTCGGTCAGTGTTGGCCAGCCCGGTACAGCGTTTGTCGATTGGCCGACGTCGGATGCCTATAAAACGGCGTCGTCGATTGTGTATAACAGCGGCACGACGGGCACTTCGACCGATTGGCGCGGCTGCATCCTCGAGCGTGCATCGCCCCTCGACACCCGCGATGATGCGACGCCGAACTGGGGCATGTACCGCTATCCGCGCACCTGCAGCCAGTACAACAGCAATGGCACCTGCCGCACCTACAGCAACAACAACCCCAACAACGGCTGCACGGTCAGCCGCGTCGTGCCGCTGACGAATAGCCAAAGCACGCTACAAAGCTCGATTAACGGCCTCACGGCCAGCGGGAACACCTATATTAACGTAGGCCTTGTCTGGGGCTGGCGCGTGCTGTCGCCGACGGCGCCGTTTACCGAAGGCTCCGAATACGATGACCCGGATTGGAGCAAAACGATTGTTCTCATGACCGACGGGGATAACCAGCCTATCAGCACCTATTCGGCTTATGGCGCGGGCTCCAGCCTGTCGGCGTCGCAGCTGAACACGAAGATGATGACGGTCTGCCAGAACGCCAAGGATGCGGGCGTAACGATTTATACGATTACGTTCCAATCCGGCATCAGCAATTCGACCCGCAACCTGTTCCGGCAGTGCGCGACGGATGAAAGCAAGTATTTCGATGCGCCAAGCAATCAGGACTTGATTACCGCTTTCGAAAACATCGCAAACCAGCTCAGCCAGCTGCACATCGTTAAATAAAAAGGGCTGCGCAAGTAATCACCGCGCTTTATCTTGACGATGAAAAGATAATAAACGCAGTGTCTGCCGTAAATTGGCAGCGGGTGAATTTTATTTACTTTTCGCGCGCATCTGATTTACTTGAAGACGCGCGTATCGCCGCAAAAAATCTTTGTGCTTCGTAAAAATTAACCATAGAACGACACCAGATTTACCGAATCTTAAGGCATACGGGCATAGGATAGAAGTATAGGGTTTGGGTTCACAATCAAACAAACTTTCCATGGAGGGAAATATGCTGTTGAAGCTTTGGGCAAAAAAAGAGGCCTTTGTACGCTCTGAAGAGGGTGCGACGGCGATTGAATACGGTCTGATTGCTGCCGGTATTGCGGTTGCGATTTCTGCCGTCGTCTTCACCTTTGGTGACGAGCTGCGCGAGATGTTCTCTGACACCGCGACGGCCATCGCTGAACGTGATGATG
>ERZ761609.3187-NODE-3187-length-11105-cov-8.848054_pt1 | contig 11105 bp, 10 predicted proteins | sample MGYA00511163_ERZ761609 | MGnify/ENA primary metagenome ERZ761609 (study PRJEB28899, sample SAMN02445070) | bioreactor sludge metagenome | biome: EBPR sludge | place: Australia: Brisbane, Thorneside Wastewater Treatment Plant | collected 2011-12-16 ... | reverse complement strand
AATCCCCGCACCAACCCAGCGACAATTAAATTACAAGAAGACCGCATCTATGTGTGGATGAAGAATGGTGCTCAACCTTCCGAATCTGTGATGCAAATTTTCAAAGCCGCAGGCACGCTCGAACGCTTTGACCGATTCAAAAAAGGTGAAGCAGTTGAAACCTTAGTCAAAGAAGCGCAAGAAGCCGAAGTCAAACGCGGTGCACCACTCAGAACAACAAACAGTTAATTAACTTTTTTACGGCTTACGCATTAGGAAAATAATTCATGATGCGTAATCTGTAATTCGTAAGTGAGGTAACTCAATGAAAGATTTAATTGAATACATCGCTAAATCACTTGTAGAACATCCCGAAGAAGTGAACGTCAAACAAAGCGGTGGAAATCGCGCCCGCATTGAATTGAGCGTTGCCAAAGATGATATGGGACGTGTGATTGGCAAAGGTGGCAAAGTTGCCAATGCAATTCGCACGTTGTTGCGCGTTGCGGCAGAACGCGAAGGCAAGCAAGCCACGTTGGATGTGACTGAACCGAAATGAGTGAAACCAAATCAGGCTCGCCAAAAGGCGAGTCTATTTATTTAGCAGTTGGATTCTTACGCCGTCCGCATGGGGTGATGGGCGAGATATTAATGGATTTGCATACAGATTTCCCGGAACGCTTCAAATCTGGACGCAAAGTGTATCTTGGACCTCAGCATGAAGCCGCCACGTTAGGCAGTGTTCGGGCACATGCTGATAATTTGCTTGTCAAAATTCGCGGTTGTGACACTCCTGAATCAGTTGGCAAATATCGCAATACATGGGTATATGTAAAATCTAGTGAAGTTCCGCCCTTGCCACAAGGTCAAGTATATAAATATGAATTGATTGGTTTACAAGTGATAGATGATGCGGGGAATGCGCTGGGTGAATTAAAAGAAATTTTAGAAACTGGCGCGAATGATGTTTATATTGTCCGCGATGATAAAAAAGAAATTTTGTTGCCAGCCATTCCTGATGTGATTTTGAAAATAGATATGGAATCAAAAGTAATGACAGTGCATTTGATTGATGGGTTGATTTAATGTGTGGTCTCGATACGGCGGCGATGGTCGAGTGTGCGAAGCATGTATCGAGACCCGCCGCCTACTCGACCACCGTATCATATATAATCCTATTTTATGGATGACAAAAAATATTGGATTGGCTTCAACTTAATCAAAGGCATTGGTACGGTACGGATGCAGAATCTGGTCGCGTATTTTGGCGATTTAGAATCCGCATGGAATGCAGATGCAAAGGAATTGGCAGAATCAGGTTTGGGGGCAAAGTTAGTAGAAAAAGTCGTCGGCGCAAGAAAAGATATAAACTTGAATCAGGTATGGGCGAAGATTGAAGCGCAGGGAATCAAAATCGTCACATGGGCGGATGAAGAATATCCAAATCGTTTAAGAGAAATTGACCAACCTCCACCCATCTTATATATTCGTGGTGAATATTTACAAGATGATTTGTTTGCCGTTGCAATTGTTGGCACGCGCAAAGTGACGGCGTATGGCAGGCAAGTGACGGAAGAGATCGCTTCTTTCTTAGCCTCAAATGGAATAACTGTTATCAGCGGGCTGGCGCGTGGTGTGGATGCCATTGCGCATCAAACTGCATTGAGAGTTGGTGGGCGAACGATTGCAATCTTAGGCAGTGGTGTAGATAAAATTTATCCGCCTGAACATCGTGGTTTAGCAGAACAAATGATGGAGCGTGGTGCCATCATCAGTGATTATGCAGTTGGCACTCCGCCAGACGCATCGAACTTTCCACCACGTAATAGAATCATTTCAGGTTTGTCGTTAGCAGTGGTTGTGATTGAAGCCGCTGAAACAAGCGGAGCGTTAATCACTGCCGAGTTTGCGGCAGAACAGGGACGTGAAGTTTTTGCAGTGCCTGGCAGTATCCTTGCGCCACAAAGTAAAGGTACGAATAGATTAATTCAAAAAGGCGCATTGCCTTTATTATCTCCAGATGATTTAATGCAAGCATTAGATTTAACTCGCGTTGGTGAACATAAATCTGCTAGAAAAATTTTGCCGACCGATGAAGTAGAAGCGAAAGTGTTAAGTGTTTTATCAAGTGAGCCTTTGCATGTAGATGAAATTCGTAACCAGGCAGGTTTGCCAATTGAGAAAATTTCTGCTACGCTTGCACTCATGGAATTAAAAGGTATGGTTCGTCAAGTTGGTGGTATGAATTATGTCAGTGTGCGTGAAGACCAAGCAGAATATAAGGTGAATAAATAAATGTCCAATCATCATTATGCAGTCATCATGGCGGGCGGAGGTGGTACACGTCTATGGCCCGTTTCCAGAAAAGAAAGCCCGAAGCAATTGCTTCCATTATTAGGTCAAGAGACTTTGTTTCAAAGTACGGTCAAGCGTTTGGAAAATTTATTTCCGCCCGAAAGAATTTTGGTGGTGACGATTGAAGAACAAGCCAAAGAAATGAAGTTGCAAGCGCCAGAGATTCCTGAAGAAAATTATTTAATCGAACCTGCTCCGCGGGGGACTGCATCTGTGGTTGGTTTGGCGGCGATGGTGTTAAAGAAGCGAAATCCAAACGCTGTTATGGCAATTTTGCCGTCTGACCATTTCATCCGCAATGTGGATTTGTTTCATTATTTATTGAAGACTGCTTTTGAAGTGGCAGAAAATAAATATTTAGTGACATTGGGAATCACACCCACGTCACCTTCTACTGCGTATGGATATATTCAACAAGGGAAATCGGTAGAAGGCGGATATAACTATCCTGTTTATAACGTCAAGAAATTTGTTGAAAAACCAAATGAAGAAACTGCTCAAAAACTACTCCGCTCTGGTGACCATTCATGGAATAGTGGTATGTTCATTTGGCATGTGGATACCATCTTAAGTGAAATTGAAAAACAAATGCCAGAGTTGAGAAACCAACTTGAAGCCATAGGTGAAGCGTGGGGTACATCTAAACAAAATGAAGTGTTAAGTAATCGTTGGAAAGATTTGAAAAACGAAACTGTTGATTATGGTATTATGGAAAAAGCCGAACGCGTTGCAGTGTTGCCCGCAGGTGGTTTAGGCTGGAGTGATGTGGGGATGTGGTCATCATTGTTTGAGGTTTTGTTGCCAGATATGAATGGAAACATTGCAACCAATACAAATTTACATCTCGCGCATGAAACACATAATACTTTGGTGTATGGCGGCAGTGAAAGATTAATCGTCACCATTGGTGTGGATGATATGGTGATTGTGGATACAGGTGATGCTTTGTTGATTTGTAAGACAGATCAATCACAGCGTGTCAAAGAAGTAGTGGAACATTTGAAAAAACATCGTCAGGAAAAATTTTTGTAAAACAATGGATAATGTTCAATGGAAAATTGACAATTGTTCATTATCCATTATCCATTACTAAAAAATGTCATTTGCAAAAAATCAAAAACCTGTTGTAGAATGATACATCCCGTAGTAATGCGGGATTTAGTTTTGATATTATGAATCGTAGGGGCGACCCTCCAATATTAATTAAGTTAATTTGATTTTACCTGACGGGTCGCCCTTACATTTTGAATACGAGGATACTTAATGGAAGCCTATTGCATGAAGTGCAAGACCAAAAGAGAAATTAAAGACCCTGTTGCTGGATTCAATGCAAAGAGTTCAGCAATTACAACGGGTATTTGTCCTGTCTGTGGTACAAAATTATTTCGCATGGGCAAAACAGAAGCACATGCAAATTTAACGCCACCGCCAAAACCTGAAAAAGTTGAAGTGCGTGAAGGAAAACTTGTTATCGTTGAATCACCAGCCAAAGCAAAAACGGTTGGGCGATTTTTAGGGAAAGGTTATACCGTGCGTGCATCCGTGGGGCATGTGCGCGATTTATTAAAGTCACAACTTTCGGTAGATGTTGATAATAATTTTGAACCGAAATATCGCGTGCCCAATGAAAAGAAACCCGTCGTAAAAGAAATAAAACAACTTGCTAAAAAAGCAGAAGAAATTTATCTCGCAACCGACCCCGACCGTGAAGGTGAATCTATTTCATGGCATCTTATGGAAGCGGCAGAGATTGACCCCGCCAGAACCAAGCGCGTGGTCTTTCACGAAATTACTGCACCTGCTGTAGCAGAAGCATTTTCACATCCACGCAATATTGATATGAATCTCGTCAATGCCCAACAAGCTCGCCGCGTATTGGATAGACTCGTCGGTTATAGTATCAGTCCCATTTTGTGGGAAAAAGTTCGCGGACGTTTATCCGCTGGGCGTGTGCAATCTGTGGCATTGAAATTAATCGTTGACCGTGAACGCGAAATTGAAGATTTCAAACCCGTAGAATATTGGTCAATTCATGCAGAGTTCAAACCTGAAAATTTGAAGTCAAACTTTATCGCCAAATTAGTTAAGATGGATGATAAAGATGTCGAGTTGCCAAATGAAGAAACTGTCAAACCGCTTCTTTATGACATGGAAACTGCTTCTTATTCCATTACAAAGGTCAAACGGGGAGAACGCAGACGTAAACCACTTGCGCCTTTTACAACATCCACGCTTCAACAAGAGGCTTCGCGTAAATTAGGTTTCACCGCTAGAAGAACAATGGCTTTAGCCCAAGGTTTATATGAAGGTCAAGATGTGGGTGAAGGTGGCTCCACTGGTTTAATCACATACATGCGTACCGACTCAACCAATGTGTCGGCGATGGCGCAAGCTGAGGCACGCGAATATGTGACGGGCAAATATGGAGGCGATTTTCTTCCATCTGAACCACCGACGTACAAAACAAAATCTGCAAATGCCCAAGAAGCACACGAAGCGATTCGTCCAACTTCGGCAATGCGTGATCCTGAAAAGGTCAAAGAATTTTTAGAGCCAGCCATGTTCAAGTTATATCGCTTGATTTGGCAGAGATTTATCGCCTCACAAATGGAAGCGGCTGTATTTGATACATTACAAGTGGAAGTCACCGGCAAAACTAACGAACATGAATATTTATTGCGTGCTTCAGGTTCCGCAGTGAAATTCCCCGGCTTTTTGGTTGTATATGAAGAAGCCAAAAACGAAGATGCCAAACCAGAAGAGGAAGAGGACGTAAAAATTCCTGCTGGTGTTGCCGAAGGACAAAAACAAGAATTAGTGCGTTTGATTCCTGAACAACACTTCACACAACCGCCACCACGTTTTTCAGAAGCATCATTGGTGCAAGCATTGGAAGAAAATGGAATTGGTCGCCCTTCAACATATGCCCCGACAATTTCTACCATTCAACAACGCGGATATGTAATGCGCGAAGAGAAGCGATTAATCCCAACTGATATTGGCTTTCAAGTAAATGATTTGATGGCGCAATATTTCCCTGAAGTTGTAGATTTGAATTTCACGGCTCACATGGAAGAAGACCTCGACAAAATTGCTGAAGGTGAAATGACTTGGGAAGCTGCCATTCGAGAATTCTATGAACCATTTTCGGCTGATGTACAAAAAGCACAAGCCGAAATGCCTGTGGTGAAGTCGGGTCCAGAACCGATTGGTAGAATCTGCCCGGATGATGGTGGTGAACTCGTCATTCGTTATGGACGTTTCGGAAAATTTATCTCTTGTGCCAACTTCCCAACTTGTCGTTACACCGAACCGTGGCTAGAAAAAATTGGAATCGCCTGCCCGAAAGATGGCGGTGATTTGGTTGAAAAGAAAACCCGCAAAGGACGAACTTTCTATGGTTGTGCAAATTATCCAAATTGTGATTTCACATCATGGAAGAAGCCAATTGCCAAACCATGCCCGAAATGCAATGGCTTACTCGTCATTGCCAACAAACGCGAAGCGCAATGTACAAATTGTTCTGAAACCTTCCCATTGGATGAAGTTGTAGCGGAAAATGTGTAATGAAAAGGGACACGGCAACACCGTGTCCCTTTTAGAATCAAGCCTCCCCGAAGAACGAAGCGGGGTTTTCATCAAATCATGGAGTCGTAATTTTTTCATCCGAAATTCCATTGTATAATCGAGGAAAGCAAACCAAAGGAGTCTGTTATGCAGTTTGTCGTTGCTCTGTTAAAAAAATTACCCTTTGTTCACATTGGCTTATTTGTTGCTGGGCTTTTACTTGGATTATTTTGGGCATATAAAATTGCCCCTATCGAGTTTGTTGATGCAACACCAGCACATTTACGCTCAGAATTACAAGAAGATTATCTGCGTATGTCAATTGATTCATTTCTTGTAAATAATAGCCCTGATTTAGCCTATCGTAGGTGGAAGGAATTAGGAATTGATGCTCGTCGAGCTTATGACGTTATTCAAGCTAATCCTGGAATTCAGAATCCTGCGGTTATTAAGGCATACGGAGATTTGATTACAAATATTGCTGTCACTATTGGCGAAGCAGAACAACCTGCTACGGAATCAAGCGGGCAAGCTTCTTTAATGAACACTGCCTTGATTGGCATAGGGATTGTTTTGGTGCTTGGTGTACTTGCGGCGGCAGGGATGTATCTGTTCCGTTTATTTGGCAGGCGTGGCTCAGGTGAAGTGACAACCGTCATGCAAGCCGCAGAGATTAGTCGCAGTGCTGCCAAGACAGATTTTTCTGAATTAGGTTTAGCTCCACCCATTACTCAAACCATGACGACCTATTTGCTCGGTGATGATTTATATGATGAATCATTCAGCATTGATACAGGCGCTGGCGAATTTATGGGTGAGTATGGTGTTGGTGTTTCAGAAGTCATCGGTGTGGGCGACCCGAAAAAGGTCACTGCTTTAGAAATTTGGTTGTTTGATAAAAATGATATCAAAACTGCCACAAAAGTTTTAATGTCGCAACATGCCTTTAGTGATATTGGCATTCGCTCTCGCTTAGAACCCAAAGGTGAATTAGTGCAGGTAGAACCGCAAGCCCAAATTTTGCTTGAAACCGCAACCTTGCAATTACTCGCTACTATCGTTGACCTTGAATATGGAAAAGGTCCACTACCTGATAATAGTTATTTTGAACGCATTACACTTGAATTGGCAATTTGGCCCAAGTAAAAATACTATAAAAGAAAAAATAGCACAATTCTCTAAAATGAATTGTGCTATTTTTTTTGTTTGTTAAATTGTTTATAAAAAAGTCATTTTAAATACCAAACAAAGGCGGTACTTTTGTCATGAAATTTTAAGATTCAAAACTCTTGTCAGCAACTTGCGAAAGTGCTAAAATGCCGAACACTTTAGCCATATATACGGGGATGCAGTGCTTTTACGCCCATATCTGGCTGATACATCTGTTCTAATAATGGAGCCTATTTCGGATGCGTTGTCCGTATTGTAAACACCACGACTCAAAAGTTTTGGATACTTCTCACGACAGTCATGGCGGGATTCGCCGACGGCGTGAGTGCTTGAAGTGCAGACAGCGTTTTAGCAGTTATGAACGCCCAATTTTGGCGGTGCCGTTGTTGATTAAGCAAGATGGCACGCGTGAAGAGTTTGACCGCGAGAAATTGGCAAGAGGGATTCGGATTTCGTGTGTGAAGCGACCTGTTTCGGCGGCTGATATCGAACGCATGATTGGTCAGGTTGAAGCGAAATTGCAAAAAATGGGCAAGTCGGAAGTTTCTTCTCGGATTGTCGGTGATTTGGTGATGGAAAGTTTGAAAGAAGTTGACCAAATTGCTTATGTTCGTTATGCGATTGTGTATTTAGGTTTGGATGATTTGAAATCCATCCGCACTGAAATTGATCAGTTGTTAGACGATTAAGTTAAGGCAAAGACATCCCCTGTAAAAGGGGGGAGTGTTTTTGTCTTTTTGTTTCGGTATTTCGTAGGGGCTGGGCTTGTCCCTGCCCAATCAGGGCGACCACAAGGGTCACCCCTACATAATCAAAATTTTATAGGAGAGTGTCACATGGTTACGAAATCTGCTGATGAAACCAAAGTTGTGAAGAATGGTTTACTTCCAACGCCACCCATGCCGAAAGATTTGCCAAAAGCAAATCTCACGGATAATGCTCGTCAGGTATTGATGAAGCGTTATGTGCGGCGTGGTGATGATGGCAAGCCTGCTGAAAACGTGGAAGAAATGTTTTGGCGTGTTGCTTATCATGTTGCCAAGGTGGAAGAAGAATGGAATGATGATGTTCAAAAACGAACCATCGAGTATTACCATTTACTTTCTAGCAAAAAGTTTTTCCCGAACTCTCCAACCTTTACAGGTGCGGGAACTCCTTTGGGTCAATTGGCGGCATGTTTTGTATTGCCGATTACAGATGACATGGGCAGACATTCTGCTGGAATTTTCCAAACCTTACGTGATGCCGCTTTGATTCAGCAGACAGGCGGCGGAAATGGTTTTTCATTTTCTCGTTTACGACCAGCCGGTGCGATGGTACAAACCTCAGCAGGCAATGCTACGGGACCGGTTGGATTCTTGAAAGTCTATGACCATGCCTTTGGTGAAATTGCACAAGGCGGAACACGCCGTGGTGCGAATATGGCGGTCTTGCGAGTGGATCACCCGGATGTGGAATCGTTTATCACTTGTAAGATTAACGAAAATCAAATTACAAACTTTAATATTTCAGTCGGTATTACCGATGCGTTTATGCAAGCTGTGAAAGATGATAAAGAATGGGCATTGCGCTTCCCTGATTTGAAAGAAATGAAACAAAAAGGATTCAACGGCACGCTTGAACAAGCCGAAGCCGCTGGAATCAAAATCAATACGTATAAAACAGTGAACGCGCGTGAGTTGTTTAATAAAATTGTCAAGCAAGCACACCACAATGGGGAACCGGGTGTGTTGTTCTTGGATGCGGCAAATAGAAGCAATCCAGTTCCACATTTATATCCATTAGAAGCGACCAACCCATGTGGTGAGCAATGGCTTGGACCATATGAAAATTGTTGTTTAGGTTCAGTTAACTTGAATGAACACTGCGGACCCGATGGCACTGTTGATTGGGAATTGTTACGTCAGAGTGTTGTCACCTCGACAAGATTTTTAGATGATGTTGTCGAAGCCAATGCGTATGTACCTGCTGTGCCACAATTGACTCAAGCCGCACACAATGCACGCCGAATCGGTTTAGGAATTATGGGTCTGGCTGACTTGATGTATCACGTGGGTGTACGTTATGGTTCAAAAGAAGGTCAAGAGTTTGGCGCACAAGTGATGGAGTTCGTTCGTTATCACGCCATGCTCACCAGCATTGAACTTGCCAAAGAACGCGGTGCATTCCCTGCGATTGAAGGTTCTATTTACGATAAGAAAAATATGAAATGGCAAGCGCCGAAGAGTATTATCAAGTATGAGAATAACTGGAACATGCCGAAGGTCAAGTGGGAAGCGGTGGTGGATGGAATCAAAAAACATGGCATCCGCAATGCCGCTCAAACCACTGTCGCGCCGACTGGCACCATCGCCACAGTGGCAGGTTGTGAAGGCTATGGTTGTGAACCTGTGTTTGCATTGGCATATATTCGTCACGTCAATGACAATGGCAAAGATTTAAAGTTAACGTATGCAAGCCCACGTTTTGATGAAGCATTAAAAAAACTTGGACTTGGTGAAGAGAAACGTCAAGAAATTGTCGAGCAAGTAATGAGCGAAGGGACGTGCCAACATATTGCTGAACTTCCGCAACATATTCGCGATACGTTTGTGGTTTCAGGTGATGTAACTGCCGAAGAACATGTGCGTATGCAAGCCGCTTTGCAAGCCTTTGTGGATAATTCACTTTCAAAAACAGTAAACTTTTTTGAAGATGCAACCGAAGCCGATGTGGCTACGGCGTATCAACTGGCTTGGGAATTGGGTTGTAAAGGAATCACAGTATATGTGACTGGCTCACGCGATAAAGTTGTCTTGGAAACAAAAGCCACTGCCGATAAAAAAGTTGCGCCTCTTTCAACGCCGACAGTTGCTACTACTCAACCAGCGGTAAGTATGTGGCATGATACAAAGAAACCTCGCCCCAAAGCATTGACCGGGAAAACGTACAACATTGAAACACCTGTTGGCAAAGCGTTTATCACCATCAATGAAAACGGCGGAAATCAACCGTTTGAAGCGTTCGTCAATACTGCCAAAGCAGGTTCTGAAATTGCCGCAGTCTCCGAAGCGATTGGACGATTAATTTCATACATCTTACGCATGGCTTCCCCAATCGCACCTGTTGACCGTATGCGCGAAATCGTCGTGCAACTCATCGGCATCGGTGGCGGACGTTCTCTCGGCTTTGGACCCAATCGCGTGCGTTCTTTGCCCGATGGCATTGGTCAAGTGTTAGACGGTTACTTGAACGAGAAAAATGGAATCACAGTTGAAGAAGTAAAAACAAACGGAAACGGAAATCACGAACAACCGACTTCCGCCAAAATGAAAATCGGTGACATTTGCCCCGAATGTGGCGAAGCCGCCGTCGTCAATGAAGAAGGTTGCCGCAAGTGCTATGCGTGTGGGTTTAGTGAGTGTTAGAAAACCGTAGGGGCGGACGGCCGTCCGCCCCTATGAAAGAATTTTTTATGGTGGAAAATATGTTGGAATGCAATGACTGAAAGACGTTCAACACCAAAGATTATGCGCCGTGCGGGAGAACTTCGGCTTAACTTAACTCCTGCTGAGAGAAAGTTATGGGCTCACCTACGAGCACATCGTTTGAATGGGATTGGATTTCGTCGTCAACATGCCATTGGAAATTACATTACAGATTTTTGTGCGCCAAGTAAAAAGTTGATTATTGAATTAGATGGAAGTCAGCATTTGGAACAGGAAGAATATGATGCTGAGCGGACAAAGTTTTTAGAATCAAAAGGTTATCGTGTTTTGAGATTCTATAATAATGATGTGATGAAAAACATTGAGAAGGTGCTTGAAGTAATTTTGGAGAATTTATATGCTGGTATCAGCCCCTCCCGTCCTGCGGACACCCTCCCCAAGTCCGAATGAGAAGCATGTATAATTATTCCAACTTTTTAGTTCGGACTTGGGGAGGGCAGGGTGGGGCATGCCCTATGCTTGTGGGTTTTCGGAATGTTAATAAGTTAGAAGGTTTGAAAGTTTGAAAGTAGATCGGAAGAGCGTCGTGTAGGGAAAGAGTGTAGA
>ERZ761609.3186-NODE-3186-length-11109-cov-59.544961_pt1 | contig 11109 bp, 8 predicted proteins | sample MGYA00511163_ERZ761609 | MGnify/ENA primary metagenome ERZ761609 (study PRJEB28899, sample SAMN02445070) | bioreactor sludge metagenome | biome: EBPR sludge | place: Australia: Brisbane, Thorneside Wastewater Treatment Plant | collected 2011-12-16 ... | reverse complement strand
GAGCGTTTGCCTCCGGAGCAAAAGGTCGCACGTTCGAATCGTGCCGGGCGTACCACAATCTCCCCCCAGGGCCGCCCCCTCCGGCGGCCCTTTTCACGTCCCCCTCCGCCCCTCTGGTGTATACTCAAGCCCAAAAGCCGGTCAGCCGGGGACCCCATGTCATCAGGGAGGCTGCCAGTCCCAGAGGAACGACAGGAAACACCATGATTACCAGAAGAACTTTTGCTCAGGGCCTCGCCTTCGCGCCCGCCATCGCTTCCGCTCAGCCCGCTTCGGGCAAACTCCGGGTCGGCGTCATCGGCTGCGGTGGCCGCGGCGTCGGCGCCCACATCAATACCCTCCTCAAGATGAAGGAAGCCGACAACGTGGACATCACCGCCGTCTGCGACGTCTTCGACAAGCGCGCCCAGAATGCCGCCAAACTGACCGGCGGCAAGCCCTATCAGGACTACCGCGAACTCCTCGCCAACAAGGATGTCGATGTCGTCGTCATCGCCACCCCCGACCACTGGCACGCCCAGATGGCCATCGACGCCGCCAGCGCCGGCAAGCACATCTACTGCGAAAAGCCCATGACCCACACCGTCGAGGAGGCCAAGGCCGTCGTCGCCAAAATCCGGGAAACCGGCGTCAAAATGCAGGTCGGCGTCCAGGGCATGTCCGACGATTCCTACGAAACCGCTTACAAACACGTTCAGGCCGGCGACCTCGGCAAAGTCGTCATCGCCCAGATCGACTATTCCCGCAACTACAAAGGCGATTACTGGCTCAAACCTGTCGATCCCGACCTGAAACCCGGCGTCAACTTCAATTGGGACCTCTTCGTCGGGCCCGCCGCCAAACGCCCCTTCGACGCCGAACGCTACTTCAACTGGATCCGCTACTGGGATTACTCCGGCGGCATCCCCGCCGGCCTGTTCGTCCACCGTGTCACCCGCCTCATCAAAGCCCTCGGCCTCACCATCCCCGAGTACGGCTCCGCCCACGGCGGCACCTTCCAGTTCACCGAAAGCGCCGCCGAAATCCCCGACACCATCAACATCATGCTCGACTACCCCGGCGGGCCCACCGTCATGCTCATCTCCTCGCTCGCCAACAATACCCCCGTCGCCCACCACCTCCGCGGCCACAAAGCCACCCTCGAATTCACCCCCACCGGCTTCACCATCAAGCCCCAGTCCATCTACGCCAATGAAGTCAAGGAATTCGTCCACAAAAAGACCGGAGGCGAAGATACCGAACTCCACCTCCGCAACCTCCTCAACGCCATCCGCGGCAAAGAAGCCCTCAAATGTGACGAAAAACTCGGCTACTATGGCGTCGCCGCCTGCCAGTTCGGCATCCTTTCGCTCCAGCAGCGCAAGTACATGAAGTGGGACACCGCCAACGAGAGGATCATCCCCGCATGAAACCCTCCTTCGCCGCCCTGCTCGTCACCACTGCCGGACTCGCCCTTCTGGCCTGCGCCCAGGCTCCGCCATCCCCCTTCGCCTTCGGCAAAGCCTCCCCGGACTCCCTCGAACTCACCGAAAACGGTCAGCCCGTCTTCGTTTACAACCACGGCATGATCCTCCAGGAGGGCGTCGATCCCAAATACCGCCGTTCCTCCTACCTCCACCCTGTTTACGCCCCCGACGGCACCGTCCTCACCGACGACTTCCCCAAGGACCACTACCACCACCGCGGCATCTGCTGGACCTGGCCCGAAGTCACCATCGAGGGCGTCACCCACGACATCTGGGCCGTCAAAGGCATGGAACAGCGCTTCGTCACCTGGCTCAAGCGTGAGGTCCACGCCGATCGCGCCGTCCTCGCCGTCGAAAACGGCTGGTATGTCATGGGCAGTGACATGCGCTCCGTCCGCGAAATCGTCGAAATCACCGTCCATCCGGCCCAAAACAACCGCCGCCACATCGATTTTGTACTCACTTTCGAGACCGTCGACGCCCCCGTCGAGATCTCCGGCCGCGAAAAGAAGGGCTATGGCGGCTTCGGCGTCCGCTACGCCCCCCGCACCGAAACCGTCCTTCGCACCGAAGCCGGCGTGGAACCCAAGGACACCGACATGGTCCCCCACCCCTGGGCCGAACTCGAAGCCACCTTCGAAAACGGCCGCCGCGCCGGTCTTCGCATCGAAGACCACCCGGAGAATCCCGGCGAAGGCCCCGTCGGCTGGTGCCTCCGCCACTACGGCTATGTCGCCGCCAACTACCCCGGTCTCGAGAAAATCACCCTCGGAGCGGACAAACCCCTGACGCTCCGCTACCGCGTCACCGTGTTTTCAACGACATAGACCTGCGCCTCGCCCGTCCGGTCGCTCGTGAACGTCACCCAGCGTTCATCGGGCGAATAGCACGGGTGCGGGTGCGTCCACTGCGGCCCATACACCTGATCCAAAGGCACTTCGAGCCAGCTCAGCGCGGATTTCGCATCCGATTTCCAGTTCGCGGGCTGGCTCTCCTTCCATTGCGTCCCCCCGTTGCTCGCCCCCGGCATGCAGATCAGCCGCCGCCGTCCCGTCGCCACGTCAATTTCGAATAGCCCCTCGTCCGGCACGTTCGTGTCGCACAGAATCCGCTGTCCGTCCCGGCTTGGGCTGACATGCCACACCGGGTAGTCCGTGACCGGCGCCGCCTCCAGCGTCCGCCAGTTCAGCCGGTACAGTGCTTTCCGCCAGTGGACAAACACCATGTCCCCCGTCGTGCCCAGAAACGTCTCGTGGGTCAGCCATTCCTCGAATGGATTCTCCCGCAGGCACTCCATCCCCGTTCCGTCGCGTCTCACCCGGTACATCCGCGGCGCCGGATCCCCTGCAAACTCAATCCATTCCGGCTCCAGCGGGTGAAACTGCGGATGGATCACCGTCCGCCCGAAGGGAATCACCCGCCACTCCGTCCCATCCGCCCGTCCCGCCACCAGTCCCTGCTCTGTTCCCCTTTTGTACGCCGCCGTCAGCCATTCGCCCCCGCCGCCGAGCGTGCATTCGCCCAATTGCGCCCCCTCGAACTCCACCACCTGCTCCTCGGCCAGCGTCGCCCGGTCCAACCGCCAGATGCCGCCGCCCCGCACGAAGAACACAGTCGCCCCGTCCGGCGATAGCGTCGGCGAATAGGCATGAATCGACGCCCCGTCCGTCAATTGCCGCACCGGACCATCCGGAAACCCCGTCTCGAACAACTGCGCCTCTCCCGTCCGGTACGACACAAAGATCAAATTCCGCGAGTCCGGTGTGAACGAACTCTGCAAAAAGTAGCTCAAGTGACTCCGCGATGGGTGACTGGTCATCTGGAGGACCCGCGCGCCTGTCACCTCGTCCCGGTACTCTCTACGCTCATTTGGGTGAACGTTGCCCTTGCCGTGCTGCCTCTTCTCCATGCCCTCAGGATACAGGTTCGCCCCGCTCCAGCGGCCCGGATTCGGATAACGGCCCTGCGTTTCGCTTTTTTTCGTCCTTCACAAGTTCCTTCACTTCCTCTTGCGCCGGTGCTACACTGCACTTAATCAGAAGCCCTACCAGGGCACGTGGGGCCGGAGCCTTTCCGGTTCTGCTTCAGTACCTGCCTCCGGGAGTCTTCCGGACCAGGAGTCAACGGGGTCGCAAACAGATAACAACTCAAAGGGAGAATCTCCAATATGAAGCTTCGGAGACTCATGAACCGGCTCACCGCACTGGCAGTGATGCTTTTGGTCGCAGGCTTCGCTGTGCAGCCCGCGGCAGCTCAGGTTCTTTATGGCTCCGTCGTCGGGACCGTGGAAGATCCGTCTGGATCCGTGGTTCCCGGCGCTGGCGTCAGTCTCGTCAATACCGAGACCGGCGTCACCCGTGATGTCCAGGCCGACGATCAAGGCCGCTATAACCTCGTCAATGTGCCCGCCGGGACCTACAATCTCGTCGTCACCGCACCAGGTTTCCGCACCACGACCCGGACCGGCATCGTCGTCACCATCAATACCGTCACGCGTCTCAACGCCCGCCTCGAAGTTGGCCAGGTGAGCGAACAGGTCACCGTCTCGGCCACCGCGGCCGCGCTCCAGACCGATCGCACCGACACCCGCGCGGAAATCAATGCCAAGGCGGTCGTTGAACTGCCTCTGCCCGCCTACCGCAACTACCAGAGCCTCATCAATCTCGTGCCCGGCGCCACTCCGGCCGCCTTCCAGAACTCGATGGGCGCTTCGCCCCAGCGTTCGCTGACCACCAACGTCAACGGAACCAACCGCAACAACAACAACACCCGCGTGGACGGCGCCATCAACGTATACATCTGGCTCCCCCACCACACCCTGTATAACCCCCCGGTTGAGTCCATTGAGACCGTCAACATCTCGACGTCGTCCTTCGACGCCGAGCAGGGCATGGCTGGCGGCGCTGCCGTCACCGTGGCCACCAAGTCCGGCACCAACCAACTCCGCGGCGCCGCCTACTGGTACCACGACAACGAGAGCCTCTACGCCCGTCCTTTCTTCTTCCAGCCCAACACGCCCCGGCCCACGCTGCCTGAGCAGACCGTGAACATCCCCGGCGGCGCCATCGGCGGTCCGATCATCAAGAACAAGTTGTTCTACTTCTTCAGCTACGAGCGGACCAAGCAGACCAACGCCCCGTTCACCAACGCCACGGTGCCCACCCCCGAGATGCGCGCCGGCAATTTCACCCCCTATCTCGGCCTCGGTCAGATCTACGATCCCTTCACCGGCGATGCCAATGGCGCTGGCCGTGTTCCTTTCGCCAACAACGTCATCCCCGCCTCCCGCATCTCCCCGATCTGGTCCCGGATCCAGGCCCTTGCGCCCCTCCCGAACCAGACGGCCGCCGATGTCTACGGCATCTCCAATAACTACTTCGCTTCCGCTCCGTTTACCCTCACCCGGGACCAGTACGACATCAAGTCGAACTACAACCTGACTGAGAAGCTGATGGTCTGGGGCAAGTACTCCCACATGCAGGCCCCCGTCAAGGGCTCCGGCGCGCTCGGTGAACTCACCGGTCCCGCCCTCGGCCAGATGGGTACCGCCGATGTCTCCGTCAAGATCCCCACGTTCGGCTTCAACTACACCGCGTCGCCCACCTTCCTCATCGACGGTGTCTTCGGCCACACCCGGTTCTCCAATATCGCGACCGGGCCCGACTACGGCCGCAACTGGGGCTCCGAAGTCTGGGGTATCCCCGGCACCAACGGCGGCAATGTTTTCGCCAACGACATCCGCTACTCCGGCCAGCCCTGCATCAACAACGGCCTCACCGGCTGGGGCAACTGCACGGGCTCCAACCCCAACTTCTACAACGATCGCTCCTATACCTACACCACCAACTTCTCCAAGGTCCAGGGCGCTCACGAGTTCCGTTGGGGCGTGGATATCGTCCGCCACGCCATGAACCACTGGCAGCCTGAAGTCAGCGGCGGCCCCCGCGGCAACCTCTCGCCCACCGGCAACGCCACCGTCCTCCAGGGCCAGATCTCCCGCAATATCCACACCTACGCCGCCGGCATGCTCGACATCCTCGGCAGCGCCTCGAAGTCGGTCCAGTTCTTCGATATGACCACCCGCGAATGGCAGAATGGTCTCTACTTCCGCGACCGCTGGCAGGTCAACCGCAACTTCACCCTCAACCTCGGCGTCCGCTATGAGTACTACCCGCTCATGACCCGCGGCGAGGGTCGCGGCCTCGAACGCTGGGATCCCACCACCAACATCGTCACCATTGGCGGCGTCGGCAATATCGATCGCAACAATGGCATGACCACCTCCAAGAAGCTCTTCGCGCCCCGCGTCGGCTTCGCCTGGCGGCTCAACGACGAGACCGTCATCCGCTCCGGTTACGGCATCACCTTCAACCCCATGGTGGTCTCCCGGCCCCTCCGCGGCCTGTATCCCTCCACCATCGGCTCCAGTTGGGTTGCCCCCACTCAGTTCGGCTTCTTCGGAACCCTCTCCCAGGGTCTCCCCGACGTCGCCACTCCGGACATCAGCACCGGCTCCGTCATCCTACCGTCGACCGTCGACATGGGCCCCCGCAGCCCCTGGGGCGGCCTCATCAAGCGCGGCTACATCCAGAGCTGGAACTTCACCATCGAGCGCCGCATCCCGGCCGACTTCCTGATCTCCCTCGGCTACGTCGGCAACCAGACCGTCCGCCAGTTCCTCGATCGCGACATCAACGCCGCTCCCATCGGCTCCGGCCCTCTCGGACGGCCGCTCGTCGCCACGCAGGACCGCCGCATCGCCGCCAATATGTGGGACGGCTGGGGCAACGGCAACTACCACTCCATGCAGGTCGCCATCAACAAGAACCTCTCCCGCGGCCTCTTCATGAAGGGCGCCTACACCTGGTCCAAGGCCATCAACATGGCCGACGACGATGGCTGGGTCTCCCTCCCCCTCACCAACATCCCCGAATCCCTCGATCGGAACCGCGCACTCGCCGGCTACGACCGCCCGCACATGTTCGTCATGAGCTGGGTCTACGAGATGCCTTGGGGCAAGGGCCGTCCCATCCCCCTCTCCGGCTTCCTTGACTACGTGGCTGGTGGCTGGCGCGTCAACGGTGTCTACTCCGCCTACAGCGGCACCCCGTTCACCGTCTCCGCCGGAACCACCTCGCTGAACGCCCCTGGTTCTTCCCAGACCGCCGATCAGGTCTCTGAAATCCAGTACATCGGCGACGTTGGCCCGAATACCCAGTGGCTCTCCGTCAACTCCTTCCGCGATCCCAACTTCGGGCGTCCCTCCAACGTGTTCCGCTTCGGGACCATGGGTCGCAACTCCCTCCGCGGACCCGGTTTCCAGAAAGCCGACATGGCGATCTTCAAGGACTTCGCCCTGACTGAACGGTTCATCCTTCAGTTCAAGGCCGAAGCCTTCAACGTCTCCAACACTCCGCGGTTCAATAACCCCTCATCGAACGTCAGCAACATGGTGCTTAACGCCGACGGCTCCGTTCGGACCATCAACAACTTCATGGCCATCACCAGCGCCTTCGCGGACCACGAACGCCGCTTCCGCTTTGGTGTCCGCCTGACCTTCTAACCCGCGCCTTAGCGCAAAATCCAGGGCGGCATCCTCACCGGATGCCGCCCTTCTCCATGAAGACCCCTTAACCCCGCCGCAGCCGCGCCACCACCGCCCCCCGCGTCCCCGCCAGTCCCTTGTACCCCGCCTGCTCCTCCGTCATCGACTCCACCGCCCGCGCCAGCGCCTCCCGCTGACCCCCGCTCAACTCCTCCACCCGCGTGTTCACCGGATGAATCAGGAACAGCCACCCCCCGCACGCCCCCAGCGGATGCATCGTCTGCCGCTCCACCCGCACCCATATCGGCTCCGGCGCCACTTCGGCATGAACCCCCGCCTCCTGATCCAGCACGTCCACGTTCGTCAGACCCCACGCATACCGCTCGTAAGGCCCCTTCTCTACCAGTGAGCGCACCAGCGCCCCCGAACCCTTCTCCACGAATCCCGGGACCGGCCGGTGGACCTCCAGAAAGCTTCGCCCGATCTTCTCCTCCAGCCGCCAACTGCTCGGCAGGCAGATGTGCCCGAACGCCAGCCACTCCCGGTCCCCCTCCACCCGGACCACCGCCACGTCCTCCGTCATCAGAAACGGTAACTCTTCCAGGCTCTCCGGCAGCGCCCCGCCATAGACTTCCGGGTGCTCCCCCCTCAATAGCTCCAGCAACCGCTCCAGCGCCGACGTCCGCGCTGCCTCCCCCAATTCGTGCTCCAGGCACACCGTCCGCTTCGCCGCCGCTGCCCGCTTCTCCCGCCGGTACCGCTCCAGATCCTGTACCGAGATCGCCGCCCCCGTCAGCCGCCGCAAGCCCGGCGCCACCGAATACTCGCCCGTCTCGAACGGAAACCGCATGCCGCTTTACTCGTACCGCAACGCGTCCACCGGGTCCAGCCTCGACGCCTTCATCGCCGGCCAAACGCCAAAGAAGATCCCCACCGAGACGCTGGTCCCGAAGCCCGTTACCAGTGCCCACAGCGGCACTTTCGATGGCAGCGCCGGCACCAATGCCCCCACCAGCAGCGTCGCCAGCACCGCAAAAGCGATCCCCGCGATTCCCCCCAGCCCCGTCAGCGTTACCGCCTCCATCAAAAACTGCACAATAATATCCCCTCGTGTCGCCCCAATCGCCTTCCGGACGCCAATTTCCCGTGTTCGCTCCGTCACCGACACCAGCATGATGTTCATCACCCCAATCCCCCCCACCAGCAACCCCAGACTCGACAGCGCGATCGACACCAGGACTACCATCGACAGAATCGAATCCAGCCGCTGCACGATCTGATCCGCCGTCGTCAGGTTGAAATCATCCTCTTCTGCCGCCGGCGTCTTCCGCAAACGCCGCAACAACTGCCGGATCTCCTCTACCGCCTCGTCCCGCATTCCGGGGCGCGCCTTCGACACGATGATGAACCGGTCCTCGGTCGGAAACTTCTGCCGCGCCGTGCCCAGCGGGATCACGATCTGCGAATCCTGCGCATTCGAGCCAAAAAAACCGCCTTTCGCCGCCGCAAACACCCCTAAAACCGTGTATTCGGTGTTCAGTACCGTCAACGTCCGCCCCACCGCGCTGCCGTCAGGAAACAGTGCCTCCGCCAACTCCGGCCCAATCACGCACACCCGCGCCGCCTTGTCGTCCTCCGCCATCGAGAACGTCCGTCCTTCCTTCAACTCCCTCGGCTGCAAGTCAAACGCGTTCCCCGCAAACCCCACAATCGACGTGTTGTCCGTTTCGAAACCCGGCACCCGCGCCGTGATCAGCCCCGCCGTCTGCCCGCTCACGTACAGTTGAATCGTCGCGTCTTCCACCGCCCGGATCGACTGCCGGATATAGTCCGCGTACTCCGGCCGGATCGGCTTCCGCTTCCGCTCCTTCGGCGCACCCGGCGAGTTCGGATCGCCCGATACCCGGTTCAGGAAGATATTATCCGGCCCAAACTCCTCGAAAAACGTCACGATTCCGTCCCGGATCCCGCTCGTCAGGCTCCCCACCGTCACCACCGTCGTAATCCCGATCACGATACCCAGAATCGTCAGCCCGCTCCGGAACCGGTGGCTCCACACCGCGTCCAGAGCCATCAGCACATTCTCACTCGCAATAAAACGAATCATTTCCGCCTCCTCCTAGTCCGCCCGCAGCGCCTCGATCGGATCCATCCGCGCCGCGCGAGAAGCCGGATACCACCCCGATAACACCCCCACGCCCCCCGAGACCACAAACGCCAGAAGAATGTACGGCATCGTCACCTCGAGATTCACCCCCGCCACCACTGAGATCACCTTCGACACAAACGCCGCCCCCGCCAGCCCGATCAGCCCCCCCAGCACGGACAACATCACTGATTCGAACAAAAACTGCAGTTTGAGATCACTTTGCCGCGCTCCCAGCGACTTCCTGACGCCAATTTCGCGCGTCCGCTCCGTCACCGACACCAGCATGATGTTCATGATCACAATCCCACCGACTACCAGGGAGATCATGGTGATCGGAACGACCGCTGCCCCGATGATGCCCAGAATCTGTCCGATAAACTCCCGCACCGAGTCGGGCGTGATCGTGTCGAAGTTGTCCGGCGCCCCCGGACGCGTCTTGAAGCGGCTTCGCAGAGCCACCCGCGTTGTGTCCAGAGCCTCCTCGAGCGAGAGGCCCGACCCCGGCCGCGCCCGCGCGAACAGCACCATCGTCCGTTCATTGCCATACAACCGCGTGAACATCGGCGCCGGTATGTACGCCACCGTGTCCTGCGACTGCCCCCCCACGCCGCCAATCTTCTCCTGCACTCCGATCACCAGGAAGTCGTAACCCGCAATCTTGATCGTCTGTCCGATCGGCGATTGCCCCTCGAAGAACTGCGCCCGGACTTCCTCTCCGATCACCGCCACCGCCGCCCGTCCGGCCTCCTCCTGTTCCGTGAAGTACCGCCCGTCGGTCAGATTGATCTCCCGGATCTCGGCCAGTTGCGCCGCCGTCCCGATCAGAATCGCTCCTTCGATCCGCTGATCTCCGAACCGGATGTCTTCCACCCTTTGCCGGTAGGGACTATACAGAATCCGGTCTCCGGTCGTCTGCTTCAGATAGATATAGTCGTCTGGCCGGATGCGCCGGTTATACTTCAGCTTCTCCACCCGCTCGCGTCTGGACATCCGCCCCACCTGCAGCAGTTGCCCCACCTGATAACTGTCGCTTCCGAACGCCTTCGAAGTCGTCTCCTCGGCGTAGTTCCCCAATCCTTCGATGGCCGCGCCCACCAGAACCACGCTCCCGACCCCGATGATCACCCCCAGCAGCGTCAGAAATGTCCTCAGTTTGTGTGCCCGCAACGAAGCGAATGCGAGGCCGGAAGCTGTCGAAAATGTATACAGCAGCCTTCGGCTGCTTGCGTCACGGTACAATGCCATAAGCGGAATCTGGAGGAATGACGGACGCCTTTCGCGTTCGCCCCATGTTTGATGTTGCTCAATCTTGAGCGGATTCGCAAGCTATGGAGATCACTCTAGGGTGAGCCAGCCCCCCCTTGAAACCTGGCGCAGCGACGATGGCTCCTTCGTCTTGCACTATCCTCCGCGCGTGCTCGAAGAGATTCGCGCCGAGATCGTCATGGCCTTGCATGGCCCCGGGCGGGGCGGCGTCGAGACCGGCGGCGTCCTCATCGGCGGCCCCTCCGGCGTCCCCGGCGAGTTCCACCTGGAAGGCTGGCGCCCCATTCGCTGTGATCACTCGCGCGGCGCTTCTTTCCTTCTCTCTTCCCGTGATGTCGCCGCGCTCGCCTGCCAGGTCGAAGGACTCTCCGGCGGCGGCACCGGTGGCGTCCTCGGCTGGTTCGCCGCGCATACCCGCGGCGAATTCGGCCTCCGCGCCGAAGAACAGCAACTCCACGGCCGCGTCTTTCCCGATCAGGCCCCCCTGTTCATGATCGTCGCCCCCGAGAAATTCGGCGACGCGGACCTCCGCTTCTATCTCATCACCGGCGGCGCCCAACCCTCCGCCGCCCTCGTCCCCGGCCGCCTCCGTCTCGCTCCCGCACCCGGCCTCGCCCGCCCCGGCGACCTTCGGCCATGACGGCCCCTATCTGTTTGGCCGCTTCAGCCTCGCCGACGCCGCC
>ERZ761609.3184-NODE-3184-length-11115-cov-5.612387_pt1 | contig 11115 bp, 7 predicted proteins | sample MGYA00511163_ERZ761609 | MGnify/ENA primary metagenome ERZ761609 (study PRJEB28899, sample SAMN02445070) | bioreactor sludge metagenome | biome: EBPR sludge | place: Australia: Brisbane, Thorneside Wastewater Treatment Plant | collected 2011-12-16 ... | reverse complement strand
AGATCAAACCCTTTGTCGGTGGGGACTATGGAGTCTCGATCGTCCAGGAGCAGGCCCGCTGCCGTGAGCGCGGCGAATCGACCCGCCAAAATCGTCGTCGAGATGGCGTTGAAAACGTCTGAAATAACTGGCCCGCGAGATTCCGTCCCGAAGGCGCAAATGCTGGATCACCGTTTCGACGCGGACTTCTTCTTCGGATAGCGCGAGCGACTCCGACTTCCCGCAGGGGTCTTCAAGGTAGGACTCCAATTTCACGTGGTTGCGCGCTCGAACGCCATTCAGAAACGAATAGGCCCCCGGTCCAAACCCCGCATATTCTTCATTTCGCCAATAGTGGAGATTGTGCACGCACTCGAATCCGCGACGCGCATAATTGGAGACTTCGTACCGATCGACACCGGAAAGCAATTCCAGACAATCCTTGTATTGCGTCAGATACGCTTCATCATCGATAGCTTCGTTTGCGCGTTTGTCGAAGGGCGTGCCCGCCTCATAGGTGAGGCCATAGGCCGAGACGTGGGGCGAGCCGATGCACGCACACTCCGCAAGCGAAGCACGCCACGCATCATAAGGCGGGACACCGAACATGAGATCGATGTTCCAGTTCGTGAACCGTTCGGCAACAAGGGCACACGCGCCACGAGCGGACTCTGCGTCGTGACGCCTGCCCAGGTACTGCAACGCGGCGTCATTGAAACTTTGAACACCAAGACTGACGCGATTCACCTCCAACGCGATCCATGAATCGAGGAGTTCCGCGGTGACATCATCGGGGTTGGCTTCCAGCGTCAGCTCAGCGCCGGGCTGCACCGCAAAAACACGGCGCACCAACGACAGAATCGATTCGAGCGATTCGGGCGCGATCAGGCTAGGCGTGCCGCCGCCAAAGAAAATCGCATCCGCTTCGCGGGGGCCTTCATAGGCTTCGATCTCGCGGGACAACGCGGCGATGAACTCGCTTGGCACAGCACCCTTCGTTGGACGTTTCACGAAATCGCAATAGGGGCATATCGTGCGGCAGTACGGAATGTGTATGTAGACGCCGATCATAGTTGGCATCCGGAGTGCAGTACGCATTGGAGGGCGGGCATTCGGCCCGCCCTCCAATGCGAAAATGTTAGTAGCGCTTTCCCATCAAGTGGCAAAGGATATAGCGATCGAGCTCTTCGTAGTCGCGCTGCGCGATGCACTGGCCGACGACTTTCTGGTCCATGTTGACAACCTTATCGAGCAGAAACTTGAAGGTCTGCAAGCTGTTCGACAGGTGTTTCGTGGCGCGTTCCTGCTTCTGCGTGCGCATCGCCTTGACGTCAAGGCCGACCCACTCGCCGGCCTGACCAAAGGAATACTCTTCGAGCACGCGGATTTGGTTAAAGGCGACGCGAAGATTGTTCGAACCGAACGATTTATCCTGGTCAAACTTGAGACCGCCTTGATCGTTGAGGTGCACACTCCAAAGCTTGTCGTGAGCGAGTGCGTATCCCATATCGTCTGAGGGGTCGAGTCCGGCCAATAGCGAGTGCGCCGTTTCCAACAACACGCCGACACGGGTGGGATCATCGGTCATATAGCTGATGCCTACTGCGTGGCCGATAGTGGAGATGATGGCACTGTCGACGGGTTCGTTCGGCTTTGGCTCGATCATAATGCGAAGCCGCGGGTCGTAATTCAGAAACTCATTGATCGCGTCGCGAATCTGCAACACCTGCTTGCGCGCGTTCTTGCTTTCGCGAATGTAGGTGCCTTCTCGCGCGAGCCACAGCACCATTGAATTCGTTTCCAGATGATTTGCGATTTCGATGGCTGTCTTCGTGCGTTCAATGGCGTATTGGCGCAATTTTGCGGAGTTATTCGTGTAGCCGCCGTCGATAGTCTCCGGCGCGAACCATAGGCGCGGGGCGACAAACTCGGCAACAAGACCTTCGCTGTCGAGCATCTTCTTTATCTGCTTTGCTTCCTTCGCGATTTGGGAGGAAGACTTTTTATCGACGTCCGGCACCGCGTCGTCATCGTGGAATTGCATGCCGTCGAAACCCAACTGCTTCGCGATACGCATCTTCTTTGCTAGCGCGATTGGCGTGCGCACCTCGGGGCCGAACGGATCTGCGCCCTCCGAAATGTTCCACGGTCCAAACGAAAAACGGTACTTGCCCTTCTGCTTCGGCATGGTAAAGCTCCTTGGTATGCCCAACTCAGAATTCGGATAGGATACGGCGCAATGACATAAGGCGCAAGTGCGAACACCTGGCCGCGGGACTAGCCCGCATATCTCACCGCATCAAAGCTTCATTCTTCTGGTTCGAAGTGTATCAAGCGGTGAAAAATCCGGACTAGATGCCATCGCCATGAAACGACTCGATGTTGTGATCCATTTCGAGTCCGGCCTGACCCGTCTTGCTGCCCTTGATGATCTCCGCCGGCACACCGACTGCGGTGCAATGCGGTGGCACAGGCTTCAACACGAGGCTGCCCGCGCCAACCTTTGCGCCCGCGCCAATCTCGATGTTGCCCAGAATCGTCGCGTTTGCGCCGATGAGCACGCCGCGCCGCACTTTCGGATGCCGGTCGCCCTTGTCTTTTCCGGTTCCGCCGAGCGTAACGCCGTGCAACATGGAGACGTTGTCATCCACGACGGCAGTTTCGCCGATGACGATGCCGGTCGCGTGGTCCATGAACACGCCGCAGCCAATGCGCGCTGCCGGATGAATGTCGACACCGAAAGTCTGCGAAACGCGACTCTGGAGAAACAGCGCGAGATGGTAACGTTCGCGCGCCCAGAAATAGTGCGCGGCCCGATACGATTGGAGGGCATGAAAGCCTTTGAAATACAAGAGTGGCGTGGAATAGCCCCTGCACGCGGGATCGCGGTCCTTCACTGCGCGAATATCGGTTCGGATCGCTTTCCCGATGCCGGGGTCATTGTCGAAGGCTTCTTCGAGCAGGTCGCGCATTGCGATGGCCGGTATCGTTGTGCTTTCCAACTTCGCGGCGAGCATAAAAGTTATTGCGTCTTCGAGGGACTTGTGGTTGAGCACGGCCCCATACAGGAAGTTCGCCAGCAACGGTTCTTCACCGGCGTCATGCTGTACTTCCTCGCGTATCGTGTTCCACAGGCGGTCCATGGGCCGCGACTCCTTGTTTCCTCGGCGCGTTCGCGCGCTACGGTCATTGTTCGCTGCTATCGAACGAAAAAGGGCGGCCACTTCGGGCCGCCCTCAGGAAAACACATTCCCCCGCGCAGAATAGTCCCGCAGACCGACTATACGGTCGCGCCGGACTTTGTGGTATCTGCGTCGTTGCCGGCAGAACTGCCGCGCGCGCGGCGATAGCGGCGCGGGGCGGCAGTCGAGTCTTCTCCGCCGCCGCTATCAGACGGACCGGACTTGCGGACGAAGTACTTCTGCCACCAATACACGATCGGGCTGGCAACATAGATGGATGAATAGGTGCCGACGAGAATACCGACAGCCAACACGAAGGCGAAGTCATTAATGACGGCGCCGCCGTAGAAGAACAGCACCAACACGACGCACAAGGTCAGGGGGCTTGTGAGCAGCGTGCGGCTCAATGTTTCGTTGATTGCCTTGTCCATGATTTCGAGCAAGCTCATGCCGCGGCCGCGCATGAGCTTCATGTCTTCGCGAAGACGGTCAAACACGACAATCGTATCGTTCAACGAATAACCGATGACCGTGAGAACCGCGGCGACAACGCCCAAGGAAACTTCGCGACCCGTCAAGGCGAGAAGCCCCAGCGTGATGCCGACGTCGTGCAACATGGCGGCGATGGCGCCGAGCGAAAACTTGAACTCGAAGCGGAACCAGAGGTAGCCGAGAATAAAGATGGTTGCCCAGAACACCGCGAGGGCAGCATCTCGTTTCAATTCGCGGCCCACAGCGGGACCGACCATGTCCACCTTCTCGATAACGATCTTCGATGCGTCGTTTCCGACGAGGCTTGCGAGCGCCTGCTGCATACGGTTCGAGGTGTCTGATTCGCTTTCCTCGCCTGCGGCTTCTTCCGTGCCTGAGTTGCCGACGTGGACCATGAAGCGGTTCTTTCCGGTCACTTCGCTCTGTTCATATTCGGTAACGGTAGGATCTTCAAAACCACCTTGGTTAATAAGGGGACGCACTGCGGAGATATCCACCTTCTCGTCCGTTTCGACATTCAGAACGATATTCGTGCCCGTCGTGAACTCGACGCCAAAGTTGTCGTTGCCGCGATAGGCAAAAAACGCCAAGCCGATGATCATGATCGCGAAGGTCAAGGGAGACAGCCAGGTGCGCTGTGCCAGGAACGGGATCTTAGTGCCCGAGGGAATGATCTGCATCATGGACACTTTTTTGAGCCATTTCTTTGCCACCAGAAAATCGACGATTGCGTGCGTAACCGTGAGCGAGGTGAACAAGCTCGCGGCCACACCGATGGTAAGCGTCACAGCGAAGCCCTGAATCGGCCCGGAGCCGTATTGCAGCAACACGATGCCCGAAATCAGCGTGGTGACGTGACCGTCGAAAATTGCCGGAAACGCGTGCGTGTAGCCGCCGCTCACCAGGGCGGTGATCGTCTTGCCCAGTCGCTTTTCCTCGCGCATGCGTTCGTAAATCAGGACGTTCGCGTCAACGGCCATACCGAGGGTAAGGATCAACCCGGCAATACCCGGCAGGGTAAGCGTTGCGCCCATGTAGGCCATTGAAGCGAGAATCAACAGGCCATTGAACAGCAGCGCGATGCACGCGATGAAACCGAGCGCGCGGTAATAAATCGTCATGCCGATGAAGATGACGACAATACCGATTATGCAGGAGAGCACGCCCTTGCGAATCGAGTCTTCGCCGAGGCGCGCGCCAACGATACCGGTTTGTTCTTCTTTGACTTTTACCGGAAGCGAACCGGAGTTCAACGCAATTGCGAGGTCGCGCGCTTCGTCTTGACTGAAGCGACCAGTGATGGAGCCGTTTGCGCCGATGCGATCGCGAATGACGGGTGCGGCTTCGACGACACCGTCGACGACGATTGCCATGTTCTGGTCGATGTTCTGCTCGGTACGTTCGCCGAACAGGCGGCCGCTTTCGGCGTTCAGGCTGAACCAGATTTCCCACTGTCCCGCGCCGCTCTGATCGTCGATTCGCGCACCGGCAGATGTGAGGCCGTCGCCGGTCATCACCGATTCCTGCTTGAGGACGTACAGCGTGTAGAACTGGCGGTCGGCGGGTCGGGGTGCGCGACTAAACGCGATGAACAAGTTTTCGGGAATGAGCCCGGAGACGCCCTTGGCTTCCTCCACCATTGCGCGAACTTTATCGATTTGCTCGACTGGAACCTCGATGGAGAAGCCCTGACCCGGCGCCGGCCGCTGCAGGCGCGGGCGGAAATCGCCATTAAAATGCTTGTCGATCGCTTGAATGACCTGCGTGGTGTCATCCAAGCCCGCGACGATATGGAACGAAAGGTATGCCTGCGCGAGAATGAGTTTCTTTGCGCGCTCGACATCTTTTTCACCGGGAAGCTGAATCTGGACCTGTTCGCTGCCCATCGTTTGGATGAGGGGCTCTTTGGTGCCGAATTCGTTCGCGCGGCGCTCGATACGCTGTTTCACCTGCTCTTGCAGCAGTTGCTTCAAGCCGGCTTCGTCCAGCCCCATGTCGAGGTAGCGTTGTTTCGCCGTCGCGTCGAGGCTGTCGTAGTTGATGCCGACGATCATCTCGACGCCGCCCTGAAGGTCGAGCCCGAGGTTGATCACCCACTCGCGGTCGAATTCCAGCCAGCGCTTGAACGCGCGGGTCGTCTCGCCAAAAAAGCCAAGTTCTTCCGTTGAGGCATCTTCATCGGCCCAGCGCGCCAGGCGCTGTTCGCGCTGCTCATCGGTCAGGCGCGACCAGCCGATCGTGGGATACACGTAGATAATCGAGATCAGCAGGACCAGATAGATTATCAGCGTGCGGTACAGATTCTTCTTCATTCCTCGCTCCACCTAAGCCGCGGACGGGCTCCAAAGCCCGGGCCGTCCGGGGACTACTTCGCTTCGCTTTCGTCGCGCGCGGCTACGCGGGTAATTGCCGCACGCAGAAACTCTATTTTCACGGGCGGATCATCGCTGACCCGCACGACAACGGACTTTTCGGATAACCCTACGATGCTGCCCACGATGCCGCTTGACGTAATCACGCGGTCGCCTTTCGCAAGTTTGGAGAGCATATCCTGCCGCTCGCGCTCGCGCTTCTGGTTGGGGCGAATCATGAAGAACCACATGACCAGGATCATGGGGATCATGAAGTAGAAGATGGTAAACGGGTCGGGTTGGGCTGCGGCGCCACCCGTTGTCGCGGGTGGTGCGGCCGCGGGGGCTTCCGCCGCCGCAAGCATGATCTCGCTCATAAGTCCCGCTATTTGCTGTAATGCCACTAGATTTACCTCTCAAAAGACAAAAAGACAGCGCCTACGCGCTGGCATAGCCGTGAAGGAATTCCCGCTTGAACTCCAGAAAGCGCCCGGCCCGAATGGCATGGCGCACAGCAGCCGCCAAGTTTAGCATGAACCGGAGGTTATGTAAAGTATTCAGCCGCAATGCGGAAATCTCACCGGCGCGGTAGAGATGGCATAGATACGCCCGGGTATAGGTCTGGCAAACGGAACAATCGCACGCATCGTCCAGCGGCGAAAAGTCGTTCCGGTACTGCTGATTTTTGATATTGATCTTGCCGCGCGACGTAAACAAGCTGCCGTTGCGGGCGTTCCGCGTCGGCATCACACAGTCGAACATGTCCACGCCTCGCTCGACCGCCGCGAGGATATCCTCGGGAGGCCCGACTCCCATCAGGTAGCGGGGCTTTGCTTTGGGCAAGAGTGGGGCTACCCAGTCCACTGCGGCGACCATCTCCTCCTTGCTTTCGCCCACGCTGACGCCACCGATGGCGTAGCCCGGGAAGTCCAGCGCGACCGTGCCGGCGGCACTTTCGCGGCGCAGGTCCTCGTGAGTGCTGCCCTGAACAATGCCGAAAAGGGCCTGTTTTGAGGCGTCGCGCGCGGTCCACTGGGATTTGCAACGCGCCGCCCAGTCCAGCGTCATCCGCATGGATTTCTCGGCGGCTTCGTGGGTGGCCGGGTAGGAGGTGCACTCGTCGAAACACATCATGATGTCCGCGCCAATGGAGATTTGAACGTCGATGGCGCGTTCCGGGGTCATATGATGGCGGGAGCCGTCGAGATGACTCTGGAAAGTTACGCCGTCGGGGGTGACCTTGTTCAGCGCGCCCAGGCTGAAGACCTGGAAACCGCCGGAATCGGTGAGAATTGGCCGATCCCAGTTCATGAACCGGTGCAGACCACCGGCTTGTTCGAGGATTTCGGTCCCGGGCCGTAGAAAAAGATGGTACGCGTTTCCGAGGATGATAGACGCGTCAATGTCGCGCAAGTCTTGTTGAGACAATGCCTTAACGCTTGCCTGGGTGCCCACGGGCATGAAGACGGGGGTCTCGATGTCCCCGTGCGGCGTTCGGTACCGGCCCACGCGCGCGCCGCAGGCAGGGTCTTCCGCTTCAATTTCGAATGTGAACGGGATTTCCATGGAATTGGGAAGTATAGCGAATGGAGGGGTCCGATGTCGCAGTTCGGCTAAGGAGAGGCTTTCACATCATCTGCGGAAGCTGTTTCCACCAGGACGAACATGTACCGCGTTGTAAATCCGAGCCACGAAAAGTACCGTACCTGATCGATCACTTCATATTGGGGAAGTTTGTCGCGTCCGCTGGCCGGAGACACGGCAAATTTTTCGCCGATGACCCACAAAGGCTTTGGACTAAGCTCTTCCTTCTCCTCCCTTGAACGGCGCAGGAATTCATCACTCGTATACATCCCGTTGAACTCATATCCGGCGTTAATCTCGAAGTCGTGCGCACCATATTTCTCTCGCAAGAGATCAATTGCCTGCCACCGGGCATGGTTCCACGCCATGTAGTCTTGAAGGGCAATTACAGAGACAGTGAACAGTATCGAGACAACGACTACACCAACATGCAACTGCAGGCGTTTGGGGCGAAAAGCGAGCATGCCGACTGCAAGCAGCGCGAGGGTTGGTGCAGCGGCCACATAGTACCGATCTAGAAATGACCCCGGCGACGCGACTGCTGGCGCGAATAACAGGCCTGCGGAAGTAAGCAATAGAAACATCTGCTGCGAGCGGCGTATGCGCGGGGCTTTCCCGCGCGAATGGATCAGAATCGACAAGACAGTCAATGCGGGCACGCAAAATACAAAGCACAAGGCTATCAACATAACGGTCGGCATTGCGAATGCCATAGTAGAAGGAAGAGCCCAGGAAGCGCCCATAAACCGAAACGCCGCGACACCAACGCCGGTATCTTCGATCAACCGAAGCATCGGAAAAACACCGTCGTATACTTGGAGCAAGAGCCATCGTGTCGCCATAAGCGCCGCCACTAGCGAAGTGCTTAGCACGGGGAAAACGTCGTCGAGCATCGCGCGTGTCTGCAGCTTGAATGACTTTGCCAGAATTGACCAGCCGAGTGGGGCAAGTCCTATACCTATAAAGAATGCGGACGCCATTGTGCCCACGCCAGATCGAATGAGATAACTTTCGAACTCGATTGGCGGCGGCGCATTTACGAGCAGGTGCTGGGACGGTGGAACCCGTAAATAGAAGCTAAACGCCGAGACGGCGATCCATGGCAATGTAAATGCCGCGACGTTCCGCAGCGTAAAATGCGCGCGTGAAATTGACCAGTTCGCCGTTGCCGCAACGACAAACGCGAGTGGAATCAGCGCGCCAAACTGCCGGTTGTAAAAAGCGAGTATGGAGAAGGCCGTGCCCAGCAACAAGTATCGCGTCGCCGGTACGCGCATGGCTTTAACGAAGTAATACGTGCTGACCGACGCGAACGCGCAGAACGGAATGTCCGTCATGAAGGTGTATGAGAGATTGATGAACAACGGATTCACAAAGACCGTCATTGCCGCGAGCAGGGCGCTTCGGGTTGATAAGCCGAGTTCGCGCGCGGTAAGCGCAACTGCCACGACGGTTACCCAGGCCATGAAAATGGTGGTGAGCCGGAGCAGGGAGAAGCTGAAGCCGAAGAGTTTCACCAGTGGAGCGGCGTAGAGCGTTTGCGTGATCGCGAAGGCGTTGCTGAGGGGCGAGAAGCCGAGGTGTCCGCGCTCGGTCAATGCCTCGACCATCTTTGCGTAGACCCAGTCGTCGTTCAGGGGGAAATCGCCGCGCGGCGATACCAGCAGCATGAGGACCGCGAAAGGCACGGTAAGAACCAGCGCAATCCGAACGCGATTGCGGCGGTATCTCGGCCGGGGTTTTATGGTGCCCATGAATCTGAGCCTATCACTGGGGAGAGGACGAGGCAATGCGGCGGATTGCTCTTGGGTAGAGGAGCAATTATCGGACGCTTTACTTGTCCCTCGCGCGGCTGTAGGTATAATGGCGCGGGTGTAGGCGGCTATAGGCAACAAAGGTGCGCGCAATAATGATGAAGTATTTTCTCTCGGCGATGGTGCTTCTGGCTGTGATTGGCTGCAATGGGCAGGATGGCGGCGGCACCGGAGCAACCTCGACGAATGCACCGAAGGACGGTGTCCTGCGCATTGCCGCGGATGCGGAACCGCAATCACTTGATCCGATGCTTACAACAGGACACACCGAGCACCGCATCCTCACGTCGCTTTTTGAAGGCCTGACGACCATGAACCAGAAGACCCTTGCCGTGGAGCCGGGCGTTGCGGAATCGTGGTCGGTTTCTGAGGACGGCAAGACGTACACCTTCAAATTGAATCCCAATGCGAAATGGTCGGACGGCGCGCCCGTAACCGCGCACGATTTCGTGTATAGCTGGAAACGCATTTTATCGCCAAAACTGGCGAGCGAGTATTCGTACATGCTCTGGTGCCTCGAAAACGCGGAGAAGTACAACAAGGGCGAAATCACGGACTTTTCGCAGGTGGGCGCAAAGGCGATTGACGATCATACGCTCGAAGCGAAGCTGCTGTATCCCGCGCCCTACTTCCTCACGGTGCACATGCACAACGCGTGGTTTCCCGTGCAACAAGCAACAATCGAGAAGCACGGCGCGATCGATGATCGGCAGAGCAAATGGATCCTGCCGGAGAATATGGTTTCCAACGGTCCGTTTAAGCTCGTGGAATGGCTGCCGAATCGCGTGATTCGCGTCGTGCGCAATGAACACTACTGGAACGCCGGATTCATCAAGCTGGACGAGATCCAGTTCTATCCGGTCAATGGCAACCTGCAAACGTCGGAGCGCATGTTTCGCGTAAACGAAGTCGACACGATCGAAACGCTGCTCATCACGAAGGTGCCCACTTACCAGCGGGAGAATCCGAGCGTGTTGCGGCTGGAGCCGTTTACCGCTACTTACTTCTATCGCATGAATGTTACGCGGCCGCCGCTGAACGATCCGAGGGTGCGTCTGGCGCTGGCCATGGCCGTGGACAGAGAATCCATCTGCAACGAAGTGCTTTTCGGCGCATTCGTTCCCGCGCGCGCGCTAACGCCTCCGGGTATCGGCGGATACACGCCGGAAGCGGGCATCGACTATGATCTCGAGAAAGCGAAACAGCTTCTTGCAGAGGCGGGATTCCCCGACGGGAAAGGCATGCGGCCGATCGAGATTCTCTATAACGAAAGCGAAGACCACCAGATGATCGCCGAAGCGATTCAGGACATGTGGAAGAAGAATCTCGGCGTGGAAGTGACAACGAATAAACAGGAGTGGAAGGTCTATTTGAATTCGATGACGTCGCTTAACTATGACGTCGTGCGCGCGGGATGGATTGCCGACTACCTCGATCCGATGAACTATATCGAATGTTTCACGACCGGCAACGGCAACAATCGGACGGGCTGGTCAAATGCCGAGTATGATGGGCTCGAACAAAAAGCGCGATTCGAAGTGGATCCGGCGAAACGCTTCGGCTATATGCAGGAGGCCGAACGTATCCTGCTCGCGGACACGCCGATCATCCCGATCTACACCTATCGCCAGCGCTATCTGCTTTCGCCGGACGTGCAAGGATTCGACGCAAACCAGATCTCGTATATGAACTACCGCTACTTCAGTGTAAAGC
>ERZ761609.3183-NODE-3183-length-11116-cov-8.064732_pt1 | contig 11116 bp, 11 predicted proteins | sample MGYA00511163_ERZ761609 | MGnify/ENA primary metagenome ERZ761609 (study PRJEB28899, sample SAMN02445070) | bioreactor sludge metagenome | biome: EBPR sludge | place: Australia: Brisbane, Thorneside Wastewater Treatment Plant | collected 2011-12-16 ... | reverse complement strand
TGCTGGGCGGCGGCGCCATGGCGCTGCTGGTGGCGTGGCTGGTGGTGCGCGAACGGCGCGAACGCGCCGATTCCAACGACGAGCCCAAGCCGCCAATGTAACCCTTCAAGCGAGTCGCGCGGCTATTGGAACAGCTTGACGCTGACAAGGCCGCCGACCGCCAGCACGAGTATCAGCGACATCGCCAGTCCCAACCGCTTTTCAATCAGCTTTTGCACCTGCGGCCCATAAAAATGCAGCAGGATCGCGCCGATGTAGTAGCGCGAGAAGCGCGCCACGACGGAACACAGCGCGAAGATCAGCAGGTTCATTTCGGTCATGCCGGCCATGATCGCCAGCAGCTTATAGGGGATCGGCGTCACCCCCTTGAGGATCATGAACCACGGGCCGAAGGTGAGGAACGAGTCCTTGAAGGCGTGATAGCTGTCCCACAGGCCGTAAACGTCGAACAGCCAGCGCCCGGCGCTTTCAAAAAACAGGTAACCCAGGCCATAACCGACGAAACCGCCCAGCAGCGACGCCAGCGCGCAGACGTTGGTGTAGAACCAGAGCCGCCGCGGGTGAGCGAGACACATCGGCACCAGGATGAAATCGGGCGGCAGCGGGAAGAATGAGCTTTCGGCGAAGGAGACCCCCGCCATCCACCACACCGCGTCCTTGTGGGTGGCGCGAGCCAGCATCCAATCATAGAACCGCCGCAGCACGCCGCCCCCCTGTCGTTCCATCCAGACATGAAAAGAGGGCGCGGCCCATGCGGCCAGCGCCCTCTTCGCACTCTAAACGAAAAAATGCGTCGGGATTATTACGCCGCCGCTTCTTCCGATTCTTCGCGCACGATCACCGGGCCGGAATCCTGACCCTTGGCGGCGACGTCGCGGTCGACCAGTTCGATCACCGCCATCGGGGTGGCGTCGCCGTAGCGGAAGCCGGCCTTCAGGATGCGGGTGTAGCCGCCCGAGCGGTCCTTGTAGCGTTCGCCCAGCACGGTGAACAGCTTGGTCACCATGACATCGTCGCGCAGTTGCGCGAACGCCAGACGACGATTGGCGAGACCGCCCTTCTTGCCCAGGGTGATGAGCTTTTCAACGATCGGACGCAGATCCTTCGCCTTCGGCAAGGTGGTCTTGATCTGCTCGTGCTTAATCAGCGCGTTGCAGAGGTTGGAGAACATCGCTTTGCGATGGCTCTTGGTCATGCTGAACTTGCGGCCGGACATTCCGTGACGCATGGCGATGCTCCTTCGTCTTTACCTTGGCTTCCCTGGGGGAAGACCGATGATGAACCCCGCCGCCCCGGTGAGCTTTCCTAAGCGAAAGCCCCCTGGTACGGCCGAGGACGGGACGTCATGTCCCTCAACCACACACCGTCATTCCGGCGTAGGCCGGAATCCAGAGCACATCGGCAACGTATCCGCTTGCGCTGGACCCCGGCCTGCGCCGGGGTGACGAAACAATTCAGCCGATCAGTACGGCTCTTCCAAACGCTTGGCCAGCTCTTCGATGTTCTCAGGCGGCCAGTTCGGAATCTCCATGCCGAGATGCAAACCCATCTGCGACAGGACTTCCTTGATTTCGTTCAGCGACTTGCGGCCGAAGTTCGGGGTGCGCAGCATTTCCGCTTCCGACTTCTGCACCAGATCGCCGATGTAGACGATGTTGTCGTTCTTGAGGCAGTTGGCCGAACGCACCGACAGTTCCAGCTCGTCCACCTTGCGCAGCAGGTTCTTATTGAACGGAACCTCTTCGTGGCGCTCCTCGTGCGAGGCGTGGCTCGGCTCTTCGAAGTTGATGAAGAGCTTGAGCTGTTCTTGCAGGATGCGGGCGGCCAGGGCCACCGCGTCGTCCGGCTTCACCGCGCCATTGGTCTCCACCGTCAACGACAAACGGTCGTAGTCGGTGACCTGACCAACGCGGGCGTTGTCCACCTTGTAGGCGACCTTGCGCACCGGCGAGAAGATCGCGTCCACCGGGATCAGACCGATGGGCGCGTCTTCCGGGCGGTTTTGCGACGCCGGGACGTAGCCCTTGCCGGTTTCGACCGTCAGTTCCATGTTCAGCTTGGCGCCGGCGTCGAGGTGGCAGATCACCAGTTCCGGGTCCATCACTTGGATGTCCGCCGGGGTTTCGATCATGCCGGCCTTGACTTCGCCGGGGCCTTCCGCGCGCAGGCGCATGCGCTTCGGGCCGTCGGCGTGCATGCGCAACGACAGGGTCTTGATGTTCAAGATGATGTCGGTGACGTCTTCCCGAACACCCGGCACGGAAGAGAACTCGTGCAGGACGCCGTCAATGTGAATCGCGGTCACGGCGGCGCCCTGCAAGGAGGAGAGCAGCACGCGGCGCAAGGCGTTGCCGAGGGTAAGACCGAATCCACGCTCCAACGGCTCGGCCACGATGGTGGCGATACGGTCCGGGTCGTGACCCGGAGTCGTTTCGAGCTTATTGGGCTTAATCAGTTCCTGCCAGTTCTTCTGGATCACGGGAGCACCCCATTGCCGTCAGGTGAACATGGCCTTAGGCCCAGCGATTCGTTCCCAATCCGTCAGACCGCGCAACGGCATTGCAACGGTCTTTTCCCGGAACGAACGCAGGCGAAAGGCGCTGAATAATGATGAAACGCTTTACAGCGAATCAGACGCGGCGCTTCTTCGGCGGGCGAACGCCGTTGTGCGGGATCGGCGTGACGTCGCGAATCTGCGAAATCTGGAAACCGATCGACTGCAAAGCGCGCAGAGCCGATTCGCGCCCCGAACCGGGACCCTTCACTTCGACTTCCAGCGTCTTCATGCCGTGTTCCTGCGCCTTGCGGCCGGCGTCTTCCGCCGCAACCTGGGCGGCGTACGGCGTCGACTTGCGCGAACCCTTGAAGCCCATCGTGCCCGACGAGGACCAGGAGATGGTGTTCCCCTGCGCGTCAGTGATGGTGATCATGGTGTTGTTGAACGACGCATTGACGTGAGCGACGCCAGCGGAAATGTTCTTGCGCTCGCGGCGACGAAGGCGCTGGGAAGCGGCGGACGGCTTAGCCATGTAACGGAATCCTCGAACTTACTTCTTCTTGCCGGCGATCGGCTTGGCGGGACCCTTGCGGGTGCGGGCGTTGGTGTGGGTCCGCTGACCATGCACCGGCAGGCCCTTGCGATGACGCAGACCGCGGTAGCAGGCCATGTCCATCAAGCGCTTGATGTTCATCGCAACGCTGCGGCGCAGATCGCCTTCGACTTGATAGTCGGCGTCGATGGTTTCGCGGATGCGCAGCACTTCGTCGTCGGTCAACTGGTTGACGCGACGCTCGGCCGGGATGCCCAGCTTGCCGCAGATTTCGTTGGCCTTGAACGGGCCGATTCCATGAATGTAGGTCAACGCGATCACCACGCGCTTTTGCGTGGGAATGTTGACGCCGGCAATACGCGCCACGCCTGCTCTCCTTAGCTCTCAATCGGGGGGCCTCACGGCCCGCCTTATCCTGGTGTAAAACCCGTCATGTGCAAACGCCCCGCACCGGCCAGCCACAGGCCAGCCGCGCAAGGACGTCATCGATACTTTACCGCCCCAAACCTGGGACTGAGGGGGCGGAGTATAGACAACCGCCCCCGCTTGTCAACAAGCCGCAACACAAGTTGTCAACAGCCCGCCGCAAAGCCTCCTCAAAAGCGCTCTCAATGACCGCCGTCGCCGTCGAAGCTGGGGGCGGAAATGCCCGACAGCTCCAGTTGCGCCACCACCTGGGCCTTCAGCCGCTCCAAGCCTTCGTCGTTAAAGGCTTCGGCGCGGGCCACCAGCACGTCTTGGGTGTTGGAGGCGCGCAGCAGCCACCAACCGTCCGGGGTGTTGACCCGCACGCCGTCGATGTCGTTGACGTCGGCCTTGGCGGCGGCGAGTCGCGCCTTGACCTCCTCCACCACGGCGAACTTGCGTTCCTCCGACACCTGGAAACGGGTTTCCGGGGTGTTGATGACCGCCGGCAGCACGTCGCGCAGGTCCGCCAGCGTCTTGCCGGACTTGGAGATCAGCGCCAGCAGGCGAATCCCGCAGTAAAGCGCGTCGTCGAAACCGTACCATTTGTCGGCGAAGAAGATATGCCCCGACATTTCGCCGGCCAACGGCGATTTCGTCTCCGCCATCTTGGCCTTAATCAGCGAATGCCCCGTCTTGAACATCAAGGGCTTGCCGCCCAATTTGGCGACCTCGTCAAACAGGGTCTGGCTCGCCTTGACGTCGGCGATGATGGTGGCGCCGGGATGGGCGGCCAGCACTTCCGCCGAATAGATCGCCAGCAACTGGTCGCCCCAAACGACTCGGCCGGCGTGATCGATGGCTCCGATGCGGTCGCCGTCGCCATCGAAGCCGATGCCGACGTCGGCGCCATGCTCCGCCACAGCCTTCTTGAGGTCCACCAGGTTCTTTTCAACCGTCGGGTCAGGGTGGTGGTTGGGGAACAGGCCGTTGATGTCGTCGAACAGGGTGACGTGGGTTCCCGGCAGCTTGGCGACCAAGCGGCGCAAGACGTCGCCGGTGGCGCCGTTGCCGGCGTCCCAAACGACCTTCAGGTCGCGCGGACCGTCATAGTCGCGCAGCAGACGGTCGACATAGGCGTCGCGCACGTCCACCGTTTCGTCAGAGCCTTGACCTTGGACGTAATCGCCGGACGCCGCGATGGTTCCGAGGTTTTGGATCATCGCGCCATAGAACGGCCCCTTGCCCAGCATCATCTTGATGCCGTTGTATTCCGGCGGGTTGTGCGAGCCGGTTATCATCACGCCGGCGTCGGCCTCGCGATCCCGAGTCGCAAAATACAGCATCGGCGTCGGCCCCAGCCCGACCCGCACCACGTGCAGGCCCGTGCTCTTCAGCCCGTCCACCATCGCCTGCTCCAGCGCGGGGGAGGAGGTGCGGCCGTCGTAGCCGACGCACACCGTCTTGCCGCCGCCGCGAACCACCACCGTGCCGAACGCCTTGCCCACCGCTTCGGCGTCGGCTTGCGTCAGGGTGTCGCCCACCAAGCCGCGGATGTCGTATTCGCGCAGCACCGTGGGGTGAAACTTATGCGACGCAGTCATGGTCGTCTCGTCCCTTGTTATCGTTATGTCAGGCTGCGCTGAAGGCGCGGGGTTGTCAGGCTGCGCCCGCGGCGCGGGGGTTTTTGGTCGGCCGGCCAACGGAAGAATAGATGAAGCCGGCGTCGATCATTTCTTGCGGGTTATAAACATTGCGCAAGTCCACCACCACCGGACGCTTGAGCAACTCTTTGACCCGGTTAAGGTCAAGGGCGCGGAACTCGTTCCATTCCGTCAGGATGGCGACACAGTCGGCGCCGTCCAGCGCGGCGTAGGCGTCCTTGACCCAGGCGACGCCGGGCAGCAGCTTTTCCGCTTCGTGCATCGCCGCCGGGTCGTACGCCCGCACCACCGCCCCCGCCGCCTGCAAAGCCGGCACGATGTCCAGCGAGGGCGCGTCGCGCATGTCGTCGGTGTTGGGTTTGAAGGCGACGCCCAGCACGGCGACGGTTTTGCCCGCCACCGAGCCGCCGCAGGCGTCGATAATCCGCCCGGCCATCGCCTTTTTGCGCTTATCGTTGACGTCGACCACCGTTTCGATGATGCGCAAGGGCGCGCCGGCCTGCTGCGCCGTGCGCACCAGCGCCAGCGTGTCCTTCGGGAAGCACGAACCGCCGTAGCCGGGACCGGGGTGGAGGAATTTGCGGCCGATGCGGCCGTCCAGCCCGATGCCCCTGGCGACGTCGTGGACGTCGGCGCCCAGCTTTTCGCACAGATCGGCGATTTCGTTGATAAAGGTGATCTTCGCCGCCAGGAAGGTGTTCGCGGCGTATTTCGTCAACTCCGCCGTCTCCAGCGAGGTCATGACGATCGGCGTTTCGATCAGATAGAGCGGCCGGTAGAGCCGGCGCATCATCTCCCGCGCCAATTCGGTTTCGGCGCCGATCACCACCCGGTCGGGGCGCATGAAGTCGCCGATGGCCGAGCCTTCGCGCAAGAACTCCGGGTTCGACACCACGTCGAAATCCGCATCGGGGCGACGCTTGCGGATGATCGCCGCCACCTCGCGGCCGGTGCCCACCGGCACCGTCGATTTATCGACGATGACGGCGTAGCCTTCCAGATTATCGGCGATTTCCTCGGCCGCGGCGTAGACGTACGACAAATCAGCGTGGCCGTCGCCGCGCCGCGTCGGCGTCCCCACCGCGATGAAAATCGCGTTGGCGCCGCGCATGCCTTCCTTCAGGTCGGTAGTGAACGACAGCCGGCCCGCCGCGACGTTGCGGTGAACCAGCTCGTCCAAGCCCGGTTCATAGATCGGGATTTCGCCGCGGTTCAGCCGCTCGATCTTGCCGGCGTCCTTATCGACGCACGTCACATGCACGCCGAATTCGGAAAAGCAGGCCCCGGAAACCAGACCGACATAGCCGGTCCCGATCATTGCAATGCGCATAGAACAGCTTTCCTATTGAAACGTCTGGCCTATTGAAACGTCTGGCGAAATCAGAGCAGCGCGCGCAAGGCTTCGCGCACCTGCGGCCCCATGTCGGGGCGCGACAGCGCGTGCGCGATGGTCGCTTCGATGAAGCCCACCTTGTCGCCGCAGTCGAAACGCTTGCCTTCGAAGCGCAGGCCGTGGAACGGCTGTTCGCCGATCAGCTTGGCCATGGCGTCGGTCAACTGAATTTCGCCGCCGGCCCCGCGCTGCTTGGCTTCCAGATGGTCGAAAACTTCCGGCTGCAGAATATAGCGGCCGATGATCGACAAGGTGCTGGGGGCGTCTTCCGGCTTGGGCTTTTCCACCAAGCCTTTCACTTCGGCCAAGCGGCCGTCGTCTTTGCCGACGTCGAGGATGCCGTAGCGCTTGGTGTGTTCGCGCGGCACGTCCACCACCGCGACGATGTTGCCGCCAACTTCTTCGTAAGCGTCCACCATCTGTTGCAGACACGGGCGGTCGGCGAGGATGAAATCGTCGGGCAGGATGATGGCGAAGGGCTCTTGCCCGATCACTTCGCGGGCGCACCAAACGGCGTGACCCAGGCCCAGCGGCACTTGCTGGCGGGTGTAGAAGCACTTGCCGGGCGCGATTTCGGTGGCGCGGACGTCGGCCAGCGCGCCAACGTTCTTGCGCTCCTCCAACGTGCGGTTCAGTTCGGTGTCGGCGTCAAAATGATCCTCAATGGCGCGCTTGGAGCGGCCGGTGACGAAGACGAAGTCTTCGATGCCGGCGGCGCGCGCTTCCTCGACTGCGTGCTGCAGCAAGGGCCGGTCCACCAGCGGCAGCATTTCTTTCGGAATGGCCTTGGTGGCGGGCAGGAAGCGGGTGCCGAGACCGGCGACGGGAAACACGACCTTGCGAACGGGAACGCGCATGGACAGCTCGCGGGTGCTAACCGGGGGAGGTCGAGGGAAGCGGAGCGCCGTCTTCTCCCCCGACAAGAGCGGCCCGCGTCAGCGGCTTTCTGCCACATGCCCGCGTATCAGGCAACATGACCAAGGCGGAACCGTGGCGAGAAGTTGAGACCGGACGCCGCACCCCCCCTTCCGGCCGGCGCCGGGGCCGGAGCCGGCGACCATGCGAAGATTGACAAGCGGCCGCCGCCCGGCCATAGCCTCGCCCAACCTGTCCACACTCGCATCAAATTCTCAGGAGACGTCGTGTCCACCGCTTGCCCCTGCGGCGCGCCCGCCGCATTCGCCGATTGTTGCGGCCCGATCATCGACGGCGCCCCCGCCGCCACCGCCGAAGCGCTGATGCGCTCGCGCTACACCGCGTTCACCCTGGGGCGGATCGACCATCTCGACGCCACCCACGCGCCGGAAGTGCGCGAAGACTTCAACCACGAAGAAGCCGAACGCAACGCCCGCGCCGTGACCTGGACCGGGTTGGAGGTGATGCGGGCGGAAGAATTCCCCGACGACACCGGAATCGTCGAATTCGCCGCCCGGTTCGAAACCGAAGGCCACACGCTGACCCACCGCGAACGCGCCCGCTTCCGCCGGGTCGACGGCCGCTGGATGTATGTCGACGGCGACGTCAACTTTAAGCAACCGCCGCGCACGGTGGCGAAGATCGGCCGCAATGATCCATGCTCATGCGGATCGGGCAAAAAGTACAAAAAGTGCTGCGGCCAGTAAGCCCTAACCGTTTTGGATTCCGAGCGTGAGCGTCGAGCGGCGCTTCTCCTGCACCGCCTGCGGCGCTTGTTGCCGCGGGCAAACCCCGCTCACGCTGTCGGAAGCGCTGAAGTACGCCGACCTTTTCCCGATCGCCATGGTGTGGACGCCAGTGCGGCCGGGGGCGAAGAATCACGAACTGGCGCTAAAATTGGGGGCCGCCGTTCGGCTGGGCGGTAAAAAAGACGCCGGCGTCTTCATCGCCGCCACGGCGTATCTGCCGAAAAACCTGCCTTGCCCGGCATTGGACGACGACGGGCTGCTTTGCCGCATCCACGACGACAAACCGCTGCGCTGTCGCGCCATGCCGTTTTATCCCTATCGCGAAGAAGCGGATCAAAGCGACCTGCTGACGCCGCGGCCGGGATGGAAATGCGACGTGTCCGCCGCGGCCCCGGTGGTTTACCGCGACCGTAAAATCGTCGAATCGGCTGATTTTTTGGCGGAAAAAGCCGCGCTGGCGGCGCAAGCGGCGGCGGTGAAAGCCTACGCCAAGCACGTCTTGACCTACGTCCCTGGCGTGACCGAACAACTCGCCAAGGCGGCGGGCGGCAAGTTCGCCGGCCATGTGGTGATGAGTTGGTATCTATATTTATCGCGGCTAAGCAACGAAATCGCCGTTCCCTCCGCCCGCGCGCAGGTGGAGACGCTGACCCGGTTCATCACCCTGACCGAAGGCCGCGCCGATCTCGCCGAACACCACAAGAATTACCTGCGGTGGCGCGACGAGATGCGGCGGTTTTTATGAACGGCCGCGGCGGTTAAGCGGCAAAGCCGCGGCGGTTAAGCGGCGTTACGGCTGGAGGCCCGCGACACGCCGAACAAGAAGCGCTCCACCTCCTGCTTCAGCCCTTCGGCCTGCGACGACAACTCGCCCGACGCCGCCAGCACCTGCTGGGCCGCCGCGCCGGTGACGGTGGCGGTTTCCCGCACTTCTTCGATATTCGACGACACCTCGCGCGCGCCGGCGTACGCTTGCGTCACGTTCATGGCGATGTCGGTGGTGGCGGCGGTTTGCTGGCGCACCGCTTCCGCCATCGCCTCGGCGGCCTGATGCACTTCGGCGATGATGGCGCCGATGCCGGCGACGATGTCGGCGGCCTCGCGGGAAGCTTGCTGCACCGCGCCGATCTGCTCGGTCACCTGTTCGGTGGCCTTGGCGGTCTGATTAGCGAGGTTTTTCACTTCCGACGCCACCACCGCAAAGCCCTTGCCGGCTTCGCCGGCCCGCGCCGCTTCGATGGTCGCGTTAAGCGCCAGCAGGTTGGTTTGTTGAGCGATGTCGTTAATCAGACCGACCACCGCGTCGATGCGCCCCGCCGCTTCCGCCAACCCGCCGACGATGGCGCCGGCGCGCTCCGCCTCCCGCACCGCTTTTTCCGCGGTGGAGGACGAAAGATCAATGTGGCGGGAGATTTCGCCGCTGGTGGCCGACAGTTCTTCCGCCGCCGCCGCCACGGTCTGCACGTTGCTCGACGCCTGATCGGCGGCGCTGGCGACGGCGACCGAACGCTGGCTGGTTTCGCTGGCCGCCCCGGTCATGGAATGGGCGGTGGCGTGCAGTTGGGTGGAGGCCGCGGCCAAGGACTTCATCATGCCGCCCACCGAGTTGCGGAAGCCTTCGGTCAGGCGCTCCATCTCGCGGCGACGCTCCTCCTTGGCGGCTTCCTCCGCCAGATGGGCTTCACGCAAACGTCGGCGTTCGATGGCGTTGTCTTTGAACACTTGCACCGCTTCCGCCATGGCGCCGATTTCGTCGCGATGGTCGCGGGACGGCACGTCCACCGTCAAATCGCCTTCCGCCAGCCGGCTCATCGCCCGCGTCATGCCGCCCAGCGGCCCGACCACGGCGCGACACACCGCGAGCGCGACGCCGACCCCCAACAGCAGCACCACGGCGGAGATGATCGACAAGCGCAGGGCGACGGCGTTGAAGGCCGCATCGACGTCATCAAGATAAATCCCAGTGCCGATGATCCAGCCCCACGCCGGCAAGGTCTTGACGAAGCTGATCTTGCGCACCGGTTCCGCCGCGCCCGGCTTCGGCCAGAGATAATCGACGAAGCCCTGGCCAGCGTCCTTCGACACCTTGACCATCTCAATAAACAGACGCTTGCCCGCCGGATCGGCGGAGCCGGACACGTCCTTGCCTTCAAGCTCCGGCTTGAAGGGGTGCATGACCATGCGCGGCCCTTGATCGACGATGAAAAAATATTCTTCTCCGTCGTAGCGCTGTCCGCGCAAAGCCGCCATCGCCGCCGCCTTGGCGGCGTCCGCCGTCATATCGCCCTTGCGGGACAACTCGACGTAATGACTGGCCGTGGTGTAGGCGACTTCCGCGAGATTGCGCGTCTTGGCGTAACGGTCGGCCATCATCTGCGAGCGCATGGCGGACAGGCTGACGGCGACGACGATTCCGACGCCCAGCAAAGCCACCGCGACGATCATGTATATCTTTGTCTTGACGCTCACATTCGACAGCATTTTTTCACCCCTCCCTTTGGTTCGGTAAATATAAATTTTAAATCTAATCTTATTTTTATATTAGCATCAAAGTATATTTGTTGATTTTTTCTTTGATGCTTGGTTGGCGTTTTTACAATGTAGCGCCGGAATTTAGCACTGTTGATTGTCCGTCCCGCCTGCGTCCCGTCATCAATACATGCAAATGACGCCTTGCCCCGGACTGTTGTCAATATGACAAAGGGGCATATCCGGGCGCGGCGCGGCCGATGCTGCGGTGCAATAAGATTATGCTACTAACTTTCATATGGATTTATAATTATAAATTTCCAGTGACGGCTATTTTATTATGCTACGTGAGGCGCAAAACGTCTGTTCGTGTGTAATAATTATTAAATATAATTATTAAATTAGAAATATCTATTCATAGCGGGCGGCTGATGCTCATCTGCGCTTGACCAAAGACAAGGACAAAGTGCC
>ERZ761609.3182-NODE-3182-length-11118-cov-8.263401_pt1 | contig 11118 bp, 5 predicted proteins | sample MGYA00511163_ERZ761609 | MGnify/ENA primary metagenome ERZ761609 (study PRJEB28899, sample SAMN02445070) | bioreactor sludge metagenome | biome: EBPR sludge | place: Australia: Brisbane, Thorneside Wastewater Treatment Plant | collected 2011-12-16 ... | reverse complement strand
CCAACAGGCGGCCAGCTCGGGGCGCAACTGGCCCGACACTTCGGACCCTTCCACCAGACGCGGCATTTGCGCGCGCGACAGCCCGGTGGCGGCCAGCAGATCATCCGACCAATCACGCGCCCCGGTGTCGAGCCAGCTTGTTCCGGCAGCATCCGACATCTCGGCCACATGCTCGCCCGTCAGCCAGAGGCGCAGATAATCCTTGGGCAGCAAGACCTTGGCGACCTTTGCCCAAAGGGCGGGCTCGTGCTGGCGCAGCCAGTCGAGCTTGGGCGCGGTGAAGCCCGGAAACACGATATTGCCGGAAATCGCGCGGAAGGCGGGCTGGGCATCCAATGCGGCGGCCTCGGCATGGCTGCGCGTGTCATTCCACAGGATGCAGGGGCGCAACACCTGATCGGCGGCATCCAGCAGCGTGGCACCGTGCATCTGCCCCGAAAGCCCGATGGCGCGCACGGCAGCAAGGCTGATCCGCGCCGCCAATTGCGCCATCACGGCCTCGGTGGCGGTGATCCAATCGGCGGGGGCCTGCTCGCTCCAGCCCTCGGCCGGGCGCGACACCTCCAGCGGGGCCGAGGCCTCGGCCAGCACATGCTGCGCATCGTCGATGACCAGCGCCTTCAGCCCCGATGTGCCCAGATCCAGACCGATATACATGGCGCGCCCTCCCAGTGCATTTTTGCCCACGGCATGAATACGCGCTCACTCTGGCGGCGTCTATGGCCGCTGTTTGCGGTATCACCGCGATAGATGGGGGATCATGCGGCGATCGACACAAGATTTGATCGCTGGCGATTCGCGATGGATTGAGGTTGCGCCCCTGATTTGCCATAGTCGGGGCACTCTGCCTCGGGGGATTTTCGCGTGTTCGTGTTCCAATTGCTGCCGGCCCGGCGCCTGGCCGCCCTTTTGTTTGCCAGTTCCATGCTCACCCAGCCCGGCTGGGCCGAAGATCTTGTGCGCTTTTCGGTGCAAGGGGCCGCGGCCGAAAAGGTGGAGGGCGATCTGCGCAATGCCTCGGCGCTGCTGACCGCCGTGGGCGATGAGAAAACCGGTGCCGAAGATCTGTTTGCCGCCGCGCAGGCCGAATATGGCGCGCTGGTCACCACGCTTTATGCGCTTGGCCATTATTCGCCGGTAGTGCATGTGCTGGTGGATGGGCGAGAAGCTGCCACCATCCCGCCGCTGGATGCGCCCGGTCGCATCGGCTCTGTGGTGGTGACGGTTGATCCGGGCCCGAAATTCAAGTTCTCGCAGGCCAAGGTGGCCCCCCTCGCCCCTGAAACCGAATTGCCGGAGGATTTTACCGCAGGCAAGACCGCCGCAAGTGGCCTTGTGCGCGAGGCTGTGCAGGCGGGCATCGAGGGCTGGCGCGAGGTCGGCCATGCCAAGGCCGAGGTTGCCAGTCAGGATGTGGTGGCCGATCACCGGGCGAATACGCTTTCTGCCGATGTGCGACTGGCCCCCGGCCCGCGTCTGCGCTTTGGCAGCCTGAGCGTAACCGGCCAACAGCGGATGAGTGAACGCCGCATCCTGAAAATCGCGGGCCTGCCCGAGGGCGAGGTTTACAGCCCCGAATTGCTGAAACGCAGCGCCGACCGTCTGCGCCGCACCGGGGTGTTCAAATCGGTCTCGCTGACCGAGGCCGAGCAGGTGCGCGCGCCCGACCTGCTGGATATCAGCGCCACGGTGGTCGAGGAAAAGACCCGGCGCTATTCGATCGGGGCCGAGATCGCCAGTTTCGATGGGCTCGACCTGTCGGGCTACTGGCTGCATCGCAACCTGCTGGGCGGGGGCGAGCGGCTGAAGGTCGAGGCCGAGATCGCCAATATCGGCGCGCAATCCAGCGGGGTGGATTATGTGCTGGGTGTCTCGCTGGATCGCCCGGCCACCTTCACGCCGGATACCACCTTGGGCCTCACCACCGAGGTCGGCCATCTGGCCGAGGAGGATTTCACCGCCGATGTCGCCACTTTGGGTGTCAATCTGAGCCATTTCGTCTCGGAACGGCTGACAGCGCGGGTGGGGCTGGAATACAGCTATGCCAAGGTGGAGGATTTCTTCGACACCTATACTTACAAGCATTTCGCCCTGCCCATCGGTGCCACATGGGATTCGCGCGATGACAAGCTGGATGCGAAGAAGGGGTATTATCTGGATGGCGAAATCCGGCCCTTCCTGGGCTATGGCATCACCGATAGCGGCCTGCGGGTGAAGGCGGATGGCCGCGCCTATGTGACCTTTGGCGAGGAACGCCCGGTGACCTTTGCGGCGCGCGGCCAGATTGGCGCGGTGCTGGGCGGGGCCACCATTCTGGGCACGCCGCGCGACTACCTGTTCTATTCAGGTGGCGGTGGCACGGTGCGCGGCCAACCGTATCAGGCGCTTGGTGTTGAAGTCGCGCGCATCTATGGCGACAAGATCGGCGGCATGGCCTTTGCCGCGGGCACCGCCGAGGTGCGGGCGCGTGTCACGTCGAAGATCGGCGTCGTGGGCTTTGCCGATGTGGGCTATGTCAGCCCCTTCGATCTGGGCGATGAATTTGGCGAATGGCATGCGGGCGCGGGGCTTGGGCTGCGCTATGCCACAGGCTTTGGCCCGATCCGGGTGGACATTGCCACCCCGGTCAAGGGCAGCATCGACACCGGCGACGGTGTGCAATTCTATATCGGTATCGGGCAGGCATTCTGATGAAACGGTTCATGGTTCTTGCCCTCTGCGCCCTGCCCCCCCTCGGGGCCTTGCCCGTTCCAGCGACGGCGCAAGAGGATGATCGCGGCTATCTGACGGCGCTGCTGGAGGACAACCTCTCCGGGGCCGGGCGCAAGATCACGATCACCGGCTTTGAGGGCGCGTTGTCTTCCAAGGCCAGGATCGCGGCGCTGACCATTGCCGATGATGAAGGGGTCTGGCTCAGCCTCAAGGATGTGGTGCTGGATTGGAACCGCTCGGCGCTGCTGACCGGCAATGTCTCGGTGAACGAGTTGACGGCGGCGGAAATCGTGCTGGCCCGCCTGCCGGAAGCGGAGGCTGATAGCAGCCTGCCTTCGCCGGAAGCCACGCCCTTTGCGCTGCCGGACCTGCCGGTTTCGGTGAATATCGGCAAGCTGGCCACGCCGCGCCTGTCGCTGGGGCCGACGGTGCTGGGGCAGCCGGTGGAGGCGCAGATCACCGCCACCGTGGCGCTGGAGGGCGGCGAGGGCGAGGCGCAGCTGGCGCTGGACCGGATGGATGGCGGCCCGCCCGGCAAGCTGGCGCTGACCGCCTCTTATGCCAATGGCAGCCGCGTTCTGGCGCTGGACCTGCAAGCCAGCGAGGGCGCGGGCGGTATCGCGGCCAGCCTGCTGGGCTTGCCGGGCACGCCTGCCGTGGATCTGACGGTGAAGGGGACCGGTCCGCTGGACGATTACGCCGCCGATCTGCGCCTGCTGTCGGATGGCGAGGAGCGTCTGGCTGGCCGGGTCAGCGTCTCGGTTCCGGGTGCGGATGAGCCGCAGGGCGCGCTTGGCTTCACCGCCAATCTGGGCGGCGATCTGGCCCCGCTGTTTGCCCCCGATTATGCCGAATTCTTTGGCCCCGAGGTCGCCCTGCAAGCCATTGGCGCCAAGGGAGCCGATGGCCGGCTGGACCTGAGCCAGCTTCAGGTGACCACCCGCGCGCTGGAACTGGGCGGTTCGCTCAGCCTCGCCGCCGATGGCTTGCCGGAAAAGATCGACCTCAAGGGGCAATTGGGGCTGGATGGCAAGCCGGTGCTGCTGCCGCTGACCACCGAAGAGCGCACGCTGGTCGATCACGCCGATCTGGTGATCACCTTTGACGCGGCGCAGGATGAGGCCTGGACGGCCAATGTGCAGGTGCAGCGCCTGAGCCGCGCCGATCTGACCGCCGAAAGCGCCCGGATCATCGGCAATGGCGCCATTGTGCGCGATGCAACCCCGCGCAACGCCTGGGGCCTGCTGGACATCACGCTGGCCGGCTTGGCCCCGCGCGACCCGGCCTTGGCCAAGGCGCTTGGCGATCAGCTTACCGGGCAGGTGGCCTTTCAATGGACGGAAGGCCAGCCGACCTTCGATCTGACGGCGCTGACCCTGAACGGCCCGGATTACCGCTTTGACGGCAAGCTGTCGATCGGCGGGCTGGACAGTGCGCTGACGCTTGCAGGCGCGGGCGATCTGACCGCCGATGACCTGTCACGCTTTGCGGATCTGGCAGGCCAGCCGCTTGCGGGCCGCGCCAGTGCCACGCTGGCAGGCCAGACCGCGCTGCTGACCGGGGCGTTTGACGTGACGGGGCAGGTGCGCGGCAATGGCCTCAAGATCGGGGTGGCGGAGGTGGACAGCCTGCTCTCCGGTGCCTCCACCATCGACCTTGTGGTGACGCGCGATGAGAGCGGCACGCGGCTGGACCGGCTCGATATTGCCGCCGCCAGCCTGACGGCCAAGGCCAAGGGCACCATCGCCACCGCAGGCAGCGACATTACCGCCGATCTGGCCTTTGCCGATCTGCGCGCGCTTGGCCCGCAGTATCGCGGCAGCCTGAACGGGCTGGCCCGGTTTCAGGGCACGCCCGAGGCGGGGCGCGTCAGCCTTGACGCCAAGGGCCAAAGCCTTGCCATCGGTGTGGCCGAGGCCGACAATCTGCTGAAGGGCGACAGCACCATTCAGGCCGAAGCCACCCTGGCAGGCAGTGTGGTGCAGCTGCAACGGCTGGAGGTGAACGCCGCCAGCCTTGGCGTGAAGGCCAGCGGCAAGATCGACCCGGCCGGCCATGACCTGAGCGCCGATCTGGCTTTCCGCGATCTGCGCGCGCTTGGCGGCGGCTATCGCGGCACATTGGCGGCCAAGGCCGCCTTCAAGGGCACGCCGGAAAATGGCACCCTGACCGCCACCGCAACCGGCTCCGGGCTGGCCATCGGGCAGGCCGAGGCCGACCGGCTGCTGGCCGGAAACAGCCGTCTGGCGGCGAACCTGCGGCTGCAAGGCGGGCAGATCAAGATCGACAGCGCCACGCTGGAAAACCCGCAACTGCGGGTGGCCGCCAAGGGCGACATCGCGGGCAATCAGCGGCAGGTGACGCTGGATGCCGCGCTGGCCAATCTGGGCCTGTTGCTGCCGGAATTTCCGGGGCGGCTGAGTGTCACCGGCAAGCTGGCCGATGATGGCAATGGCTACGCTGTCGATCTGGCGGCCAATGGGCCGGGCGGCATCGCCCTGACCACCAGGGGCCGCATGGCCCCCGATTTCAGCCGTGCCGATCTGGCGATCAATGGCAATGCCAAGGCCGATCTGGCCAATGCCTTTGTCAGCCCGACCACAGTGTCCGGCGGGCTGGGGATCGACCTGCGGCTGAACGGGCCGCTGGTGCCTGCCTCGCTGGGCGGGCGGGTGACGCTGAACGGGCTGCGATTGGCCAACCCTGCGGTGCCGAACTCGGTCGAGGGGCTGAACGGGGCGGTGAGCTTTGCCGGGGGCCGAGCGCAACTGGATCTGCAAGGCGGGCTGAACTCGGGCGGGGCTTTCACCGTGGGTGGCAGCGCTGGCCTTGCCGCCCCCTATCAGGGTGACATCACGGTGGCCCTGCGCGACCTACAATTGAAAGACCCGCAGCTTTACCAGACCAAGGTCAACGGCGATCTGTCGGTGCGCGGACCGCTGACTGGCGGCGCGATGATTGCGGGCGAGATTTTGCTGAAGGAAACCGAGCTGCAAGTGCCCTCCACCGGCCTTGGCGGTGCGGCGGGGCTGGAAGATCTGCGCCATGTGGCAGAGCCCGCCGATGTGCGCCTGACCCGCCAACGCGCCGGTCTGGTGCCCGAGGCCGAAACCGCAGGCGGTGGCAGTGGCAGCAGCCGCCCCTTCGGGCTGGACCTGACCATTTCGGCCCCGCAACGCATTTTCGTGCGCGGCCGGGGCCTGGATATGGAACTGGGCGGCAGCCTGCGCGTCACCGGCACCACCGCCAATATCGTGCCCTCCGGCGCGTTTGAACTGGTGCGCGGGCGGCTGGATATTCTGGGCAAGCGCCTGACCATCGCGCAGGCGCAATTGCAGATGCAGGGCGATTTTGACCCCTGGCTGTCGGTGCTGGCCTCCAATGAGAGCGATGGCATCACCAGCTCGGTGAAGATCGAGGGCAATGCCTCTTCGCCCAAGGTGAGCTTCGTGTCCTCGCCCGAACTGCCCGAGGAGGAAGTGCTGGCGCGGCTGCTGTTCAACCGCGACCTCAGCGCGCTTTCGGCCTTTCAGGCGGCGCAACTGGCCTCGGCTGTGGCGACATTGGCGGGCAAGGGCGGTGATGACATCATGTCAAAGCTGCGCAAGGGCTTTGGCCTCGATGATCTCGACATCAGCACCAATGCCGAAGGCCAGACCGAGGTGAAGGCCGGGAAATACATCTCGAAAAACGCCTATACCGAGGTGGAGGTGGATGGCGAGGGCAAGGCCAAGATCAACCTGAACCTCGATGTCACCCCCACCGTCACCCTGCGCGGCAGCGTGGGGGCCGAGGGAGAAACCAGCATCGGCATCTTCAAGGAAAAAGACTACTGACCACGCTCAGGCGACCGGAGGAAGCCCTTCCTCCGGCACCGCCGCGCGTTCGGCATCCACCGCCGCGCCGAACAGGATGGCATAGGCGCTGAGATAGAGCCACATCATCAGGATCACCACGGCCCCGATGGAGCCATAGACTTTGTTGTAGGTGTTGAAATGCGCCAGATAGACGACAAAGCCGCGTGACACCGCAAACCACAGGATCACCGCCACCAGCAGGCCCGGCGTCAGCAGTCGCGCTTGCTGGCTTTCATGCCGGTTGGGCCCAAAGCGATAGGTCAGCGCCAGCCCCAGCACCACAAGGCTGGCAGAGAGCAGCGTATTGGCCAGTTCCAGCGCGATAGAGGCGGCAGGACCAAGGGGCAGCAGGGCAATCACCAAAGGCACGCCCACGGCCGCCACAAGCGCCGCCAGCGCGATCGAGACCAGCACAAGGGTCATCAGCAACGCAAGGCCGGTGCCGCGCAGGCTGCTGTGATCCGGGCGATGCCAGACGGTATTCAGGCCCGAGTTCATGCCCTGCACACCCGCCCGTGCCGACCACAGCGCCACCATGAGCGAGACCAGCGTAGCCCAGCCCAGATCTGCCCCACTGGCCAGCAACAGCGCCTCGACCTGTGCATTGATCAGGGAAAAGGCATCTGCCGGCAGAAACTCTGCCAGAAGCTCCATCTCTTGCCGGATTGCATCGGGATTGGCCGCAAAGCTCCAGATCGCGATGACAAAGGCAATGCCGGGAAAAATGGACAGAAAGCCGAAAAACGCCACCGCCGCTGCCGCCATGCCGATATTCGCATTGCCCGCCCGCACAAACACGCGGGCCACCCGCGATTTCCAGCGCAGAAGAAAACGGTATCGCATCAGGCCCATGGCGCGCTCCTGGAAAGGGGTGGCCGAAAAAGCAAAGGGCTCGCCGAAGCGAGCCCTGCCATTCAGGCGTCCGAAGACGGTCTGAATTATTCCGAGTCGTCGTCCGACACCAGAGCGGCGACCAGAGCCAGACCGGCCAGACCGGCGACAACGGCGCCAGCGCCCATCGAGCCCGACGAAGCCGGAGCAACGGCAACCGGGGTGGTGTCATCAACGACCACAACCGGGCCACCGGCCAGAGCGGCCGAAGCCATCATCGACGACAGGGCGACGAGAGCAGCGATTTTTTTCATTTTCAATCTCCATGGATTCTGAACTGGATTGTCACGGGATTAGCATATCGGGACGGGGAAAGTAAGGAGTATCTTCCGGGGCTTGTCAACCACGCGAGACAGCTCTGAGCCAGCCCGCGAAAACACACTTAAGCACCTGTATATAAAAGAAAAAATACCGATTCACTCCCCCTCTCTACAGGTCACTTTTGCGCCATTTCCAGCACGGGTCTCCAGCATATGACGGACCATGTGTTGCATCCCTACCACAGAGATTGTCTCCCACTTTCTATCAAATAAGTGGCAAAGTCCGAATTCTCGGGAATTTTCATATATTTATCAATGCCATAAACAGAAAAGCAGCGGCCATCCCGGCCTGTGGAAAACGGCGATGGCTGGCATTTCAGCCTTCATGATGCGCCACAAGGGCAGGCTGATCGGCGCATAGGCCGATAGTGAGCCCACCAAGACCGCCTTCGGGGAGGTTTGCACCGGTGACACGGCTTTGGCCTGCGCGCATGACAGAAAGCGCAGGCAGCGACTCAGCGCTGCCATACGCGCCATATACCGCAGCCCGTGGGCTGTAGTGACGCGATCAGGACAATCGGCGGCGGTCAGCCCCGCCGAGATGGGCACAGACATGGCAGAGCAGAAGCGGCACGAAGCCTCTCGCAGCGGCAGCCCCTAGGGCTTGTCAACCACCCGAGACACTTCGGCATAGCCCCATTCCGGCATGATCAGTTCCCTGGACTTCCGAATATATCCGCCACTTTCGAACCAATATTCATTGGTGATCGTCCCGCCCTCTCCGGTGCAGCTCTCCACCACATGACGGGTCGGGTATTGCAGGCCAACGACCGTGATGGCCTCCGACCCGCGATCGGACAGGGTGCAGGACCAGGACTGGCGACGGATCTTGTCATCGCCATCAAGGTAATAATAGGCGCGGCCATGGCTGCCACGGCCTGCGGCCAGTTGCGCACGACTGGGCACTTCGGATTGCATGATATCGGGGCCAAGGCCCCGCGTTGCCACCAAAACCCCGTCACGGAAAGACAGCGTGCGGTCATCCGATGTGGCCCAGGTTTCAACGCCCCCATTCTGGCCAAAAGGCACCAGATAGAGCAGCACATTGGCAGTCTTGACCTCGGCCATCAGCATGGGCGTGTTGAAGCCTGCAAGCTGCTCCCGGGTCAGCGGCGTGGGCGGGGCCTTGTCTTTGCCCCGCTTGAGCAGGTCGCCCGCAACCCCCTTCACAGCCCTGAGACCCGGCGCTGCGCCCTTGTCATTGCCGCAGGCGGCCAAGGCCAGCCCCGCGACAGCCAGCAGGGCCGCAGCCCGCAGGGCGAAACGGCTCATTTCCAGAACCTCCCCCACTGGCCATCGAGGCCGGAGGTGTCATAGTCGCGATAGGTCTCATACAGACGCCCTTCGACATCCAGACGCGCACCACCATCACGCGACAGCGAACGCAGCGTGGTAGAGGCCACATCGCGCGACGGCGTGCCCAGCGACCAGGTGAAGGGAATCGACAGCATGATCCCCTTGTCATAGCTGCCTTCGCCGAAATCCTCGGCCGACATATCGGTCTTGGTGGCAAAGACACCGACCTTCCAGCCATTGTCGAACTCGCGGTTCAAGGACAGCGTGGCCCCGATATCGCCCGCCAGATAGCGGCCCACATCGACCTGCGCATGGTAGCCATGGGCGAATTCCAGATAGCCGGACACATGGCCCGTGACCGTATCATAATCCTGGAAGCCGAAAAGCTGATCGAAGTCGCGCTGCTTCACATAGTTGATCTCAGCCCCAAGCCCGAAGGGGCTGTCGGCCCGCTTCCACAAGACCTCGGCCGAAACACCGCCGAACATCCGCTCCAGATAGCCGGCAGTGATGCGGGTGTGAATGGTGGGGGTTGGGTGCGCATACCAGGCCCAGGTCAGATGCTCAATGGCGGGCGAGCCTTCCTGATCATAGAGCGACACATTGGACCGCACGCGCGGCGGCGGGTTGGGCGAATCCGACGGCTCGGGCGGATCGCCCTTGTCGAGATTGCCCGCCAGCGGCTGCGCGATGGAGGTTGACAGCACCTGGCCGGGGGCCACCTCGAAGCTGGCCGTCAGCCGCGCCCCCAGTTCAGCGCGCACCGGGGCCTCTGGGTCGAACAGCGAGGCGCGAAGGTAAGGCCCGAGGTTCCAGCGGAAGCGCGGGTAAAGATCGGGGTTCATCACCATGCCCGTGCCGCGCAGCGGGTCGGCCTCGCCAATCTCCACGCGATGCCGCAATTGCGCCGCCGCGTCGGGGGCAAATTCCAGCCGTTCCACATCAGACCGGCGCAGGGCCACTTGCGAAGCCGGAATGCCATTCACCACTGGCACGATCTCGAACCGCTCGACCGAGGCGGGCATGACATTGGTCATGGCGCGCGCCACGCGGCCAATCACCTGCGCCTCGGCGTCGTAGCGATCATTGCGCACCGTCACGCGGACGGTATCGCCCTGATAGCGGATGCCTTCAACCAGCAAGCCATCGCCTTTCAGGCGCTTGTTCAGGTTTTCGATCAGCACCGGGCCGACATCGGGCTGGGTCACCCATTCCGGCGACCAGGCTTCGGGGTCGGCGGCGCGGGACGGGCGCGGCTTCACCGGATCGGGGGCGGTATCGTTCACATTACCCTGCGGGCGCGAACCGGGGTTCATCACGAACTGCGCCGAGAAGCCGACCTCGGAGCCATACATGTAATAGCCACCCAGCCGCAGATTCTCGTTCACCTGATATTCGGCACCAAAGCTGAAGGGGTTCTTCAACTCCATCGTGCGGCGCCTTTCATCCTCCAGCTCATAGGCATCGGAGGAGTATTCAGCCTTCAGCGACAGCCTGTCGGTGGCCTGCCATTCCACCCCGGCGAAGGGCGCGACCGGGCCGCGGAACCACTGGCCAAAGTTGACCTTGCCGCCCTGCCCCACATCCACCGGGTCACGATCCCCCAGCGGCGAGCCGATGTCGCCATACGAGCCAAGCCGCCCCCAGCCCAGACCGCCGGTCAGTTTCAGGCGCGGCGAAAGGTGTTTGGTGGCGGCGATATATTCCGCAGACAACAGGCCGGTGCCCAGGAAATCCTGCAAACCCACTGTGACCGCAGGCATATAGCGCCCCTCGGTCAAGACCTGATAGCGCACGTCGAAACTGCGGTCGTAATAGGTGTTGAACTGGTTATCGAGGCCGGTGGTCCGGTTCCAGTGCTGCACCCCGGTATAGCGGAAGCTGGCGGAGAGGCGCGGGCTGATCTGAAAGCTGAGCGTGGTGCGCAGGGTCGAGCCGAAGCCCGCCATCGAGGTGGTCAGATAGCCATCCGGCAAGGCCTCACCCGAGGGCATGTCCAGCAGGCCGGGCACCCCATAGGTGTTCAGTCCGGGAGCAGGGGC
>ERZ761609.3181-NODE-3181-length-11119-cov-7.231020_pt1 | contig 11119 bp, 12 predicted proteins | sample MGYA00511163_ERZ761609 | MGnify/ENA primary metagenome ERZ761609 (study PRJEB28899, sample SAMN02445070) | bioreactor sludge metagenome | biome: EBPR sludge | place: Australia: Brisbane, Thorneside Wastewater Treatment Plant | collected 2011-12-16 ... | reverse complement strand
TGGTTTCTGTGTGGGATGAACCTTCTGTTGATTTTATGGAAAAGTTTGATACACCAGCCTATAAAGTTCCATCCGCATCATTGACCGATCACAACTTATTAAAGTATGTTCGCAAAACGGGCAAGCCTGTCATTATTTCAACAGGTATGTCTACGATGGAACAAATTCACAAAGGTGTAAATGTTGTTGGTGAAGATAATCTTGTGATTATGCACTGCACTAGCACCTATCCATGTGAACCCGAAGAATTAAATCTCAGAATGATTGAAACCCTTCGCAAAGAATTTCCAAACAATCCTATTGGATATTCTGGTCACGAAGTTGGGCTTGTTCCTTCGGCTGTTGCCATTGCATTAGGTGCAACATCTATCGAACGCCATATCACTTTGGATCGCGCCATGTGGGGCAGTGACCAAGCCGCATCTGTTGAACCTGGTGGTTTTGAAAAATTGGTTAAGTATATTCGCGTCACTGAGGCGGCAATGGGTGATGGCGTCAAGAAAGTTTATGAATCTGAAAAAGGTTCGATGAAAAAATTACGTCGCGTTGTAAATGAATAATTATTTGTAGGGGCGACTGGCTAGTCGCCCCTACGTGTTTATATGAAAAATCTTCGCCGCATCATTCGCCCTTATGCAAAAACCGCTCAAGCCATCATCCGATGGAAGCGGTTTTCTTTTCATGAATCGCCGCCTATTTTCGGAAACTCCAAACCGAAAAGTGGTTCGCATCTGCTTTTGCAAATTTTGAATGGCTTTACACAAATCATGCCATACAAATATGTGGATGCCGAACCGATTCGCACCATCACCAAAGATGGAGAACGAAGAACATCGGATAAAATCTTGCATGACTTAAAAAAGATTCCAAACGGAGTGATTGGCTGGGGATATGTGGATGCGACAAAAGAAAACGCCTCTTTCTTAACTCAAACTGGTCGCGTGACCTTCTTCATTTATCGTGACCCACGCGATTTGCTCATCTCACAAGTCTTCTTTGCAACAGACATGCACGAAGAACATGGAATGCACGATTATTACAATTCTCTTCCTGATTTCAATGAGAGACTCAAAGTTGCCATCACAGGCATTGAACAAGATGACTTGCACATGGTTTCAGTCAAACAAAGATATGAAGGTGTGTTTCAATGGCTTGAACAAAAAAATGCGATGTGCATCCGCTTTGAAGATTTGATAAATAATCGTGATGTCACATTAAATAAAATGCTGGATGAAGTAGAAAAGACAGGTTACAAAATTCCAACATCAAGAGAAAAATGTTTATCGGTTTTAGTAGAAGCGATTCAGCCAAAGAAAAGCCACACATTTCGCTCAGGTAAAACGGGCGGTTGGAAAGAATATTTCACCGAAGAGCATAAACAGTTATTCAAAGATGTGGCAGGGGATTTGTTAGTAAAATTGAATTACGAAAAAAATAATGATTGGTAATCAGTAGGGGCGAGGTCATCTCGCCCCTTATTACATCTGGAGGAACCATGCCCGTCCACGGAACACATAACGCAGTTGAAGATACACGCAATGAAAAAATATTGATTTACGTTAACGGCGAACTATTTCCACGCAATGAAGCCAAGATTTCAGTCTTTGATAGTGGCTACCTCGTTGGTGACGGAATTTGGGAAGCACTTCGTTTACATGATGGCGTATTAGTTTTCCTTGATGAGCATCTCAATCGTCTCTGGCAAGCCGCGGCAACCGTAGGCATGGATTTGAAAATGACTCGCCAAGAACTCATAGATAAAATCTGGCAAACGCTTAAAGCGAATGATATGCATGATGGCGTGCATGTAAGATTTATGGTGACACGCGGCACGAAAAAAACTCCTTCGCAAGACCCACGTTTAGTTCTCACTGGACCCAACTTAGTTATTATTCCCGAATATAAACAAGCCAGCCCTGATTCTCGCAATCGTGGCATCACTTTATTTACCAGCACAATTCGTCGCGGCTCACCTGATTATCTTGACCCACGTTTGAATTGTCATAGCAAGTTGCATGAAGTCATGGCATTAGTTCAAGCCATTGAAGCAGGTGCAGATGAAGCCCTCATGCTTGATATTCATGGCTTTGTTGCCACATGTAATGCCACAAATTTTTTCATGGTCAAAGATGGCGAAGTATGGACTTCGACTGGTCAATACTGCATGAATGGAATCACACGCGGAAAAATTATTAAAGTCGCGAATGATAATCATATTCCTTGTTATCAAAAAAACTTTTCGTTATTTGATGTCTATGGTGCAGATGAAGCATTTGTCACAGGAACATTTGGCGGATTAACTCCCGTCACAAAAATTGATGGAAGAATCATCGGTGATGGAAAGTCTGGTGCGATGACGGAAAAATTGTCAGCGTTGTATCATGCTGAAATTCAGCAAGCAGTTCGACAGGCGAAAGAGGCGTAGCATGTCATCTAATATAAAAAGAATCTGTTTGTGGAGTGGTCCGCGAAATATATCTACTGCATTGATGTATTCATTCGCGCAACGAAATGATTGTGCTGTGTTTGATGAGCCATTGTATGCGCATTACTTATCAAAAACTCCAGCAAAAGAATATCACCCTGGCGCGGATGAAGTGATTGCAGAAATGGAAAATGATGGCGAGAAAGTTGTGCGTGATTTGATTTTAGGATTTGATGCCAAACCTGTGGCATTTTTTAAACACATGACGCATCATTTACATAACCTCGACTTGAGTTTTCTTAACCAAACAGTGAACGTACTTTTGACTCGTGACCCTGAAGATATGTTGCCGAGTTATGCGGCGTGGGTTGAGAAACCTATGTTGCAAGATGTTGGTTATAAACAGCACATTGAGTTATTGGATTATTTAAAATCACGCGGACAAAATCCGCCAGTGTTAGATTCAAAGCAAATTTTATTAAATCCGAAAAAAGTTTTGAGTGAGTTATGTGGACGCATTGGCATTGACTTTCAAAAATCAATGTTGAGTTGGAAAGCAGGCGCACGTGCTGAAGATGGTTCATGGGCGAAGTATTGGTATAAATCGGTACATGAATCAACAGGCTTTGGGGAATATGTAAAAAAATCTACGCCGTTTCCTGATTCGTTGAAGCCGTTACTGGAAGAATGTAAACCATATTATGAGCAATTAAATGTATTTGCAATAAAAGCATAGATGATTAAAGATTTTTTTACTCAGCGCATCAAACGTGGACTTGTCCGCAGACTCAATAACCTCAGAATTGCAAATGTAGCCAAACAAGTTGCAAAGCAAGAACCTCAACCAAGCGGACAACCTGTGGTTTTCTTCAAAGCATCCACAGGCATTGACGATTTATCTTGGAATAGCGGATTTCATTTATTAGCATCATGGGCATTTCGATTGAAAGGAATCCCTGTCGCGTATTTTGCTTGTAATGCAGGCATGAGCAAATGTGTGTTGGGGACGAATCGAGATAATGTTTATAAAGAACCACCTTGTAGGACATGTATATCTCAATCTAAAACTTTATATACTGGGGTTGAAAAGTTGGAAGGTCAAAAGTTGAATGTTGCAGGTCAAAGGTCACAAGTCAATTGGTTTGGTTTTGAACGAGACTCACAACTCATATCTCGTATCTTGTCACTTTCCCTCCATGAACTTTCTACTTTCCAATTTCAAAACATTCCTCTTGGAAATTTATGTTTACCTGCACTTCGTTGGATTTTACGAATCCATCATTTAAACGATGATGAAAATACTCGTTATTTATTGAGAGAATATATTTCCTCTGCATGGAATATTGCACAGAAATTCTCTAAGTTTTTAGATGAAACGAATCCACGAGCAGTCATTGTCTTTAACGGACAATTTTTCCCCGAAGCAACGGCACGATTCATTGCACAAAAACGTGGGATTCGAGTCATCACACATGAAGTAGGTTTACAGCCTGCCTCTGCTTATTTCACAGACGGTGAAGCTACAGCATATCCGATTCACATCCCTGACGATTTTGAATTGAACGATGAACAAAACAAAAAATTAGATGATTATCTCGCCAAACGCTTTCAAGGTGACTTTACAATGGCGGGCATCAAATTCTGGGCGGACATGAAAGGACTCGACGAGTCATTTTTGCAAAAGGCTAGTAGCTTCAAACAAATCGTGCCTGTGTTTACAAATGTCATATTTGATACGAGTCAGCCACATGCTAATACAGTTTTTGAAGATATGTTCGATTGGTTGGACTTGGTTTTGGAAGTGATCAAAGAACATCCTGAAACTTTATTTGTGATCCGTGCTCATCCCGATGAGCTACGTGTCCGCAAGGCGAGCAGAGAAACAGTGGCAGGCTGGGTGGAGGCGAAGAATGTATCCAATTTGACGAATGTGATTTTTGTCCCGTCAAATGAAACATTGAGTTCTTATGAATTAATTTTGAAATCAAAATTTGTAATGGTTTACAACTCCACAATCGGATTAGAAGCCTCGATTATGGGCGCACCTGTCTTATGTGCAGGCAAAGCGAGATTCACACAATATCCCACTGTGTTTTTTCCGCAGACGATTGATGAAGTAAGAAAAAAGATGAAAGGATTTTTATCGGCTGAAAAAATCGAAGTCCCTGCGGATTTCAAACGCAATGCCAGAAGATTTTTGTATTATCAATTGTATAAAACATCATTGCCGTTTGGAGATTTTCTAGAGCCGTCTGTCCGCACAACACAGACGAAGTTGAAGTCATTTGAGTTGGATGAGTTGGTGGAAGCTGAGTCAGTGAAGGTGATTTTGGATGGGGTACTGGAAGGCAAAGAGTTTTTACAGAGGGAGTAAAATGCCAAAAATCCATAACCATTATGTTCCCCGATATTATTTAAAAGGTTTTACAGAGGCACCTTCTTCTGAAATGATGTTTGTTTACGAAAAAGGAACAGATAAATTATTTCGTACCCAAGTCAAGAACATTGGAAACGAGAAAGGTCTTTATACTGATGAAATAGAAGCTATTTTAGCGAATGATATTGAAAGTGCTGCTAATTCTATTTTGAAAAAATTGCGAGATTTTCAAAATATATCAGTAGATGAAAAACTTATATTTTCTCGTTATATGTTTTCTATGTTTCTGCGAGTTCCAAAACGTTTAGATTGGATGATTGAAAAATCTCCAAAAGTATTGGATAAAACTTTTTCTGATTTTGAAAAGCAACTTAAAAGATTAGCTGAAAAACATCCGGATAAAGCAGAATTAGTAGAACAAAGAATTAAGGAACTTCACGATATTCGAAAAAATAAAGCCGATGAATATGTGAAAGAAATGTGGTTGCAAAATATCCCTTCTGCTATTGATAGACCGCCCGTTAAAACGTTAGCAGAAATGGAATGGCGCTTCTTTAAAAATGATGATAACCAGCCCTTCATAACAAGTGATAACCCTCTTTTTTACTTTAGTGAAATTGGAATAGGTAATGAAAAATCTGAAGTAAGTTTTCCATTATCAAAAAATCTTGTTTTATGGGCGAAGTGGAAAATGGAAGCACCTCCTGGTTTTCATATTGCACGAAATCAGTTTGTAAAGGAAATTAATAGAAGAACAGTTAGTAATGCCTCAAAATTTATTTTTTCACCACAAACTGCTAATTGGATATCAATTCTTTTGAATAAGAAAAATATTCGATTAAATAGAATTGTTTAATTTTTTTCTTGAAAGAATAAAATTAAATAGACTACCTCTCCAATGTAATATACTTCTTGCGTGGATTAATCCCCACGATTCCCTTAAACGCCTCTTGGATTAACACCATATCGGCATCCATATTTTCAGTGGGATGAAAAACTTCACCAACATATACAGTCTTCTTTGCCCCATCCACTTTTGCCATCACAATTGGAATGCCTGCGCCTTTGGCAATGCGATGAAAACCTGTCTTCCATTCGGTCACTTTATGGCGTGTGCCTTCGGGAGCAATCGTTAGAATAAATTTATCATTTTTGTTGCAGGCTTCAACCATTTGCTCAACCAAACCCGTAGATTTTTTTCTATCCACTGGGATGCCGCCGCAATAATAAAAAAACCAGCCATACGGAAAACGAAACAACTCCGCTTTGCCCATGTAACGTGCATCCACTTTCAGGTGAAAAATAATGCCGAGGAACAGTACAAAATCCCAATTCGAGGTATGAGGCGCACCGATCAAAACATATTTTGGAATGTTCGGTAATTTTCCATCCACGCGCCAGCCTGCGAGGAACATAATCAAATTGCTGATTTGGCGTAAAACAAAACTGAGAATGGGGGTGGTGAAGATGGTGGTTTTCATGGAATATAAAACCCACAAGTGGGTTAAGTGCGTCGCACAAAATTGTGGTTAAATACTTGCATGGCTTTGAAATTAACATTGCGTTCATTTGTGTATCAAACCGAAAAACGGATTCAAAAATTGCGCTTCAAATCTCAGGGAAACTTGCCCGCGTTACTCGGCATTTCATTTCCAAAAAGCGGCACGCATCTGCTCGACCAAATTTTGCTTGGTTTTTCAAATGTCGCGCCGTATGCAAAGCGAGTGCATTCGTTTTATGCCGAGTATGAAGGCGAAAGCGGAAAAAAAAGAGAGCCACAACAAGCATTGGCTTGGCTTGATTCTTTAGGAAGCAATGATATTGCTTCGGCGCATTTGTTTGCTCGCCCTGATGCAATTAAAAAAGTTTGCTCACCAAAATTTATTCCGTATTTTATTTTTCGTGACCCGCGTGATGTCGTCGTCTCGCATGTGTTTTACGTCACCGAAATGGAATCAAAACATGTGCATCATGCCTATTATCAATCGCTTCCCGATTTTGATGAACGTCTCAAGGTCAGCATTTTAGGTAGGCAAGATACAAACATTGAATTTCCAAATATCGCAGACCGCTTCGCCCCTTATCTTAATTGGTTGAATCAAAAAGAAGTTTTATCCATTCATTTTGAAGATTTGATTCACAACCGCGCCGAAACATTGACTCGCATCATGAATCATTTTCTTGATAAAGTTCCGCTTCAAACTTCGGGAGATTTGATTCTTGACTCCTTAGAATCATCCATCAACCCGACCAAGTCCCCAACCTTTCGCTCAGGCAAAACAGGCGAATGGAAAAAATATTTTAAAGACGAACATAAAGATTTGTTTAAGAAAGTTGCTGGAGATTTGTTAATTAAACTTGGTTATGAAAGGGACAGTGAATGGTGATTACGGGAATCGGGATTTGGGAATTGGTGTTTGGAGGCTGTGATGAGTATTAAGAGTTTAGAAACACTTGAAGCATGGAAGAAGGCAAAGGAATTTGCTTTGCGAATCTACCATGAAGTTTTACCCTTACTTCCATCCGAAGAAAAATGGAATTTGAATCAACAATTAAGACGTGCTTCGAGCAGTATTCCTGCAAACATTGCTGAAGGTTATGGACGATTTTATTATCAAGAAATTATTCGATTTTGTTATATTGCACGCGGGTCACTTGAAGAAACACTCAGTCATCTTGCTTTGTGCTGTGAACTAAAATATATTCCTCAGACTCTTTTTGAATCAATAGAACAAGACGGCGAAAAGCTGACACAATTAATCAATGGCTATATTGGTTATTTGAAACGCAGTAAACAAGGGCAAAATGAACCTGGTGCAAATCATTCTATTCGTGAAGACTTTGCTCCTTATGAAATAAACCCTTCTAACGAATCTACCGACCTTGAATAACAATTTCCGAATCCCAACTCCCGATTCCCCATGACCTGCTCCCTCATCATCCGCGCCTATAACGAAGAAAAACACATCAGACGTTTGCTTGAAGGCATCAAACAGCAGACTGTCAAAAATGTGGAAATCATTTTGGTTGATTCAGGTTCTACTGACTCAACAGTTTCCATCGCCGAATCTTTTGGTGCAAAAATTGTAAAAATTCCTTCAAACGAATTTACTTTTGGACGGTCACTTAATTATGGAATTAAAGAAGCAAAAAATGAATTCATTGTCATAGCCAGTGCGCATGTTTATCCTGTCTATCCTGATTGGTTAGAGACTTTGCTCAATCCGTTTCAAGATGAAAAAGTTGCTCTCACTTACGGCAAACAGCGCGCACCTGACTTTGCAAAATTTTCTGAACAGCAGATTTTTCATCAATGGTATCCAGATGAAAGTAATTTGAATCAATTCACTGCATTTTGCAATAATGCCAACGCCTCCATTCGAAAAAGTTTATGGGAGCACCACCATTATGATGAAACCCTAACTGGTCTTGAAGATTTAGAATGGAGCAAATGGGCAAAAGAAAAAGGCTACAAAATTGCTTACGTCGCCGAAGCCGAGATTGTTCATGTCCACAACGAAACGCCCAGCGGAGTCTATAACCGTTACCGACGTGAAGCTATGGCATTGCGGAAAATTTATCCCGAAGCCCATTTCAATTTTTATGATTTTCTGCGGCTGACAATCACAAACATTTTCAGTGACCTATTCCATGCTTTGCGAGAAAAAGTTTTGTTGAAAAATTTATTTTCTATTTTCTGGTTTCGCTTCATGCAGTTTCATGGAACAAGAATGGGACATCGTGAGACAAGTTTGGTCACGCCTCAATTACGAGAAACATTTTATTATGCGAGGGGAAGAAAGATGAAAGAAGAAAGAGAGAGGGATGTGGAGCCGATTCGTTATAATAAGGAGTAACGAATATGATAATCAATTCAAAATCAGATAAAAAATCTAGCCAAGATAGGTTATTTCTACCAACCGTTTCTGCAGGGGCAGAATATCTTGTAATGGGATATCTCATGCGTAGAAATATTATGACTTATAAAGCACCACCTAATAATGCGGGCTATGATTTAATTTGTATACATCCTGACCCAAGGCACAAATCTAGTAATAAAGAAAAAGAACGAGTGCTTATTCAAGTAAAAAGCAGATATCAGACAGATTCTAATATGAGCTTTCCTATTAAAGAATCATCATTAAATGCTTTTGACTTTCTCGTAGTTACTTTTTTAAATATTGGTAATTTTTATGGAAAAAATGTTGGGTTAGATGGTATGGCTGAACCAGTGTTTTACACTTTACCTAATGAATTTATAAAGCTCCACCATAACAAATCTACATCTTGGCAAAAGGTTTCTTTGAAAAAAGTAAAAAATGAAATCGAAATTTATAAAAATGAAAATGGCTTTGAACAAATCGTGCAAGCACTGGGTATTTCAAAACCTATAAAGATAAAAAAGACATAGCATATCCTTTGCTTTGAATCAAGAAATTGACACCTTTTATTTTCGGTATAATCCATAAATCAATTCCCGAATCCCAACTCCCGATTCCCTATGAAACTAAAACCCGCCTCCGAATTTCCTATCCCCCAACTAGCAGACCTAATGACTCGCAGTTTTGAAGGCTACTTTGTGCCGATTAACATCACAGAGTCTGCATTACTCACTATGCTCAAACGAGACAGCATAGATTTAACATCAAGCCGTGTGATGATGCAAAATGATGAGCCTGCTGGCATTGCATTAATCGCACGACGTGGCTGGACGAGTCGACTCGCGGCGATGGGGATTTTGTCTCAGGCGAGGAATCAAAGTTTGGGTACACAGACCATGCAAAAATTAATTGAAGAAGCGAAAGAACGTCAAGATAAAGAAATGATTCTTGAAGTCATCGAACAAAATACAGCAGGTGTCAAGTTATATGAAAAAGTTGGTTTCAAAAAAATTCGCAGATTGGTTGGGTACAAACTTGAAAATCCGCAAGTTGAATCAAAAGAAGAATTAAAAGAAATTGATATTCGCGAATTAGCAAGGCTCGTTACTTATCACGGACTCAAAGATTTGCCGTGGCAACTTTCAGGCACAACCATTATGCAACATACACCACCATCGCGCGCATTCAAACTCAATGATGCCTATTGTTTAATCAGCAACCCCGATGCAAATGATATTGTCATTTGGTCGGTCTTAGTAAAATCTCGCTCGCGTGGCGCAGGTCTAAGTAAAGTTTTGATGATGGCATTGTTATCAAAATATCAAAATAAAATTTGGCACGTCCCCGCCATCTTCCCCGAAGAAATGTCTTTCATTTTTGAACAAGTTAATATGCAACGCGAAACCATTTCACAATGGCAAATGAGTTTAATTTTGTAAGATAAAATAAAAGCATGAAACTCGCCGCCCTTGTGCCCATGCGCCATCACAGCCAGCGCGTGCCTGGCAAAAATTATCGTCCGCTTGCGGGCAAACCACTTTTTCATCACATCATCGAAACCTTGATGGCAGTTCCCGAAATTGACTCAATTGTTGTGGATACTGATTCTCAACCCATTATGGATAACTTACATCGCCTCTTCCCTGACGTGAAATTGATTCAACGACCTCAACATCTCCTCGCTGACGATGTCCCCATGAACGACATTCTTTTGCACGATACTGCTCAAGTGAAAGCAGATTTTTATTTACAGACTCATTCTACGAATCCATTGTTAAAAGCAGAAACAATTTCAAATGCCATAAAAAAGTTTTTTGCTGAATATCCGAAATATGATTCTTTATTTTCCGTCACTCGCTTACAAACAAGATTATATTTTCAAGATGGCAAAGCGATTAATCACAATCCTTTAGAATTAATCCAAACACAAGATTTACCTCCCGTGTATGAAGAAAATTCATGTATCTATATTTTCACTAGAGAAAATTTAGAAAGAAAAAAACATCGTATTGGAGATTCACCCTTGATGTTTGAAATAGATGCAGACGAAGCTTGGGATATTGATGAAGAAATCGATTTTGAAATCACAGATTTTTTAATGCGTCGTAAATTGCACTTATAACCTGCTATCATTGCTTTCAGGCAACACCAAAGGAATATCTAAAAATGGATGCTTGACTACTTGCACAGGCAAACAATACGCATCTGCAATTAATTCAGGTTGTAAAACTTCTTTCGGTGTGCCAATTGCCTTGATATTTCCTGCCACCATCAAAGCAACTCTATCAGCATATCTTGCGGCGAGATTCAAATCATGCATGGCGACCAAAACTGCTAAATTATTTTCTTTTGCTAAATCACGAACCAATTCCAACAAACCAACTTGATATTGCAAATCCAAATGTGATGTTGGTTCATCTAATAAAAGAATCGGTG
>ERZ761609.3180-NODE-3180-length-11129-cov-7.989164_pt1 | contig 11129 bp, 10 predicted proteins | sample MGYA00511163_ERZ761609 | MGnify/ENA primary metagenome ERZ761609 (study PRJEB28899, sample SAMN02445070) | bioreactor sludge metagenome | biome: EBPR sludge | place: Australia: Brisbane, Thorneside Wastewater Treatment Plant | collected 2011-12-16 ... | reverse complement strand
GGCACCGCTGGGCAAGCTGGCGCTGGCGGGGGGGCTGGCGCAGGCACCATTGGCGCTGGCCCGCACGCCGGAAGGGCTGGCCTATCTGGCGCGGGCCGAGATCGTGCTGGAGGGCGTGATCACCGCCGAACAGGTGCCCGAGGCCCTGCCCGGCGCGCCGCTGGCAGGTTCGATGCCCGAGTTTCTGGGCTATGATGGCCATGGGCAACCTGCGCTGCATGTGCTGCGCCTGACTGGCCAGCGGCAACGCCCGGAAGCGCTGTTTCAATCGGTGATCGGGCCGGGGCGCGAGCAATCGGCCATTCTGGGGCTGGGTGGGGCCTTGGCGCTGGCGCTGGCCTTGCCGCCCGCGCTTGGGGTGCATGACTTGCGCTTTGCCCCTGCCGGGGGCGGGATGCTGTTGCTTTATGCCGCGCTGAAACCAGAGGCCCCGCGCGATCTGGCGACCACCGCGCAAGCCATGGCGCGCATCTGCCCCTTCCTCAAGACTGTGATCTTTGTGGACGAGGATGTGAGCGTGCAATGCGACGAGGACATGCTGTGGGCGATGACCACCCGCGCGCAACTGGCCGAGGATTGCCACCCGCTGCCCGGCCATCGGCCCATGGGCATGGACCCCTCGCAAGCGCCGGAGTGGCAGGCGCTGCGCGGCGGGGCCGGGGTGTTCAAAAGCTATGTGGATGCCACGGTGCCAAGCCCTTTGCGCCCGGCCTTCCGGCGGTCGCTGTTCTGACCGGGCACGCGGCTGGTTCAGGCCGCGTGTTCCGACAGCGTGCCCACCAGCGAATAGCCGCGCCCGCGCACGGTGCGGATGAAATCGGCATCCGCGCCCGCATCCTTGATCTTGTTGCGCAGGCGATAGATCAGCGCGTCGATGCTGCGGGTATAGATCACCGAGGAACCATGCACGCGCTCCAGCAGCGCATCGCGGCTGAGAATCTCGCCGGGGGTGATCGACATGGCGGCAATCAGTTCGAATTCCATGGAGGTGATGGTCAGCCGCACCCCATTCACCAGAACCTGCGCGCGCTGTGGGTCGATGGTCAGCACATTGCCATCCAGATGCAACTGGCGCTGCCCGCCTGTCGGGGCCAGGGCCGCCAGATCGGGCGCAGGCATCGGCTCGGCCTCGCGCGGATCGCTGACACCCACCCGTCGCAGCACGGCATTGATGCGCGCCACCAGCTCGCGCGGCTCGAAAGGCTTTTTCACATAGTCATCCGCGCCGGTCTCCAGCCCTACCACCATATCGGTCAGGTCAGTGCGCGCGGTCAGCATGATGATCGGCGTGTCACGATAGCTGGCATGGCTGTAGCGGATCTTCTGGCACAGTTGCAGCCCGTTCACCTGCGGCAGCATGATGTCCAGCAGCAGAATGTCGTAATCGTTGTTTTCGAGCGCTTTAAGCCCCGCATCTGGCGTATGGGCCGTTTCAAGGTCGATACTGTATTTGGTGAGAACAACGTGCATAAGCTCGGCCAGCTCCACATCGTCATCAATCAGCAACGCCTTGACCATATTAATCTCCTCTGCGCGACCTACATGATCCGGCCTCGAGTGGTTTGGCTTCTAGCACCTTATGGCTGAAAAATGAAGCCAACTTTACAAGGATTGGTTGCGCAAATCCTGCCTTATGGCTGTGACAGGGCGATGAAGGCCATTTGCGGGGGGTTAACAGGGGAGTGGTTCGCACCAACGGCGCAGCGCAGGCACCGGCAGATGGAGCAAATCCAGCGCGCGGGCGGCCATCTGGGTGATCATGTCGTCGATGCTCGTCGGGCGCGCGTAGAAGGCCGGGACGGGCGGCATCAGGATGGCGCCATTGCGCGTGGCCTGATCCATCAGCGCGATATGGCCCGCATGCAGCGGCGTTTCGCGCAGCATCAGCACCAGCGGGCGGCGTTCTTTCAAGCAGACATCGGCAGCACGCACAATCAGGTTGTCATCATAGCAATGCGCAATGCCGCTGAGCGTCTTGACCGTGCAGGGGGCTACCAGCATGCCAGCCGTGCGGAACGAGCCAGAGGCCAGCGCGGCCCCGATATCGCCATAGGGATGAACATGATCCGCCAGCGCGCGCACCGCCTCGGGGCGCAGGTTGGTTTCGGCGCGCAGCGTGCGCAAACCGGCGGGCGACAGGATCAGGTGGGTCTCCACCTCGGGCAGGGGCTGCAACAATTCCAGCGCACGCACGCCGATCATGACGCCCGAAGCCCCGGTGATGGCGATGATGACCCGTTGTTTCTGTGGACCCTCGGGCAAGGCGGGGCGGAAGCGGTCGGGGGCGGGGATGTCTGACGGCATGAAACCTCCGGTCAAAACGGCAGGGAGTATGGCCCCCTGCACAGGTGCGGTCTTACAGGCCGAGGCTGCGGATGACGAAATCAATATCCTTGTCACCGCGCCCGCTGAGGTTCACCAGGATCGACTGATCCGGGCGCATCTGCGGGGCGCGGCGGATCGCATAGGCCACAGCATGCGCGCTTTCCAGCGCCGGAATGATGCCCTCGCGCCGTGACAGGATCATGAAGGCGTCAAAGGCCTCATCATCCGTCGCGCTTTCATAGCGGGCGCGGCCCATGTCTTTCAGGTGGCAATGCTGCGGGCCAACGCCGGGGTAATCCAGCCCCGAGGCGACCGAATGCACCGGCAGCGGCGCGCCATCATCGTCTTGCAGCATGTAGCAGCGGAAGCCGTGCATATGGCCGGGCTTGCCCAGCGTCAGCGTGGCGGCGTGCTTGTCGGTCTCCAACCCGTGACCCGAGGGTTCAATCCCCACCAGCCCAACTTCGGGCGCGTCGATGAAGCCGCTGAACAGCCCGATCGCGTTGGAACCGCCGCCGACACAGGCCGCCACCTCGGTCGGCAGGGTGCCGGTGGCCTCGGTGAACTGGCGACGGGCCTCGGTGCCGATCACCGATTGAAAACCCTGCACCATGCGCGGATAGGGCGCAGGCCCGGTGACCGAGCCGATGGCGAAAAAGGTATTCTCCGGGTCTTGCATGTAGGACTCAAAGGCGCTGTCCACCGCATCCTTCAGCGTGCCAGTGCCGCGCGACACCGGCACCAGCTTGCAGCCGAGGATCTTCATGCGCGAGACGTTCGGGTGTTCCTTGGCAATATCGACCACGCCCATATGGATCTCGCATTCGATCCCCAGCAGCGCCGCCGCCGTGGCCAGCGCCACGCCATGCTGGCCTGCGCCGGTTTCGGCCAGCACGCGCTTCTTGCCCATGCGCTTGGCCAGCAGCACCTCGCCGATACAATGGTTGATCTTGTGCGCGCCGGTATGGTTCAGGTCTTCGCGCTTGAACCAGATCTGCGCCCCGCCACAATCGGCCGAAAGGTTGCGGGCGTGATAGACCGGGCTGGGCCGACCGATATAGGTGGCACGCAGCCGGGCCATTTCGGCCTCAAAGCCGGGATCGGCCAGCGCAATATCCAGCGCGGCACCGATCTCTGCCAGCAGTGCGCCCACGCGCGGATCGTCAATCGGCCCGCCCCAGGCCCCGAAATAGCCCTTGGCATCGGGGATCAGCAGATGGTCTGGTGCAGTGTTCAGCGGGTGCTGGATGTTCATGAGTGACTCTTCAACTGTCAGGGCTGGTGTCAGGATGGGGGACGGCGCAAGCACCGGTTCTCTTTCAGCTTAGCGACTGGGCCGATGGTGAAGTGTGCAGAAATGTCACCTTCTGTGGGATTGGTTCGCAGCCGGGGCCATGCCAGCGATTGTGGCGTAGATGGTGTGAAGGGGGGCCGTCACAGGCTTTCTGGCTGTGAAACTGAGATTTTGCTTCTGCATCCTGTCAGGGCGCGCGGTGCTTTCCCCCGGTGAATGATCCGATCCACGGCTGAACCTGATCATCTTGGCTCGAATTTGCGCCAAACAGATTTGCCTGAAACGCACGTTCATTCGCGCGTGGCTGGTATTCGGGAGGCTTCTGCACCCTGTGTGCCAGATATCGCATGTCTACTGGTCGGGATGGGCAGGCGCGGACGGCGCAGCCGGCAAGTCCGCGCGGATGACCTGTCGCCGCTACCTAGCACAAAATGCCATGGCCAAAACAGCGCGACCGTTATTCTGGCTCAGGCGCGCCATGCAAAGACTGCTGTCATGCCAAAGCCCACTACGGCGATGAGCGCGCGCAGCATCCAGCGGGGCAGTTTGCGGGCAATGGGTGCGCCTGCATAGCCGCCCGCGACCGAGGCTGCCATCATCAGCGCCGCCTGTGGCCAGGCCACCAGCCCGGCCAAAGCGAAGGCCGCAACCGAGATGGTGGAAAGCACGAAAGACAGGCCATTTTTCAGCCCGTTCATCGCATGCAGATCACGCATGCCCCAAAGGGCAAACAGTGCCAGCAGCATGATCCCCAGACCACCGTTGAAATAGCCGCCGTAAAGGCTGACGACGAAAAGGCCCAGAGTGCCCGACACCCCTTCGCCCGCCGCAAGGCCAGCGGCCAGCCCGCGCAGCCGATCTCCGAACAGGAAAACCAGCGTGGCAAACAGCAAGAGGGCTGGCACGATCCTGGAGAAAACCTCGTTTGACGACACCATCAGCAAAAGTGCGCCAGCCAGTCCTCCGGCCAGTGTGACAAGGGCTTGCCGCACAAGCCGGCCAGTGTTCATCTTTGCCAGTTCAGCCCTAAACCCAAGGGCCCCAGCCAGATAGCCGGGGAAGACCGCCACCGCGCTGGTCGCATTGGCCGCAACCGGCGGGATGCCCGCATAGATCAAGGCTGGAAAGGTAAGAAAGGTGCCGCCCCCCGCCACCGTGTTCAGCATGCCCGCGCCAAAGGCAGCAAGGCCAAGGATCAGGGCTTCGGTCAAGGTCATGGCTGGTTCCTCCCGCCCGGCAGGTTAGGCGCACAAAGTGAGAAGGTCCACCGGGCACAAGGCTTGAGACCACGATCTGCAACCATGCGCATGAGGGGTGGTGGCGTGTGGTGTGTTGCGGGAAGGCCACCAGCGCTGCCTCTTGTCAGTCCGGTTGGCCCAAGGGCAAGGATGCTGCTGTGGTTATCAAGCTGCTTTTGGCTGCGGTTGTCTGACAGCGGGCGATGTGGAACATAAGGGTGGCAACCCTTCGCCCCGGAGCGCCCCCATGCCGTCGCTACGCCGCAGCATCCCTTCGATGAGCGCGCTATCCACTTTTGAGGCGGCGGCGCGGCTGGGAAGTTTCACCCAGGCCGCGGCAGAGCTTGGGGTGACGCAGGCGGCGGTAAGCCGTCAGATCAGAGCCCTGGAAACCGATCTGAACACGGCCCTGTTCATCCGCGCCAATCGCCGCGTGGTGCTGACCCCGCAGGGGGCGGCATTGGCGGGAACGGTGGGGCAGGCTTTCTCCAGCATGGCCGAGATGATCGAAACCATTCGTCAACCCCTGCACCGTGATACGGTCACGTTGGGTGCCACGCTGGCCTTCAGCCATTTCTGGATCCTGCCGCGTCTGCCCGCCTTCCGCGCAGCGCATCCGCGCATTCAACTTCGGCTGGTGGCGGAAGACGCCACGCATGACCTGCGCCGTGACCGGATGGATGTTGTGGTGCGTTTTGGCCGCCCGCCATTCCCCGATGCGCGCAGCCTTGCCAGTCACCCGGAGGAAGTGTTTCCTGTATGCAGCCCCGCCTTTCTGGAACGGCATGGCTTGACGCCTGCCAATGCGGATCTGGCGGTCTTGCCACGCATCGCGGTGGATTTTGTGCATCCATCCTGGCTGACATGGCAGGCTTGGGCGCGTGCGGTGGGCTGGAGCGAGGGAATGCTGGCTGCAGCGGCAGATCGCAGCCAGTTGCGCTTTAATCATTACACTGACGCGATTCAGGCGGCGGTGAATGGCGAAGGCGTCACGCTGGGCTGGGCGACGCTGGTTTCGGATTTGCTGGCCGATGGGCGTTTGGTGCGGATCGGGCGGCACCGTCTGGAAACGCCAGACCGTTACCACATCCTGACCCCGGCGGGGCGTGAGCCATCCCCCATGGCGGGGCAGTTGATTGATTGGCTTGCCACCGCCTTTGAAAACAGCCAGCAGCGGATTTTCAACAATACCGGAGCGGATTAAGCCGCAAACCCCTTTGGCCCCAGCAACAGATCACCCGTCTCGGCATGGGTTTGCGCGATGGCGAAAGCTCCGGCCTCGCGCAGCCGTGCCGCCTGACGCGGGGCACAGGGTGCAAGATGCCGCCCCCCGACAAACCCGATGGCCCGCATGCCCGCCCGCTGCGCTGCCGTGACGCCCGAGGTGGCGTCCTCGATCACAAGGCAGCTTTCAGGGGGCATTCCACGCTGTGCGGCGGCAAAGAGCATGAGGTCGGGGGCGGGCTTGCCCTCGGCCACATCTTCGGCGCTGAAGGCGCGTCCGGTGAACCGCTCGCTGAGGCCAAGGCATTGAAGCGCGAACCCCAGCCGTCGGTGCGAGCTGCCCGAGGCGATGCAGGTCTCGACCCCCGCTGCCGCCAACCGATCAAACAGCGCAAGGATGCCCGGCACCGGCTGCAATTCCCGCGCATAGCGGGAGAACAGGCGATCATACCAAGCTTCGCGGAACCCCTCTGGCACCGACGCGCCGGTATGGGAGGCCAGGGCGGCAGTGATACTGGCGAGCGAAGCCCCCAGAAAACGATCCATCAGCGCCTCGATCGACAGGTGCAGGCCATGTTCGGCCAGACAGGTCTGCAATTCGGCCAGCGCGATGATCTCGCTATCGGCGATCACCCCGTCAAAATCGAAGATGGCAAGGCGGCTCACCGCAGTTTCTCCAGCATCAGTCGGGCCGTCACATCATCGGTGATCAGCGTTTGCACCAGCCCGCGCCGGCAGGCGGCGATGATGACATCGACCTTGTGCTGCCCTGCGGCGGCCAGCACCCGCTGCGGCACCCGCATCAGCCCCTCCAGATCAAGACCGATAGCGCTGCCATTGATCGGATGCGCGATCTCTGCCCCGGACGCATCCAGAAAATGCCCCAGCACATCGCCCACTGCGCCCGCCGCCAGTAAGTCTTGCGGCGTCACGCCGGTTGGCAGGCCCATGGAGACAAGGAAAGACCGCTCGGTCACATCGCCCGCCACCAGCACCGCCAGATCAAGGGTTTGCAGCCGCGCCAGATGGGCCTGAAACGCCCCTTCGGCCAGAAAGGTGGCACGATCGGTTCCGGGCGAGAGGTAGATCGGGGCGGAAAACAGCGAGTAATTGGCCCCCAGCTTGTCGGCCATGGCCGAGGCGACGCCAAAGGCATTGAAGCTGCCGCCCTGTGAGGTGCCACCGATCATCGAGACGACCTCGAGCCCTTCAACGGTCATGCGGGGCAGACGCTGGATGGCGGTTTTCAGGGTGAGGCCCCAGGACAAGCCCACGGCCTTCCACGCGCCCTCGCGAAACCCCTTCTCCAGCCAATGCGCCAGCGCGGCACCGACGGGGCCATGGTAATCATGGGTTTCGGGATCAGCGGGGGCGCAGATCGCCTCGCTCACCCCCAGCTTGCGGCACAGCTCTGCCTGCAATTCCAGCCGCGCCACGAAGGGTGAGGCGATCTCTACCCGCACCAGACCTGCCGCGCGGGCCTCTTGCAGCGCCCGGTTCACCCGCAGCCGCGTGACGCCCATCACCCGGGCGACATCGGATTGCGTCAGCTCATTGACGTAATAGTGCCAGCACACTTCGGCCAGAAATGCCTCCGTCTCATCCGTCTGGATGCTGTTCATGCTGCCTCCTCCTCGTCTTCCCTGCCGATTACCTTAGCCTGGAACAAATGAAAATCAAAAATTACATTTGCAAAAATTACACTTGTGAATCACAAATGACAAATGTATCCAGTGGCCATCCCCGGAGGTTCGGCTGGTCATGAGGCGCCAGGGCGCCCGCTGGCCGGAAGGGATGCGCAGGGCCGCGCTGATGGCCCCAATGGGAGGAATGAAATGCTGAAACTCATGCTCGCCACTTCGGCGATCGCTCTGGCTTTGGCGGCGCCCGCGCGGGCCGATTTCTGGTCGGATGCCGGGGCGAAACTGCAAGGCGTGACCATTCGCGGCGTGTCGGAAAGCACCCCGCCGTCCAACTATGTGCGCGACGTGCTGGCGCCGCAATTCACCGAGAAGACCGGGATCAAGGTCGAATTCGAGACGACCTCGTGGGACCAGATGTTCGACAAGGCGATCAAGGACATGGAGGCCAATTCAGGCATCTATGACTTTGTGTATATCGAACAGGACATCATCTATTCCTACCTCGCCCGCGACTTTCTGGTCGATCTGACCCAGCTGATGCAAGACAAGCCGGAGCTGGCCGCGCCAGAGTTCAAGGTGGAAGAATTCACCACCTTCATCGACAACTTCCGCGGCGAGGATGGCCATATTTTCGGCGTGCCGATGGAGGCCTTCATCAAGGTCTATCTCTATCGCAAAGACCTGTTTGAAGATCCGGCCCACAAAGACGCTTTCAAGGCCAAATATGGCTATGACCTCGCCCCCGCCACCACCTTCGACCAGTGGCGCGACAATGCTGAATATTTCGCCAATCTGAGCCAGGATGACGAGCTGTGGGGCACCACGGTGCAGGCCTCCTCCGGCCATCCGGCGGCCTTCTACGAATTCTTCGAATCCATCGCGCCCACCTATGGCGTCTATGACTGGGGCATTGATGCCGCCAAGGGCGCGGCCACCGTCGAAAAGGGCGGCCGGATGAATTCGCCCGAGGCCAAGGAGGCGCTGAGATTCTGGGTTGGGCTGCTGGATTTCGCACCGCCGGAAGCCACCGCCTCGACCTGGGATGAGGTCGCCTCGACCTTCGCCGCAGGCCGCGCGGCGCAAGGCTGGGTTTACGGCGAGAACGCCGCGTGGGTTGCTACCAACCCCGAGAAATCGACCGTTGTGGGCAAGGTGGGTGTCGCGATGCCGCCGATGGCCGAGGGCGTGATGGAAGCCGCCGAAAAGGGCGAGGGCTATGTCGGTTACTATGACGGTGGCGCTTTCGGCATCCCGCATTCCTCCAAGAACAAGGAAGCGGCGCTTCTGTGGCTGCAATTCATCGGCCAGCCCAGCGTTCAGGCCGATTGGGCGGTGGCAGGCTCGCGCGTGGTGCATCAGGCCACTTTCGATGATCCGAAGGTCAAGGAAGTCGATGCCAAGGCCGATGGCTATTTCACCATGATGAAAGACAAGGGTCACCTGTTCAAAGGTGCCCCGGCCTTCCCGTTCCACGCGCAGGTGCGCGAAGCGGTGGCCCCCTTCATCTACGAGGCCATCGTGGGCTCGCTGACGCCTGAGGATGCTCTCGATCAGGCGGCGGCTGCGGCAGAAGCAGAACTCGCCAAACTTGGTTACGGCGCGAACTGACGATCTGCCATTCTCTCCGGCGGGGTGTTCCCTGCGCCCCGCCGGACCTTATCCGCGAAAGACCGGAGTGGCCTTCATGCGCAACACAACAACGGGCTGGCTGCTGATCGCGCCCACCCTGTTCATCCTTTTCGTGACCGGCATGCTGCCGTTCCTTTATGTTCTGGCGGTGGGGTTCTTTGATTGGAACACCTTTGCCCAGAACCCCGACCCGCAATTCAGTGGCGTGAACAATTTCCGCGCACTGGTCTTTGATGCGGCGTTCCTGAAATCGCTGTGGCTGACGCTGAAATTCACCCTGTTCGTGCTGGTGAGCCAACTGGTGATCGGGTTTTTTCTCGCCAAGATGCTGCTACGCGACATGCCGCTGAAAGGCTTGTTCCGCACCATCCACACCTTGCCCCTGATGATCGCGCCGATTGCGGTGGGGGCCACCTGGCGACTGATGACGGTGCCGGGCCTCGGGCCGATCCCGCATTGGATGCAGCAATGGTTCGATGTGAATTACATCCTGTCGCGCTTCCCCGATCAGGCCTTCGCCACCGTGGTGGTGATGGATATCTGGCACTGGACGCCGCTCGTCACGCTCACCCTGATGGCGGGCCTGTCGAACCTGCCGGACGAGCCGCTGGAACAGGCGCGCATAGATGGCGCGAGCGAATGGCGGATCTTCTGGGATATCACGCTACCCTTCCTCAAGCCTGTGGTGCTGACCACGGTGTTCATCCGCCTGATGGATGCGCTGCGCACGGTCGATGAGGTCTGGATGCTGACGGGCGGTGGCCCGGGGGCCGAGACGCGCTTCATTGGCCTGCATATCTGGCGCGTGGTCTTTCCGAAAACCGATTACGGCTATGGCTCCGCCATGTCGCTGATCACCCTCTATCTCACCATCGTCATGTGCTGGCTGCTCTATGTCGCCATGACCGGCATGAAGGAGAAAACCCGGTGAAACGCGGTTTCCTGCAGTCCCGTCTGCTGACGGTGTTGTTCTGGCTGGCCATGTCGGTGCTGACGCTGCTGCCGGTGTGGTGGATGTTCCTTGTGTCGGTGCGCACCCGCGCCGATCTGTTCGGCAAACCCTCCTTCCTGCTGGATGTCAGCGCGATGACCTGGGACAATTACGCCGCCGTGCTGGCGAACCCCACCTTCCAGAAATACATGACCAATTCGTTGATCGTGGCGACTTCGAACGCGGTGCTGGTCTCGGTTCTGGCGCTGCTGGCGGCCTATGCCATGTCGCGCTTTCCGCTGGCGGGGAAGGACAATCTGTTCTTCTGGGTGCTGACCAACCGGATGGCCCCGCCTGCGGTCTTTCTGCTGCCGTTGTTTCTGATGTTCACCGGCATCAAGCTGGGCGACTGGAGCCTGTTTGACACGCGGATCGGGTTGATCCTGCTCTATTGTGTGTTCAACCTGCCCTTTGCCTTCTGGCTGTTGCAAGGCATTGTTGATGCGATCCCGCGCGAGCTGGACGAGGCGGCCTATGTCGATGGGGCCAGCACCTTCACCGTGTTGACCACCGTGATCTTTCCGCTGGCGCGGCCCGGCCTTGCTGTGACTGGTATTCTCACCTGGGTCTTTGCCTGGAACGAATACCTGTTCGCCTCCACGCTCACCTCGGTCGAGGCGCGCACCATCACCACCGGGCTGGCCGAGTTTGTCACCGTCACCGGCACCAACTGGGGGCAACTGGCCGCCGTGGCCATGCTGACCCTCGCCCCTGCCGCGCTGGTTCTGGCGCTGGTGCAGCGGCACATCGTGGCGGGTCTCACCTTCGGCGCCGTGAAAGGATAA
>ERZ761609.3178-NODE-3178-length-11142-cov-52.672048_pt1 | contig 11142 bp, 11 predicted proteins | sample MGYA00511163_ERZ761609 | MGnify/ENA primary metagenome ERZ761609 (study PRJEB28899, sample SAMN02445070) | bioreactor sludge metagenome | biome: EBPR sludge | place: Australia: Brisbane, Thorneside Wastewater Treatment Plant | collected 2011-12-16 ... | reverse complement strand
CGGCCGCGGCCGGGTTGAGCAGGTCGAGAGCCGAAGGCTGCAGGGCGCCGGTCAGCACGCTGTTGCGCGCCGCCGCGGCGTCTTCGAGGGTGTCGTAAGCCAGGGCGAAGGTGGCGGAGGCCGGGGGAATGGGCGCGAGTTTGAAATTGACGCTCGCGAGGGCCGCGAGGGTGCCCAGACTGCCGGTCATGAGCTTCTGCAGGTCATAACCGGCCACGTTTTTGACCACCATGCCGCCGGACTGGATCACCTCGCCCGCGAGCGTGATGCATTGCATGCCGATCACCTGGTCGCGGGCGGAGCCATACAGGCGGCGGCGCGGACCCGACATCCCGGCGGCCACGACGCCGCCGACGGTTGCGGAACCGGGCAGCGCCGGGTCGAGCGGCGCCATCTGGCCGCGCTCGGCGGTGATGGAGCAGAGCGTGCGCCAGGGCATGCCGGCCTCGACGCTGATGGTCAGATCGCGCGGTTCGTATTCAATCAGGCGGTCCAGGCCGGTGGTTGTGATGCCAAAGCCGGTTTCGGGGGCCGGACCGCCCATTCGCGCCTTGCTGCCACCGCCCGTCAGAGCAAACTTCTGTTTGCGTGCGGCGGCGTCGCGCAGAGCCTGGGTGAGTTCGGCAATGGTCGTCGGTCGTAGAACTTGCACGTGTCGAGCCTCGGTCGAACCCTAACATTCTGTCAGAAGCCGGGGCGCGGCGTGTATCATCGTAAAGAGCTTGCATTATGGCTTCCCGTCGCAACTTTCTCTCCACCTTCGCCTCGTCCGTGGGCGTGACCCTGGCTGCGCCCGCGTCCGTGCTGGGCGCCAACGACCGGATCCGGCTGGGTATTATCGGCCCCGGCGACCGCGGACAGGCGTTGATGCGGGAGGCCCTGGCGTGCCAGGGAGTCGAGTTTGTGGGGCTTTGCGACGTGTACACGCGCCGCCTCGAACAGGCCAAACAGCTTGCCCCCAACGCCAGGACCTACATGGACTACCGGCGCCTGCTCGAGGACAGTTCAATCGACGCTGTCCTGATCGCCACGCCCCAGCATCTGCACTGCGAACACTTTACCGCCGTCATGGAAGCCGGCCGCCACTGTTATCAGGAAAAGACGATGGCGTTCACGGTGGACCACGCAAAGCGCATGCGCGCCGCTTACGAGAAGGCGGGGAACCGGATTGTCTCGATCGGCCACCAGTCCTGCTCCTCCGGGGTGATGCAGGACGCCCTGGCGCTGCTCGCGGGGGAGCCGATGGGCAAGATCACGGGCATCCACATGACGATGTACCGCAACACGCCCCACGGCAAGCCGCAGTGGGCGCGGCCGGTCTATCCCGACATGACGCCGGAGAACGTGCTGTGGAAGTCGTTCCTTGGTGACTCGCCGGAGATGGAGTTCGACGCCAACCGCTTCATGAACTGGCGGTTTTTCTGGGAGTATTCGGGCGGCAACGTTTACGAGAACATGTGCCACCAGATCGCGTTCTGGTACAAAGCGCTCGACCTTCAGATACCGAAGGCGGCCACGATGACCGGGGGCGTGTATCTGTGGAAGGACGGCCGCGAAGTGCCCGACACGATGTGCGTCACGCTCGAACAGCCCGAGGAGATGCTGATCAGCTGGAACTCGGGCTTCGGCAACGATTATTTGCGCGCCACCGAGGACGTGCTCGGCACCGACGGGACCATCGCCAAGGGCCAGCAGATCCGCTGGCTTCCGCAGCGCGTCAATACGCGCGACCGCGAGGAAAAGCTGGGCCGGACGCCCACCGCACCGCAGGCGCACATGCAGAACTTCTTCGATTCGATCCGCCAGAACAAGACGCCGAACTGCCCGTTCGAGGTCGGCTACCGTTCCTCGATCGCCTGCCGGATGGCCGTCGAAAGCTACCGGCAGCAGCGAACCATCCGCTGGGACGCGGACCGCGAAGAGCTGGTCTGATTTCACATTTCACTACATTGAGGAGTTGATATTTTGCAGGCGAAGATCGGCATTATCGGCGGCAGCGGGCTCTATTCGATGCCCGGCTTTACCAATCAGCAGGAAGTGGTGCTCGACACCCCCTTCGGCGCTCCTTCGGACGCCTACATCGTGGGCGAGATGGCGGGCAAGCCGGTCGCGTTCCTCGCCCGGCATGGCCGCGGCCACCGTTTGACCCCCTCGGAACTGAATTTCCGCGCCAATATTCACGGATTCAAGCAACTTGGCGTGGAATGGATCATTTCGCTCTCCGCTGTCGGGTCGCTCAAGGAAGAGCACAAGCCGCTGGATTTCGTGATCCCCGACCAGTTTGTTGACCGCACGATGGGCCGGCAGTCGACGTTCTTCGGTGAAGGGCTGGTCGGCCACATCAGCTTCGGCGACCCTGTCTGCGGCGCGCTGGCGAAGCTTCTGCATCACGCCTGCGCCGAGGCGGGCGTGGCTTCGAAATTGGGCGGCACCTACATTTGCATGGAGGGTCCGGCGTTTTCGACGAAGGCGGAATCGAACCTGTACCGGTCCTGGGGCATGGACGTGATCGGGATGACCAATCTGCAGGAAGCCAAGCTCGCCCGCGAGGCTGAGTTGTGCTACGCGACCGTGGCGATGGTCACCGACTACGACTGCTGGCACCCGGAACACGACGCCGTCACCGTCGCGGATATCGTCAGAAACCTGCATCATAACGCTGAAAATGCGCAAAAAGTGGTGCAAAAAGCCGTAGAACTGCTTTCCACCGGCGAACGGAGCTGCCCTTGCGCGTCGGCCCTCGAGTTCGCCCTGATTACCGACAAGTCGAAGGTCCCGTCCGAAACCAGGACGAAGCTGGAGCTGCTGGTTGGCAAGTATTTCGCCGAATGAGCTCGCGGTTGAGCTTCTGAATCACTGCCTGCGCGGCGACGCCTGGCCCGCCGACGTGCTCGACTCGCTCGTCGAGGAGGCGATTGACGAAGATCCCGCATTCGCCGCACCGGCCACCCGCGCCCTGTTTTCGGTTCTGATCGAGCGTCTGGCGGATCTGTTCGAACCCCGGCTTTGCGGCGTCTATGCGCGGCTTTTTGCGCGTGTGATCGAACGGGTGCGCCCGGAGATCGGAACGGCCGCCGCGCTTGCCGCCCGCTATGACGAAGTGCGCGCGGTCCGTCCGCCCGCTTTCGAGCCGGAGACCGTGCTGGTCCCATCGCGGGTCACGCTGGGCGCCGATATTGCCGTCACCAGCCTGGTGCTCGATGCCGCCAAACAGCGGTTTCCCGGCGCGCGGATCCTGTTCGCCGCGCCGGCCAAGTCCTGGGAGCTGTTCGAAAAGGACCCCCGGCTGACGCATTTGCCGCTGCGTTATGGCCGCGGCGCGCTGCTGCGGGACCGACTCGCCGTCTTCGAGGAGCTGCGCGAGGCTGCCGCCGCGCCCGGGACACTGGTCCTCGATCCCGACTCCCGGCTCACACAACTCGGGCTGCTCCCCGTTTGCGACGCGCGCCGCCACCACCTGTTCGAATCCCGCGGATTCGGCGGCGACGGCCTTGAAACCCTGCCCGCGTTGACCGCGCGCTGGCTCCGGCAGACGCTCGGCGCCGGTGAGGTGGTCCCCTATTTGCACCCCCGGTACCATTACGAACCGGCCTCGACGCCGCTCGTTACAGTCAGTTTCGGAGTCGGCGAGAACCCGGCCAAGCGGGTGGAAGACCCCTTCGAGGAGGAACTGCTCCGCCATCTCGCGGGCCTCGAAGCGCAGGTGATGGTGGACCTTGGTGCGCCCGGCAGCGAGGAGGAGGAGCGCGTGGAATCCGCGCTCGGCGCGCTGGGAGAGACCGCCGGGCGCATTGGCGTGCATCGCGGACCGTTCGCCTCGTTCGCCGCCCTGATCGCTTCTTCTTCGTTCTACCTTGGCTACGACTCAGCCGGCCAGCATGTCGCCGCGGCCCTCGGTGTTCCGCTCCTCAGCATCTTTCAGGGGATGGCCTCGGCCCGGATGGCAGCCCGCTGGCGGCCCGACAGCCCCGGTCCGGTCACCGTCCTCCACGCCGCCGAGTTCCAGGACGTGCAGGACCTTTTGGGGGCTGTCCGCCACGCAATCCGGCCCTAAAATAACAGCCTGAGGCACCATGTTCGCATTCCTGCTGTTTCTCCTCGCGGCCGATCCGCAAATGCTGCCGAAAGACCAGACCGCCGCGGGCTGGATCCAGCTTTTTGACGGCGCATCCCTGTTCGGCTGGTCTCCCGGACCCGGCACCGCCTGGACCGCTACGGGCGGTGTGCTGTCGGCGGCCAAGGGGTCCTCGGGTTGGCTGACCACCCATGCCGCGTTCGGCGACTACCGCCTGCGCCTCGAATACCGGGTCGCCCGGCCGGACGTGGAAAGCGGTGTCGGGCTGCGGATGGGCCGCGAGGGCGGCTATGTCGTCCGGATTCAGGACACCGACCCCAAATTCCCCACCGGCAGCATCGCCGGCCGGGTCAAGGCGAAGGCCCCGAAGCCGGAGTCCGGGAAATGGCGCGCTCTCGATGTCACCGTTCGCGGCACGCGGGTCACCGTCCGCCTGGACGGGCGCCCGGTCTCGAATCTGAAGCACTTTGGCCCACTGCACGGGCCCATCGGGCTCCAGTTTGTCGAGGGAAACCCCATCGAATTCCGCAATATCGTTCTCAAACCGCTCGACATGGCTTGCCTGTTCAACGGCCGGGACCTCGCGGGCTGGCGGGTCGAGCGCGGGGGGAACTGGAGTGTCCGCGAAGGCGTGGTGCATGTCGAGGGCGGTCCGGGGATGCTCGAAAGCGAGCGGGTCTGGGACGATTTCATCCTTCAGATTGACGTCCGGACCAATCCGGCCAAACCGGGCGATCACCCCAACTCGGGCCTGTTCTTCCGCGGCGACCGCGGCGTGTTCTGGAGCGGTTACGAATCGCAGATCCGCAACGAACACGAGGGCGATGATCCGGCGAAACCCGTCGATTTCGGGACTGGCGGAATCTACCGGTCGCAACCCGCGCGGCGCATTGTGGCGAAGGATGGCGAATGGATGACGAAGACGATCGCCGTCCAGGGCCGGCGGATCAGCGTCTGGGTCGACGGCTTCCCGGTGACGAGTTGGGAGGACGCCCGGGCCGAGGGCCTGAGTGTCCGCGACGGCAAAGCGAGGCTGATGCGCGGCACATTGAGCCTCCAGGCCCACGATCCCGGCACCAACCTCGATTTCAACAACCTCTGTATTGCTCCGCTGACGCGCCGCTAGAGTTCCTTGCGCCACTGGCGGGCGAAGGCGAGCGCCTCGCGTGCCGGCGCGGCGCCGAAGCGGTAGATCATCTTCCACTGCCAGCTTCGCGACTCGTGAGCGGCGTTGACGAAGACCGTCCGGTTGGCCCGCTGCGTGGTTTGGGCCGCGAAATCGACCGAAGCGGCGGTCCGGATGAACTCGTCCAGGGACTTGGCGAGCACGGCATTCAGGTTCATCCGGTCATAGTTTGCCTGCTGCGCCGCCGCCGCTGATTCATTACTGGCGGCCGTGAGGGCGGCTTCATCGGCGGGTCCGCCGGCTTCGACGCTTTTCAGGATGCCGTAAGCCTTCCGTGCCTTCTCCGGATCGGAAGCCAGCAGGCCCTCGATCGCTTTGGCGCGATTGAGCAGGTCCTGGTTGCGAGCCCGGTCCGTGGCGTTGTCCGATGTCTTCAGATTCTCCCGATGGGATTCGATCTCGGCGGGGAGCATCATCCGGATTGCTTCGACCGGCATGGCCGAGTAGGTCGCGTACATCTGTCCGGCCAACTGCCGCTGCATGTCGTCCACGTTCGGGGTGGCGGCCGGGCGCGGCGCGGAGCCATGCCGGACGGCGTTGTGCGCCTGCCGCAGCCACGCATCGTGAGCGGCGCGGAAGGCCTCCGACATGAGGATCGCCTTCACTCTGGGGGCGGCCTCGCGGACGAGCGCCACGCGCGCCGGTTCATCCAGCGCGGCGACCGCTTTCCGGACCCGGCCATCCAGAAGCCGGCTCGCCGGGCGTTCGATGCCAGACGATTCGGTGGCCATTTTCGTGGCCTCGAGCATTTTGTCGTGAGTCCAGTCGAGGGCCGGGAGACCGGCCGGAATGGAGGCGGCGGCAAGGCCGCAGGCGAGGGTGAGAGGGAGCAGGGAGTTGGTGAATTTGGACATACAACGGCAAACGCGCAAATCCTCCCTGCTCCGGCTCAGCAAGGTTGCCGGATCGCCCCCCGACCCGGGCACGGTTTTACTCAAACCGCGCTGATTCCTACCGATATGTCCAATATCATGGCCTGGCCGTTCCAGAAACTCGAGTTCCCGCCCGAAGCCACGGACTCGAAGCCGGAGGACCATGCCGGTCCAGACCTGACGGAACTGCACTGGCAGCCTCCCCCGCGTCTGGCCGACGAAGCGCCGCCGGCCCTCGCGATCGTTCGTCAGGCGCTCTCTCGCCACAGCCTCTGGCTCAACAACACTTCTGGCGGACAGCAGGCCGAACTGGAAGGCTATCAGCTCGAACAGCCCAGGCTGGGCGCGGCCCGGATGGACCGCGCGCTGCTTCGCCGGCTTTCCTGGCCGGGGGCGCAAATGATTGGCAGTTCCTGGATCGAGGTGGAGGCCGCTCTGTGCGATTTTTCGCTTTCTCATTTCGGCCCGGCTTCAATGACCGCCAGCCGCTGGGCCAAGTCCAAACTCGACATGGCCAGCCTCTCCGGCGCCGACCTGTGTGAAGCTCTGCTTGAAGAGTGCAGTTTCGAGCAGGTGAAGGCTGCCGGATCGCGCTGGATGGAGACGCGGCTGTCCCGCGTCAATTTCACCGGAGCCCATCTGCGCCAGGCCGCCTTCCACCAGGCCCACGCCCTCGAATGTAACTTCACGGGTGCAGACCTGGAAGAATCCCTTTTCTACCGTGCTGAGCTGCAACGCTGCCGGTTTCAGAAGGTCCGCGGCCCGAACCTGAATTTCGGCGTGGCGCGCCTGCAGCATTGTGATTTCTCCGAAGCCAGCCTCCGTGATGCCCGTTTCGGCCGCGCCCGGGTCATCGTCGGCCAGTTTCTGAAGTGCGACCTTCGCGGTGCGGACTTCCGGGGCGCCGACCTCCGCGCCTGCACGTTTAGCGGTGCGCAACTGGACGGAGCGCGCTTCCTGGACGCGCGCACCTACGGAGCCGACTTCCGCGGCGCAAATCTCTCCGGCGCCCGCGATCTCTCCGCCAGACAACTGGCTCAAGCCCTGACCGATCCGGCAACGACACTCCCAAACGGACTGCCCGGGCCCTACCTGCGCGGCTCCGGCGCCGAACGACCCGGTCTGCGCGTCCGCTCCTGATCCTTAGAGCGGCACCGAGGCGGTGCTCGCCTCTCGCCACCGCTCGCGGATCCGCTCGGGCACTCCCGGACGCCCCTTCCAGCCCGTGCGCGCCACCGAAAGCCCGATCATCGCCAGAATCACCGCCAGAGCCAGGAAGAAGCACTGTCCGGCCGTCAATCCGTTCTTCCAGAAGAACAGCCAGCCGCCGTAAACGAGTTCCGTGTGGACCCAGTACACCAGCAGCGAGGTGGTCCCCAATTGCCGTACGAAACTCCACCCGTCCGGGTTGACGTGGTGTGTCCACAGGAACGCGAACGAAGTCAGCAGGTACAGGCAACCGAGCTTGATCAGGATCAGGGCCGGGCTGTGCAGCCAGAAATCCTCGTTGGGGTACAGCGAGTAGGGGAGATTGGCGAAGTACCGGGCGCCCACGATCAGCACAATTCCGAACATCGCGGCCCACTGCATCACTTTCGCGTAGTCCCCTTCCCTTGCGATTCGCAGCACCGAACCCGCGCTCAGGCCGAAGGCCACGAAAGCGCCCCAGGGGAAGATCGGAAAGGCGTTCGCGTCCGGGACGAAATACGCCCGCAGGAACGGATGGACGCCGCTGAATCCGATCAGAGAAATCACCGGGGCGGCGCATGCGATCAGCAGCCCCGCGATGAAGCCGAACCGGATGCGGTCCCGCGTCTCGAAGATGGCCATCGGGGCCAGCAGGGCCACGCTTACCGCCATGCAGTTGAGGATGTCCACCTTGAACATCGTCTGCCACGGGCTGAATCCGAATGCGAACAGCCACATCTGGAGCCGGAATGCGACGGCGAGAAGAAACAGATACCCCGCCCGTTTGAAGGCGTGCCGGATCACCCCCCGCGCCCCCACGCCCGCTTTCTGGCGCGAATCCATCATGAAGGCCAGCGTGATCCCGGTGAGAAAGAGGAACACCGCCGGCGTCAGTCCGCCGATGAACTGCGACAAGACGTAGGGGGCCTGCTGCCTGAGGTCATCGCGCATGAATGCGTGCGTGACATGCCCTTGCAACATCACCAGCGCCGCGCTGCCCCGGGTCCAATCCAGAAAGGCCAGGCGGCTCGAATTCTTTTTGCGGACGGGCGGCGGACCTGGCTCAAGCGGCAACATCGGGTGACTACTTCTGGGGTTGGGTCCGTTTCACGCCTTTCGGCAGGTTGAGCCGAACAGACGCGTCATTCAGCGGCGGATTCAGTTTGAGGGCGGTGTAGCGGATTTCGCGGTAATCCTTCGACGGCTGATGAACCTTCTGACGGACCGGCTGTCCCGTGGCCTCCGAAATCCAGATCTCGATCCGGCGGACGTGCTTCAAGGCTTCCGCCTCGCGCGGCGTCAATTCCAGCCGGTCGCACTCCACTCCTTCGATCGTCTCGCGCCCCGTGTGCTTCACTTCGTAGCTGCGCTTCAACTCCGAACCCGGGGTGCCAAATCCCAGCAGCAGGAACTGGTCGATCAGCGCCCCCTGTTTGCCCAGGTCATACTCCTGCACCGTTTTGATCTTCGGGTAGTAGATCTGCACCTTCCGGTTTGCGTAGCTCACCGCCCGTTCGTCGGGCTTCGTGAACTCCACGAGCATGCGCAGATCGCGCGGTTTGGGCCGGTACAGCGTGATCGTGCCCGACTCGACCGCGGTGTCATCAATGACCGCCGTGTGGGAGACCTGCTCCAATTGCGCGGAAATCCCGCGAAATCCGGCGGCCGCCCGATCCATCCGCGCCAGCGTCGCGTCCAGCGACTGTGCGGCGAGGGGAGCAAGCAGGAAGCTCAGCAGAAATGTGCAGCGAAAAGTCATGTCGGATTTTTGACGCCCGAATTCAGGGCTTGAGGTACACCATGAAGCCCGCCGGACGCTCGCCCTCGCTCTGAATGGCCAGCACGCGCGCGACCGGAGCCGGCCGGCGCAGCCGCTTGCTGACCAGTGCTTCGGCCTCCGGAATAAGCGCTTCCGGCGTGTTCTGCTGCAACAGGCCCGCTTCCACGAAGAAGACCGCCGCGCCGTGTTGCTCCGGCAGCCGGACCACCCCCGGTGCGCGGGGCTGATCGTTGAACACCGCCCTGGGGGTCAGGAAAATGAAAGCGAGAATCAGCCCGACCACCACGTCATATTGCCACGTAGTCCGGGGAAACTCCCAAAAGATCAACCGTTTCAACACCCTTTCAGTCTATCAGGAGCTCAGGCCCGTTGTGCCCGCCCGCCCGCGGCCGCCAACTCGTCCGTCGCACGGGATTCCGACATTTCCTGCGCCCGCAGCACCTGACAGTGGGCGCAGTAGCCGCCGATCTCCGTCCGCGCCACCACGATCTGGAACCCGAACGTCGCCTCGATCTGCCGCCGCAACCGCTGCAGGACTTCCCCGAAAAATTCTTCCACCTTGCCGCAGCGCAGGCAGACGATGTGCGCGTGTTCCTGCTTCGTCCGCGTTTCGTAATAGTGCTGGTCGCCGCCATAGTGCAGCAGATCCAGTTCGTCCACCAGCCCGCCCTCTTTCAGCAGCTTCAACGTCCGGTAGACCGTCACGCGGTTCAGCTTTGGATCGCGCTCGTGCGCCATCTGGTACAGGCTTTCCGCGTCCAGATGCTTGCCCGACTGATCGATCAGTTCGAGCAGTAGCTGGCGCTGGCGGGTGAGCCGGATGCCACGCTGCTTGAGCGTGTCTTTTGTTGCTGCTAAGCTCATGCCTGTTTAGATTACTTTACCATGGGCTTTGATGCCAGCCAGTGATCGCGACGCCCTCCTCGGCCTCCTTCTTGAAAGGATTCGCGCCTTCGCGGCATCCCGAATCGAGTCCGGCGCCGCCGAAGACCTCGCTCAGGAGACCCTCCTCGTGCTCCACCAGAAGTACAGCCATCTCGACTCGCCCGAGGACCTCCTCCCCGTCGCCTTCCAGATCCTGCGCTTCAAGATCTCTGCCCATATCCGCAAGCGCCACCGCCGCGGCGAGGATCACGCCGCCCCGGTCGACGGACTCCCCCTCGCCCACTCCGGTCCCGATCCCGAACAGGCGCTTCTCGCCGCCGAACGCAGTCAAGTTCTCCTGGCTGCCTTTGAAACGCTCGGCGAACGCTGCCGCGAACTTCTCCGCCTGAAACTCGCCGGGCATCCCTTTGAATACATTCGCGCCCACTTCGGCGCCGCCTCCATCAACACCGTCTACACCTGGGACCTCCGCTGCAGAAACCAGTTGAAGGCTTCCCTGCGTCCAATCTGGGGAGGCCGTCCATGACGCGCGAAGAGCGGGAGCAGTTGCTTGCCCGCTATACCACCGGCGAATTAACTCCCCTGGAACGGGAACGGCTTTTCACCGAGGCCATGAACGACCAGGAACTGTTCGAGCATCTCTTCGAGGACGATGCCCTCGAAGAAGCCCTCTCGGATCCCGCCGTTCGCCGCCACATCATGAATACCGCCCCCGCGCCCGCCCCGGCGTGGCCCCTCCGCTGGCGCTGGCCCGTGCTTGCCGGACTCGCCGCCTCGCTCGTCCTCGCCGTCATCCTGATTCAGCGCCAGATCACCCCTTCCTCCGATCCTGAACTGCTCGCCTCCGCCCGCCCGCCCGTCGCCCGCGACATTGAGCCCCTTCGCTCGCCTGCCCCCGATTCGCTCGACCTGTCATCCAGCCCCGCCGTCGCCCACGAAGCGCCGCCACCCGCCCCAACCGGATTCAGCGCTCCCGCCGCTCCTCCAGAGAAGACCGAATTCGCCGAAAACGCTGCCCTCCAGGCCAAGGCCGTTGCCACCGGCCGCCTCGCGACCGCTGAAACCGTGGCGGAGTCCACCGCCGAGCGCGCCGGCGAAGTCCGCGCCCTTCGCCAGAGATCGGAAGAGCACACGTCTGAACTCCAGTCACTGACCA
>ERZ761609.3177-NODE-3177-length-11144-cov-5.640635_pt1 | contig 11144 bp, 13 predicted proteins | sample MGYA00511163_ERZ761609 | MGnify/ENA primary metagenome ERZ761609 (study PRJEB28899, sample SAMN02445070) | bioreactor sludge metagenome | biome: EBPR sludge | place: Australia: Brisbane, Thorneside Wastewater Treatment Plant | collected 2011-12-16 ... | reverse complement strand
CACCTGCCGGGCTTTCAGTTCCGGGCGCGCGGCGGTGCCGATGTTCACGAGCAGGATGCCGCGCCCGCCATCTGCAACCACTACCCAGGTTCCCGTCTTCAGCTTCATCTTCCTTCCTCGTCCCCCAGACGCCGAAGGCAAGGAATCCATAAGGGCGCGGGCGGGTCTCTAGGGAAAACCCCCTATTCGCTCAGCCGGCAAAGGGCGGAAGGCCCGCCTGCACTTTCTTTGTGAGGCCGGAGCGGACGATGGAATAGGCCTGCGTCAGGCGTCCGCGCAACTCTGCATCGGGCAGTGAATTCGGCGTCACCCGCACCCATTTCGCGCGCGCAAGATAAGGCGCCGGGATGGCCGCGCCGCTTTCGGTCAGCACGTGGAAGGCCTCGTCGCTGCACTTGAACGAAATCTTAGTGCAGGCAGCATCCGTCGCCGCAAACATCTTGCCGGCGATCTTGTAGACCTGATCGTCGCCCCATTGCACGACGCACTCTGCCCCCGGCAGCGACAGGCAGTGCGCGCGCAGTGCCTTTGGCGTCATGCGAGGCGCTCTTTCGGATAGTGCGGGTAGCTGGCTTTCATCACGCCATGATTGAGCAGCATTTCAGCGACCTGTATCTTGCCTGTCTTGTCGAAGAAGCGGGTGCGGATCCAGTAATTCTCGACGCGGCGCGACTCCGACAGCGCGACGACTTCGCGGCGGAGGATGTATTCCTCGCCGACAAAGAGCGGGCCTTCGATCATGCGGATTTCGAGATCGGCGAACAGGCCGATGGCGGGCTGTTTCACCGGGAAGCGTGCCGTGCGCGAGGAATAGTTGCCGATGACGCTGACGAGTTCCAGCGGGATGACCGGGCGGCCCCAGGGCGAGGCGCCAGCGTCTGAATACATCGGATCATTCTCTGTGATGACTTTCAGCTTTTCGTTCAGCGTGAAGGGATAGAGGCCGCCCATATGCTGGTCTGCGCCCATTACGACGCGTTCTTCCGCCGCGCCGGCGAGGCCGACCTTCATGTCGGCGAGGATGACAAGGTCCGCAGCCGGACGAAGCGCCTTCATGCGCGCTTCCAGCAGTGTCTCGCCGTGATCCGGGCCGAGGCTTGCGCTCGCTTCGAGCACGGGCGTGCCATCAGCCTTGAAGGCGCGGGCCATGCAGCGCGTGGCATTCGGCGCGGGCTCGTCGATTTCGGCGCGCACTTCTTCGCCTTCGAACACCATTTTCAGGAAGTGGCAGGAGAAGCACCCGCGCTCGAACCAGTCCCGTCCCCAGACATCCGCCAGCAGCGGCACGAATTGCTGGAAATGCGTCGGTCCTTCGATAGGGCCCGCCTTGATGCCGAGGCGTTCGGCTTCCTTGTCATCGTGCAGCGACTTGTGGCCGTCATAGGTCTGCTCCGTCAGCATGTTGACGGGGCGGCGCAGCGGGCCTTGCAGAACTTCGCTCATGGTCTTTCCCTTTTTTCAAATCTTGCCACCGGATCGCCTCCGCGTCACGCCCCCGCCCCGCGCGGCGGGCCGAAGCGCAGCGCGAACGCCGAGAGCGCGACCAGCATCGCTGACAGGCTGGCAGACAAAACGGCCGTGCCGCCCCAGCCATGGTGATCAAAAACTGTGGTCGCCGCCCAGCTTGCCATACCGCCGCCGATGAACATCAGCACGATATAGGCCGTCATCAACCGTGTACGGACATTTGCCGGCAGGCCGAGGAAGGTCATGCGGCCGGTGATATCGATCATCGGGCCAACCAGGTTCATCAGGATGAGCGGGATCAGGAGCAGCCAGAGGCTGTGTCCGAACAGGCCGAGCAGGCAGACGGCGACGAACTGCACCAGCGAAATCAGGAAGCGCGCGCGCCGCGGCCCGGTCCGGTCTGCCCAGGCGCCGAGATAGGGTGTGGTGGCAAGGTTCAGCAGCGAGATCGCTGCGAGATAGCCGACGACGTCTGCGCCATAACCCATCTCGGGGCTGGTCAGATGCAAGCCGAGCGCAAGCCAGACCGACAGGAATATCCCGAAGCCAAGGCCCTGGATGGCGCCGGACACAAGCACTTCCGGATGGCGCCGTACGATGGGGAAGACAGACAGCACAAGGGCGGGATAGTTGAACTTTTCCGCCGCCGCCTTCTGTGTGTCGCGCCCCTGCATCAGGCGCGGCAGCGCGAGCGTGACGGCCAGCATCAGCGCCGCCGCGATGCCATACACCGCGCGCCAGTCCGCATGTTCGCCGATCCAACCAGCGCCGACCCGCGCAATCAGGATACCGGCGATCACGCCGGTGGTCAGCGTGGCGGTCGCGCGCCCGAGGCGCTGCGGCGCAACGCGCTTCGAGGCATAGGCGGGCAGCAGGTAAGGCGTGATGGTGGCGAAACCGAGGAAGGTGGAGCCGGCGGTGAACAGCCAGAAACCGGGCGCCAGCGCCATCATTAGAAGGCCGATGAATTGCCCGGCCGAGAAGATCGTCGCGAGCAGCCGGTTGCTGAACCGGTCGCCAAGCGGCAGCAGCACGAAGATGCCAATCGCCAGCGCAATCTGGTTCAGCGCCGGCACCAGCCCGATGCGCGAATGCGAGACACCGAGATCGTCTGCCACCAGCGCGATGATCGGGTGGATGTAGTAGGCATTCGCCGTCACCACGGCGGCGGCGACGGCGAGCAAGAACAGGTCGCGGTCTGTCAGCAGGCGGGGTCCGGATGCCTCATCCGGCTCGCCTGCAGGCGGGCTCACGCGGGCATGCCGGCGCGGTGGGCATACTCGTACGCGAACTTCGCCAGCGGCACGACGCGCGCCGCATTCGACTCGGCATTCGCGCTGTTGGCGGTGCCGTCGCGCACGCGGCCGATGATGCCTTGCAGGATGCCAGCGAGGCGGAAGGCATTGTAGGAGAAGTAGAAGTCAAGTTCCGGCAAGCCCTTGCGGCCCGTGTGCTGGCAATAGAGGGCGACGTATTCTTCCATCGTCGGAATGCCCCAGGCTTTCAGATCCTTGATCGCCATGATGGAGCCGCGCGCGGAATCACCGGGCGGCATCACCCAGTTCATCAGGTGATAGGAAAAGTCCGCAATCGGATCACCCAGCGTGCAAAGCTCCCAGTCGAGCACCGCGATGACGCGCGGCTCGGTCGGGTGCAGGATCATGTTGTCGAGGCGGTAGTCGCCGTGAACGATGGTCGTCATGTCGCCCGGCGGGATGTTCTGCGGCAGCCATTCGATCAGCCGCTCCATCTCCGGGATGTGCATCGTCTCGGAGGCCTTGTACTGCTTCGTCCAGCGATGGATCTGGCGGGCCACATAGTCGCCCTCCTTGCCATAGCCTTCAAGGCCGGCCTTGCGCCAGTCGACATTGTGCAGGTCGGCGAAGGTCTTGACCTTTGCTTCGTAGATCGCGCGGCGTTCGGCCGGCGGAAGGTCCGGCAGCGTGCCGTCCCACAGGATGCGGCCCTCGACACAGTCCATGATATAGAACATCGTGCCGACCACGCTTTCATCCGTACACAGCCCATAGGGCCGTGCGACCGGATAGCCGAGCGGCCAGAGCGCGTTGATGATCGTGAACTCGCGGTCCACCGCATGTGCCGACGGCAGCAGTTTGCCCGGCGGCTTGCGACGCATGACGTATTTCTTTTTCGGCGTGATCAGCTGGTAGGTCGGGTTCGACTGGCCGCCCTTGAACTGGCGCACCACCAGCGGGCCTTCATAGCCCTCGACATTCGCCTCCATCCAGCGGGCGAGGTTTTCCTCGTTGAAGCGGTGGCTTTCGGCGACTTCCTTGGTCCCGGAATACAGGTCCTGCGCGCTTGCTGCATCTGCCATGCTACTCTCCCTCAATTCCGCCGGATTTTGTATCCTAGCATAGCGAACAGGCCGGGCAGGCCAAGACCTGCCGCGACGTAGCATCCACGGCCCCTGAGGGAGGAACGACCCCGCATGATCCGCGCTGCTACTGCCCTGATAGCCGTCCTGCTGCTGGCCCTGCCGGTCTACGCGGCTGAACTGGACCCCGAAGGCCGCATCCGGCCGCAGATTCTTAGCGCAGCCCTCAGCGCGGCAGAGGCGCATGATGGCGCCTCAGGCAAGCTGGTCGTGGTCGATTACGGCCTGCATTCCAGCAAGGAGCGCCTATTTGTCGTCGATCTCGAATCCGGTGCCGTATCAGCCTATCGCACGGCCCACGGCCTCGGCTCGGACCCGGACCATGACGGGTTCCTCGACAACTTCTCCGGCAAGTCCGGCTCGCAGGCGAGCCCCGAAGGCACCTTCCGCTTCGCAGAGGAATATTACGGCAAGCATGGCCAGTCCTTCCGCCTCGAAGGACTGGACGAGACCAACCGCAACTCCCGCGCCCGCGCGATTGTCGTCCACTCCGCCTGGTATGCAGAGCCGGGCTTCCTTGCCCAGCACGGCAAGCTTGGCAGGTCGAATGGCTGTATCGTGTTCTCGAAGGCAGACCTTGCGCGGTTCATCGCCGAAGTGCCGGAGGGCACGCTGATCTTCGTGGGGAAGTAATCTCCCCTTGAAACCCACTCCCCAGCCCGGCTAAACCCCCGCCATGACCGATACACTCCCCGACCGCCTCTCCATCTATCCCGACAGCCCGTATTACAATTACGAGGTGCTCGCGCGCGGCATCGGCGTGCGCTTTCGCGGCGAGGAGAAGACCAATGTCGAGGAGTATTGCGTCTCCGAAGGCTGGATCAAGGTCGCTGCCGGCAAGGCACTCGACCGCAAGGGCCGCCCTCTGCTGATGACCCTGAAAGGCCCGGTCGAGGTCTGGTTCAGGGACGACGGCGCGGCCTGAGCCGCGCGAGTTTCGCAAAGACAGTCCCAATGCCTTGTGCTAGCCCTGATTGATCGGGGACGCGGGGGACAGCATGACATTGCACGATGGCGGCTTGCAGCCGTACGGCGCCGCGCCATTACCTGAGCCGGAACCGGCGCCATGAGTCTCAACGACCTCTACCTCGTCTCCCAGATCGCCGGTGTCGTCCTCGTTGTTCCGACCCTGCTCTACCTCGCACTTCAGGTGCGCCAGAACACGTTGCAGATGCGCGCCACAGCCCGCTTCCAATGGGTCGAAGCCTCCGGCCAGTTCAACGCGCTCACCGCCGGCAGCCTGGAGGCCGCTTCCGTCTTCCGGCGCGGATGGGACAATCCGGACGACTTGAGCGATGATGAGCGCATGCAGTTCCTCATCCATATCGGCCATTTCATGCAGATCTATTCGACCATGTTCGAATTGCACCAGGACAAGCTCCTGCCGGACACGCAATGGCACAATTGCCGGATGGACATGATTTCGATGATGAACAGCGCCGGCTGTCTCTGGGTTTGGGAAACCTATGGCAAGCAGGGCCTCAGCCCGGAATTCGTGGCCTACATGGAAGGCCTGCGCACGGCCGGCGCCAGCTCCTTCAGCCTTGGCGCCGACGGCCTGAAACGGAGCGAGGCATGATCCTCCGCAGACTGACGGAACATGTGAAAGCGCAGAACTGGTTCGCTGTGGGGCTCGACTTCCTGATCGTGGTGCTCGGTGTGTTCATCGGCCTGCAGGTCAATAACTGGAACGAGGCCCGCAAGCAGGCCGACCTGCAGGCAAAGCTTCTGGAACGGCTGGAAGAGGAATTTCTGGCGTTGGAGCCTGTCGTCGCTGATCTTGTGACTTTCTCCCAGTCGGCGCAGAAGAGCACGGCGGATGTCGTCAACGCGCTGCGGCAGGAAACACCGCCCACGGATGAAGCCGCGTTCCGGAGCGCGTTGGCGCGGGCTAACTGGGCTCTGAGCGTGCCGCAAGTTGCCGCCGTATATTCCGAACTCTTGTCCACCGGGCGCCTGGCCGATATCCGCGATGTGGAGTTGCGCAAGGCCCTAATACGCTACGGCGACGCACACGAACGCCTCGAGCGGACCTACCCTGTGGCGACCAGCGTAATATTTGCTCCGGGGTCGAACTATTACCGGGCCGTGGACTGGAACATGGATTCTGCGACATGGATCGAAGACGGCGCCATCGTGTCATACAATTGGGAAGTGCTGCGCGCCTCGCGCGCCGAGATGCAGTCCTGGATCACGTTCCAGTATGACCTGGCGCTGTTCGCAGACGCAGAATTGCAGGAAATACGGTCCATCCTCGCGATTCTAGCCGAAGATGAAAGTTGAACCTCAGAGCCCACTGAGTACGCGGTCGCAATGCGCCGCATGTTGCGCGCGGATCAGGTCGAGGGCGCGGTTGATCATGGTGCGACCGGAGTCGAAGCTCAGCTCAAGCGTGATGCCGCGCAGGCTGAGGATCAGTACGCGGCCATGCAGGAGACAGGCGTCGATGTCTTCTTCCTGGACGCCGGCAGCGCGCACGAGCTCTTCTGTATACTGATCGATCTCCGTCTCGATACGCTGCGCCACCGGGCGGAACGCCGCCGCCAGCGCTTCGTCGCGGCGCGCCGCCAGCAGCACTTCGGTCACCGCTGCGCCCTCGGGCAAGTTCTGCGCGGCCCATGTGATGTCGCACATCGCGCGGTATTGCTCTGCGGGGCCTGCAATTGCAGCTGTGCGGGCACGCGTATCCGCGATCATCGCCTGCATCGCCGCCTCGCTGGTCGCCGCCATCAGGGCGAGGCGGGTCGGGAACTGGTTCAGCACCGAGCCGCGGCTGAGCCCGGAGCGGGCCATCACGGTCTCGATCGTCGTGCCGGCATAGCCAAGGTCGTGCAGGCAGCCGATGGCCGCCCGGATGAGGACGCGCCGCGTCTCCTCGCCCCGCTTCGTCCGGCGGCGGGGGGCGGGCAGCGTCGTTGCGTGTGGGTCGTGCGTTGGGTTGGCCATAGCTGCGAATAACACTGCAGAAAGCGGGGGCGTCAACCGCTGACCCTTTCAAAATAGTCATTATTGACTAATTTTGAGTTTCCGCTAGCGTGTCGCCCAATGGCAGCGCGCGGCCGGCGCGCCTGCTGAAGACGTTTACCCGGCCGCGGAGGAACAGACATGGCCGATGACGCACGCCCCCAATCCATCTCCGGATACGACATTTTCCGCACCGCCGACGCCCCTTCGCTGGACGAGACGGCGCATATGGAAGTTACCGGCATGAACCCCGAATTCCAGGCGGGCATCGCCAAGGCACTGGAAGCCGGCTTTGCAGAAGGCAATGTCGTGAAAACCCTGTTCTCCCGCCCCGGCTTCAGCCTCACCTATGCCTGGTTCAAGAGCGGCTTCCCGCTGCCTCTGCATACGCACAATGCAGACTGCCTCTACTATATCGTCGCGGGATCTCTGCAGCTCGGCACCGAAACGCTGGGCGCCGGCGAGGGCTTTTTCCTCCCTGCCGACAAGGCCTATCGCTACACGCCCGGCCCGAACGGCGTTGAAGTGCTCGAGTTCCGCACGCAGGAAAACTTCGACATCAACTTCCTCGCCAAGTCCCTGCCCGCCTGGGAGAAGATTGCGGCTGCCGTTTCGGCACGCAAGCCGGACTGGGAAAAGGAAACCGCGCCGCCCAGCGCTGTGCTGGCCTGAGGCGCCCGCGGGATGAACACCAAGCGATTTGAGAACAAGGTCGCCGTCATCACCGGCGCAGCCTCCGGCATCGGCGCCGCCACCGCACGCCTCCTCTGGCAGGAAGGCGCGCATGTCGTGCTCGCAGATATCGGTGATGAAGGTGGCAGGAGCCTTGCCGCGAGCCTTGGGCCATCGGCCATGGCGGTGAAGTGCGATGTCTCGAAAGTGGCCGATGTCGAAGCGCTGGTGAAGACAGCTGTCGCGGCGCATGGGCGTATCGACATCCTGTTCAACAATGCCGGCATCGGCAGCTTTGCCAACAGCGTCGAGCTGCAACCAGAAGAGTGGGAACGCGTGATCGCGGTTGACCTCAACAGCGTCTACTATGCCTGCCACTTCGCCATTCCGCACATGCCCGAAGGCAGCGTGATCGTGAACACGGCGTCGATCTCCGGCATGGGCGGCGACTATCGCTTCGCCGCCTATAACGCCGCCAAGGGCGCCGTGATCAACTATACCCGCGCGCTCGCAGTCGACCATGCGAAGGCCGGCATCCGCGTGAACGCGCTCTGCCCCGGCCTCGTCGCAACGCCGATCACGGCGGGCTTGCAACAAATGCCAGGCCTGCAGGAAGAATGGACGAAGCGCATTCCTATGGGCCGCGCCGCGCAGCCGGAGGAGATGGCGAAGGTCGTCGCCTTCCTTGCTTCGGAGGATGCCTCCTACATGACCGGCGCCATTGTCGTCGCCGATGGTGGCACCACAGCGCATACCGGTCAGCCGGAAGTGGCGCAGTTCATGCTGCCGCCGAACGGCTGAAGATCAGGATACGGATCATGCGCGCTGCCGTTCTCCAGGGTAAATCCCTCTCCATCCGAAACGTGCCGGACCCGTCGCCTGCCGCTGGCCAGCTGCTGGTGCGCCCACTCTATACCGGCATCTGCGGCAGCGATCTCAGCGCCCGCAAGCAGATGGCGGCGCTGGCGGACACACTGCCGCAAGAGCACCTTCCCTCAATAATTCCCGGCCATGAATTTTCTGCCGAGATTGTCGGCATCGCGCCGGGCACAGAGACCGCGCTTCGGATCGGCGACCGGATCACCGGCTTGCCCTTCACGCACACGCATGAGGGCCCGCAGACCATCGGCCTGTCGCCCGCCCATGGCGGCGGACTGGCGGAGCTGACCTCCATCGACGCGGGGCGCAGCTTTCGCATTCCGGAAGGTGTGCCCGCCGATCTTGCCGCGCTGACGGAGCCGCTATCTGTCGGCCTGCACGCTGCGAACCTCGCCAGCCGCAACCGGGCGCCAAACGTGGTGATCGGCTGCGGCCCTGTGGGACTGTCGGTGATCCTCGCGCTGACGCTCGCCGGGCGCGGTCCGGTGCTGGCGGCGGATTTCTCGGCCGAGCGGCGCGCAGCGGCAGCGGCCCTTGGCGCAGATATTGTCATTGATCCGTCTACGGACTCGGCCTTCACGCATTGGGACAGCCTCGCTTTCGCCCCGCAAACGATGTCGCCGCTTCTGGGGCGCGACTTCCGCGGCCTGCCACCCGGCGCCAACATCTTCGAGTGCACTGGCGCGACCGGCCTGATCGATCAGGTGATCAAGGGCGCCCCACCGCACAGCCATATCATCGTCGCCGGAGTCTGCCCGCACGAAGAAAAGCTGACACCTCTCGACGGCATAATCCGTGAACTGACACTCGAGTTCAGCTTCGCCTACCGCCCGGAAGAGTTTGCAGCTGCGCTCGCCCTGATCGAGAAACATCCGGACAAGGCCGCCCGCCTGATCACCAGCCGCCAGCCGCTGGCAAGCACAGAAGCCGCCTTCGACTCGCTGGCAAAGAACCCAAGCGAGATCAAGATTCTGATTGAGCCCGGCGCTTAGCCCTAAAGCGCCCGCCATCCAATGTCGCGGCGGCAGAAGCCTTCCGGCCAGTGGATCGCATCGACGCCGGCATAGGCGCGGTCGACCGCTTCGCGCAGCGTGTTCCCGCTCGCGGTTACATTCAGCACACGGCCGCCCCTAGCGACCAGCTTGCTGCCGGCGGCAATGTCCGTACCCGCATGAAATACGGTGACGCCTTCGAGCGCGTTCGCAGCGTCCACGCCTTCGATGACGCTGCCCTTGTCATAGGTGCCGGGATAGCCTTTCGCGGCCATCACGACCGTTGCGGTGGGCCGGAAATCCTTCAGCTCGAGCAGGCGCTCATAGTCCTTTTCGTTGCCTTTGAGGCCGCCCGTCGCAGCGATCAAGATGGCTGGCACGATGTCGCCTGTTAGGCCCTTCATCAGCACCTGGCATTCCGGGTCGCCGAAGCGCGCGTTGAATTCGACCACTTTCGGGCCTTCGTCCGTCACCATGACACCGATATAGAGCACGCCCTGATACGGCATCCCATCTTTCGCCATGCCGCGCAGCATCGGCTCGGCAATCTCGCGCTTCACCCGCTCCATGATCTGTTTGCTGACGACCGGCGCCGGCGCATAGGCGCCCATGCCGCCCGTGTTCGGACCGGTGTCGCCATCGCCGACGCGCTTATGGTCCTGCGCCGCCGGAAGATAGAGCGCGCCTTCGCCGTCCGTGATGACGAACACGCTCGCCTCTTCGCCGTGCATGAATTCCTCGATCACCAGCGTCGCCGAGGCGGAGCCGAACTTGCCGGACAGCATCTCGTCGATCTCGGCCTCGGCCTCTGCCAATGTCTCGGCAATCACCACGCCCTTGCCGGCCGCGAGGCCGTCCGCTTTCAGCACATAAGGCGCTTTCATTTTCTTGAGGAACGCCTTCGCGGGAGCCGCCTCGGTGAACTCGCCATAGGCCGCGGTCGGCACGCCGTATTTCACCATGCGGGCCTTTGAGAAAGCTTTCGAGGCTTCGAGCTTCGCCGCCTCTTTCGAGGGTCCGAACACATCAAAGCCGCGCGCGCGCAGGATGTCCGACAGGCCGAGCGCGAGGGGCGCCTCGGGGCCGATCACGATCAAGTCCGGCTCGATCTGGAGGGCGAGCTTCACCAGTCCGTCGATATCATCCACCGCCACATCGAAACACGGGCCTACCGCGTCCATGCCGGGGTTTCCGGGCGCCGAATGCACGACGTCCACCAACGGCGACTGCGCCATTTTCCAGGCCAGGGCGTGTTCACGGCCGCCCGATCCGATCAGCAGTATGTTCATGGCGCCGCTCCTTGGAGGGAGCGGCGCCCGAGATCAAGAGGAAAGAGAGCGGCTCCCCCGGATCAAACTTCAACTGTCACACGCAGGAATGTCGCCGGGATCACGGTCCGGCCCTTGTCCTTGGACGTGTTCTGGCTTGCAAACAGGTTTTCCAGCTCCCGCTGCAGGTCTGCCTGGCGCCCGCTGGCCTCGGCGGCGGCGAAGGCGTTCATGGTCGGCCCGTAATAGTCGCGGAACACGGCGAGGAAATCCGCCGGCGGGCCGGCATAGTCGAACACATAGGTGTCGCGTACGCAGTGCACCTTTTCATTGGGGATGCCCGCTGCCGCGAAGCGCTCGCGCACATCGGCCTCGATGCCCCAACGGACCGGGCTGATGAAGCCTTCCGGCGGGGGCGGGGAATAGGCGGCCGCAATCTTCAGGATCTGCGCGATCAGCGTCGGGTCGCCGGGGATCCAGTTGCCCATCACGACCCGTCCGCCG
>ERZ761609.3176-NODE-3176-length-11145-cov-5.454914_pt1 | contig 11145 bp, 7 predicted proteins | sample MGYA00511163_ERZ761609 | MGnify/ENA primary metagenome ERZ761609 (study PRJEB28899, sample SAMN02445070) | bioreactor sludge metagenome | biome: EBPR sludge | place: Australia: Brisbane, Thorneside Wastewater Treatment Plant | collected 2011-12-16 ... | reverse complement strand
AGTCGCGCTGCGCGAAAGTCAGGATCGGTTGGATCTCGCCCTGAGCGGCGCTGACCTTGGCCTATGGGACCTCGATATACCAGCGGGAAAACTCGAAGTAAGTGAGCGCTGGGCGCAAATCTTTGGCTTTACACTGCAGGATGTCCCGCGCGAAGCCGCGGAATGGTACGCGCGCGCGCACGACGACGACAAGGACCCGTCCGTCAATCACTTCTGGAGCCACATCGCCGGCGAAATACCGATGCTCGATATCGAAGTGCGTTTTCGCTCCCGGACCAACGAATGGGTCTGGGTGCATTTGCGCGGCAAGATTGGCGAGCGCGATAGCGACGGAGTACCGATAAGAATAGCAGGCACCTTGCTCGACATTTCCGCCCGCAAGGCGGCAGAAAGCGACAGGCAAGCGCTCGAAGCGCAAATGCAACATACGCAGAAACTGGAGAGCCTCGGCGTGCTTGCGGGTGGCATTGCGCATGACTTCAACAATCTGCTGGTGGGAATCCTCGGAAATGCCGACCTCGCATTGATGGACCTGCCCCCAGGGTCGCCGGTGCGCGAGAGCCTGGAAGATATCGTTGTATCCGCGCAGCGCGCGGCGGAACTCTGCAAGCAGATGCTAGCGTATTCGGGTCGCGGCCGATTCGTTGTAGCGCCAGTATCGATGAATGAACTTATTCGCGAGATGAACAATCTACTTGCCGTAAGCATTTCAAAACGCGTTACGATGAAGTTTGAACCCATGCCGAACATCCCGCTTGTGCATGCGGATGCGACACAGATCCGACAGATCGTCATGAACCTGCTAACGAACGCGTCAGAAGCCATAGGCGATGCCGAAGGCGAAATTCACATTTCAACTTCTGTCATAACGTGGACGCGCGCCGAGGTCAAAGGCACCTTGGTTGGGTGCGAGCTCGAGCCTGGCATTCCTTACGTCTGCATGAGAATAGCCGATACTGGTGTCGGCATGAACGACGCAACGTTGGCCCGTGTTTTCGATCCGTTTTTCACCACCAAGTTTACCGGACGCGGCCTTGGCATGGCAGCGGTACTGGGAATCGTCCGTGGACACGATGGGGCAATTCGGGTCGAGAGCGAGCCAGGCGTGGGCACGACCTTTGAAGTGTTGTTGCCCGCGCTCCAAGCCAAAGTTGAAGCACCTGCGCCGGAGGCCCCCAAGCCTTCGGAAGTGCACGGGAGCGGCCTCGTTCTCGTCGTAGACGACGAGCAGCCGGTGCTGGACATTGCGAGCGCGATGCTGCACCGTCGCGGGTTCTCCGTCATCACCGCCCATGACGGCCGCGAAGCGCTGCAAGTATTCGAGTCGCGGAAAGACGAAGTCATTCTTGCCATTGTCGATCTCACGATGCCGCGCATGAGCGGCGGAGACCTGCTGATGGAGTTACAGAGACTCAAACCAGGTCTGCGTGTCGTGTTGTCAAGCGGATACAATGAGCAGGAAGCGGTGGCGCAAACTCACGGCGAAAAAATGGCCGAATTCATCCAAAAGCCATATAGAGCCATCGATTTCTATGCGATGTTGCAACGCGTGCTCGAAAAGGAATCGAAAATCACCTGAGCCAATATGTGCGCTACGCGACGGGCTTGTCTTTTCGCTTGTAGTCTTCGAACTGCGTTTGTTCACCAAACGTTTTCGTGTGATCCAAAAACGCCGCGATTGCGCTCGGATCCATCTGCTGAAAAGTCTTCGCAATCGTGAGATTGCGCTGGAAGGTGTCGAATGAATCCATGCCGGATATAACAACGGAAACAGGCATGCTCATCGCGAATCGCAGCGCGTCTTCAGGGCTAATCGCCGCCGTGCGCAATACCCCGCCGCCCGCGAGCGTCTTCATTGCGATAATGCCGAGGTCGTACTCTTGCGCTTTTGGGATTACGTTCTTGATGAAACTTTTTCGGTGCGGATCGAGACAGTTCACGGGAAACTGAATCGTCTCCCAGTCAAACCCCCCTTCCATCACGGCGATATGCACTTCCGGATCGACATGACCGGTGAACCCGATGTGCTTGATCTTGCCCTGTTCCTTCGCCTTCAGGGCAACATCGATAACGCCCTTCGTGTAGACCTTGCCCTTGTCATCGGGATCGAAAGTGCCCACCGAGTGGATCTGCCAAAGATCGATCACGTCCACCTGCATGCGCTTCAGGCTGGTCTCGAGTTGTTTCTGCGCGTTCTCCGTGCTGCGCCCCAGCACTTTGGTCATCAGGAACACCTTGTCGCGATATCCATCTTTCATCGCAAGGCCCATGCGCTCTTCGCTGCGCCCCGCCTGGTACTCCCATGCGTTGTCGAAAAAGTTGATGCCTTCGTCCACCGCGGTGCGCATGATCTTGATCGCTTCCGCCTCGGACATCTTCTCGCCGCCGATATGCGCGCCGCCAATGCCCAGCAGCGAAACTTCAGCACCCACTTTGCCAAGCCGACGGTACGGAATGCCGTTTACAACTTTCGCGGTCGCGGGTACCGGCAACGCGGCGATTGCGCCGGCTGCCGCAGACATTTTGAGGAATTCGCGCCGTCCGAGCATCATGGTAGGGGCCTCCTGAAACCGATTCGCGTTACGTTTGTTCCCGCTACGATACTGGACAAGGCGGCATCGCGCAAGGCGCGACTCGGCCTTGCTATGCCGCGGGTCAATCGGGTTTGGATGGATGGCGTGCACGGGAGTATAGTGCTGGTACTCCGCTTGGGCGGAGCCAAAACGGGGCTGCTAGGTGTTTTGGTGCACCTGCGCATATCGAGGTCTGGGAAGGGAGTTCATTCATGAGTGAGATGTCTTTGAGCCGTCGCGCTTTCCTCGCGGCGACGACTACGTCCGCGGTGATGACGTTTACCGGCGCGGCCGCCGCGCCCAACACGGCGAAAGTCGTTCCGCGAAAAGTGTCGCCGAATGAAAAGTTGAACGTGGCCGCGATCGGCGCGGGCGGCAAGGGCGCCGGCGATATTACGGGATTTCAGAATCTAGGGGAAAACGTCGTCGCGCTGTGCGACGTGGATTGGGACCGCGCCGCGCGCGTTTTCGGCATTATGCCGAACGTTCCCAAGTACAAGGATTTTCGGAACATGCTGGAAAAGCACCCGGAGATCGACGCAGTCAACGTTTCGACACCAGACCATATGCATGCGCCCGCGGCGTACATGGCCATGAAAATGGGCAAGCACGTCTACGTGCAAAAGCCGTTGACGCATACCGTGGCCGAAGCGCGCCTGTTGACGCTTACGGCGCGCGAGATGGGCGTCGCCACGCAGATGGGCAACCAAGGGCATTCTGACAATGGCTGCCGCGAACTGTGCGAGATGATTTGGAGCAACGCGATTGGCAATGTGCAGGAAGCCCACGTGTGGACGCATCGGCCAGTCTGGAAGAACCAGGGCCGTGGCGAGCCATTCGAGCCGCAGACTCCGCCCGAAGGTCTGGATTGGGACCGTTGGCTGGGGCCTGCGCCGTGGCGTCCTTTCAATAAGGCGTACGCGCCGCATGATTGGCGCGCCTGGCAGGATTTCGGCGCCGGATCGCTCGGGGATATGGCCTGCCACATCATGGATCCGGTGTACATGTGCCTCAAGCTTAACGAGCGCCCCTGGTTCACGGTGGAAGTGGTCATGCAAGAAGGCGTGAACAAGGAAACGTTCCCGCTCACTTCGACCATCAAATACCATTTCGCCGCGGGCGCGGGCATGCCCGAAGTCGATGTCTACTGGAACGACGGGCATTGGCCGGATCCGAAGAACCCCGCCGAGAAAATCTACAATCGCCCGAAGCGCCCAGCCGGAATTCCGGATACGTGCGTCCTCGGCGATAACGATATGAACGGCTCGTTCCTCATCGGCGAAAACGGCATCATCACGCAGGGCGAGTACGGCGGAAACCCGCGCCTTGTGCCGGATGAGAAAATGGCGTCCTACAAGAAGCCCGATCCGACCATCCCACGCATCAAGGATCAGGATCATTTCCTGAATTTCCTTGAAGCATGCAAAGGCGGCGAGCCGGCCTGTTCAAACTTCGACTACTCCGGACCCTTTACCGAAATGGTGCAGTTCGGAAACCTCGTCGTGAAGTCCGGCAAGAAACTGCGCTGGGACAACGTGAAGGGCGAAGTCACAAACGTGCGCAACGCCAAGGAAATCGTCAGCAAGGAATACCGCAAGGGCTGGGAATTGCCCTGCTAGTTCGCGGTCGATTCAACGATTGTTGAGAAATTGCGGGCCCGCGATCACGCGGGCCCGCATTGCTTTTGGCGCCCTGGCGATGACAAAACAGGAGTTTCCGAAACCATGAAGGCTTGGGTCGTACATGAATACGGTCACTACAAGAATGCGCTGAAATTTGACGAAGCGGATGCGCCGGTATGCGAAGCAGAATCTGCGGTGCTCGATGTAAAGGCGGCCGGAGTAATGTATGCGGACTTGCTGAACATTTCCGGCAATTATCAAATGAAAGCGCCGTTGCCCTTCGTGCCGGGTAGCGAAGCGGCAGGTATCGTTCTAAACGCAGGCGCGGACAGCAAGTTCAAGCCGGGCGATCGCGTTGTAACAGTCAATCTCATGGGGGCCTTTGCCGAGCAGATGCTCGCAATCGATCAAGTCTCCTTTCGCATACCGGATTCGATGTCATTCGCGGATGCGGCAGCTTTCACGATCAACTATCAGACTTCCTACTTTGCTTTGGTACACCGCGCAAACCTCAAACCGGGCGAATGGGTCCTCGTGCATGGAGGCGCGGGTGGCGTCGGCACTGCGTCCATACAACTCGCAAAGGCGCTGGGTGCGCGGGTCATTGCGACCGCCGGCGGCGACGACAAGGTTGCGCTCTGCACAGCCTGCGGCGCAGACCACGCGATAGACTATCGCGCCAACGATTTCGTCGCCGCGGTCAAACAGATCACCGGCGGCCACGGCGCGGACGTAGTCGTCGACCCTGTCGGCGGGGACGTTTTCGACGCCAGCACGAAATGTATCGCCTTCGAGGGTCGGATCATTGTGGTCGGCTTTGCCGCCGGGCGCATCCCCACCATTGCGGCGAACCGCATGCTCGTAAAAAACTTCGGCGTGCTAGGCTTGTTCTGGGGTGCCTACCAGACGCGAGACCCCGCCCTGGTGGCTGGCACGCAGGAGTTGCTGTATCGGATGTATGACGAAAGGAAGATCAAGCCCGTAATCGCCCGGGAATATAGTATCGAAGGCCTCCCTGACGCGCTTGAATCCATTGAATCGCGCAACTGTCTGGGTAAACCCGTCTTGGTACGGTGAAGTGGGCATCCATACAGTGGGAAGTTTGCGAAAATTGAACCGGGCGGCGCTTCGCCTCTGGCCGACTTTGGCTCATTTTTGGCTTTTTCCCGCGACCGGCAGGGCATAAAATGCCCCAGAGCGGCTGTCCGAATATCCGGTCTTCGCTTGATTTAATGGGTCAAGTGTGATATCCGTTTGTGCACAATCCCAGATTCCCATCCTGATTTGCCCTTGATACAGGGCTCAATGCATGATCACCTTGCCGTGCCAAGCGCGGAATGTGGAGTGGGAGAGAGCCGGGGCGGGTCTTGTAACGCAAGGCCGGGGAAAACGCGGGTATCGCACGCCGGGAAGCCAGGCCGGGGCCGGTTGCGGGCATAAACAATCGAGAGGAAAGCATTGCTGCGCGGGAATTAGACCCCTTGCGGGGCCGCGCGGTTCACAGCATGAAAATTCACTCAACAGCCATCGTCGACCCGCGGGCCGAACTCGCGGATGACGTTGAAGTGCAGGCTTACTCCATCATAGGTCCGCACGTCACGATTGGTGCGGGAACCATCGTCGGACCGCATTGTGTAATCGACGGGCGGTCCGAGATCGGCGAGCGAAATCGATTCTTCTCCGGCGCGCAGATCGGCGTCTTGTCGCAGGACTTAAAGCACAAGGCCGGACTGGTTGGACGACTCACCATGGGTAACGACAATGTCGTCCGAGAGCACGCCTCGATCAGCGCGAGCACGCATTCCAGCGAAGCGGACGAAAGCCGCGTCACAAGCATCGGCAGCAATTGTCTAATCATGACGTGCGCGCACGTTGGGCACGATTCGCATCTTGGTAGTCACGTCATTGTCGCCAATTACGTGGCAATCGCAGGGCATGTGACAGTGGAAGACCGCGCGATTATTGGTGGTCTTGTCGCCGTGCACCAATTTTGCCGAATAGGAACGCTTGCCATGATTGGCGGCACGACCCGCGTTTGGAACGACGCGCCGCCGTTCATGATCACCGACGGCAACCCCGCGCGCTGCGGAGGGCCAAATAAGGTCGGCCTTCAGCGCAACGGTTACGACGACGCGGCGCGCAAAAGAATCAAGGCCATGTACAAGATAATGTGGCGTTCGCACCTGAACACCTCGCAGGCGCTTGAACGTATTGACAAAGAAGTTGCTGATGCGCCTGAGAAACACCGGTTTGTCGAGTTTGTAAAGACCAGCACGCGAGGAATAACACGATAGCCTGCGACCGGCAATGCGACGGGCGTATGGCGCTTTGACCCTGTACTGACACGATTACCCGAGTCGCGTATTATACGTTCACTCCTTATCAAGGCCTTTCGGAAACCAATCCATGAAAACGATTCGCGCCGGAGTCATCGGCGTTGGACATCTCGGATACCACCACGCGAGAATCTATGCTGCGCTTGAAGGAGTGCAACTGGTTGGCGTTGTGGATAGAAGCCTTGAGCATGCAATGCGGGCTTCGGCCGACTTTGGCGCGCCGTTCTTTATGGATGCTTCAGAATTGCTGGCCCAGGGTGTCGACGCGGTATCCGTCGTCGTGCCGACAAGCGCGCACAAGGAAGTAGCGCTCCAATGTATCGCCGCAGGCGTGGACGTTCTGGTAGAGAAGCCGATTGCAGCGACTATTGACGAAGCGGAGGCCATTGTAAACGCGGCGGCGAAACACGGACGCCTGGTTCAGGTTGGGCATATTGAGCGGTTTAACGGCGCAGTCGTCGCTCTGATGGAAGCCGTCAAAAACCCCCGTTTTATCGAGTGTCACCGCTTGAGCCCCTATCCGAACCGGGGCGACGATGTTAGCGTAGTGCTGGATTTGATGATTCACGATTTGGAGATACTGTTGGCCCTCGTGGGTAGTAACGTTGCGCAGGTAGACGCCGTCGGCGTGCCCGTATTCTCCAAGTTCGAAGACATAGCGAACGCGCGCATTCGATTCGAATCGGGTTGTGTTGCAAACGTTACGTCGAGTCGCGTTTCGATGGAGAAGATGCGAAAGATCCGGATCTTTGCGTCGGACGCGTACGTATCCACTGATTATAGCGCGCAAGAAGTGATCGTTTACCGCAAAAAACCAATTGAACTCACGCCTGACATAACGCCGATGGAGCTAATCGACATTGAACCTTTGGAAGTACACAAGGAAGAACCCTTGAAACGTGAACTGGCATCATTCATTTCCTGCGCACGCGATCGGAGCCGCCCCTTGGTTTCTGGAGAGGATGCCCTTGCTGCCTTGCGGCTGGCGCAACGTGTCGTGGATTCAATCCGCGCAGGTGCTCTTCGTGAGATTTAGCAAGAGGAACGCCTGATGCGCATCTTTTTCTCCGCGGGCGAATCTTCTGGCGACATGCACGGCGCAAATCTCATTCGCGCCCTCCGCGAACGCGATCCCGCTATCGAATGCGTCGGATACGGCGGCCAGCGCATGGCCGAAGCAGGCATGGATCTCCGCTACGACCTGGCCAGTCGCGCGATCATGGGCTTTGTCGAAGTCATCAAGCACCTCGGTTTCTTTCGCGATCTCTATCGTGTCACAGTGCAAACATTCGAGTACGAACGCCCGGACTGTGTCGTGGTGATCGACTATCCCGGTTTCAATATGCAGGTTATGAAACGTGCCGCGCTCCTGGGAATTCCTGTCGTCTGGTACATAAGCCCGCAAGTCTGGGCGTGGAAAAAAGGCCGCATCTTTGTCATCGCGCGCAATGCGCAGAAAGTGCTCGTGATACTTCCCTTCGAGGAACGCATCTATCAAAACCTCGGCGTCAATTGCACGTATGTGGGTCATCCGCTGCTCGACCAAATAGCGCGCACCGAAATTCTTGGCACCTACCGCGACGGGACAATCATCGTATTGATGCCAGGAAGCCGCGCACAGGAAATCGAGCGTCACCTCGGCATCATGGTGGAAGTTGCCCGAGGCATTCGCGAGAAATATCCGGATGCGCGGTTTGTCGTGCCCTGCGTAGACGCGGAGCGCGAAACGCAGGTGCGCGCATTGGCGATAGACTTTCCGCTGGAAACCTCGATCGGAAACACCTACGAGCTGTTAAGCGCCGCGCGTTTCTGTCTCGTTGCCTCCGGCACGGCCACGGTGGAAACGACGCTGTTCAAGGTGCCCATGGTCATCATGTACAAGGTTGCGCCGCTCACGTATTGGCTGGCGCGTCGCCTCGTCAAGATAGCGCATATCGGCATGGTAAACCTGCTCGCGGCAAAACGCATCGTGCCGGAGTTCGTCCAGCACGAGGCCACGGCCGCAAACATACTTCCCGAAGCCCTCGAACTGATCGCCGACGGTCCGCGTCGAGATCAAATGTTGTCTGACCTTCAGGTCGTATGTGACAAACTGGGCGGGGCTGGCGCCAGCAACCGCGCAGCGGAAGAGATATTGGCCGTACTCAAAGGTAACGCGCATGCCTGATCGTTTGTATCTTATCGACGGCAGTGCGTTCGCATACCGTGCTTACTTTGCAATCCGGGGCTTGACCAATTCCAAAGGCCAACCAACAAACGCCGTGTACGGATTCGCTCGCGTGCTGTTGAAACTCCTGCGCGAGCACGAACCATCGCATATCGCAGTCGTGTTTGACGCGCCCGGCAAGACGTTTCGCGACGACATGTACGAGGCTTACAAGGCCACGCGCGAAGCGACGCCCGATGATCTGAAGTCGCAGTTCCCGCTGATGCATGAACTCGTGAGCGCATTCAACGTGCGCCTGATTGTGGAGCCGGGTGTGGAGGCGGACGATGTCATGGGCACGTTGGCGACCCAGGCCGCGGCGCAAGGCATTGAAGCCGTCCTCGTGACGGGCGATAAAGACATGCTTCAACTCGTATCCGACAGGATAAAAGTGTACGACCCCGGCAAAGGCGACGAGGGGCAGTGGCTATCGGACGCCGATGTGCGGGAGCGGTTCGGTGTTGGTCCGCAAAACGTTATTGACGCGCTCGGCCTCATGGGCGACACGGCAGACAATGTGCCCGGTGTAAAGGGCATAGGGCCAAAGACGGCAAAGGCGCTCCTTGAAAAATACCAGTCCCTGGAAAACCTTTACGCCCACATCGACGAATTGAAGGGTAAACAGCGCGAACGGATCGAGCAGGACAAGGACATGGCCTTCTTGAGCCGCACCCTGTGCACGATTCACACGAGCCTTGCATTGCCGGTAACGATCGAGGATTGCAGGCGAGTCGCATTTGACAACGCAAAGATGGCAGAGGTCTTCGCCAAACTCGAGTTTCAGTCTCTGCTGGAGGAATACTCGCCCAGCGCGGCTGCAATCGAAGACAACGACTATCAGCTCGTCCTTACCCAAGAACGGCTGAAAGAAGTTATCGCGGAGATGCGTGCCAACGGCGCCATGGCGATCGACACCGAGACAACATCAACGGACCCCATGCGCGCGGTGTTGGTGGGCATATCGATGAGTTGCAAGGCCAATACGGGGTACTACATCCCCGTAGGGCATACGCCCGAAGCCATGTCAATCCTGGGAGGCGAGCAGCAAGCAACACTCATAACGCTTTCAGAGGCGCTGGACCTGTTGCGCCCACTGCTGGAAGACGCGGCAGTCAAAAAAGTGGGCCACAACATCAAATACGACCTAATCGTGTTCGAGCGCGCCGGCGTCCGCCTCGCCGGGATTGGTCTGGACACCATGGTCGCGTCCTATTTGACAGACCCATCGCGGTTGCGGCATAATCTTGATGAAGTCAGCCTGCATTACCTCAGCCGCAAAATGATCCCTATCTCCGATTTGATCGGCAAAGGGGCAAAAGCGGTAACCTTCGACACCGTTCCCGTTGACAGCGCCTGCACCTACGCAAGTGAGGACGCGGACGTAACGTGGCGACTGGCGGAACTCTTCCAGCCGCTCCTTCGGGAAAGGGGCCTCACCGCCCTCTATGACGACGTCGAACTCCCGCTGATACGCGTGCTGGCCCGTATGGAGCAGGCTGGGATCGCCATTGATAGACGGGTGTTCGAGGAACTTCAGACCGAAGTCGAAAATCGGCTTAAGGTCCTCGAAAAAGATATACACGAGACAGCCGGGGTACCGTTCCAGATCAATTCGCCAAAGCAGCTCCAAGAGATCCTGTTTGGCAAACTGAAACTCAAACCTGTTCGCAAGACCAAGACGGGATACTCGACGGATGTCGAGGTGCTCGAAGAGTTGGCCCACGAACATCCATTGCCGCGAAAGATCCTTGAGTTTCGGATGCTGGAAAAGTTGCGAGGCACTTATATCGAAGCGCTCCCCAAGCTGGTCCATCCCGAAACGGGGCGGATTCATACATCGTTTAATCAGGCAGTCGCGGCAACGGGCCGCCTGTCAAGCAGCGATCCAAATTTGCAGAACATTCCCGTGCGCACCGAAATCGGCCGGCGCATCCGGGAAGGATTCGTGCCGGGCAAGGCCGGCTACAAACTTATATCCGCCGATTACTCACAAATTGAATTACGCATACTTGCGCACCTCTCCGGCGATGAACACCTTCGCGAAGCGTTCCTGAACGACGCGGACATCCACGAAGAAACCGCGGCACGGGTGTTTGGCGTAATGCCGGGTTTTGTTACTCCCGAAATGCGCCGACAGGCCAAAGCCGTAAATTTCGGCGTCGTATACGGGATCAGCGCGTTTGGCCTTTCGAGAAACCTCGGCATTTCCACGGGTGAAGCCGCCCGGTTTATCGAACAGTACTTCGCAAAGTATCCGGGAGTGAAGCGCTGGATTGACGACACGTTGGCGCAGGCCGCCCAGGACGGGTACGTGACCACGCTGTTGAACCGGCGGCGCTACGTGGCCGACCTGACTCGATGAACTGCTTGTGGAAGGGGGTTTTCTTGATGCGGTCGAGGCGGATGCA
>ERZ761609.3175-NODE-3175-length-11149-cov-14.558140_pt1 | contig 11149 bp, 8 predicted proteins | sample MGYA00511163_ERZ761609 | MGnify/ENA primary metagenome ERZ761609 (study PRJEB28899, sample SAMN02445070) | bioreactor sludge metagenome | biome: EBPR sludge | place: Australia: Brisbane, Thorneside Wastewater Treatment Plant | collected 2011-12-16 ... | reverse complement strand
GCGCCTGCCTGCGCGTGGAACGCGTGAGCCTCTCGGCGCGGGTGGTGCGTGCGTCGGCGCGCGCGGACTGCGGACAGCCGCAATGCGTGCAGGCGACGGCCAGCGTGACCGTCACAGATGCCGTTGGAAACCCCGTTCCACGCGCTCGCGTGCAACTGCGTTTCATGAATGTGTCCGCGTCGTAGGCCAGTTCTTGCCTGCGTCACTGGGTGACGCAGCAGGTGCTTACCCGGGTTCAGGCATCAGGCACATGCGTGGCGATCACGTGCCGTCGGCGTTCCCGCCCGCGGAAACTACGGAGATCAAGCGCAGGCTTCTTCGACAACGCCATCGCCCATCCGTGGCAAACGCTTGGATGAGCTCAAGGCCGGTGCAACGCCTGTCCGCCACGAGAACGATCGGCTTGCTGACGCGGTGTAGAACGCGGGCCGTGCGTTCAGCGCGCCGGAAAGACACCGCAGCACTGCCGGATTGGCACGCAGAACCCAAGGCGTCATGCTGAACCGCGGGTGTCGTCGACGGGGTCGGTGCGACTGAGCCGCCGAGGTCTCACGGTAGATTCCGCGTCATGAAGATCCTCGTCACGGGCAGCGCTGGTCACCTCGGTGATGCGCTCACCCGAACCCTGCGTTCACAGGGGCATGCCGTGACCGGACTCGACATCGTCCCGGCGCCGGGCACGGATGTCGTCGGTTCGATCGTCGATCGCGCGCTGGTTGCGCAGTGCATGCGCGGCGTCGACGCCGTGCTACACACCGCCACGTTGCACAAGCCCCATGTGCACTCGCATGGCCGGCAGGCGTTCATCGACGTCAACGTCACGGGCACGTTGAACCTGCTGGAGGAGGCTGCTGCAGCGGGCGTGCGCCGCTTCGTCTTCACCAGCACGACGAGTGCCTTCGGCGATGCGCTGAGTCCGCCGCCACCGGCGCCTGCCGCCTGGATCACGGAGGACGTGGCCCCGGTGCCGAAGAACATCTACGGCGTGACCAAGGTCGCCGCGGAAGACCTGTGCCAGCTCTTCCACCGCAACCAGGGCCTGCCGGTGCTGGTCCTGCGCACCTCGCGCTTCTTTCCGGAGCCGGACGACGACGAGCGCCGCCGCGACGGGTTCGACGACCTGAACCTGAAGGTGATCGAACTGCTGCACCGTCGCGTGGACATCCAGGACGTCGTCGACGCGCACCTGCTGGCGATGCAGCGTGCGCCGGACATCGGCTTTGGCCGGTTCATCATCAGTGCGACATCGCCTTTCGAACGGGCGGATCTGGGTCAGCTGCGCGGGCAGGCCCCGGCGGCGCTGCGCCGGATCTGCCCGGACTTCGAGCGTGTCTTTGCCGAACGAGGCTGGCGCATGGTCGACGACATCGACCGCGTCTATGTCAATCAGCGAGCGCGTGACATCCTCGGCTGGCGGCCGCAGTACGACTTCTCCCGCGCACTGGCCGACCTGGCGCAGGGCCGCGATCCGCGCAGCCCGCTGACCCACGTGATCGGCCACAAGGGCTACCACCCCGGGCGGGGTGACGGCGGCATCTACTCCGCGCCCGTGGGCTGACGGACCAACCCGGGGTATGCGGGGCCAAGGGCCGAGCGTATCGTCTCCCCCATGGGCCCTGCCATCACCCTCGACATCCTGCCCGCGGGGTTCGGCGACTGTCTGCTCGTGTCCTGCCCGGTCCCGGGGGGGACGTGGCGCATGCTGGTCGACACCGGGCCGGATGAGACCTATCCCGCCTTGCGCCGCCGGCTGCTGGGTCTACCACGGGGTGCCGATGGGCATCGGCACATCGACCTCTTCGTCGTCACGCACATCGACCACGACCACATCGGCGGTGCGCAGCTGCTGCTTGCGGACACCGACCTGCGCCTGAGCTTCGGGGACGTCTGGTTCAATGCACCGCCCAGACGCCGGGTCCGAGGCGTGGCCGAGGGCGAGTCCCTGGCCAAGATCCTTGGTGCGCCGGAAACGGCACTGCCGTGGAACCAGGCCTGGGGCGGCGACGCCGTGGTCACACCCGCTGGCCAGGGTGGCGTCGAGGTCTCGGCCGACGGCTACCCTAAGCTCACGGTCCTGTCGCCCACGCCCGAGCGGCTGGAGGCACTGTGGAAGGTCTGGGCCAAGGAACTTGAGAAGCTCCGGCGAAAGGAGCGCGACAAGACCGAGGCCGAGCGGGCACCGACCCGCGGAGCCCTGGACCTGGAGGCGCTGGCGCGCAAGCGCACCGCGCTGGATCGCGCCGTGCCCAACGGTTCGAGCATCGCGATCCTGCTCGAGCACCTCGGCGCCTCGGTGCTGCTCAGCGGTGATGCGTTCGCCGATGTGCTGGTCCCGGAGATCCAGGCGCTGGCGGCTAGGCGCGGATATGCGCCGGGTGCGCCCCTGGCCATTGATGTGCTCAAGCTCAGCCATCACGGCAGTCGGGCCAACGTGACCACCGACCTGGTGAAGTCCGTCGACGCCAGGCACCACGTCGTCAGCACCAACAACGCCTACTTCAAGCACCCCAATGGCGAGGCCCTGGCGCGCGTGATCACCGGGTCACGGCAACCCGTGCTCTGGTTCAACTACGACACGCCGCAGAACCGGCAGTGGGCTGACCCAGGGCTGATGCAACGGTATGGGTATGAGGTGCGGTATCCAGCGATTGGTGAGCCTGGAAATGGAGAAGGTGTGGTGATCACGCTGGCAGGCACGACCACCCAGAACACTCGAAAGCCGCGCAGCCTCAGATCCTGAAAGGAAAGGATGGCACTGTGCCTAGAACCATAACTTTGCGGGAAATTGGAACCATAACCGCTGCAAAGATGGCCCGGAAGCGTCGCTCAGATGACCTGGAACGCTCCCTCCTGGAAGGATAACCTTGCGTTGTGTCGAGCGGCCCAGCATAAAGCTGCGGCGTGTCACTTCCCTCGTGGCAGGCTCTAGCCGCCGGCCAAGCGTGCCCTCAGGGATCCGCGAACAGTAGGTGGTCGCTGTCGGAGCCCATAAGGCAGGTCGCTGCGCGGCCTCCCCGCTGTCACACTCGCTGCAGTGCTCGGATCACATGTAGAACCGGTAGGACGGGTTCGGCGACGGATCCTCTCCCAGTTCCGTCATCACCATCCCTACGCGACGGGCGAACGAGATGGTCACGGGGTAGCGTGCCAGCCCGTCCGAACTGTTCCAGTTCATCTTGGTCAGTGTCAGGATTTCTTCGGCGCGCGCCTTCAGGTCGGTTTTTCCATGACTGCCGAACAGTAGCGGGGCCGGAATGTGCGGGCCAGGGTACTCCTTCCACCACGGCACGTAGCCCGTGGTGAACAGGTAGTTCTCCCTGCCGTCGACATCCACCCAGGTACCTCGCCAGACCTCCTGCGTTCCCTTCTTCACCAATCGGAAGCCAGTCTGTCCGAGCCAGACCATGTCGATCGCAGCTACCTTGCTGAGACCGGCGTTGAAGCCTTCGGCTTCCTCCAGGTGATACCTGGACGTCTTGTGGATCACCACACGGTCGGGCACTGTCCCAGCGTTCTTCACGTAGGCATCGATCACCCGTTCGATCAGGTCAGCCGCCTGAGCCTCCTTCAGGTACGGTTGCTTGTATTCAACCTGGTCCTTTGGGATCGTCGCGCCGCGCAGCACGAATGGCTGCACGGTGCTGGAGAAGGCCTGCGCCACGCTGGCGTACATGACATCGCCGGCCTTGCGCTTGAGGTGGTGGAAGGACACGCCGACGAAGCAGTAGTTGGACGGCAGATCCTTCGGACGCCAAGGGATCAAGCCAGCCTTGTAGAACAGCGATGTTCCGAGATTCCACGCCCGCGTGGCACCACTCTGACTGGCCTTGTCCTCACGGTAGGTGTGCTCGCGGATGACCTGTAGCGGGACTGCATTGGGCCGCTGCATCATGCGCGCTTTCAAGGCGCGATAGAAGTTCCGGAACAGAAGCTCTTCGGCCTGGGGCTTCAACTCGGCAATCCGCTTGATCTCTTCAGGGTCAGGTGCGAACAGCTCGGTCTGCTTGTCGTCTTCCCGTTGGAGGTACTCGAGCGCCTGCCGTTCCTCTGGGCTGAGCTTCGAGTTAGTAACCCTCAGGTCCGCCTCGGACTCACGGAACGCGACCAGCACGACCTTCGGACGAACATCGTTGAACATGGACTCGATCTTCCCGGCATACAAGTCGAGCAAGCCTTCGAACTTCTCTGCCGGGTTCTTGCTCTGCTGCAGCGCAAATTCCCGCTGATCTATCGTCCTGATGAACTGGTCAGGGATCTCGTAGGCGCATCCGAACGCCTTCTCAGTCCCAGGGAAGGCGCCGAACCGACTTGCGTTCGCCTCGTCGCCCATGACCAGGCCCCGCATCACCGAGAACCAGGTCTTGATCGCAAGTACTTCCTCTGTCGGGCAGACCAGGCCCAGTTGGTGGATCTCAAGGCGATCAGGAACTGCCATCAGGGCGCCGCTCTTGCGCATGGTCAGCCTCGGATCAACTCCGAACTCGCCACGCCCGAACTCCAGCAGCGGCTCACCCAGTACTTGAAGCTTGATGGTCATTGGTTGCTTTCCGCGCTCGGGTCGAAGATCTCGATCTCGTGGAAGGCCCCAGCCATGAGAAGGTCGTAGTCGCCGGTAGGGCAGAGTTGAACCGCAGCCGCACCGCGCGCCAAGTAGCGCGACCAGAACCCAAGGTCGCTGACGACAGCCTGATTTCTGTCGAACCGCATCCGGCTTGTGGACAGCTTCGTCCTTCGATAGGGTGGCAGCGGCGTCCGGCCGTCCGCCTCGGTGAACATGTAGAAGGGCTTGATTTGAACGGCCCATGTGCCTTGGAAGCGGATCACATCGAAGGCGAAGCCCTCGTTCTCATGAAAAACATCCCTCTTGTTCTCGCGCCGCTTGACCATCTCCCGCTCGACGCCGGAACGCTTGGGTCCGTCGTACTTGATCTTCACCGGGTCATCGCCCAGCTTCACAAAGTACGCTCGATGCCCACCGCCTTCGACGAAGAGCCCGTCAGCTTTGAACCCGCGAAGGTAGCGAACGAAGTGCTCCCGAAGCAGGTGCGACACAGTCGTGTGCCCGCCTGGCTGTCCAGCGAAGTGATCTGTATCGGCAACTTTGTACGTTCCCGATCGAGCGCCGAGGACAGCTGGCTTGCAGAAACTCACTACCCGATCCCTCTGTCGGATGAGCACATGTGCGCTCTGCTGTGTCGCATGCCCCAACAGATCCGCTCCGCTCGGCACATTGATCCTGGGACTGTTCTGTTGGTCAATCGTCGTGATCGCGCCAGGCATCACCTCGAACCGTAGGTGGTTCGTCATGTAGACGCCGAATGGATGCAACGCCAGCGCAGTCTCCGAGGCGCCAGGATCTCCCTGCCGAGCCTGAAGCAGTTCGGCGACGAAGTGCGTGTTGCCTGCTTCTACCGAGTATCGGGCCGTGCCGCCATGCTCCAGCATCAGTTCCTTGGCATCGCACAGGCCAGACCCCCGCTTGTCCATCGGACCAACGCCGTAGAAGACATCCGCGATTGAGTAGTTCCGGATGTCGGTGACGGAGCGCACTGGCGCGAACTCTCCATCTGCGCTGGGCGCAAGTCGCTTCAGCACGACCTCTGGTAGCCCGCCGGGGTTGGTGAATCGAATGCGGCTGCCTTCCTCCACATCGATCTTGCTTTGCTCGGCAGCGGCATAGTCGCGATGCACGAGCATGTTGACGATCATCTCGGTCATGCTTCTCGAGTTGTACGCCTGTTGCTTCTTCGACGAGGAGTTCGTCTTCAACCGCAGCTGCGGATTTACATCAGCGCTTTCGAGCAATTCGCGAAGTTCCGCGAACTGTTGAATCAAGTTGCCCTTGATGAGCTTGCGCTTCTTCCCTCCCTGCGTGAATTCGACGCATGCCTGCGGAAAGAGCGTTTGAACGTCCTTTCCGAACAATAGGACCGCTTCAGGTGTCGGCTTCAGTTCGCCGTCTGCGCCGGTGATGACGAGACCAAGCTCACCGAGGAGCCCCCACATCCTTGCTCGATCGACCCTCGGGCGCAGAACCTTGTCGCAGTACTCACCCAGCTTCGCGAGGATGAGGTCCTGATCAAGATCCTCCAGCGCCAAGTCTCGACTGGTCTTTATCGGGCTGCTCGGTTCAGCGCGTACCGTGGGACGGAAGACATCCTGATCGCGGAGGGCATCGTCGAGGTCGACAAGCAACTCATCGAAGCCGTCGATAGTGAGGTCGAAGAAGTTGCCACCAATAGCACCTTGCAGTGCCTGAACACGTGGATGCAGCGGCGCTCTGCCGAGGTCGCACCAGTACACGCCGCACTTGAAGGCCAAAGTCGACTGCATGAGGGCTTGGAAGAGCCCGTTCATGATGGACGGCTCGCCCCCTCGGTAGCCAACGACGACAAGCGGAGACGCGGTCAGCATCTGCTTGAGCATCTCAACCAGACCCTGCGGAAGACTCTCCGTTTCCTGGTCAGTGTTCAGGTCCGTGTAGGAGTCGATCGCGCCATGCAAGTACACGACCGTCGGCTCGTGTCCGTAGACCGAGAACGAGATGTGGTCGGCAGGAGTCTGATTTATCTCCACTGGGCGCGGGACGTGTGGAGCGAGCGCCGACAGCGCCTCCACGACACAGCCATCGAAATTTGTTGTCAGCGTGACCCGAGAAAGTCCGCGCTGCGCAAGCCTGGCGAGGGCATGGTAGCCCTCAGAGGTGCCGTTGAAGGGGCGAAGTTCTCGGCGAAAGAACTCGCGCCTGTACTCCCGAGGGACAAGCAGGTGGCGCACTGCCAGCGGGAAGTTGTCGCCAAGGCGGCCAGGCTCATCGATGAACCAGCTCTGCTCCGAAAGGAACCGCGCGATGTCGCCGGGCATGACCCTGGCGGTGCTGCTGGTGCCTAGGTTCCTCTTGGCGTAGACCTCCTTTGCGATGCGCTTGACCGCGTCGTCAGCCAGAGGGACGCCGGATCTGTAGGACGCCCCAGCTCCGAGCAGGAAGACAGGCCGTGCTCGCTGGCTGGCTTCGAACAGGGACGTCAGCTGGCGGACGGCCGATCGGTGGGCCTCGCCGCGTTGTGAAGGATGCGCGCCTGATCCCATGCGATGTTCTCTCCCTGCAGACACGGGTAAGATGTTGACACACGCGTCCGGCTCGTCCGCCGAGATCGACGACTTGAATTGAGCTCGATGAGACTCGGCTCCTTCCGAACGGTTAAGGATCTCTCCGTCAGCGCTGACCTCGTGCCTGGAAGTGCAGCTTCTCGCCTTGCGATCTTGCGCTCGAGCTTCCTGATCAGTCCCAGAAGTGCCGACGCTGGGATCCAGGGTGCGACGATTGCTCTCACACCCGTCGCTGTCGTGAAGCACACCAATTCTCGTCCCCTCACGTCGCGGATAGCCTCATCCTTGAATTTCACTTTTCGCATACTTCCTCCGCTTCAGGATGGCCCAAGCCGGGTGGCTACCCGATTTGCATACAAGTAGGAAGAGGGGCGAAAGGTTGGTCGCGCTGCGTTCTCAGTGCGCCTGACTAGTTCGATCCGGGACCGTCAGCCGCGAGGTAGACCATAAGGCTAGGGCTTGGGGATCCACCAAGCGTAGGTGCCAGCTGAAGCGACAGCTATCCAGATCAAGAGAAAGAGCCAGATGGTCGACCAGTGCCAGCGTGCCTTGATGACCATGACCTCCCAGTCCGTCATAGCTGGCTTGCCGTTGGTCGCCCCGAACTCCGGCGCCATGCGTTGCTGAGCCCTGAAAAGCTCGTGGTCGGACGGTGCGTGGTTGTGGGGGCATCGATCCTTGATCGTCTCGTACTCCACTCGCAGCACGTCTACCTCTGCGTCATCCACCGCTTTGCCGGCATCGATCTTCGCCAGCACCTGCGCCAACTTCAGTTGGTAGGCTGTCAGATCCTCTGCGTTGCGATGGAGCGCATCTGCCTTCGCGCCGTAAGCCGAGCCCCACTCGAGGAGACTGATGGCCAACAGGAACACTCCGAGAGCGATCGACACCGCCGTCATGTAGTTGTCCAGCGGTGTTCCTGGCTGGGGTGAGTAGATTCGCTGCGCGACGGCCGCCGCGACGCTCAACGACGAAAGCATGGCCAGGCTGAAGGTCGAGAAACTCTCACGCTGCTTCAGTCGACGAGCGGCGTTGTAGCGCGACCCTGAAGTCCGCCATGCCCGCGTGCGCAGGTCTGCGATGAACTGCCTCATGGGTGAAAACCTGCCATGGTTTGGGGTGCGGGCGACACCTCGAGAATCAGGTCATATCCACTTCCCGAGCAGCGATGCAGAGCATCCCCTCGAGAAGGTCTCGCCGCGAAACGCGACGTCCCATGCTTACGCAGGGTAGAGAGCACTTCCGCTCGCCGGACCGAAGCCATGCGAGGTATCGCTTGCGCGATAGGCGTCACCCGCACTCCCATGTTACCGAAGTTAGCCATACACCACCCCTTCGTCTTTGTGCATGGCGGCCAGGATGTGCTGGAGGTACTTCTCGTACCGATCCTTGATCTGCTCGTCGGTCAGAGCTTCCTCGGGTCCGACACGACCTCGTTCGGTGAGCAACGCCAGCATCTCCACCCTGGTCGTGATCTTGTCGTAGTCACGAACGTAGCCGCCCTGCGGGTTGAACTTCATCTCGAAGTAGGCGCGTCGAAGCTTCTTCAGATCGGCCGGGGCCTTGCAGCCAAAGTCAGGCAATCGCTTGAACATGCCCTCGATCGCCTGATCCAGTCGGTATAGCAACTTCAGGTCGCTGATCTGATTGAAGTAAGCGATCCACCCGTACCGCTTCTTATGCGAGATCGCGCCAGTTATGCGCTCATTGAGTTCCAGGACGAATATCTCCTTGAGCCTTTCCGGGGTGAGGTACTTGAAGCGTTCCAGCCGACGCGTCTTGTTGTGGGTGTAGTCGCTGAACTTGGCCGCGATCGACTGGAGGAATCGCTCGGTCGTGGAGTCCCGCACCGAGATCAACGGCCATTGGAATGTGTAGCCGAGGTAGCCGAATGGCTTGGCTAGCTGTTGAAGGTGCGACTTGCCGGAGCCGATCGGATGCAAACTCAGGCCGCGGCGCTTGAGCCTTGCGCGAAGTGATTCGAACGCCTTCTGGACCGCTCCGTGGTCGCCGTACATCAGGACGTCGTCAACGTAACGGTAGTACGTGACGCCCATCGTCGGCATGACGTCGTCGACTTCCTGCATGTAGATCGACGCCAGAATGTTTGAGATCGCGAGCCCCTGCGGGACGCCAACGGTGGTTTGGAACTCCTTGTGTCTAGACCTCCTGGTGTTCTTGGGAACCGTCGGTGTTGCCAGCGCGTGGCCGATCAGCTTGAGCGCGCTCGGAGACTTGATCCGCTTTGCCAGGACCTTGAGCAACCGATCGCGTTGAATCGAGTCATAGAAGGTCTTGATGTCCGTGCTGCAGATCCAGGTTTCTGTTGGGGATTTCCCCGTCAAGTCGCCCGAGATCTCGCGCACGTAGGTGCTCGCCACGTTCTTCGGTACACGCTCGGGGTATACAGCAGCAAGAAACTTGTTCAGCTGATGCAGCACCACACGGTCACGAACCGTGGGGATGCCTATCAGGCGCGGGTTCTTGTCTCTTCCCTTCGTCTTCAACACCTCAAGAAACGGAGAGAACCGATACTGGCCTGCTAGGCACTTTGCTGACGCGGTCGCCAGATGCCCTTTCGCGTGCAGTGCAAACTGAAAGCCATTGAGGCGATCGACGCCCTTCCCGGTCGTGCTCTCGAACTCTTCCTTGAAGACGATCTCCAATGACGCTGGCGCGAACAAGTTGTCGAACAGCGCCGCGTAGTCAACTGGAACGGTCAATGCCGGTGCCGCAGGGAGCGCCTGTACTACAGGTGCCGCCGGTGAGGGTGATGGTTCAGGCTGGAGTAGGTGCGTCATCGCCAGCGGCCTTCGCCCTGAGACCTTCCCACAGCTTGCCGGCACCCAGCAGTACATCCTTCATGTCTGTACGCACCCTCGAACAGATCATTCACCTTGGCGCTCTGAACCGCCCTGGGAATCGTGGAGGCCCGTTGGTGTGAGTCAGGCCGAAGTGGCCGACTCGGCGAGTTGACGATAGTAGGCGTCCTCGAACTCCGCTGGCGGCACATGTCCGATGGGTTCGAGCAGCCGGTGGTGGTTGAACCAGGACACCCATTGCAGGGTGGCCAGCTCGACCGCTTCCTTGGTCTTCCACGGCGCCCGGCGGTGGATCAGTTCGGCCTTGTACAGACCGTTGATCGTCTCGGCCAGCGCGTTGTCGTAGCTGTCGCCGCGGCTGCCCACCGAGGGCTCGATGCCGGCCTCGGCCAGCCGTTCGCTGTAGCGGATCGACACGTACTGGCTCCCGCGGTCGGAGTGATGCACCAGGCTGCTGTCGCGCTCGGGCTGCCGGGCGTACAGCGCCTGCTCCAACGCGTCGAGCACGAAGTCGGTGTGCATCGAGTTGCTCACCCGCCAGCCGACGATGCGCCGCGCGAAGACGTCGACGACGAAGGCCACGTACAGCCAGCCCTGCCAGGTTGAGACGTAGGTGAAGTCCGAGACCCAGAGCTGGTTCGGCCTGTCGGCCTTGAACTGGCGATTGATCTTGTCCAGCGGGCACGGTGCCTTCGGGTCGGGGACCGTGGTGCGCACGACCTTGCCGCGGATCACGCCGCGCAGGCCCCGGCGGCGCATCAGCCGCTCGACCGTGCAGCGGGCCACGGCGTAGCCTTCGCGGTGGAGTTGCCGCCAGACCTTCTTGGCGCCATAGACCTGCAGGTTGGCCCTCCACACGCGTTCGATGTGCGGCACCAGGGCCTTGTCGCGCTGGGTTCGTTGGCTGCACAACGCGGGCATGCGCAGCCGGGCGGCATGGCGCCTGTAGCCCGACGGGGCGATCTGCAGCGCCCGGCAGATCGACTCGACCCCGTGGACGTCGCGGTGCTGGTCGACGAAGGCCCGCATCACTTCAGCCGGCGGTCGAGCTCCGCCTGGGCGAAAAACGCGCTGGCCAACTTCAGGATCTCGTTGGTCTTGCGCAACTCGCGGTTCTCCCGGTCCAGTTCCTTGATGCGCTGCGCCTCGGCGGTCGTCAGCCCGTCGCGCTTGTTCATCGTGCATTCTCCTTCGAGAGGTTGTATGCCTTCAGGGTA
>ERZ761609.3174-NODE-3174-length-11152-cov-52.654862_pt1 | contig 11152 bp, 5 predicted proteins | sample MGYA00511163_ERZ761609 | MGnify/ENA primary metagenome ERZ761609 (study PRJEB28899, sample SAMN02445070) | bioreactor sludge metagenome | biome: EBPR sludge | place: Australia: Brisbane, Thorneside Wastewater Treatment Plant | collected 2011-12-16 ... | reverse complement strand
CAGCGCCGGCCCCGGACTCGTCAGCCGCACCAGCGCTGCGACCACGAGCATCACCAACCCCGTCACCAGAATCCCCACGGCCGCGAACACCAACGAGTACGCCCGCTGCCATGCCTGTGCCCGCGTCGAAGGCCCCAGCCGCCGCGTGAAAATCAGATCCGAAGGCCGCAACGCCGCCAGCGCCACCCGCCCTGTCACCATCTCATACACGCTCGCCGCCTCTTCGATGTCCACGCCCCGCAGCCGCAACTCCAGTAGTTCATACACCGGCAGTTGGCTCCGCCGGTCCTCCAGCCCGATAATCAGCTTCCTCGTCCGCGCCTCATGCCATACCCGCAGCAGTTCACCCGGCTCCCCCAGCCATGGCCCCAACGCCTGCTCCGCTTCCGGCTCCGGCCGTGACGCCAGGTAGCCCGCCGGGACCAGCCCAAAATCGCGCCGCACCCGCAGTTGCTGCGCCAGTTGCCGCGCCATTCCGCTCGACCCCAAAAACACCACCCGCTGCGGCTCCAGGATCGTGAAGACCACCTCGGAATAAGCCATCCTCCACAGCGGCAGAATCAACAAACCCAGCATCGAGCCCGTGATCATCTGCCATCGCGCCAGGATCAGCCCCGGCTCCACATAGCTCAGCAGCGCCTGCACCAGAAACGCCAGCCCGAAGATCATGCAGAACTGCTGCACCAGCAACGTCCGCCGCAAGACCCGGAACTCGCTGTACAGGTCGTGAAAGTAGATCCCCGCCAGCACCGTCGCCACTGCAATCCCGATCGCCGCCGCACCACCGCCGTACATCAGATACAGGTCCAGCGACACCCCGCCCGCCAGATAGAACCCCGCCAGGTAACATGCCGTTACCAGCAACGCCTCGGAGATCACCAGCCCGACTACGGAGGTTGGGATAAATACTTGAAAAAGCCGGATCATGGGGCGGGCGGCACCGACCGCTAGTGTATCATTCGGCAGTTCAAATGCATTAAATTAGAGGAGGAGGAATGGCCGAGTGGTTTAAGGCGGCGGTCTTGAAAACCGCAGTACTCGAAAGGGTACCGGGGGTTCGAATCCCTCTTCCTCCGCCATAAACCCCCGTTGGCGCCGGAAGGGTGATTTCCTCTACTCAATCCCCAATTCGGTTCGCGCGGAGGCGTGGCCTTGCGTCGCGGCGTGGAAGAAGGCGGGGAAGGCCGTTCGGATCCGTTCCAGTTTCTCCAGGTCGCCCGGCGCCGGCGGATTCCCGTCCGCCGTGATCACCACAAAGGCGAAGCGGAACGTCCGCTGCGACCCTTCCGGCCCGGGAAGCCGGGCGCCAGTCTGCGCGATGATCTCGTCGATGCTCACGTCGCGTCTGTTGCCGCCGAACTCCTCGCCGACGCGGAGCAGGTACCGGACGCCCGGGAAAAACTCGCCCTCGCCGGGTTCCACCCAGAACGTCCCCGGCGTCTCGGAGGCGGGCAGCATTCCCCAGAAATAGAGGTCGAGAGCCGAAAAGTGGCGGCCGACCGCTTCCACCCGGAAACGCCCCGGCGCCACTTCAGCCAGTTTGCCGCCATCCATGATCGAGGCATCCGTTTCCAGCAGGTGCGACCAGTGCGCCCCATCCGAAGCCAGCAGGGGATAGGGGTTGAAGCCCTCCTCCACGCGGAACCGCGGAAAGGCCAGCGAGAGGTGGCCTGCCTCGTGAGTCAGGATCGTCAGGGCGTCGTCGGGCCAGCCCGGACGCAGCCCCGCGGCTTGCGTCGGATCCTCGGGATACTGCCGCAGCGGCCCCATGTTGATCAGCGTCTTCAACGTGCCGTTCAGCCCGATATCCGGCCGCAGGTCATACACCGGACGGCCGATGCCATCGGCCTCCTGATGCAGCGTGAGCGCATAGGCAATGGCCCCCGGCGCCGCATCCACACCCAGGGTGTTGAAGAACACCAGATAGTCGTACACATCGGGATGTTCGTCCAGCACGCGCTGCGCCGCGGTATAGATATCCAGGCCCGGTTCAGCCGTGAACCGCTCGGCCATCGCGTTCTCCGCCTCCTGCGCCTGCCATTCCCGAGGCCGGAGGAAGGAAACCCGCCCCGGATCCCCGCCCGGCGCGATCCCGATCACCACCTCCCGCATCCCGAAATGCAACGCGTAGTGGAACTCGATCGCTCCCCAACTCCACATCACCACCTGGAAAGTCTGCAGCGCGCCCGCCCCGCCCTTATCCCAGAGCGGCACATCCAGCCACGTGAACGCCACGCCGCCCCCCAGTTGCCGCACATACACGCCCGAACTCCGCCGCGGATCCAGGTCCAGAAACAGTGGCGCGATCCTCGGCGGGCCGGCCGTAAACCGGGCCAGATTGCGCGCCGCCATGCTCGTATCGGGCCTTTCGAACGTGAGGTTTCCATCCGAATTCAGGAAAATCGTCCGGTACTGCCGTCCGAAAAACGGAAACGCGAATGGCAGTTCCACCTCGGCCGCATCGTCGTCGCCCAGCAGGATCCGCCGGCCGGACGTCACCGTCCGCGCGTCGATCTCGCTGGCGTAGCGCTGCACCCGGTAGCGCATCGGCTCACCTGCCACGGGTTCGAAGACCAGCGAAGTCAACCCGTGGTCGAACAGCTGCGGATTCACAAAGATTTCGTCGCGGCTGTCCATCACGATCAGGTCCCCGTGCACCGACGTGTATGGCGCACGCGCCGCGCCCCGCCCTGCCCGCGCGGACTCCTCCCGGCGCGTCTGCAGCGCCCGCAACTCATCCGCCAGGCTCGCGCTCGTCCCGCAAAACTGCTGGCGCGGCGGCGGCGCCCCCCACGCCACTGCCGCCACCAGACCGAGCAGCACCGCGCCTCTCATCGCACCGACACCGTCACGCCAGGCTGGCTCGATACCATCCGGTTCTGATAACAGTAGCCGCCGCACACCAGCAGCGGATGCTCGCCCGGCGCCAGATCCCCCGGCACACGGATTTGCACCTCGAGCAGCCCCCGGCTCTCCCCGGCGACCGTCCCCGAATAGACCACCTCCGCCTGCCTCCCCGCAATCGCCGCGCCTGCCCAGAGCCACATCGGCTCACGCCCTCCCACCGGGTAGGTCACATCGTTATGCGGATACCGGTAAAGCCCCGTGGCGAACACGCTGATCACCTCGCCTGGACGCGCGGGGTTGCCGGGGCTATTCGCAGTCCCGTCCTCGTTCGTGGCCACCGCGCGCCCGCGCCCGGAACCGGTCACCGTGAACACGCCGAGATCGGCGGGCGCCATCTCCACGAACATCTCCCGCGACTCGCCATCGTTGCTGCGGATGCGCACCGGCACCCAACCCCGATTGCGCAGCGCGGGCGGCACAATGACCCGGAGTTCCGTGTCCGACCCGTAAAGCAGATTTGCCGTCACCTCCGCGAAATCGACCCGCACATTCGACGGTTCGAGCGAAATCGGATAGCCCCCCTGCGGCGAGACCACCGCAATCCCCTCGCGCGGCAGCCCGAAATCCCTCCCCAGCAGGGAGACGATCGTCCCCGGCGCCACCCATCCCTCCCGCTTACTCGCGAAGTTCACGATCCGCTCCAGCACCGGCGGCTTCGGATCGTGGCGCAGCGTCACCTCGAACTCATGCGCCTCGCGCCCGGCGCCCATCCGCACCTGATGGACGATCGGACTCCAACTCACTGACTGCCCCGACGACCCCGGACGCAACTCGATGCGCACCCGCGCCGGCAGCCTGCCCTCCGCCGGCCGGCTCACCAGCCTCGCATCGTTCAGTTCTACCTCGAACGGCTCCCCCTCCGGCCCATGCAAATCCAGCATCCCCCCCCGCTCGTCCTCCGGCAGCGCCGTGTTGATGCGCACATGGCGCCCCTCCACGGCATACGGTGAATACTTGTAGCTGATCAGATACGGGGGCTGCTGGGAGTCCCATTCCCCCTGCGTGCCCCGCTTCGCAATCAACGCGCCATCCGCGGGCGCGCTCCACTGAGTGGCGCTTCCTACCACCGACACCCCGTCATCCAGCCACCCGCCCACCGCCAGTCCCGTCACTCCCTGCACCGGCACGGTCACCTGGGAACGCAGCAGCCCGTCGCGGTCCAGCCGCACCAGCACGCCCCGCGTCATCGGCTCTGCCACATTCACCGGAGCGCTCTCCTCCACCGGCCCCGGCGTGATGGCCATCTGCCGGCATTCGCCCGTCGCCGCGGCGTGAATCATCCCTTTGCGATCCACCGCCACCCGATGGACATACATACCGCCCGTCTCCGCCGCGCAGCGCAGCGGGTGCGTCCATTCCAGGTCCGACCCGTCCGCCGAAAGTCTCGCGACAAACCCCAGCCGTCCGTTCACCGAACCCCACGGAAGCTGATCAAGCGGACGGCCCACGCGCACGTCGCGCGGCTTTCGCATGGGAAAGCGTATATTGCTGCCGTACCCCCCCACCACGGCCCGCCCGTCCTGCACCGCCAGATCCTTCACCAGCATCCACGGCAGAATCGCCGAATACACCAGCCGCGATCCATCCGGCGTCAATTTGGCGACAAACGAACTCCCGGGGTAGTTCACAAAGTAGTAATAAAGGGGCCGGAAAGCGAGAAATGTCCAGGGAAACCAGGTCGATCCTATTGGGCCCGCCACATAGGCGTGCCCCTCCCCGTCCACGCCCACCGCCTCAATGCCATCCCGCACATCCCCGCCCAGGTAGGTAGCATAGACAATCGAGCCTCCATCGGGCGCGAACTTCACCACAAATCCGTTGGCGGGCATTGATGTGAAAGTGCCGCCCTCCCCGCGGAAAACCGTCTGGAAGGCGTCCGGCGTCGTGGGGAAGTCCGCGGCGCCCGTCATGCCCGCCAGGTACGTGTTCCCCTCACCATCCACCGCCACCCCGCCAATCCAGTCTGTCCAACCGCTGCCCCACCCGCCCGCCAGCGCGGCGAAGTGGATGTGCCCCAGGTCGTCGGTCAGGTGAATCACCCCCGGTGCCCACGTCGGATGGCTGTGCCGTCGAATCCCCGCCGCCGGGGGCATGCGGGTCGGATTGGCGAAACCTGCAATGTAGGGATCCCCCTGTGGTCCGATCGTCATTCTCTTCGCTTCAAATCCGCGGATCAGCGCCAGCGCCTCCACCCGCTCCCCTTTGGCGTCCAACCGCACCACGAAAGTCTGCAACTCCGCCGAACGCACCCCGATCACCGGATCGGCCAATCCGGAGAGGAACTCCCCGTCCGTGGTCACCCCGGTCACATACACGACCCCGCCCGGACCCCGCCCCACCCCTTGCACCTGATCCTGGAAAGTCGTCCCCAGAAATGTGCTGAAGCTCCGCTCCAGATCCTGGGCCCCCGCCACCAATCCCCCCGCAGTCAATATCAGATAAACAGCTAGGATAAGCCTCAATTCGACCACCGGCCCAATCATAACAAACGCCGCCGGAGGAGCGACTCGAGTTCCTGAGTTCCGGCAATCTCTCAGGCTGTTCCCAATCCCGCTACTTCCCCCCGCCGCCCCATTTCGGCCACCATAATATGTAGTGACCCGTCGCACCCTGTTGGCCGCCCTGAGCGGTCTGGCATCCGTTGCCGCCTCCACCCGGGTTGGTGAGCCCGCCCCCAACTTCCGCCTCCAAACCGCCGGGGGCGAATGGCTCGAACTCCAAAGCCTTCGCGGCTCGCTGGTTCTACTCAATTTCTGGGCCACCTGGTGCGCCCCCTGCCGCCGCGAACTCCCCGCGCTCGACGCCATCGCCCGCGAATTCCACCCCCGCGGCGTCCGCGTGGTCGGCGTCGCGGTGGATGAGTCCGGCTGGCGCGCCGTCCGCCCCTTTCTCGCCCAGTACAAGATCGGCTTTCCGGTCGTCCTTGCCGACCGCGATACCCGCCGCCACTACCGCCGGGACATCGATGTCCTCCCATGCACCCTGCTGCTCGGCCGCGACGGACTCGTCCTCGCCCGCTTCAATACCGCCCTCGAGGAGGACGCCTTCCGGACGCTCCTCAACGAAGCCCTCACCCGCGAGCCTAAAACCGCAGCGTGAGCCCCACCGTCGCCTGCCGCATCTGCGTCGGACCGTAAATGTAGGTCGAATCCCGCAGCGGCCCCCGGTCGAAATCCGGCTGCACGTCGTCTGTCAGGTTCATCAACGCTCCATACACCCGTAGCCGCACCCGCTCGCTTCCGCCCGGCTCGAACGTTCTCCCCATCACCAGGTTCCACACCGCGAACCGCTTGGACTGCTCAAGTCGGTCCTCGCTGATCCAGCCCGCATAGTGAGGTACCGCCATCGAACCCGTGAAGTCCGCCAGCGCCGTCAGTTCGATCCTTCCCGGCATCGTGAAGTCCGTCTGCAAGAAACCGTACTGATTCGGCGTCCGGAAAAAGCGCAGGCTCCCGAACTGCGGCTCCGGCTCCCGGTATCGCGCCGTCTGGAACGTGGCCCCACCCCGGACCGCCACCCGCGCATGCACCTGCCACATCAGATTCGTGTCCACCCCGCGCACAAACGATCCCGGACCGTTCACCCGCTCCAGCAGCCGGTAGCCGTCCGCAACCGTCTCATCCAGCACGAAGTTGTCCCGCAACGACGTGTTGAATACGCTCGCTCCCGCCTGAAACCGCCGCCCCAGCACCCGCCCGCTGTAGTCCACTGACCCCGTATAGCTCACCGACCGCTCCGGCCTCAGCCCCTGCCGCCGCTGGATGACAAATCCCTCGCCCCCCACTGCCGCCACATGCAGATCCTCGTCAAAAATCACCGGCGCCCGGAATCCCGTACTCACTCCCGCGCGCACGCTCCAGTTCTCCGACAGCCCGTACCGCACATTCGCCCGCGGACTCACCAGCCACCGGTCCACCAGGTTACTCTTGTCCGCGCGGAAGCCGCCCAGCACAACCAGCCTCGGCGACACCCGGAACTCGTCCTGCAGATACAGCCCCTGATTCGTGAACGTATCCCCGAACGCCCGCCCATAGCTCGGGATCCGGTCCGATACATGCTCCCACCAGGTCTGCCAGCCCCCCGTCAGCGAATGCCGCCCCGCTTGGTGGCTCAACTGATAGTCGCCATTGAACAGCGGGTTGCGCGTTTTGCCATATGCATTCGCATCAAAGTTCGCGCCGTAATACGTGCCGCGCTGAAAGTGCGCGAAACTCTGGTTCACGCTATACACTGTCGATGGCGTCAACGCGTGGTTCCACCGCAAAAACCCCGCCGAGCGCCGCGCCGCTGCCTGCTCGGTGACGTACGTCTCCTCCGGACGCAGGTCCAGTTGGCTGCCCCCGCGCCGGAACTCGTCAAACACACTGCCTCCAAACACCAGCCGCGCCCGGCTGTCCAGCATGCTCTTGTAGAGCGTGGTCCCGCCGGCCAGCAGTTCCCGCTTCGGCAGTTCCGTGAAGCCGTCCCGGTCCCGGTCCAGGTGCGTCCGCCGGATGCCGCGGAAGTAGAAGTCCCCGGCCAGCCCGCCGCCCAGGTCCTGCATCTGCGCGCTTGCGCCGCCCATCTGCTCCGGACGCCCCTTGTGCCAACCCGTCTGCGTGTCCACCGAGAAACTGTTCGCCCGCGGCTCCCGCCTGATCAGGTTGATCACTCCCGCCACCGCGTTCGGACCGTACAGCGCCGAATTGCCCCCCTTCACCACTTCGATCTGTTCCAGAAACTCAGTCGGAATCTGGTCCAGCCCATACACCATCGTCACTCCCGTCAGCGTCGGCAGCCCATCCTCCAGAATCTGCGTGTACTGGCCTTCCAGCCCGTTCAACCGCACTGCCATCACCCCGCAGTTCTGGCAGTTGTTTTCTACCCGCACGCCCGGCACCGTCGCCGTCAACGCCTCGCTCAGCGTACGCTTCATCAGCATCTCCGTCTGACGCGACGTCACCAGTTCCGTTCTCACCGGCGCCTCCATCAGAAGCTCCGCCCTGCTCGATCCCGTCACCACGATGCTCTCCTCCACCACGCCCGCCACCACGGCCTCGAACTCGATCGCACGCTCCCCCCCCGCCTCCAGCGCCACCCCCTCCTGCCGCGCCAGCAATTGAGAACCAGCCAGCACCCGCACCGTATAGACCCCCGGCGGCAACGCTTCCAGCCGGAACGCTCCATCCCGGTTCGTCCGCGCGCTCTGCCGCATCTCCTCCACCCGCACATCCACGCCCACCGCCGGACCTCCGCCCGCATACCGGACACTGCCCGACAGCGTCGCCAGCGCCGCCTCGCCCGCATCCAGCCTTGCCACGCCTCCCCACAGCGCCGCCAGCACGCCCAATAAGCAAATGACTTGCCCTTTGCCCACCTCCGCCCGCCATCGCGCCGCGTCCATATTCCGATATTCCGAGCTTTTCATGCCATTATGAGAATACCCGAATCGTTGGCATTTATGCAAGTGAATTGCATGTTCCAGCCCTCCGCCTTCCGCCGGCGAAAGCCAGACCTACTCCGAACGGAGCGCGGTGAGCGGATCCAACCGCGCGGCACGGCGGGCCGGAAGGAACGCTGCACCGAGCGCGGCGATCGTGAGCGTCACGATACTCAGCATATACACCGGCGGATCGGCGGCCTGCACCCCGAAAAGCTGGCTCTCCACATACCGGCCGCCGGCGAAGGCAGCAGCGGCCCCGATGGCGGCGCCAACGAGAACCACCCATGCCATCTCACCGAGGATCAGCCGCACCACGGCCTGACGCGTCGCGCCCAGCGCCACCCGGATCCCGATCTCCCGCGTGCGCCGCACCACGACAAACGCCAGCACGCCGTAGAGTCCGGCCAGCGCGAGTAAGCTGGCCAGCAGCGCGAATCCGATCGACAGGAAAGACAGCAGCCGTTCGTTCGCCAACCGCATTTGCAGCTGCTCATCCATCATCCGGAGGTCGGAAATGACCAGGTTTGCGTCCACCCGGCGCACCTGCTCCCGCAGGCGCGGCAACACCTGGCGGGGATCGCCGGTGATGCGCGCATACACGTTGACCCCACTCACAAATTTCATCCGCGAGCCCATGCTGACGAACGTCTGCCGCGGGATCTCGCCCCGGACATCGTGATACTTACTGTCGGCGAATACTCCAATGATGTCCGTATCAGGTTCGGCCTTCGCGCCCTGCGCCATCACTCGGCCCACCGGGTTGTGGTCCGCGAAGTATTTCTTGACGAAGGTCTCATTCACCAGGGCCACCTGCCGCTCGCGGCCCCAGTCGTTCCAGTCCAGGTCGCGGCCCGCAATGACTGGAATGCGGAGCGTCTCGAAGTAACCCGGCGTGATCGCATTGAAAAAACTCCACGGTTCGTGTCCTTCGATGGGCGGGACGCCGGGGATGGTGATGCTCGAGTCCCAACGCCCACCGGTGAGGAGGCGGGTTGTGTTCGCGCCAACGGACTTCACGCCAGGGACAGAAGCAAGGCTCTGCATCACGTCGCGGTAGACGCGAAGCTTGCGGGCATCCTCGTAGACGGTGGCGGGCTGTAACCCGAACATCGCGACATTCTCGGCCTCGAAGCCAAGGTTTACGTTCTTCAGATTGTTCAGCGTCCGCGCAAACAGCCCGGCGCCGATCATCAGCATGCACGACAGACCCACCTGGAGTGCGACAAATGCCTTGCGCAGGCCCACATGGCCCCGGCCGCCGGCGATGGAGCCGGCTTCGTCCTTGAGCGTGGCCGCCGGGGCGATGCGGGCGCACTGGAGCGCGGGCACGAGTCCGAAGATGATCGCTGTCGCGAGCGTCAGGCCCGTGGCGAACAGCAGGACACGCAGGTCCGGCGTAGTCGACAGGGATAAGTTCGCCGGGTCAAAAGGAAGGAACCGGATCAATCCGCGCGCTACCCAGCCACTCAGCAGCAAGCCGCCAAGGCCGCCAGCCGTGGCGAGGACCAGGCTCTCAGCCAGAAGTTGGCGGATGATCTGCCCACGTCCGGCGCCAAGCGCGGTGCGGACGGCCACTTCTTTCTGCCGCGCGGCCGCCCGCGCCAGCAGCAGGTTGGCGACATTCGTGCACGCGATCAGCAGAACCACCGCGACCAGCCATTGCAGCACCACCAGCGGGCGTTCACCGTTCGTCCTCAGCGTCGAGAAGCCCCGCGACGCAGGCACCAGCGTGGGCGATTGCCGGAGAAAGCGTTCCTTCTGTTCGGGGAACTTCGCGAAATAGGGGTCTTCGAGTTCCACCTGCTGGCGCTGGCTGTAGAGAACTTTCAGCTCGGCTTCCGCCTGAGCCGTCGTCACGCCCGGCTTAAGGCGGGCGAAGAGGTAAAACCAGGCGTCGCGCTGGTTCTTGAGTGAGTCCCAGGTCGGCGTAATCGAAAGCTTCATCATCACCGGGATCCACACCTTGGTCGGCAGACCCGTGTCGGTGCCCTCAAAGCCGGCTTCGGCGACTCCGATAACCGTGAACGCCTTCCCATTCAGGCGGATCGGCGAGCCGATGATGTCGGATTTGCCGCCGAAGTTCTCCTGCCAGAAGTCGTACTGCAGGACGGCGACGGCGTGGCTCTCCGGAACCAGATCGTCATCCGGGGTGAGCAGACGCCCTTCGGCCGGGTGAACGCCCAGGACCTCGAAATAGTTCCCGGCCACCATGCCGATGGTGATCATCTCGTTCCGGTCAGTGCCCATCAGGCTCGTCCGGGCGATGCGCTGGCCGGTCAGCCCCGCAAAAACGGTGTTGCGGTCGCGAAGGTCAAGGTAGAGCGGGTGCGAGAAGGTATGGAGGCCGTCGCCGCTTTGCGAGCCGAACCGCCCGCCCTCCATTCGGAGTTGAACCAGTTCATGCGGGTTTCTTACGGGCAACAGCCGGAGCAGGATCTGGTCGAAGAGTGTGAAGATGGCGGTGTTCGCCCCAATCCCAAGCGACAGGGAGACGATGGCCGTCAGTGCGAAGCCGGGGTTGAGCCGGAGTTGGCGAAGGCCAAATCGAAGATCCTGGCTGAGTGTCTCCAGCCAGGCGATGATACGCATGGGTCGGCTGCCTCCTCGGGCCGGGATGGCCTGATGTCTACTACGGCGGTACCGGCATTCTGTTCCGGCGCCAGTGGATGATTAGTTCGTAACGAAGGTAAATTCCCGGGGCAGGAAGTCCTTCATGAAGGATGACTGTGGGTCGGTCGCCTCTGCCCCTGCGCCATTGCCTCGATCACCCGGCGCGTGATGATCCAGGGAACCACCCAAACACCCGAGGACGCTCCCCGGCGC
>ERZ761609.3172-NODE-3172-length-11156-cov-61.138996_pt1 | contig 11156 bp, 8 predicted proteins | sample MGYA00511163_ERZ761609 | MGnify/ENA primary metagenome ERZ761609 (study PRJEB28899, sample SAMN02445070) | bioreactor sludge metagenome | biome: EBPR sludge | place: Australia: Brisbane, Thorneside Wastewater Treatment Plant | collected 2011-12-16 ... | reverse complement strand
TATTTTAAAAAAATCGGCGTTAATCAGCGCCATCCGTGTTATCCGTGTGCTAATTGATGTCGGTTTTGCGCTCCTACCTTTGTGTACCGGTTTACGTCAAACTCGGGGCACACCCCATCGGGGTTATCATTTGTACTGTCTATTGGGCAGTATAAGTACTGTTCATATTGGAAGAATATAATTACCAAAAGTGGAAAAACAGGGTGCGGAATGAGAGGTGTAACCCGCATTTTATATACTTCCACAAACCCCTGCTGATTGGAGCGGAATGTTAGCAAGTTGAGGCACACTTTACATAAACAAAAATACTACCTCAAAAAGAAAAAAATAGGACAAATGTTGGCAAGTCGATTTTTTACAATAATTTTGTGGGGCAAGCAGTATTAAGCCTTTTTAACAATAAAGAGTACAGTTAAGGGTTGGGTGGCTTGCAAAATAGTAATACAAACTCAAACTAAAAATTGGCATGGATATAGTAGATAAAATCAAACACATAACAATTGAAATTCAACAACAATATCTGCAAGACGATACGCCATGGATAGTTGGCTATTCTGGTGGCAAAGACAGCACCGCTGTTTTGCAATTGTTGATGTATGCTTTGATGAAGTTGCCCAAGGAAAAACTACAAAAACCCATTCATGTTTTGACTAATGATACTTTGGTAGAAAACCCAAATGTAGTAGGTTATGTAGATAGCCAATTAGCCTTAATTGAAAGAGCAGGAAAAAGCCAATTATTCAGTCATTCACCGGATAATTTTAGAGTGGTAAAAGTTGTACCCAAAATACAAGACAGATTCTGGATAAACCTCATAGGAAAGGGTTATCCTTCCCCTACGCGTAACTTTCGATGGTGTACTGATAGATTAAAAATATCGCCAACTAACGATTATATTTTACAACAAGTTAGCCAACACGGAAAAGCCATTATAGTTTTGGGTACCCGAAAAGCCGAGAGTACTAATCGTGCCAAATCTATGGAACGTTATGATTTACAAGATATAACAGGCGCCAAACTTCGCAAACATACCCTTCCTAATGCTTGGGTTTATGCACCTATTAGCGAGTTAGATAACAAAGAAGTTTGGCAGTATTTACAATCTGTGCCCTCTTTTTGGCAAGGTGATAACCGCAAATTAGTAGTGCTATACAAAAATGCCTCTGACAACAGTGCCGAGTGTCCATTAGTTATCGATACCTCTACGCCAAGTTGTGGTACAAGTCGTTTTGGCTGTTGGGTTTGCACAGTCGTAAACCGCGATAAATCAATGGAAAACCTAATAGATAATGGCGAGGAGTGGATGGAGCCGCTTTTGGATCTTCGCAATATCTTAGCCGAATATAGAGAAGATGCCACCAAAAGAGTAGAAAAGAGTCGTATTTATGCCGACCGATTAGGTCCTTTTACCTTTAAGATTCGTGCCGAGTTATTAGAAAAATTGCTCAAAGCGGAAAATGCCACACAGTTAGATTTAATTACTAAATCTGAGTTGGCTGCCATACAGTTGCAATGGAATTATGATGGCAATTTTGAGTATTCGGTAGCCGATATTTACTTTAAAGTTAAAAACAAACGCATTATGTTAGACGAAAAAACCTTACAGCAAAAAGAGCAAGAAGAGTTTGAACTCTTGAAAATCGCCGCTGAAAAACATGGTGTAAATGCCGATCATATTCGGCAGTTGATGATAGTGGAAAGTGAATTTTCGGTTTCGTTAGGCAGGAGACACAATATACACAATAACCTGCAACAAAAAATCGCTCAATTTGTGGAGGAAATTAACTGATTGGCTTTGAAAAATCAATTAAACTTTTTAGAAACTAATACGCAAGTGCGCAATATAGCCATACTTGCTCAAATCATACTAACAATACCCGATGGTACGGAATGGATTCCTATTTTGCATCAAAAAATGTTGCAATGGAGCCAAACCGAAGAAGCAAATAATGAGGATTACCGTCAAAGCTCTGGTAAATTAACCGAAAAAAAAATAGCCACACAAGCCTTTAAATTTTACTTGCAATTGCTACAAAAACTGCAATTAACCATACAATTAAACGATGCTATTCAACTTACTAAATATGGCGCTGTTTTCAAAAAATGTACACCAAACAGCTCTCAACTATCCTATTATCATACGCCCTATCAACAATTATTTTGGCTATTTTGGCTATTTAAACATGATTATGATCCTTTATTAGTATTGTTGCAAATACTGGAAAAAACTACAATTCCTTGCAAAGAAATTACTATCCGACAACAATACGCAATGTCTTGGCAGCAACACTTATTAGCACTAGAACAAATGCCTTATTGTTCTACGTACTTAAAACATCAAATTGATGACCAATTACAAATGGCGCATAACACGAACCCCCAACCAACGGCATTCAAACACATTGTACCCAATAGGCTAGATTGGTTGCGTTATTTGCAACTTATAAGCAAAGACAAGAACGGCTTCTGTATAACTCCAAAAGGAAAACAAATTATTAGCCTCTGTCAACAAAATAAACATACACTGCCCTATGATGCCCTTGTTGTGCTGTTTATCCCTCAACTCACCAACCTGCCTATTTGGAAAGATCTAACAAGTGAACGTAAACATCAAATTTGGCAAGCAAACATTAAACAGTATTACTATCAAATGGGCTATGACAAAGAAGGGGCAGGAAGAGTGGCAGCTAATCCTTGTTTTCTTTACCTTTGTCTGTATGGAATTGCAAATCAACAATATATTGCTACCATAGCCGACTGGGAACAGTTTCTACAACAACCTCTAAGTATTGGCAATCTCACTTATACTCATCGAAAAGCCGTACATGATAACGAAAATTACATTACCATAGCCTCAAACTCTCTGTAATGCCTTATAAATACCCAACTTGCATCATGGACGCTTGTAGCTATTTTTATCAGCGCTCCATATATCTTGATAATGGTAAATCGCTATTTGACTATACCAAAAAACTCTCCCTTTCTTACAGCCAAATTGTACATCGGGAAATATCCAATAACGCATCTCAATTTAAACAGTATTTTACCGAAATACCCAATGATATTCTAAAACGCCACAACCATGCAGAACAAACACCAAATTTTCATGGGCGTTTATTCACTACAACTCAAACTGACGAAGGCGAAAAACATAACTTATCGCTCGCCATTGCGTTTGCACAAAAAGGAAAACCCATTGTCTATCTTTCCGATGATTTAAGCGCCATTGGCAATCCATTCAAAGAACACCAACAAGAACAAGTCCACGGCGGACATTTAAGCCTTACTATAAATAGCTTTCCGTTTTTCAAAATATGGACATCGTTTGATTGCATTTTATATTTGCGCTTTAGGAGAATAATTACTTTCGATATAGCTGAAACCGCTATTATCAACCTCAACACTTTTTTATTTAAAAATGACGAGGAATATAGGCAACTAAAAGACCAAAGAAATAACATCTCAAACGACGAATATAGTCAAAGAAAAAATAACCTTCAAACCAAACATACGCAACGCCGCCAACGTTATCAAGAATACCTGCGCATTATCGAAAAAGTCTTAACGCTGTAATACATCAAAATATGGCAATCACCTTGCAAGAATTGGGCTTACTCGAAAACCCTTTTGAATACACCACCCCCACACCATCAGCCAATATGGTTTGGGCTGGTATGCACCAACAAAAACGCGATATTACTCGCTGCTATGAACAAGCCTTCCAACAAAATGCCCGACAACTTATACTCAATTGGGGACCTTGGGGCGGTGGCAAAACATACGCAGCCTACTATTTCAAGCATAATCGGATTCAATACATTGCAAACTACGACCAGGTTGTTACCATTTATATCCGTACACCCGAAGAAGGTGAAAAAGCCAGCAATGAACTATTGAATAATATAATTGATGCCATTGGGTGGGATGCCCTAAAAAATACCATCGCACAAAATGCAATGTTGATAGGACATGATGTTTTAGAACAAAGGTTGTACGACCGAATAGCCAGCAGCGAGTTTGCCCGAGCTGTTTTAAAACTTGCTACTGATACTTTTACAACCGACGGCTACCTACTTGCCCAGTATTTTTATAACGGGTTAGATAAAAAGGAAAAAGCAAAATACCGCATTTCACGCGACATAAAATCTATTTCTGACCGTATCAAGTTTGTATCTGCTCTACTTGTTGCCTACACCCAAACCCAAGCACCTAAAAGGCTGTTTATCTGGATTGATGAAATGGAAAACGCCATATTTTACACAGCCAAACAAGCCAAAGAATATGCCCAAACCATACGCGACCTTACTGACACCATAAATGAATATGTAGCTATATTTCTTAACCTAACCCTTGCCGAAGCTGATGAACAAAAAATAGATTTGTTGTTGCGGGAAGCCCTGCTAAGTCGTATAAATACACGTTTGCGTTTTAAAGATTTTTCTACCGATGATACCCTTACCTATATTAGAGAATTGTTGCAAGCCTACCAAATAAGCCCCAACCCACAACAACCTTACAGCCCTTTTACAGAAGATGCCATTACTACCATTATTCAACAACAACTGCCTACCAACAAACGCCTACCACGCAATATCAACAAAACGCTGCACACCATTATCCAAAACGCACTCCAAGAAGATAAAACGATTATCGGGGTAGATGATGTGAAAAAAACAACCACTATCTTTGCCTAAATGAACCCATTAAATCACTATCAACAGGCTTTCAAGAGTTTAAACACGGATAAAAGCAAAGGAATCGCACCCCACAAACCCGTTTTGTTGTTGAGCGTGATAGCCGCCTATCAGCAACAAATCATTACCACCAACAGAATTTATCTTACTCCCGAACTCAAATACATATTCAACGTTTATTGGAGCGCATTGGTAACAAGCCCACACGAACCACGCCTTGCCTTGCCTTTCTATCATTTGCGAAACGAGCGCGCAGCATTTTGGCATTTGCAACCCAATTTAGGTTGTGAAATTTGGGTAGAATCAAAATCTGCCATGAGAAGCATTAACAACCTAATAACAGCCGTTGAATATGCGTACATCGACGATGAATTGTGTGCTTTGATGCAGCAAGAACAAAGTCGAGAAATACTGAAATTAACTTTGTTGGAAACTTATTTTCCTAACAAAATCAATACTATTTTAGAGCAAGTAGATCCCCAACAATATACGGATGAAATTCGCAAACAAATATTAGAACAGGATAGCACAACCTACAAAACCCAAATGCAAAATACTAAAAAGAACCTTTCATTGGAGGAATACGAGGAAGATGTATTTGTAAGGGGATCAATATTTAAAAGAGAAGTGCCTCGTATCTACCAATACACTTGTTGTATATCGGGCTGGAAAATAGAAGCAACAACAGAGATTTCTATGATAGATGCTTGTCACATTAAACCATTTAGCAAATCTTTTGATGATACAATATCCAATGGCATTTGTTTGTGCCCTAATTTGCATCGTGCATTTGACAGAGGTTTAATTGGCATAAATACAAACTATCAGGTATTGGTTACTCGCTTAAAGGAAAGCGATTCACCTTACAACTTACAGCAATGGATGGGCAAACGCATTTTACTACCCGATAATCTAAATTTCTTACCCAACCCTCAAAATTTTGCATGGCATTTAAAATATGTGTTTAGAGAGATATAGCTGGTCGGATTATTGTACCAAAAGTGCTGATGTTATTAATTCAACCCCAATACCAAAGCCCGACAATTACGCATGGTAGTGGTGATAGATGAGGCACACTATTTTTTGCAAAACAGCAAACGTGCTAAAATTTTAGAAAAAATGATTCGCGAAGTTCGCTCCTCCGGTGGAGCAGTTATTTTAGCCTCACAATCGCCCGATGATTATGACCAAGCCGAGTTTAATTTTCTAGAACTCATGCAGTTTCCTATTGTACTAAATGCAACCCCTACTTCACACAAGTTTTTGGAACAAAAGTTTGCTTTAAATACACAACAAGCCAAACTACTGCTACAAGATATAACCAAACTCAATCAAGGCGAAGCCTATGTGATGGTTGGTAACAAACCGGTATTAACGCAACTGTGTAAATAAACGCAAGATTGGAATTATCCGTTTGCTAAAAGGCCTACAATAAAGGGTTTTAAACACATAGAGCGTTATATTTCGGTGCGCTGCACCTTACTAATGCGGTATTTAACTTGGTTATTACCTATATTTTGATGCGCTGCACCTTTGCTAAACCCAATACACCAATCTATGGGGGTTGTTGAGTACCGCACAAAGGGGCAGCGCCCCTACAGCTTGGTAGAACAGATGTGTGCTATGTTCTTAATGGGTGCAGCGCACTGTAATCTGTTGCCGGTTTTAACAAACATACTTAAACCTTATGCAGATTTTACCCCTATCGGGCGTTCATTTTAATTCCAACCTTACACTTTTCCCCTTTCACTATACACTACTCACTTTTCCCTTTTCCCTGTATTGCTCGTTACCGGTGCAAAAATTGCCTAACATGGCGGGCAATGCCTAAAATGGGCTAACTTTGTGCGCTCAATTTTTGCTCCACCATGCACACCTTACTTCGCTCCCTGCACATCGGGTTTATTAGTCTGTTTGTTTTGCTATTTTCTGTAAATCTGTTTGCCCAAAAAGAAACCAATTTTTGGTTTTTTGGCACATTTGCCGGTCTAAATTTTAACTCCGGCGCTCCCCTGCCCGATACCAACGGCATACTCAGCACCAATGAAGGCTGCGCCACCATAAGCAATGCAAACGGCGAGTTGCTGTTTTACACCAGCGGCAACCGCGTTTATAACCGAAACCACATACAAATGCCCAACGGTTTTGGGCTGGCAGGCGATGCCTCCTCATCGCAGGCGGCGGTTGTAGCGCCGCTGCCCGGCAGCGCCACCACTTACTACATCTTTACCGTTGATGAAGAAGGCGGACCGCTGGGGTTTAGGTATTCTGTTGTTGATTTAAACTTGCAGGGCGGCTTGGGCGATATAACGGTAAAAAATGTGCTGCTGCTGCCCTTAGTTTCCGAAAAAGTAACGGCGGTAAAACACAACAACAATTTTGACATTTGGATAATTACCCACGAGTGGGATTCTAACGCATTTTATGCCTATCTGCTCACCGCCGCAGGCATTAGCCCCGCTCCGGTTATAAGCAATGTAGGGCTGGTACACACCGGTGGCACCATTGCCACCAATGGCAACTCGGCAGGGTATATGAAAGCCTCACCCATAGGCAATAAGTTAGCGCTGGCTATTAAAGAAATGAACCTGTTTGAGATTTTTGATTTCAACTCGGCAACCGGCGTAGTATCTAACCCCATTACCACGCCTGCCAATTATTTCAACGCATACGGCGTAGAGTTTTCGCCGGATGGCACTAAACTATACGGCTCTTTTTACGGGCTTGGTTTTCCCGGTATTTATCAGTTCAACCTGCAAGCGCCTACGCCCGCAGCCATTATCAGTTCTGCCACGCTGGTAGGCACCTCGGCAAGCACCTTTGGCGGAGCGTTGCAGTTGGCAAGCAATGGTAAAATTTATTTTTCTCGGCATCAGTCGCAGTGGCTGGGGGTTATAAACAACCCAAACACCTTGGGTGTAGCCTGTGGTTATACAGACGATGGCGTTTTTTTGGGTGGTCCTACCGCCAATTTCGGGTTGCCCAATTTTGTGCAGAGCTACCTAAAACCCACCGCCTTTTCTTTCCAAAACACCTGTTTTGGCAATGCCACCCAGTTTACCCTACTCAGTACCGCTTTTGTAACCTCGGCGCTGTGGAACTTTAACGACCCCGCATCGGGCAGCAATAACACATCGGCGCAGTTCAACCCCTCGCACACCTTTTCATCGCCCGGGCTCTATACCGTATCGCTCACCGTTACACTCACCAATGGCGTACAAGAAACCACCGAGCAAAACGTGTTAATACACCCCCTGCTCACCGGCGTTAATTTAGGGTCAGACCAGTTGCTCTGCAATTCCGATACGCTTATGCTTGCCCCCAATGTGCCGGGCGCTATCAGCTACCTTTGGCAAAACGGCAGCGCCGCGCCTACCTTTACCGTTACCCAAGCCGGCACATACAGCGTAACCGTAACTAACGTTTGCAATTCGGTTTCCGATGCCATAACCCTCACCTTTACCCAACCCCCAACTATTGATATAGGCAACAGCCAAACCCTTTGCACAGGGCAAACCCTGCAACTAAACGCCACACCCACCAACGGCGCACTCAATACCGCCTTCCAGTGGGAAACCGGCGAAACCACCCCTACCTACACCGTAAGCTCTACCGGTTTTTACTCCGTAATTGCCGGCAACCAATGCGGCACTACTACCGATATTGTGTTTATTGATTTCCTTGAACCACCGGTGGTAAACCTTGGGCAAGATTTAATACTTTGCGAAGGACTAACCACCTCCCTTTCTGCCGTGCCCATTAACCAACTACTCGCCGGCGCAGTAACTTACCTTTGGCAAAACGGCAGCACACAACCCACCCTAAACATTGCCAACGCCGGCACATACAGCGTAACCGTTACCAACCAATGCGGCTCTGCTACCGATGCCCTAACGCTTAGCCATATTTTTCCGCCTGTGGTAAACTTAGGTTCCGATGTGTCGCTTTGCCCGAGCGAAACCCTTACCCTAAACGCTACCACCACACCCGATGGCGTTTACCTGTGGCAAGACGGCAGTACCGCGCCCACCTTTACCGTTACCGAGCCCGGCAACTACTGGGTGCAGGTTGCCAACCTTTGCGGCGTAGTGTTTGATGAAGTAAACGTAAGCTACCAAACCCTTTTGTCGCCCAATTTAGGACCCGATACCACCCTTTGCCCGGGTCAAACCCTTGCCCTCAGCGCCGCCACATCGGGCGTAACCTACCTTTGGCAAGACGGCAGCACGCAGCCCACCTTTACCGCATCGGTACCCGGCATTTATTGGGTACAAATAGCCAACGCTTGCAGCGCCGCCACCGATTCTGTAACCGTTTCCTTTGGTGTCAATCCCACCATTGATTTAGGGGCAGATGTAACGCTTTGCGATGGCGAAACGCTAAACTTAGCCATCTCCATTCCCGATGCCCAAGCCACCTACCAGTGGAACAACGGCAACACCATCCCCAACAATACCATAACAGAGCCCGGCATTTATACGGCAACCATAACCAACCAATGCGGGTCGGTTTCCGATGCCATTGCGGTAACGTATTTGAGTGCGCCGCAGGTAAACTTAGGCAACGATGCCGCCCTTTGCCCGGGCGAAACCCTTACCCTAAACGCCACCACGCCCAATGCTCAAACCTACCTATGGCAAAACGGCAGCAGCCAGCCCACCTTCACCGTTGCCAATGCCGGCATTTATTCCGTACAGGTAACCAATAACTGCGGCTCTGCCTCCGATACCCTCACCGTAACCTTTGGCAGCAACCTAAGCATCAACTTAGGCAACAACCAAACCCTCTGCAACAACCAAACCCTAACCCTGCAAGCCACCACACCAGGCGTTACCTACCTGTGGCAAAACGGCAGCGCCGCCGGTACCTACACCGTAACCGCACCGGGCACCTACTGGGTGCAAATAGCCAACAATTGCAGCTCCGCCACCGATACCATAGTTATACAATACCAATACAGCCCCACCCTTGCCCTGCCCCCCGATACCACGCTTTGCCCGGGCGAAACCCTACTGCTCAATGCCCAGCAGCCCGATGATTTACACGCCGTTTACCTTTGGCAAGATGGCAGCGCTGCTCCTACCCTGCCCGCCCTGCAACAAGGTTTATACTGGGTGCAGGCAACCAATTTTTGCGGCACAGCTACCGATTCCGTACAAATTACCTTTGCCCCCCTGCCAGTGGTATCGGTTTCGGGCATAACCAATTTTTGCCTTGGCGAGTCTGTTACACTTACCGCCGTGGCTGCCAATGCCACCTCCTTAGTTTGGCAAAACGGCAATACCTCCCCCTCCATAACCATAACCCAAAGCGGTGCCTACCAAGTAACCGCCGCCAACCAATGCGCCACCGCCACCGCCGCCCTTACCGTACAGGCTACCGATTGCACCCCACCCGAGCCACTGCCCTGCACCCTGCTCGTGCCCAACGCTTTCAGCCCCAACCAAGACGGACAAAACGACTTGTTTGGACCAGTGTATAACTGCCCAACTAATTACGCCTATTTTGCCGTTTACAACCGCTGGGGCGAGTTAGTATTTGAAACCAACTCCCTACAAAACCACTGGAACGGCGTTTTTAAAAATGCCAACTGCCCCGCCGGTGTTTACGTGTGGCTGCTGCAATACCAAAACCCCCAAAACCAAACCCAACAGCTTAAAGGAAACGTTACCCTGCTCAGGTAGCACGTAATAGGTACGCTCCGTAACCTCCGTAGTGGTGAGTTTAAACCCTCCGCTACGGAGGTTCGCAGTTTAATTTAACGTGAGGTTGAAATTATAATGAACGCCCGATAGGGATGAAGCCTATGTGTGGTTTAGATGCACTCGTTAAAACCGGCAACAGATTACGGTGCGCTGCACCTGATAATAAATAAGGTACGCATTTGTGCTACCAAGATTACGGGGCGATGCCCCTTGTGCGTTACGCACCAAGTGCTATAAATGGCGCGTTTGGTTTTGAAAGGTGCAGCGCACCGAAATATATCACCCCACCTGTCTGAAATAGATGCAGCCTCGGTTTGATGTATAACTTGAGCTATTCACCCCTGTTTTCAGCAAAAAGGGCACACAGATAACGCAGATTAAACGGATAAACTTGGGTAAAAGTGAATCATATACCCAATTGAGCCTTTATTTTTTAATAATCAGTGTTAATCAGCTCCATTCGTGTTATCCGTGTGCTAATTTTTGCCGGTTTTGCGCTCCTGCCTTTCTGCACCGGTTTACATCAAACTCGAATCAAACCCTCTGAAATCCTTTTGCGGCAAGCCTTTGCGCAAGCTCACAACTCCAACCTCACGTTAATTTAGTAGTGGGTACACACCATTCATTAAACCACCTTTAAAAACCTTACAAGCGCCGCTGCTACCCACAAAGTGTAGGGTAGGTGTTACTAAATAGGCACAACCATAACTCATAACTCATAACTCATAACTCATAACTCATAACTCATAACTCATAA
>ERZ761609.3171-NODE-3171-length-11157-cov-4.963790_pt1 | contig 11157 bp, 12 predicted proteins | sample MGYA00511163_ERZ761609 | MGnify/ENA primary metagenome ERZ761609 (study PRJEB28899, sample SAMN02445070) | bioreactor sludge metagenome | biome: EBPR sludge | place: Australia: Brisbane, Thorneside Wastewater Treatment Plant | collected 2011-12-16 ... | reverse complement strand
ACGAGATTGGTCAGTGACTGGAGTTCAGACGTGTGCTCTTCCGATCTCGTGTCCACACCCTTGCGCTTGATCGACATGGGTGCAGCGCGCTATCTGGTCGCCACCTCGTTGCAGTTGGTGATGGCGCAGCGCCTGGTGCGCGCCGTGTGTCCGGAGTGTTGCGAGCCACACAGCGCAACCGCACAGGAAGTGGCGTTCTTGCGAGCAATGATGGGGCAAGAGGCACCCATTGACGCGCTGATCAAGGGCGCCGGCTGTGGCAACTGCAACGGCAGTGGCTATTTAGGGCGCTTGGGTGTGTATGAATTGCTGGATATGAATCAGGAGGTGGTCAGCGCCTTCAATAGCCAGGACCAAGCGGCCTATCTGGCCGCTGCACGGCGAGCCATCGGCGGTCACTCCCTGGCTCACCATGCCTGCGATTTGGTGCTGCGAGGGCAAACCACTGCGCAAGAAGCCATGCGCGTGGTGGGCCGCACGCTTGAAACATAACGACTGACCATGCCCGTCTTTACCTATGCTGCGCGCAATGCCTCCGGCAATCGCGTCCATGGTTCGCTTGAGGCCAACGATGCCAGTGCGCTGGCCGCCGCCCTTTCGGCGCAAGGTTTGCTGTTGGTGCAAGCTCAAGCCCAAGAAACCAGTGAAGAAGGCGTATTGGCCGGTTTGCGCACGCGTTGGCGTAACAAGCCGGTCAATGTGGTGGACATGCTGCTGTTTTGCCGCCAGATGGCCACCTTACTCAAAGCCGGCGTGCCGCTGCTGCGCTCGCTCAAAGGCTTGGAGGAGTCCACCGACAAGCCAGCCTTTGCCAAAGTCCTCACCAGCTTGCAGCATGAGCTCGAGGGCGGGCGTGAGCTATCGCTGTCGATGAAGCATCAGCCCAGCATCTTTTCTAACTACATGATCAACATGGTTCGCGTTGGCGAACTCACGGGCCGCCTGCCAGATATCTTCAATGGCCTGGCAGCGCAACTGAGTTTTGAGCGAGAGAATCGAGAACGCATCTCGCAAGCCATGCGCTATCCGTTTTTTGTGTTGGCCACAGCGATGGCTGCGTTGGTGGCGGTTAATGTGTTTGTGATCCCAGCATTCGCGAAGATTTATCGGGGCCTCAAAGCCGAGCTGCCGGTGCTCACGCGTGTGCTGATCAACATCTCCGATTTTGCAGTCAATTACTGGCCAGCGCTTTTAGGCCTTGCCGCGGCGGTGGGCATGGGCCTTTGGTCTTTCAGTCATACACAAGCCGGCCGGCGATTGCGCGATGGATTGATTTTGCGCATTCCGGTGATCGGCAGCCTTGTGCATCGCGCGGCCTTGGCGCGATTTACGAAAAGCTTTGGTCTGGCCCTGGATGCTGGGGTGCCCCTGGTCGAAGCGATCAGCGCCGCGCTGGAAACGGCCGATAACGTCGTCATTTCAGAGCGCATCGCCGAGATGCGCACCAACGCGGAGCGCGGGGAGTCTTTGGCCCGCGCCGCCAAGGCCACAGGCATTTTCACGCCCACCATCATTCAAATGATCGCCGTTGGCGAGGAAACCGGCGCTTTGGGCGAAATGATGAATGAAGTGGCCGAGTATTACCAAAAGGAGGTGGACTACGCCATCAAGGGCCTGTCCGCCCAGATCGAACCCCTGCTCATCATTGTGTTGGGCGGCATCATTTTGGTGTTTGCCTTGGGGGTGTTCTTACCATTATGGGATTTGTCTCGTGTTGCGGTGCGATAGCGATCTTTTTTAAGTAATCGCCCACTTGGTTTGTGCTTATATACAAAAGCTGGCAATCTTTTTGACTGCTTTCCGAATGATTGCTCAGACGAGCAAGCCTCACAATACAGCCAGTTAGTGACTTGCGCAGCGCGCCTTCCAAGTGCGCACCCCCTTTAGAAGGAAGCACATCATGCACCGCCCCAATCATCTCAAACAAACTGGTTTTACGCTGGTCGAGCTGGTGATCGTTATCTTGATCCTTGGGATCTTATCGGCGGTGGCCTTGCCGCGCTTTTTCGATCTCGGCGCAGACGCCAGGGCAGCGAAAGCCGACGCCATTCATGGCGCCGTGCGCTCTGCCGCGCAGATTGTGCGCGCGGCGGCTTTGGTCAAAGGGCAAACCGGTGCCACCGGCTCGGTGGCGCTCGATGGCGCCACCATCCCCACGAACTACGGTTATCCGCAATCGCTCAACACCGGCATCATCGCTGCTGCGGCCCTCAACGCCACCAGCGATAGCCTTACGGTCACGGAAGGCGAAGCAACAGCCGGCACAATGCTCACCATCCAAGTCAACGGCGCCGCAACGCTCGCCAACTGTCAAGTGAGCTACACCTCACCGGCATCTTCCGGTGCCACACCCACCATCAGTTTGGATAAGAGTGCCTGCTAAAGCCGCTGGCCTTGAGCCTGTGTTTTAGGCGCAACCGCTTCGGCTCAAGGCTCCGCTGATTGCCATGCAGACCCTCCATGGCGCCAACCCCCAGGGTGGGCGCCATGCCCGCAGGGCTGACCAAGGCGGCTTCACCTTGGTTGAGCTAGTCATGGTGATCATGCTGCTGAGCATTTTGTCTTTTTTTGCGGTGTCTCGCATGAGCGCGCGCGGCGATACGGATGCCCATGGTTTTGCCGCCCAAGCAGGCGCTGCGCTTCGCTTTGCGCAGAAAGCAGCCATTGCGCAACGACGAAGCATCTATGTCAACGTGGACACCGGCAGCGCGCGGATCTGGGCTTGCTTAAGCAATGCACCCGGATGCCAACCCCTACTGACCCCGGCTGGCGGCGCGTTGGACCACAGCGCACCCACAGGCATTAGCTTGACCAACAGTGGGCCACCGCAGTTTAGTTTCGACGCCTTGGGCCGCCCCTCGGAGGCCTCGGCCATCGACCTGACCATCGCCGCGGATGCCAGCAGCTTCACCGTCCGCATCGAGCCCGAAAGCGGCTATGTGCATCAGCTCTAAGCCACAGCAGCGCAATCTGGCAAGGGCAGCAGGCGCAACGCTCATTGAAGTGGTGCTGTTTATCGTGATCATCTCGATTGCTGTGGCGTCGATCCTGGGCCTGATGTCGCTGGTTGCAGGTCGATCGGCTGATCCGGTGATCTTGCGCCAATCGATCGCAGTGGCCGAATCGATGCTCCAAGAAATCTTGGCCCAACCATTTTCCACACTCGACCTCGATGGCGGCGCCAACGGCATCGGACCGGAAGCCGGCGAGACGCGCGAGTCGGCCACCACGCCATTTGATCATGTCGATGATTACCACGGCTTCTCACTAACCGGCATCACCACGCCCGACGGCGCCGCCATCAGTGGCTTGGAGCTATACAGCCTGAGCGTTACCGTCGAGGAAAACGCATTGACCGATATCGCCGCTGGCGATGGACTGCTCGTCACAGTCACCGCCACCGGCCCCGACGGCTTGCCGGTGAGCATCAGTGGCTATCGAGCCAGGGTGGAGCCATGAACTTCAGGCATGGCCAACGCGCATCGCAAGCTGGGTTCACATTGGTTGAGCTCATCATCGTTGTCATGCTCATTGGCATTTTGGGCGCCACGGTTGCGGTGTTCATCGAAAACCCCGTTCGGGCTTACTTTGATGCCTTGCGCCGGGCCCGCTTGGTCGATGCTGCCGATACCGCCATGCGGCGTTTGGCGCGCGAATTGCAAGGGGCTGTGCCCAACAGCGTGCGTGTGACCTCCAGCGGGGGAACGGTGTTTTTGGAATTTATCCCGATCCGAGAGTTGGGCCGATACCGCAGCCAAGCGTCGGAGAGCCTTGAGGCCGGCGGCAACGATCCGCTGGACTTCACCAACGGCGCAGACGCCTCGGCCCAGCTGTTGGGCCAAGCCGTCAATGTCCCAAGCAGCGCCCAGCTGGTTATTTTCAATCTCGGCAGCGGCAACCTGGATGCCTACAGTGGCGACAATCGCCGCGCCGTGACCACACCGGCCGGCAGCGCCAGCACCGTGGCCTTCACCGCGACCGGCAGCCCGTTGCCGGCCGACAGCCCTGACCACCGGATGTATTTGGTCAACACCGCCGTGACCTACGCCTGCACGCCGCAAGTCGATGGCAGCGGCACCCTTGAGCGTTTTTCAGATTATGCGATCGACGCCACACAACCCAGCGCCGTGGGCGCGCCACCGCTGTCGGCCGCCACTCAGGCGCTCATGGCCGATCGCATCAGCGGCTGCAATTTCGAGTTAGGCAGCACCTTGGCCACCCTGGGCCAGGTATTGATCCGCATGCAGATGAGCGAAAGCGGCGAGACCGCCACTTTGCTCATGCAGGTGCACCTGCCCAATTCACCCTAAGCAAGGCTGCACGATGCCACCGAAGCTGTCCACCGCTGCTGCACAAAGGTCTAACCATCGCCCCAAGCGCCGGGTCGGTGGCTTTGCCTTTATCACCGCCTTATTTTTATTGGTGATCTTGGCCACCTTTGCTGCGTTTATGGTTAGCATCCTGGCCAATGCCAGCGCCACTTCGGTGCTGGCGCTGCAAGGTGTGCGCGGCTGGGAAGCGGCTCGCGCCGGTATCGAATGGGCCGCCTATCAAATCAAACGCGAACCTACGGGCGGCACCTACGGCACGATGACCCTGCCCGCCTGCTTTACCTCGCCAACCGTACTGACCTTACCCAGCGCCATGGGCGAATTTCAAGTCAGCGTCAGCTGTGAGCGCTATCCTGCGCAAGGCGCCAGCCCCAACCATCATGAAGACGGCCGCAAGCATGTGGTCAATTATTTGATCCATGCCACTGCCAGCTTGGGCGCAGCCGGCGCCGCCGACAGCGTCGAACGCAAGTTGGAAGCACGTATCGAAAAATGCAAAGACCCGGATGCTTCGGCGCCGTTGTATGCGTGTGACTAAATTGGCGAGCGGCGCTTAAAACCCCGCTTCATAAGTCAACGCATCAGCCAAGCGCTCCCCTTGAGCATCTTTGGCCGATAACCGTGGTTGATCTTCAAGCGGCCAAGCGATGCCCAGCGCGGGATCCGACCACAACAGGCAGCGCTCAAACTCGGGCGCATACGCATCCGTCACCTTATAAATGACCTCCGCCACATCGCTCAAGGTCAAAAACCCGTGGGCAAATCCCGGCGGCACCCACAGCTGCTGAAAATTCTCAGCTGAGAGTCTTGTGGCCGCCCACTGTCCAAACGTTGTGGCCCGCCGCCGCAGATCCACCACCACGTCATAGACCTCACCGCAGACCACACGCACCAGCTTGCCCTGCGGCCGTGGCAATTGATAATGCAAACCACGCAAGACATTGCGCACAGAGCGGCTGTGGTTGTCTTGCACAAAAGACAATGCGCAGCCTGTGGCGCGCTCAAAATCGCTCTGGTTGAAGCTTTCGTAAAAGAGCCCACGCGCATCGCGATGCACCTGAGGCTCAAGAATCAAAACCTCCGCAATGGCCGTTGCCCTCACACGATAGGCCATGGCCCGCGCTCCAAGGTTTTATATAAAGCCGCTTTCCATTCTGGGGGCGTCAAGCCAAACTGTGCTTGCAATTTTTGGGTGCTCAGCACGGAATAAGCAGGCCGCTGCACACTCGCGCCCAACTGCTGCATCTCGATGGCCTGCAAACGGCCCTGCACATGAGGCATCATGCGCCCAAGATAGTGCACTGCGGCCAACACCTCAGTGGCAAATTCAAACCAACTGGTTTGTCCCGACACCGCCATATGAAAGGTGCCATAGGGAAATGGCGCCGCCGGATCCTCGCCGCGCTGCTGCTCGCCCTGATAGCGCAACAAAATAGCGGCCGTGGCCTCGGCCACCCATGCCGCTGGCGTGGGCCCTGCCCACTGATCAGCCACCACCGGCACAACGGCCTCGCGCCCAGCTTTGGCCATCAAGGTTTTGACAAAATTGCGGCGGTTGGGGCCATAGAGCCCACTGGTGCGAAAAATCAAAAACCGCGCTTCGCTAGCAGCGAGCGCCTGCTCGCCCCACCATTTCGTTTGCCCATAGTGGTTCAATGGGCCAGGCACATCGTCCTCCTCATAGGGCGATAACTTGGCGCCATCGAACACATAGTCCGTTGAATAATGCACCAAGAGCGCGCCCAGACGCGCTGCCTCATCGGCCAACACCTCCGGCGCCTGCGCATTGATGGCCAGCGCTGGCAAAGGATCATGCTGCGCTTTTTCCACCGCCGTGTAGGCCGCAGCATTCACAATGATATCGGGCCTGACTTCCCGCACCCACAGGCGCAGCTGACCTGGACGCGTCAGATCGCACTGCTTGCGGCTAGGCGTCACCAACGGGCCCAGGCCCATCAGCGATCGGCGCAAGGCCGAACCCAATTGACCGCTCGCCCCAAAGAGTAAGACCCTCACACTCGCCTCATGCCTTCCTATTTTCGCCGTGCGATGGCGCTCGCCACCCACTGCGGATGGTCCAAATACCACTGCACCGTTTCACGCAACCCATCGGCAAACGACACCGCCGGCCGCCAAGCCAAATCCCGCTCCAACGCACTCGGATCGACGCCATAGCGCCGATCATGCCCTGGCCGATCAGCCACAAAGCGAATCTGCTCGGCATAGGCGCCACCGTCTGCCCTTGGCCGCAGCCCATCGAGCAAGGCACACAACCGATGCACCAGCTCCAGATTACTCAGCTCGTTGCGGCTGCCCACGTTATAGCTGCGACCGGCCCGCCCATGATTCAACACACATCGAATGGCGCTACAGTGATCATTCACATGGATCCAGTCTCTGACCTGCTGACCATCACCATAGATCGGCAGTGGCTGACCAGCCAGCGCACGCGCAATGCACAGAGGCATCAACTTCTCTGGCAACTGGAAAGGGCCGTAATTGTTCGTTGTGTGCAACACCACCGTTGGCAAACCATAGGTTTGATGCCAGGCGCGCACCCAATGGTCAGCCGCCGCTTTGCTGGCTGCATAGGGATTATTGGGCGCATACGCGGACGCCTCCGTAAATGGCGGATCCAAGGCGCCGAGCGATCCAAACACCTCATCCGTTGAGACATGAATGAAACGAAAATCGCGTTTCGCCTCTGACGCCAATGGGGTCCAATAAGCACGCACCGCCTCAAGCAGCTGATAAGTGCCCACGACATTCGTCTGCACGAAATCGCTTGGATCGCTAATCGAATGATCCACATGAGATTCCGCCGCCCAATCGCCGAATCCATTGCCGCCGAACAGCTCGATGTCCGTTTCGTTGCGCAGTGCGTTCTCCCGCGCAATCTCCACCGCCAGGGGCTCGATATCGGTGGCGGTCACCGAAGCCGCGCCCAGCTTCGCTGCTGCAATCGCCAAGATCCCGCTCCCGCAGCCGAGGTCGAGAACGGTTTTGCCCTCCACCCCAATCGGCTCCATCAGCCGAAGACAGAGCCGGGTCGTCGGATGCTCGCCCGTCCCGAAGGCCTGGCCAGGGTCGAGGAGCAGGATGATGTCGTCCGCGCCGGGTTCAAAGCTTTCCCAACTGGGAACCACAACAAAGTGCGCCCCGATCCGATGAGGCTTGAAATGGGCTTTCCAGACTTCTGACCAGTCCTGGTCGGGAACCTCGCCAATCCGGACGTTGGCCGCCCCCAATCGAGCAAGCTCATTCTTGAGCTCAACCGCATAGGCCTGGGCTCCTTCGACCTCTTCAAAGTAGCCAGAAATCGTGCGGTCGTCGTTTCCGATCACCGAAGCGTCGCAGCCATACCGCGTGAAGGCATCTGCAAACGGGCTCCAGTCCTCCGGCGGCTCGTTCAATTGAGCCTCGATCTCGATCCAGCGCTTCATTTCTTCTTCTTGAATAGCCCGCCGAGAAGTCCGCTGGCTTCGGGCGGCGTCGGAATGCGCTCGCCGCTCAGTTCGGCGAGTTGCCGAATCAACTCCGCTTGGGCCTCGTTGACTTTCTTCGGAATGGCCACGTTGGCATGAAGATGGAGGTCTCCTCGTCGCCCACCATGAAGTGGCGGAAGCCCAGCGCCTCGAAGGGTGAGAATCGCCCCCGGTTGAGTGCCGGAAGGAACTTGAAGGTCGTGCTCGCTATCGATGCCCTCGATTACGATTTCGTCGCCAAGGGCGGCCTGGGCGTAGGTCAGTTCCAGCCGGGCGTGAAGGTCTTCGCCATGGCGCTCAAAGCGAGAGTCTTCTCGAACGGAGATCACGACGTAGAGGTCGCCTGGCCTGCCTAGCCCCGGGGCGTCGCTGCCTTTTCCTGGCATGCGGAGCGTCATCCCATGGTGGACGCCGGCGGGTATGGCCGCCGTGCCGGACGTCGTCTGGACGGTGAGCCCCTGGCCCTTGCATGTCGTACACGGGTTCTTGATGATCTGCCCCGCGCCGCGACATTGGGAACAGGTGACCGCGGTTCGGATCGTCCCCAAAAAAGTCTCCCGAACCTGGGAGGTCTGTCCCGTCCCTTGGCATCGGGAGCAGCGTTCGGGCTGGGCGCCTCCCTCCGCGCCGGTACCGCCGCATGTCCCGCATCGCGCATAACGTCGATAGGAGATCTCCTTCTCGACGCCGCTAACGACGTCCTTGAGGGTCAGTTCGACTTCGGCCCGAACGTCGTCGCCGTCGGCCATTCTCGGATCAGCCTGCCGAAAGCCTCCGCCTCCTCCAAAGAACATGTCGAAGAGGTCAGTGAAGTTTCCGGTCGTTTGGAATCCGCCCGCCGAATCGTCGACCGCACCGTATTGGTCGAAGCGGGCCTTCCGATCGGGGTCGGACAGGATCGAGTATGCCTGCCCGATCTCCTTAAACTTCTCTTCGGCCTCGGGGTTGTTGGGGTTGACGTCCGGATGGTATTGGCGTGCGAGCCGGCGATAGGCCGACTTGATATCGTCGGCAGAGGCGTCGCGGCTCAGGCCAAGAACTTCATAGGGGTCCGCCATGTCGTTCTAGCTAGGTACGAGAGCGGGTTTCGCGCCGTCTCGTCAATCGCTCGACTCTTCTTCGTCGGTCGTCTCTTGCTCGGCGATATCGCTGAGCGAAAGCGTGTCTTCCTCCGAAACTGCGGGGGCGGCGTCGGCCTCTTCATCGTCTCCGACCAAGTCCGCCAGACTGACCACCGCTTCGGCGTCGCCTTCGGTCTCCGCGTCATCGGCATGGTCGTGCTCGTCGTCGCCAAGGGCGGCGGTGCTGACCAGCGCGACTTCCGTCTCATCGAGAGCGGGAAGCAGCATGCCGAGTTCGGCCGGCAGCGGCTCATCGCTGATCACGGCCCGATCGGCAAACTCGCCGTGCTCGGTTTGATCGAGGGATGCCGAAAGGACCGGCTTGATCTTGCCGGCGGCGATTTCGGCCAAGGCGATCGTCAACGGATGATTCGATTCGATGTTGACGAGCGGGGGCGCACCTTCCCGAAGCTGCTTGGCGCGCTTGGCGGCAAGGTTGGAAAGGACGTACTTGCCAAATTGGAAATCGTTGAGAATATCGGGGGAGGGCAACATAACGCGAACCGCCTCGAAGCGGGTTCAAGATTATACCGTTCTTGCGGTTCTTAAGTCCAGTCGCTCAAAAGGCGGAAGCGATAGGATATAACCCATCCCCGAACATGGAATCTTATGAAGGGCTGGAGATGGAGACGATCCTCCAGCATTTAGCGGAAGAGCAGAAGCCCCACCGTGCGGTTTCGCCGCCGATTTTTCACTCCTCGCTCTTTGTCTATGACAACTTTGCCGAGTTCACCGCCGCCCAGAACGCGACTCCCGGCGGTCCACCCTACCACTATTCGAGGCTCGGGAATCCGACCGTCGACATTGCGGAGCGAAAGGTTGCCGCTTTGGAGCATACGGAAGCCGCCAAGGTCTTCAGCTCGGGAATGGCGGCGATCAGCACCGCCATCATGAGCCTTGTCGAGCAGGGCGCCCACATCGTTGCCATCGACACCTGCTACGGGGTCTCGAAGTTCATGTTCGACGAGTTCCTGCCAAGGTTTGGCGTGACCACGACTTACGTCGACGGCCTCACTCCGGAATCGGTCATCGACGCCCTTCGGCCGGAGACGAAATTGGTCTACCTAGAGTCTCCCAGCAGCCTGGTCTTCCGGCTCCAGGACATCAAGGCGATCACCCGCTCATGCCGTGAAAAGGGCGTGGTGACGATCTTCGACAATTCGTACGCATCGCCGATATACCAATCCCCCGCCGACATGGGAATCGACATCGTGGTTCATAGCGCCACCAAGTACTTGGGTGGCCACAGCGACATCACCGCCGGCGTCGTGGCGAGTACCCGCGAGCGAATGGACCGAATGATCCGCAACGAGATCGCGATCTTTGGTTCGCTGATCGCCCCGTTTCCGGCCTGGCTGATGATCCGCGGCATGCGAACCCTTCCGATTAGGGTGAAGTACCACGAGCAGAGCGCGAACGAAGTCGCGAGTTGGCTAGAACGGCATCCCAAGATCGATCGGGTCCTTCACCTTGGCCTGGATTCGTTCGATCAGAAAGAGCTGTTCCGTAAGCAGATGCGCGGTTCCGGCGGTCTCTTCACCTTCATCCCCAAAAACCAAAACCGGGACGAGATTAACGCCATGGCCGACCGTCTTAAAATTTTTCAGATCGGCGTGAGCTGGGGAGGATTTGAAAGCCTATCGGTGCCAATCACGGTGGAGCCTTTGGGCTGGAGCGGACCAACCCACATCGTCCGGCTCTACTGCGGGCTTGAGAGTCCGAAGGACCTCATTAGGGACTTGGAACAAGCCCTGATCGACTTGCCCTAATCGGCTACCGAATCGCCCAATGGCCGACGATTTCCGTGTCGGTTGCGCTAATTCGTTGAATCCTAGCCGCATCCGGCTTGAGATGGATCAGGCTTCCACCGACCGAGATCGCATGGTTGCCCTCCGAGTGGCGGGTCTCTCCGGATCGGACGAATCGCCTTTCTTTTGTGCCCTTAAACGCCAGGCGGGTCACGAATTCCGAGAGATTGGTCGGAGATCCATTCCCCGTATCCCAAGTAATGGCCATCCCATCGACTCGATGAGAATACGGATGGGGGTCAAACGTATCGTTAGAGCCTGCGTTGGAAGTTTCGGTGACCAAGACGGAGCGATCCGGGTCGCTGATCATCGTCATATTCCAGCCCGCCCAAGGTTTGTACATCCCAATGTCGGAAGCGAAGGCTTGGTGATCGGAATTGTTGGGTAGGTTCCAAACGTGCTCGTCTTCGGC
>ERZ761609.3169-NODE-3169-length-11158-cov-7.749077_pt1 | contig 11158 bp, 14 predicted proteins | sample MGYA00511163_ERZ761609 | MGnify/ENA primary metagenome ERZ761609 (study PRJEB28899, sample SAMN02445070) | bioreactor sludge metagenome | biome: EBPR sludge | place: Australia: Brisbane, Thorneside Wastewater Treatment Plant | collected 2011-12-16 ... | reverse complement strand
CACGTTTCAAGCGTTCACTACGATTATCAAATGCTTGAGCAAGTTCTAGGTCAATACTAGAAAGGCGAATGTGGGCAGGCACAATTTGAAGGTTAGGAAAATCAGTTTTTCTGATGACACTAGCTAGGGGAGTAAAATTAACGATTACGTTATACAGTGATTTCTCTAATGAAACTTCAACCTCAGGGTGAATAAAAACCCTTGAAGCATTTGCCTGTGGGTCTGTATCAATCAGTAACACTTTGTATCCTTCTAGTGCAAGTCCAGCAGAAAGATTAATTGCTGTTGTACTTTTTGCAACCCCACCCTTTTGATTTGATACAGAAATTACCATATGTTTTTAATTTGTACGTTTTACATATTCCGAACTAATGATTCTCATTAACGCTGAGACTGTGATGTTTCTTTCGTCTGCTCGCTCTTGCAAACTTCGTTTCAGTCTTCTAGGCACGAGAAACTTTATTTGCACCTCGTTTCTATTTTCAATGATTCGTTTTTGGTCCATGTTTGGTACATATTCAGGGCATTAAAATCAGTAAAGCATAATAAGCTATGCTTTGTCAACTGGCTATTCGTTCTTTTTTATTAGCGATAAACTTTCTGTATAAGATGTGAAATTACTATAAATTAATTTTCAAACTACAATATGCTTACAAATATGTTTATAAAATTACTAAGAAGAATTTGGTACGGCTCACAATACTTCATATATCACCATATATATATTCCGACTTGGGATTTTTTTGATCGCCTTAATCCAGACAGAAGACGCATTCCATCACCGACTTGTCAAATATGTGGTGAAACAGGGCATAGAGAAAAATATTGTACTAATGCATACATTTTTGGGATTTTTTGATCATGAAAATAAACAATGTTTCTACAACCAAATAAAATGCACGGTGGCTTCATGTAACGCACTTTGCGAGGTCGCTATGGATAAAGTTATTAAGGATATTGACTTCAAAAAATAACCACGTCAAAATGCATTAAGGTGGGTTACATGAATAAATTACTTTTTTCCTCGAAACCAGCCGAGTTGTGTTGTGGTTCTCTTACGATGGCAGTTTGCACATAATACATCGCATTTATCAATTTCTTTTTGGATAGTTTTAACTGGATACCCTCCTGCTATCATCACACTAAGCGCTCGGTGTTTGTTGTTATAATGGTGGAATTCCAAAACCCTTGGATCGCTCTCTCCACACACTATACAAGGATGTTCACATAAATATTGCAGAGCAAACTCTCTTGCGACTCTTCTCGCTTCATGTTTTCTCTGCTTGACCTGCTCCAAATGCCTTTCTTTGTTGTTTTCATACCAATTTCTTCTAAAGGGTTTGTGGCAATCACGGCAGGTAGGATGGCGAATTCCAAGCGCTTTATATCTCCAGTTGAACTCTTCTTCATCTTTCCATTGATTACAAGTTACACATTGCTTTTGCATTTTTCTTTTCATAAGGTGTACTCAAGGTGTACTTCATGGCAAAACATTAGTTTTTAAAAACCAATTTGTGTTTTAAAAGCCAAATGCCCAACACCTAGACCGAAAAAATCGGTCAAAATCGGTGTTAGACACTTGATTTTGTGAGTCCGCTCGGGGTCGAACCGAGAACCTAACGCTTAAGAGGCGCTTGCTCTGCCATTGAGCTACGGACCCAAACTATATAAATTTTTTAGAGCAGTTGATTAAGAGGCAACTGCTCTGCCAATTGAGCTACGGAACCAAACGACTTGCGCGTGGTATTATACCGTAAAGAAAAAACATGTCAATAAAACCTTCTTTTATACTAAATTGATTATGCTACAATAAAATTAACTTTCATCAGGAGTGTAGAATATGAAAACAACCACAATGCAAAAATTGGCTTGGGTGTATGCAATTATGTTCGGTTTGTTGGGGTCTTTGAGTTATATCCCCTTTATCAATGACGAGAATGGTGTCACGTTGGGGATTTTCAGCCTGCAATGGTACGATAACTTACTACATTATGCTTCTGGTTTTTGGGCGGCAATTGCGGCGTGGAGGTCGCATAAAGATTCGGTATTTTATTTCAAATTGTTTGGCATCATCTACGGTTTGGATGGGGTTCTGGGATTCTTAACAGGCTCAGGCTATTTAGATGGCGGTATCTTTTTGCAAGGCATTACAGATTTTAGTTGGAGTTTAAAATTCTTTGCAAATATTCCACATATTGCTATTGGTGGGATTGCGGTACTTATCGGCTTTGTGTTGAGCAAACGATTTACAGAATATGACACAGCAACCAGTTAAACGTCGCCGTTGGTTGCGATACTTTTTTGTCTTTCTGCTGTTGGTAGCCTTATTGCCATCTGTGGTTGGGTTGACGCGCGCGTTATGGCTTTGTCGGGTGTGGGGAAATGTTGATGAAATTGAATCAGCTATCCCCGATGAAACGATGCGAAGCCTCACGAGTCAAATTGAAGAATATGCACGCCCTGAAAGTCAAACCTATTTAACGATTCCTGAATGGTATATCGTTTATAGTGCTGATGAGTATGGAGCATTTATTCAAAACCATTCTTCTTCTGATTTTCCGTATTTCAAAGCAGTTGGGCAATATTGGCAAAGTTATTATGAAGTGTGTGAGCAAGTGCGCGGAAGATATCCATACAATGGGAATGCTCAATTTGTGTTGGGCTTTATTGGCGTGAGTTTTACTGCGGAGAATATGCTCAAGGGTTTATATGAGTTTACGATTGGGCGTGTGTTTGATTGGTTTGCGGCAGAACCCACCGAAGAAGAACAATTTGCGGCAGATGTGGCGGTTGAGTTTGGTGCATTTTTACATAACACACCGTGGTATTTGTTTCCGTTTGATGAAAAGATAAAAGAGTTATGGACAGAAACAAGTTTATGGGGACCTGGTGTTTTGCGAAAATGGGAAAGAAAAATTGCACTCACTGTTGAGTATGGGGTGAAAGCGTTGTATGGTGGATTAACTAGTGCAGGCTCGCAAGCAACTTATGGTGGACCTGATGAATCAAAAATTTATGCGGTGACACAAAATGCTACATCTGAAATGACAAATGATGATTTTGAAATTGTAAATGAAATCAATGACAAACAATTGGTGTATGTCACTCGCTTTGAAGTATTTTCAACCATGATTCCTGTATTAATGAAAGATGGTTTATCGTTCGTTGAAATTGCTGGCAACGATGAAATAGCAGTGACGACCTTAGGGAATCAAGATGCAAATTATGATTTTGAATATGGTGAATATCTTTTCGATTTACCAATTTTGACTCAAGCAGGTGAAACGCGAGCAATCATCAAAGTGAAAGTGAGTGAATTGCATTTGTTTCTGGAAGAATTAGAAAACAAAACCGATATTCGTTTTGAACATATGTACGATTATTAACGAGAAGCATACATGAAAAAAATTGGTCAAATCATCTTAAAAATTATTGGGTGGATTTTTCTATTACTCTTTTTGACAATTTCATTTTTCTATATTCAATCTCGCTTACGTGAAATTGAAACCAGATATGAAGCGGCTCCAACTACGGGGAAATTTGTTCAAGCAGGGGATGTTGAGATACACATCTTAGACATGGGTCCCGCAGATGGACAAGCCATATTATTCATTCACGGCACAGGCGCGTGGAGTGAATTTTGGCGTGAGACGATGACTCCGCTTGCAGAAGCGGGTTATCGTTGCATTGCTATTGATATTCCGCCGTTTGGATATTCGGAAAAACCAGCCACGCCGTCTTTTGGAAATGAAGCCCAAGCAACACGCATCATCGCTTTGATGGATGCATTAGACATTGATAGTGCGATTCTATTTGGTCACTCATTCGGTGGCGGAGCAACGCTCGAAACTGCGTTAATGATTCCAGAAAGAGTAGATGCTCTGATTTTAGAAGATGTAGGCGGATTGAATCTAAACCTTGTGCCTGTAGAAAAAACAAACCCTAGCCTTTTAGAAATATTTTTTGAAACGCGTGCTATTCGTAACCCAATTCTTTCAGCAACCGCCACCAATCCCCTGCTGACCAAGACGTTACTCTCTGCTATGTTGAAAGATCCTAACGATGCTACTGATGAAAAAATAAAAATTTTGCAAGAGCCTTTGGTTTTAGAAGGAGCAACCAACACCTTAGGCGATTGGCTTGGATACGTGGTAAATGTGCAAGAAGTTTCTTTAACCACCAACCCTACGAATTTTCAAAACTTGACCATGCCTACTTTAATCATTTGGGGTGATAGTGATACAGTCATTCCGCTGGCAGAAGGTGAATATTTAGCAAGCATCATCCCTAATGCAGAATTGGTTGTGATGAAAGACGTGAATCATGTTCCGCATGTGGAAGATTTAGATAATTTGATGCCAATTGTTTTAGAGTTTCTTAATCAATTAACAAAGTAGGTCACGTTTGAAACGTGACCTACTTTACTTACTTGTTATTTACCATATTTTTCGTACCAAGTATTCGTAAACAAACCATCGGGGTCATATTCTTTTTTCAATTCAAAAAACTCATCAATTTCTGGGTAAGAGGCGCGCAGTTGTTCTGGCGTGTAATACAACTGATATGGCAAAAAGAAACGACCATTCACTTGATGAGTTAAATCAATTAATTCACTCGTCACTTTTGCCATGTGTTCATTGCCTTCTACACTCACTGGTTGATTGATATACAAAACAATCGAATACATTTCAGTGGGAGCATAGGTCAAGAAATTATCTTCGGGGTGAATCACTCTCACCGAAGCATTGAGCAGGTTGACGTCATATTCCTGAACGATGCGGCGAAGCCCATCTACAAATGGAATGAATTGCTCACGCGGGATAAAATATTCATGTAAGATATCTGTTTCTTTTATCAAGTTATTGCGGATGTATGCAACCGAATCATGCATTGGTTCATTGCGAGATACAAAACACGCCTCACCTTCAGACATGGCTTGTGTGCGCGGGACAACTGTGCAAGACTCTAACATTTTTTCGACATTCTTTTCCAAATACCACTTAATCCGCATGGGAATATCGCCACGTTTCGAAAAGTTAAATACAAAGCGACGTAACTTAATACCTGAAACTTCGCCCAAAGGCGGAACATCCGCTTCGCCAATATCTACTTTTGTGTATTTGTAAAAAATCATTTCATCAAGAAAGGTATTATTCTTGGCAGTGGATAAATGCCCATAAAATAAGCCTAAGTTCGGGTCAGGCAAAATTTCGTTTTCAAAAATTTCAGGGAAGTCTTTATAAGAAACAACTTGACGTTCTGTTTCATAAATATCGTTATTTACAATTTGCAAATCAACATCCAAGATAATGCCGAATAAACCATATCCGCCAACCACCAAAGAAAATAATTCAGGGTTTTCTTCACGGCTCACATTGACAATTGTTCCATCGGCAAGCATCACACGCATAGATTTAATAGAACTACCTACCGAGCCTGCTAAATGGTCCATGCCGTGTGCATTGACTGAGATAGAGCCGCCCACTGTAAAAATATCGGTAGATTGCATAGCTTTGACAGCAAAGCGTGGGTGCAAAAAGTTTTGAATATCATGCCAGGTCGCACCACTTTGCACAGTGATAGTCATATTCTCTTCATCTAAAGAGATTTGATTAAATTGAGTCATATCAAGCACAAGGTTATTTTTATAAAATGCTTGTCCACCCATGCTATGGCGCACACCTGCCATTGAAATTTTTAATTCTTCTTCTTTTGCTAAAGCCACTGCATTCTTAATATCTTCTACATTTCTAATTTGTACAATTCCATACACAGCCGTGCGATTCAAACAACTGACATCATTAATCGTGCCACCTTTTTGTTTCCATGCTAATAATTCGCTCAAAGGTAACGGAGCAATATCCACCTGAATATCAGCAGTTGCTAGGGCTTCCCCTTCTGTAGAAACAGGCTCACAATCTTTTTCACCTGTTGGTTCAGCAGAAAGTCGGTTAACCTCATAGGCTGTGCCTGCAATCACAGATACCACTGCAACCGAAGCAATCACTTTTTTCACATTGTTGGGTTTATTTTGAGTCATTGTACTTACCTCCAAGCCAAAATTTATTAGGTAAATTGTAGCAGAGAAATGGTTGTCAAGGAATAAGTTTCCCTGCTACAATTTCAACAACTAAAACCTCAGCCACTAATTTCACGAATTATCACGGATTTTTTCTTTTGGTTTTCCTTTGTGCTCTTTGTGTCCTTTGTGGTTAAAAAGGAATTAAACATGACTCAAAATTATGATGCAATTGTTATCGGTGCTGGTGTAATGGGTGCCAGCCTTGCCTTTCATCTCGCCGAGCGCGGATTGAAAACTGCTATCCTTGAAAGAAAGGTCACTGCTTCGGGAGCGACAGGTCACTCTAGCGGACTTGTGCGTATGCATTATGACCTTGCTGCAGAATCTGATTTAACGTTTCAAAGTTATAAAATTTATTTCAACAACTGGAAAGAACGAGTCGGGGGTGAATGCGGATTTCAACAAACAGGATTTTTGCAAATCGCCAAACGTGAACATGAAGATAAATTGCGCGGCAATGTTGCCAATCAACAAAAGATTGGAATCAATACATCTGTCATTTCTGCTGATGAAGTACAACGCCTCTTCCCTGACCTGTTAACTGGTCACTTCGATTACGCCGCCTACGAACCTGATTCAGGGTATGCTGACGCGACACTGACTACAAATTCATTTATTGAATCTGCAAAACGAAACGGCGCAACATTAATTCAAAATTGTGAAGTGACTGCGATTCGTATATCTAGTGGAAAAGTTATCGGCGTGGATACAACACAAGGAAATTTCGATGCACCGATTATCATCAACGCGGCTGGGGCGTGGGCAAAACATGTCGCGGGGCTAGCAGGTATCCAAGTCCCGCTTGAAACGTGGACGCATGATGTAGCATTTTTACATCGCCCTCCATCCTTAGGTAAATTCCCTGCTTGTATTGATGACGTCATCAATTGTTATTTTCGACCTGAAGGCAGTGCATTAATCCTTGCGGCAGGTGAAGATGAATCTTTGCGTGGCGAAGCACCCGATGCCGAAGACCAAACACCTACACCAACTTTTGTTGAAAAATTAATTGATAATATGGTCAAGCGTATTCCAAAAATTGAACAAAGTGGTTTACATTCGATTCATGTCGGGCGTGATGGCATTACTCCAGACCAACGCGCCATTTATAGCGGCACACATATAGAAGGTTTTTATTTAGCGTGTGGTTTGAGTGGCACAGGATTCAAAACATCACCTGCGGCTGGTGTAAGTATGGTTGAATTAATTTTAGATGGCACACCCAAAACTGTAGACATTACACCATTTCGCTTTGAACGCTTCGCCGAAGGGAAATTATTGGATGGCGAATTTGGATACGGTCATATTTGGAAGTGAAAAGAAACATACGTTCTATTGAATAAGATAAAAAAATATATTATGCTTGGATCTCTAGACTTTGCCCTGTATATTTATATTTTAAATAATACTTTCTAAAGATTATTAGGAGGCAAAATGAGTAAAAACAGTACACTGTTACCACATGATGAAATTATTGATAACTTAAAGGAGGTGCAATTATTACTTAAACACTCTATTGCTGTTCAATTATATATTGCTGGAGCATCCCAGAATGAAATTGTTAAGAATCTCCACCTTTCAAAGACAACAGTCAATAAAATGGTCAAAGGAATTAAGAAGGATCTAAAAAGAGAAGAGAAGAAATAGGAGTCTAATATGGCAACATTCTCATCCGAAGAGCAAATTTTGCAACGACTGGATCAAATAGTAAAAATATTGGCATTGCAATTGGTATCAGATAAAAATACTATAACTGATGGGGCACGGTCTTTAAAATTCGCTGGTTTAGACAACAAAACAATAGCAGAAATAATGAACATTGACGTGACTGTAGTTAGAACATTAACTACAAACCTTCGTGCTAAGTCGTCTAAAAAATCAAAAGGACAATAACAACTATGGACAATCCCAATGATCGTGTAGAACGCTTACTTGCACTGATACTTCTAAATCAAATGAAGGGCGAATCACAAAGAGATAAAGCTGTTCAATTAAATCTTGCTGGATTCTCAAATTTAGAAATTGCGAATATTTTAGAAACTAATTCTGCAGTAATAGCCCAAGTTTTATATGAAGCTAAGAAGAATAAAGTTACAAAAAAAGCCAATAAGAAAACATCTGCTAAGTAAAAGGGAATTAGGCTATGCCAGTAATTCTAGATTATAGACAATTACCATTTGACATTAATAAGGTAACAGAGTCTGGAAAGTTTATTGGGAAATCTACATATTGGAGGTTATTTGCAATTGAAAACATGTTTCGAGTAGTGATTCATTCTGTTTTATCTGCACAAATCAATATAAATTGGTGGTCATATGTAATAAGTCAAGATAAAAATACTCAAGTTCAAAATATGAAGATAAATTACAGAAATTATCCGGGAGGGATTACTCTTCCTGGCTCTCATGATATTTATTATTTATTATTAAGCGATTTAACTAAAATAATTACTAATCAACGGAATCTGTTTATTCAAGTCATCCCTAACGTCGATCAATGGATAATTAAACTTGAAAGGATTCGCTTACCAAGAAATTTAATAAGCCACATGAATTGGCTTAATGTCATAGAAAGAAATCGAATAGATACGACTTACAAAGAAGCTCGCGCCTTATTAAGAAATTTTTCTAATTCAAACATTGCAATTTTAATTCCGTAATTTTGGAGGCACCTCATAAAAAGAAGGTGAGAAAAATAATGGCAGGAAAATCAAAATTAAATCCTAAAGTACTAGATTACCTCCATAAAAAACTAAATAAACCTATAAGTTCTATTAGAAGCGATATTTCTGTTCTTAAACGCGAATATCCAACGGCTACTTTAAATGCAATAGCTCAAATTTATGCCCAAAAAAATGGAGAGAGCGTAAGACGATTAATTAAAAGCGACGACAAGCTTACAATTCCTATTGTTAATTTTGAAAAACCAGTTATTAAGAAAATAAAAAAAAGCAGGAGTTCTGAGCCTAAAATAAAAATAATCTTGCAATTTGATACAGATAATCTGTTTCTAAAAAAACATATAAACGAAATCAATAAAGCTTATACAAAAAATTGCTATACATGTGTTTTTATTCTTGCCAGAAAAGTATTTGAGAACTTAATTATTGAAATAATGAGAGCAAAATATCCAAAAAACAGAGAATTGTTTTTTGACGAAAATCTCTTAAGGAATTTAGATTTCAGTATTGTATTAGAAAACCTCTACAAAAAGCGTACAGAGTTTGAGCCTGATAAAAAGGAGGCAATAGAAAGATTACATCAAAAACTAAAACCTTTCAAAAATGATGCTAACGACAAAGTACATTCGCTTTATCATATCGTGGAAAATTCTCAAGAAGTAGATAACTGGAATCTTGACACAATAATAGCTCTTATAAAGAAAATCATGTGAAGGAGTTTAGAAATGGCTGATAAAGAAAAAAACTCAGAGGTCAGTGAATTAGCAAAATATCTAAAAGCAAGTCTTCTTCTTCAAATTCGAACCTTGGCTGAAGATGAAAGTAAAAAAGAGAAAATAGAGTTTATATTATATCGTTCTGGATTTTCTCGAAATGAAATAGCCGATTTATTAAACAAAAAGTACGAAACTGTAAAGAAAACTTTGCAGACATTAAAAATCAATAATGGAAATTTAAAGACTGAAAAAGATGGAGAATGAAAATGAAGGAAAAAGATGATGAGGTGATAAATGACGAACTAGTTGAAACTATTAGAGATTTAACTCGTGTTTTAATAATAGTTAATGGCGAATTTGAAAGCCAATCTGAATTAGTTCGAAAACTTTATGATTTTTCTGTATCCCCTGCCAGAATAGCAAAGCTTTTGGGAATGAAGTCCAAAGATGTTACATCAATTATTTCTAAGAGAAAAAAGTCAAAAAAACAAAGTTCAATAACTAGCAAGTCATTAATTCAAAAGTAATTTTTCTACTTAATATCCTTACCCAGACTATGGTATTCCTCAGGCGTTTGTATAGAAAGATTTTACAATCTAGAGGCATGACATAAGTACTAATTCCCCACACGGTACTATTGCGAGTTGTCTGACATTTGAATACAATCCGCCCTCGTTAAAGAAAGGAAAGGAAATTCAAAATGTCAAAATATCGTAATGCACTCCCCCAATTATCTTCCCGTGATGTATTTATTACGGATGGCGGAATTGAAACAGACTTAATTTTTCATCATGGTATGGAACTACCTAGTTTTGCGTCTTTTGTTTTATTGCAAGATGAAAAAGGTTCTGAGGCTCTTCGCAATTATTTCCGCGGATATGCTGAAATTGCTCGAAATGAAAAAGTTGGTTTGGTTCTCGAAGCCGCCACTTGGCGCTCCAACCCGGGTTGGGGCAAACAACTTGGTTATTCTGAAAATGATTTAGAAGAAATCAATCGTAAAGCAATTGATATGTTGGTTGAATTCCGTAAAGAGTATGAAACTGAAGATACCAAAGTTGTCATTAGTGGTTGTCTCGGTCCGCGTGGTGATGGGTATAGCCCCAGCAATGTAATGTCTGCTCAAGAAGCGGAAAAATATCATTCGGTTCAAATCAACACCTTCAAACAAACCGAAGCGGATTTAGTCACTGCAATTACCATGAACTATGTTGAAGAAGCTCTTGGTATTGCACAAGCCGCGAAATCGTTAGGGATGCCTGTTGTGATTTCGTTTACAGTCGAAACGGATGGTAAATTACCCACAGGTCAAACCTTGAAAGATGCGATTGAACAAGTTGATAAAGAAACAGGAAATCACCCTGCCTATTACATGATTAACTGTGCGCATCCTTCTCATTTTGCGGATGTGCTAGAAAGTGGTGAAGCATGGGCTGAAAGAATCGGTGGTATTCGTGCTAATGCTTCTAAGAAAAGCCATGCAGAACTTGATTTCAGCGTTGCGTTAGATGAAGGCAATCCTGCTGAATTAGGTCAAGATTACATTGTGCTTTTTGATAAATTGAAAAATCTGACTGTGTTAGGCGGATGTTGTGGTACTGACGCACGCCATATTGCAGAGATTTGTAAATCAGCATTACAACATCGCAATCAGGTAAGCCTTTCAGTGTAAAATAAAAA
>ERZ761609.3167-NODE-3167-length-11159-cov-8.568354_pt1 | contig 11159 bp, 11 predicted proteins | sample MGYA00511163_ERZ761609 | MGnify/ENA primary metagenome ERZ761609 (study PRJEB28899, sample SAMN02445070) | bioreactor sludge metagenome | biome: EBPR sludge | place: Australia: Brisbane, Thorneside Wastewater Treatment Plant | collected 2011-12-16 ... | reverse complement strand
CGCAGCCGAGGCCGCGGTCGCCGAGCGGGAGAGCGCCGTCGCGACACGCGCCGCCGACCGTGCGAGCTTGCTCGGCGGCGTCGCAACCGACGAGCATCGCACACGCATTCGGACGGCGCTGGAGAAGGCGCGAAAGACGGTGCAAGAGGCGGAGCAACACCTGGCGCGCGCCACTGAGGAGGGCAGCGCGCTTGAAAAGCGCAAAATCGACATCCAGGCGACCATCGCAGTGCAGGAGCGCCGCCTGAGCGAGGGCCGCGCTGCGATCGCGGCACACTTAGCAACCGTAGGCATCACAGCCGATGAAGCACTCGACCTGCTCAGGCGCCCTGCCAGCGAACGCGAAGCCATCATAGCGACGGTCGCTCGCCTGCTGAAAGCAAGGGACTCCGCTCGTGAGCTGGTCGCCGCACGCCGCGGCGACCTTGCGGCGTTTCTCGATGGACGTACGCTACCCGCGATCGAGGACGTCACGCGGCTCGCGAGCGAAGTGGCCGGTGCCGAGGAGATCATCGAGGCATACCGCAATGAAACTGCGGCGCTGCGGCAGAAGATCGCGAGTGACGATGAAGCACTGAGAAAGAGGGCTGCGCTTTCGGCTGAAATCGATAACAGGAAGGCCGAGTTGCGAGTTTGGCACGATATCAACGAGGCAATAGGATCTGAAAAAGGCGACAAGTTCCGCCGGATTGCGCAGGGCGTGACGCTCGGCCACCTCGTCGCCCTCGCCAATCACCAGCTCGCGAACCTGAATCCGCGCTATCAACTGCGGCGCGCACCGAATGCCGATCTCGTTTTCGAGATCATGGATCGTGACATGGGCGATGAAATCCGGAGCCCGCGCTCGCTGTCGGGCGGCGAACGCTTCCTCGTTTCGCTCGCACTCGCCTTGGCCCTCGCCGGTCTCGAAGGCAACCGTGCCTTCGTCGACACGCTTTTTATCGACGAAGGCTTCGGCACGCTCGACCGCGAGACACTCGACATGGCGATCGACGCTCTCGAAGCGCTGCAGGGGCAGGGCCGCCAGGTCGGCGTCATAACGCATGTCGCCTCGATGATCGATCGCATCGCCGTCCAGATCCGCGTCGAGAAGCGTGGCGGCGGACGGTCGGTGGTCAGGATCGCAGACGGCTTCGCGGCGCCGAGTGGGGGCAGCTGACGATGCGCGGGCGTCCCTGTTAGGATGTCACGAACGATCAACAGGAGGCCGTGCATGCTCAGTGAAGCCGACCGCAATACATGTGCCACGATACTGCTCGAAGCCGCCCGCACGAAAAGGCAGGCCGAGCAGCTATCCAAGCGGTTCCCGGCGATCGACTTCGACGATGCCTATGCCATTCAGGCCGAAACCATTCGCCGCCGTGTCGCCGAGGGGCGCCGCGTCGTCGGCTACAAGATCGGACTGACATCGAAGGCGATGCAGCGCTCGTCCGGTATCGACGAGCCCGACTATGGCATCTTGCTCGACGACATGATGTACGCCGACGGCGCGAAGATCAATGCATCGGATTTCTGCGTGCCGCGTGTCGAGGTTGAACTTTCGTTCGTCCTGTCGAAGCCGTTGCAAGGTCCGGGGCTGACAGTGCCGGACGTGCTGCGTGCCACCGAGTACGTCGTCCCCTCGCTCGAACTGATCGACGCGCGCCTGCTTGACCCGCGCAAGATCTACGACACCATCGCCGACAACGGCGCAGCAGCCGGCATCGTCCTCGGCGGCCGTCCCGTAAGGCCTGATGCGATCGATCTCCGGTGGGCGGGCGCCGCGCTCTACAAGAACGGTGAAGTCGAGGAGACCGGTCTCGCCGCGGGCATCATGGGCCACCCCGCGATGGGCATCGTCTGGCTGGCCAACCGCCTCGGCCCGCACGGCATCGAACTGCCGGCCGGGCAGATCCTTCTCGCGGGATCGTTTACTCGGCCGATCTGGTGCAAGGCCGGAGACACGGTGCAAGCCGATTTCGGCACACTCGGCCAGGTCGCTGTCCAGTTCGTCTGATCGGCGGGAGTAGCTCTCATGGCCGCGGCGGCGGCGTCGCCCCGAAACCGGACGCATCGCGACACTGCCACGGTTGCGACGGTCGCATATTTGTTATAGAAAATAACAAACATACAGGCACCGCTAACCCGTACGGGAGGCACGCATGAACATCGACGATCTCGTCGCCATCGACATCCACACCCACGCCGAGGTGTCCTGCCGTCAGCCGGCAGATGCGTTCTGGCAGCCCTACGAAGACGCGGCCAACAAGTACTTCAAGGCCGGCAAGCGTCCGACAATCGCCGAGACCGTCACCTATTATCGCGAGCGCAAGATCGGCCTCGTGATGTTCACGGTCGACAGCGAGTTCCAGATCGGCAACAAGCGCATTCCGAACGAGGAAGTGGCCGACGCCGCGCGCGAGAACGCCGACATGATGATCGCGTTCGCCTCCATCGACCCGCACAAGGGCAAGATGGGCCTGCGCGAAGCGGAAACCCTGATCAAGGGTGGCGTCATCAAGGGCTTCAAGTTCCATCCGACCGTGCAGGGCTTTTTCCCGAACGATCCGCTCGCCTACCCGATGTACGAACTGATCGCACACTACAAGATGCCCGCGATCTTCCACTCCGGCCACTCCGGCATCGGCACTGGCATGCCCGGCGGTGGTGGACTGAAGCTCAAATACTCTAACCCGATCCACCTCGACGATGTCGCCGCCGATTTCCCCGACATGACGGTCATCATCGCCCATCCGTCATGGCCTTGGCAGGACGAAGCGCTCTCGGTCTGTCTTCACAAGCCGAACGTCTACATCGATCTCTCCGGTTGGAGCCCGAAGTACTTCCCGAAAGAGCTCGTCTCGCGGGCCAACGGGCAGCTCAAGCACAAGATGCTGTTCGGATCGGACTTCCCGCTGATCCAGCCCGACCGCTGGATCTCAGACTTCAAGGATCCGTCGGCCGGCTTCAAGCCCGAGGTGTTCGATCTGATCCTGAAACAGAACGCGATCCGTGCGCTCGGTCTTGGCAAGACGGCGGCGTAGTCGACCACCCCCGCGATGAAACGCACGCCAGAGGCAGCACCGCCACCTGGCCCGGAAAACGTTCCGGGATTGGTCGGCTGCGGCGTAATACTTGCAGTTTCACTGCTCGCCGCCGTCGCGGTCGGCTTTGCCGTCTCGGCGTTGGTGCGGGCGTCGGGCGCCGCATCAGCTGCAGGGCTTTCCGGCTACTTGGCAGGATTGACAGCATTCGTGGCAACGTCTTGGTTGCTTGCCAAGGCGCGATGGCTACGGCGCATGTTCGAGTATCTGCTATCGTTCTTCGTCTGAGTCCCAGAACTATCGCTGATGTGCGTTGGAGCAACCGCATGATGAAACGCATCGCCATTCTCAACGGACCCAACCTCAACCTGCTCGGCGAGCGGGAGCCGCACATCTACGGCACCACGACGCTCGCTGCGGTCGAGGTATCGTGTCGGGATTACGCGAAGGTTCTCGGCGTGGAGATCGACTTTCTGCAGTCGAACCACGAGGGCGTGATCGTCGATCAGATCCACGCGGCACGGAAGACGTGCGCCGCCCTCGTCATCAATCCCGCCGGCTATTCCTTCCACTCGATACCGATCGTCGACGCGTTGAAACTCTTCCCCGGTCCGATCATCGAAGTTCACATCTCGAACATTCACGCCCGCGACGCACTCCATCAGCACTCGATCATATCGAAGGGCGTGAAGGGCGTGATCTGCGGGCTCGGCACCTACGGCTATATCGTGGCCTTGCAGGCCGCCGTTCACGCGATCGGCGCCATGCCTGCGACGCTTCCCGATCCCGTCCGCGTCGGACCGGTGTAAAGAGACCCTCTCCCCGATTGTGGGGAAAGGGCCGTGTGAAGGGTCGTCGAAGAGGGATCAGCCCTCACGCAATCGCGTCTGCGATTGCCTTGCCGCAGCCGACCGTGTTCGTTTTGCCGCCGAGATCGCGCGTGCGGTACTCGGGCTTTGCCAGAACTTCCTCGATCGCGCGAACGATCGCCTTGGCTGCTTCCGGCTCGCCGAGATGATCGAGCATGAGCGCTGCCGACCAGATCTGCCCGACCGGATTGGCGATTCCTTGCCCGTAGATGTCGGGTGCGGAGCCATGCACGGGCTCGAACAGAGACGGGAATTTCCGCTCCGGATTGATATTGCCCGACGGCGCGATACCGATCGTGCCCGTGCACGCCGGCCCGAGATCGGACAGGATGTCGCCGAACAGGTTGGAGGCGACGACCACGTCGAACTTGTCCGGATTGAGCACGAAATGCGCAGTCAGGATGTCGATGTGATACTGGTCCGTCGTCACATCCGGGTAGTTCTTCTTCATCTCGGCGAAGCGCTCGTCCCAGTACGGCATGGTGATTGCGATGCCGTTGGATTTCGTCGCACTCGTCACTTTCTTGCGCTTGCGCTTCTGGGCGAGTTCGAACGCGTACTTGAGGATGCGATCGACGCCCTGTCGCGTGAATACACTCTGCTGTGTGACGAACTCGCGATCCGTCCCCGGGAACATGCGGCCGCCTACAGACGAATATTCCCCTTCAGTGTTCTCGCGCACGACGAAGAAATCGATGTCACCAGGCTTCCGGTCGGCGAGCGGAGCCTTCACGCCCGGCATCAGCTTCACCGGCCGCAGGTTGACGTACTGGTCGAACTCGCGCCGGAACAGGATCAGCGAGCCCCAGAGCGAGATGTGATCGGGCAGCTTCGACGGCATGCCGACCGCACCGAAATAGATCGCGTCGTGGCCGCCAATCTGCTGCTTCCAGTCGTCCGGCATCATCTTGCCGTGCTTCTCGTGGTAGTCGCAGCTCGCAAAGTCGAAATGATCGAGCTGCACCGAAAACTTGTACTTCTTCGCCACCGCTTCCAGCACGCGCACGCCCTCGGGCATGACTTCCTTGCCGATGCCGTCGCCGGGAATGACGGCGAGGCGATAGGTATTCGATTTGGCCATGAGGCGCTCCCGTGTCGATGCAACCGCTGCAACTGCCGAAACCTGTGCGGCCAACCTGGGCGCCGGTCAAGTCCCGCAGAAGGTCTGTCTGACGATCTCGTGCGGCAGAGGTGGCTGGCGGAACGGCTCGTCTTCCGTCAACGGGGCGAACGGCCGCGAGACCGCCGCGACGAGACGATGGAACGGCGCGAGATCATCGTGGGCAACGGCAGCATCGATGGCCTCCTCGATGCGGTGATTGCGCGGGATGATCGCCGGATTGGCCGCGAGCATCGCTGCCGCACGCGCCACGGGGGTCGTTCCTTCTTCGGCGAGCCGCGCGCGCCACCGGTCGATCCATGTCAGAAATCCTTCCGGAGTACGGAACAGCCCCGCCGCATCCGAGAACTCGTCGCGGGCCGCGCCCTCGGCCAGCAGGCGGAACGTCGAGGTGAAATCCGCTTCAGCGTCAGCCATGGCTTGCAAAAGATCCTGCGCCAGCTGGAAGCCACTGTCGTCGATCCGCGTCAGGCCGACCTTGGCAGCCATGAACCGGCTGAAGGCGTCATTGAATTCCGGGCCGAACCCTTCGACCACTTCCTGTGCGACGCCGACCGCCTTGGTCTCGTCCTCGTCGAGGAGCGGCAGCAACGTCTCGGCAAGCCGCGCGAGATTCCAGCTTGCGATCCTCGCCTGATTGCCCCAGGCGTAACGACCCTGCCGATCGATGGAGCTGAACACCTTGGCGGGATGGAAGGTGTCCATGAAGGCGCACGGGCCGTAGTCGATCGTCTCCCCGGATACGGTCATGTTGTCGGTATTCATGACGCCATGGATGAACCCGATCGACATCCATTGTGCGACGAGTCGGGCCTGCCTGGAGACGATCGCGGCGAGCATGCCGCGGTAGCGCTGCGCGCTGTCGGAAAGATGCGGATAGTGCCGTCCGATCACATGATCCGCGAGCGTCCTGATGCCGTCGACGTCCTGGCGTACGGCGAAATACTGGAACGTGCCGACGCGGATGTGGCTTGCCGCCACGCGCGTCAGCACCGCGCCTGGAAGCGGCACGTCGCGAAACACGCCTTCCCCTGTCGCCACAGCTGCAAGCGAGCGCGTCGTCGGCACACCGAGGGCGGCCATGCCTTCGCTGACGACGTACTCACGCAGCACCGGGCCAAGGGCAGCGCGGCCATCGCCACCGCGCGAAAACGGTGTTCGGCCGGACCCCTTCAGCTGGATATCGAAACGCGCGCCATCCGGCGCGACGATCTCGCCGAGCAGGATCGCGCGTCCGTCACCGAGCTTGGGTACGAACCCGCCGAACTGATGCCCGGCATAGGCCTGCGCCAGCGGCTGAGCGCCCTCGGGCACCAGGTTTCCGGACAGCATCTGCGCCGTCGTTTCCGGATCGAATTGACTGGCGTCGAGCCCTAGCCGTCGCGCCAGTGCCTCATTGAAGGCGATGAGACGTGGCGCTGCGACCGCCGTCGGATCGAGCCGCGCGAAAAAGCGGTCGGGCAGTCGCGCATAGGAATTGTCGAACCTGAAATGCGCCATCGGGAAAGGTCCACCGTCTGCAGCAGCCAGGACGGCCGGCAAGAGCATCACTATTCTATATAGGAAGCACCGTGTCGGGTCATACCCCGGAACGTATCAAATCCCTGCCAGGACACTCCGCCTCTGGAAGAGCTGGCCGTCCTTGCGTTGAAGCAGCGGTGGCGCCCAGTCGAGAAAGCGCTTGTAGTGCGGGGTCGCACGATGGGCGACATAGGCGGCCTCGTCGTCATAGCGCTCGAAGAGGACGAAGCAATTGGGATCGGCGGCATCCTGCGCCACCTCGAACAGCCGGCATCCCGTCTCTTCGCGCGACAGTGCCGCGTGCCGGCGCATGTTCTCCGCGAACGCCTCGACGGCGCCATCGAGGACACGGAACTCGGCGACGACGACATAGCTCATCGGCGATTTCCTCGTATCGTCATGGGATGATCTTGCGCGCCCTGAGATCACCGACGAGCCGGACGTACATCTCGTGCGACGGGTTCGCCCCGCACCAGCCGAGCGTGCGCGCGCGCGTCATGTCGGAGATGTGGTCGTAGCCGCTGTGAAAGACGAAATCCGCGAACCGCCAGTTCGTAAGCTGATCCATGCGGAAACGCTGGAGTCCGTGCCGCGCCACCATGTCTGCCCAGAGACCTTCGTATTGAGGCATCGTCTCCGCGAGCTTCTGCGGTGCCGGCGGTCCCGGCATCATCCCGAACGTGGCGGCGATGTCGGGCCAGAGATACTTCCAGCGCACGAGGTCGCCATTGGTGAGATTGATGGCGACGTTGCGCACAGCCGGCGCCGTTGCCGCCCAGGCAGCGCCACGCGCAAGCCAGCTTGCCTCCGTGAACTGGTAGATACTCTCGAACGCGGCCTCTGATCCCGGCCAGTAGAGCGTATCGCCCCGTGTCTTGGCGATCGACGCATAGAGCGTCATTGCCGTCAGCTGGTTCATCGCCGATCCGACGGCGAGACCGAGCACGCCATGTGGCCGGAGCGCCGACCAGGTCCACGCCTTGCCGGACTGATGAGCCGCGAGCCAGTCCTGCTGATCGTAGTAGAAACAAGGCGCGCCGTGTCGCGGATCGTCCTCTCGAGACGGCGTGCGGAATGGGCCGAGATGATTGCCGTACCATTTCGAGCCCTGCATGAGCTGGACATGCCTGAGGCCCGACGCGACCGGCTCGACTGCCGCCATGAGATTGCGGAGCATCGCCGCGTTCGTCTCGGCCTCGATTTTCAGGTCGGCATTCGGAAGGTAAGCCGTGTAGAAGACGTGCGTCACCGCGTTCCAGGCCTTTGCCGCAGCTACGCACGATGCGGGATCGGTCAGATCCACGGCCTGATGCACGACACGGCCTTCGCTTGCACCACCACGCCGGCCGAGCCCGATGACACGCCAGTCCGGCTGTGTGGCAAGGTGCGCGATTATAGCGCCGCCGACGACGCCGGCGGCACCTGCGACGAGTGCGACGTGGCTCATGTCGTCCGGCTCAATCGAAGAACTTGTTGGGCTTCATGAAGAACGACAGCACGATGCAGCCGTCGGGCGCATGCGCCTCGTGCCGCGAACCGCCCGGCCGCCACACGTATTGCCCTGGGCCGACCGAGCCATGCTCGTCGACGAGATGCCCTTCGAGAACGTAGCTCTGTTCGAGCTCGACGTGCTCGTGATCCGGCAGTTTCGCACCCTTGTCGAATTTCGTGAGCGCGGTCGAAATCCCGGTTTCCGGATCCGTCATCAGGACTTTGAGATGGATACCGGGCCAGCGTGTCGGCGTCCACGGCAGATTCGGCGCATCGACGAAGCGGGTGTCGAGCGGACCGAGCTTGTCGTGCTGGGGATGGTTGGGAGTGAAGGGCGGCATCGGCAAGATCCTCCTCGTCGTTGAACTTGCATCAAGTCAACGCCAGTATCGGCAACGAAACAAGTATTCCCTGCGAATAACAGGCATCGCCCAGGAGCTTCCGCACCATGCCGCTTTTCTGCATCCACGGCCTTGACCGACCCGACGCCGCAAGCGTTCGCGACGAACACTATGCTGCTCATAGGGCCTACCTTGCAGCCAGCGAGGCATCGGGCGTGCGAATCCTCGCATCCGGCCCACTCGTCTCCGGCGATGGCTCCCGCATGATCGGCAGCCTGCTTATCGTCGAGGCCGACGAGCTTGGTACAGTCGTCGCCTTCAATGCCGGCGATCCTTTCCGCAAAGCCGGTCTCTGGTCATCCGTGGCCATCGATCGGTTCAGTCTTCGCGTCGGCTCCATCGGAGCCGCCGCGACCTGACGTACCGTCAACGGATGAGCGCCAGCGAGAACCACGGCACCACCGCGACCAGTGCAAGAGCCGCGAGCATGACGAGGAAGTACGGCATGGCGCCGGCAAAGATCGTCTCGAGACGGATGTTGCTGTCGCCGAGCGTCGCCTTGACGGTGAAAACCGAGATTCCGAATGGCGGTGTCAGAAGGCCACATTCCACGGCGATCACGGTGATCACGCCGAAATGGATGAGGTCCATTCCGAAGCTCTGTGCGATCGGTGCCGCGATCGGAACCATGATCAGCAGGATCGACGAACTGTCGAGAATGCAGCCGAGACCGAGCAGGATCAGCACATAGAGAAACACGAAGCCCCATTTGCCGAGGCCGAGTTCGCCGACCAGGTCGGAGATGGCATTCGGTACTCCCGCCATCGCTAGCACTTTCGAATAGAGACCCGCGGCGATCAGCAGGAACAGGATGCCGACCGAAACGTGCCCGGTCTCCTTGAGTACGCGCCAGAGCTTGTGCCGGTCGAGGCGGCGCCGTGCGATCGCGATCAGAAACGCACCGAACGCCCCCATGCCGCCGGCCTCGGTCGGCGTGAAGAAGCCACCGTAGAGACCGCCGAGTACGATCAGCACGAGGGTTGCGATCGGAACGAGCTTCAGAAGCAGCGAGCCGGTGCTCTCCTCCACCGTGACCGGTGCCGCAGCCGCGACAGGATCGACGAACATCGACTGTGGCCGGAAGGTCGCTGTCCACCAGATGACGGCGACGAAACCGAGGGCTATGAGCAGGCCGGGGAGTGCGCCGGCAATGAACAGTTTGCCGATCGATTGCTCCGCCAGCACGCCGTAGATGATCATCAGAAGGCTCGGCGGTATCAGCATCCCGAGGATTGACGAACCCGCGACCGTGCCGACCGCCCACTTCGGCTGGTATCCGTGTCGTATCATTTCGGGCACGGCGACTTTCGTGAATACGGCCGCTGACGCGATCGAAATCCCGGTGACGGCGGCGAAGACGGCATTGGCGGCAACCGTCGCCATCGCGAGACCGCCCCGCACGCGCCTGAGCAACGCTTCCGCGACGTGGAACGTATCCTTTCCGACATCGGATATGGATACGAGTAATCCCATCAAGACAAAGAGTGGAATGGTCGCGAAGAGATAATCGTTGATACCCGAATACGAAGACAGTGCGACGAGTTTGTAGGCAACGAGTGGATTGCCCTTGATCATCCATACGCCGACGAACGACAGCAGCAGCAGCGATACGCCGATCTGCAGGCCGAGCATGATCAGCACGACCATGCCGGCGATGAGCCCGAGCCCGATCTGGAGGTCGGTCATGCCCGGCTCTCCGGCGCCTGATACCCCGTCACCTGCCGCCAGGCGAGGCGGAGATAGATGATGCAGGCCAATGCCGAGCCGACCACGATCAGGGCGTGGATGGGCCAGGTCGGAATCGTGAAGAGCCCCTGCACACCGAAGAACTCGCTCTTCGTGTAGGCACCGACGAGATTGGGATAGCCCGCGCGCGTGAGCACGGCCATTGCCACCGCGCCGAGCAGTGCGAAGACGCATTCGAGGCTTCTGACGCCAGCCGAGCGGCGGGAGCCGAGCATCTGGATGAGGAAGTCGGCCCGCGTCATCCGGCCGGCGTTCACCGCGGAGGCGAGCTGCAGGAAGACGATCCCGACGATCGAGTTGCCGGCCATTTCTGCGACGCCGACGATCGGCCGGTTGAAGAAGTCACGACCCGTGACGTCAGCCACAACGAGAAGCATCAATCCGAACGTCCAGATCGTCCCGACCGCAGCGAGCAGATCGACGAGCCGCGAGAGCGGATCGCTCGGCCCTCGTGGCGCCTCCTGTTCGAGCGCCTCTGGCGACACCGCTTCCGACATTGGGAAATCCTGAGGTTCGATTGTGCCGAGTGCAAGACCGCCACGCCCGGCCGGATAGCGGGGCGTGGCGGCAATGGAGTGAACGGGACCGAAGGCGAGGTTATCAGGCTTCCTTGTCCCAGTCGCGGCCCGGTTTGATACCCGCCGCGCGCAGCGCATTGAAATAGGACCCGAGCACCTCTTTCGCAGCCGGCCCGTTCTTGTCGGACCAGATCTTGACGATGTTCGGCAGGCCCTTGATCCACTTCTCGCGCTCGGCCGGCGGCAGGTCGGCGACCTTCACGCCGTGCTGCTTCACCATCGTGTCGATGGCCGCGTCCATGCGCGCGCTGATGTCGTCGCCATGGTTCTTCGAGACGGCCTTGCCGGCCGCACGGAACGCGTCCTGCACTTCCTTCGGAAGCTTGTCGAGGAACTGCTTGTTGGCGCCGACGCCGCCGACGTACATCGAGCCGATGTTGACGCGTGTCAGGTGCTTCGCCACTTCGTAA